>Ga0194119_10011336_pt1 | contig 11531 bp, 11 predicted proteins | sample TA2MahC100mmetaG_FD_148620 | JGI IMG/M metagenome (GOLD analysis project Ga0194119, IMG submission 148620) | Freshwater microbial communities from Lake Tanganyika, Tanzania - TA2015018 Mahale Deep Cast 100m | ecosystem: Environmental > Aquatic > Freshwater > Lake | place: Tanzania: Lake... | reverse complement strand
AAGATGCGCGTCTCACCCGCATCGAGCCCGTTGCTTCGTGAATTGGCGTTCAGCGAGAAGCTCGGCGGGACATGACAGGCGGCGCATCCACTTCCTTGGAAGAGCTGCTTCCCTTGGTTCTCTTCGGGTGTGAGCGTCGGAAAGAGACCATTGAGCGATCCCTGTGGGTTGGTGGAGGTGAAGACCGGCGCGGCGGCGAGATCCCATCGGCTGGTGGTCGAGATGATGCTCCGCACGTACTGGGCGAGCGCCCGCTGTACCCGATCCTCGGTGAGGATCGAGTCGCCGAACGCCATCTGGGCGAGCGGCGCGTAGTAGGGCCGTGCGCGCAGCTCCGTGAGGGCCGCCGCGATCCCACCATGGGCCGCGTCGAAGCCCATCTCCCCGGCGTCTTGGATCGGCTGCGTCGACTGGGCCTCGAGTGAAGCGGCTCGGCGATCCCAAAAGGCGCGGCCGTTCTCATTGAAGCGCATGTTGACCAAGCGCATCGAATGCGCCGAGGTCAGCGCCCCCTCGAACCCCCGACTGAACCGCGCCGTGTCCCCGAACGCGGCGGTCTGTGCATGGCAGGTCGCGCAGGAGACCGTCCCGTTCCGACTCAGGTGCCGCTCATAGAACAGCACCCGCCCGAGGGTCGCCCCGGCATCGGTGATCGGCGCCCCGATGGTGCGATCCTCTCGCCCCAGCACCGCGGCGTCGAAGTACGCCGGCAGCGTGACCCCGGCATAGCGTGGCAGGTTCTCCGGATCGATCAGCAGGGCCGCCCGGATGGCGGCATGTCCCTCGGCGAAGGGATCGGTGGCGTGTTCAGAACAGCCGACCGTCACCACGAGCAGGGAGAGGAAGAGGAAGCGTCGGCGCATGGGAGGGTGCTGATGTTGGATCCGATGATATGACGTCCGATCCGATCCCCTGTTAATCTCTCGCCGACCTCCCGTCCGCGTAAGGCGTCCCGTCGCACAGGGATCAGGACCGTGGTACGTTTCCATGTTGCCATGCCATGTCATCTCATGCGCCTATCATGCTGGGTCGTACTCACGTACCTCGCCTTCGGACCCGCACTCGGGCATGCGCAGCAGACGGCGCTCGTGATGCTCGGCACCGGGACTCCGAATGCCGATCCTGATCGGAGTGGGCCAGCGCTCGCGGTGGTACGTGGAGGACGGTCGTACCTCGTCGACGCCGGTCCCGGCGTGGTGCGCCGCGCCGCGGCCGCGGCGGCGGTCCATGCCGACTCCGCGCTCCAGCCCCGCCACCTGCGCACCCTCTTCCTCACCCATCTCCACTCCGATCACACCGTCGGCCTTCCGGATCTGATCCTCTCGGCGTGGACCCTCGAGCGCGACGTGCCCCTCGAGATCTTTGGTCCACCGGGCACCCAGGCGATGGTCGATCATCTCCTCGCGGCATACGATGCCGATATCCGCAATCGCATCGACGGACTCGAACCTGCGAATCCCACCGGCTATCAGGTGCGGGTGCACGAGATCACGCCCGGGAAGGTCTTCGACGATGGGAATGTCGCCGTCACGGCCTTCGCCGTCCCACATGGCGATTGGGCGGTCGCCTTCGGCTATCGATTCGATAGTGCGGATCGCTCGATCGTGATCTCCGGTGACACCCGTGCGAGCGACGCCGTCGTCACCGCGTGCGGTGGCTGTGACCTCCTCGTGCATGAGGTGTACTCCGCCGAGCGCTATCAGACGCGACCGCCGGCGTGGCAGGCGTATCACGCCTCGGCGCACACCTCGACCACCGAACTCGCCGCACTGGCGAATCGCGCCGCACCGAAGATGCTGCTGCTCTATCATCAACTCTTCTGGGGCACGACCGATGCCGGACTGCTCGCCGAGGTCCGGGGGAGCGGCTACATAGGGAAGATGGGTTCGGCGTCCGACCTGGGTCGATACTGATGCGCCGTCACATCCTTTTGCTCAACCCTTCCTTATACCTGTGACGCGCTCGACCGTCATTCGAACGTGCGTCCTTATCGGGACCATTGGATCGTGCGGCCTCCTCACGACGGCATGCCGAGAGCTTGCGACAACACCGGGTCATTCGAGGCGCGTGTTCCCGCTGTATCAGGAATCGATCCGCAACCAGCGGGCTGGGATCGCGTTCACGTGGGGGTATGATGAGTCGTACCATCAACACTTCGATGACCGGCTCGATCGCAAGGGATATTTCGGGAATGGACAGGCGTATCACGATATCGATGGCGACGGATTCCAGGATATCCTCGTCACCTTCCATCCAGAGGGCGGCACTGGTGTGTTGCGCTGGTATCTCAACAGCGGAGATGATCGTCGGTTCACCCAAGCGGGGCCGTCGCCATTCACCAGTAGCACCATTGGCCTCAATGCACACAAGATCCTCAAGACCGATGTGAACAACGACCGGATTGCCGATTTCATCGCCCTCGGGGTCGATGAGAGCATTCCCGGCAACTACACCGGCAACTTCACCGTGCTCATCGGGCGCACGGATGGGCGGTTTGATGTGCGGGACATCCCCAATCCGGATCGGTATTGGTTCCACAATGGCGCCGCAGGAGATCTGGATGGTGATGGCCACGTCGATGTCATCACTGCGACCTTCCTGTGGCGCGGCGATGGGCGCGGCGGATTCTCCCGTCGCATGGATTATTCGCTCGGCGCGCACTCTCCTCTCGTCTATGAGATCGTGGATATCGATCGGGACGGGTGGAATGACATCATCGTGCGTGGTCCGTTCACGGGGACCACGATCATCTACAACGATCGCGGCTCCTTCAGTTCGGCCAATCGCACGGTCGTCCTTCCGATGGCGACCTATCAGGCGGTCATGGATATCGAGATCATCGATGTGGATGGGGATGGCGATCTCGATCTCGTCGAATTGGCGCAGCGTGGTGGCAATCCGCCCGGCAGCAACGACCCCATCTATTTCGCCTCACGACTGACCGTATTCCGCAATCAGGGAGGCCGTTTCGAGATGGACGAGGCCTTCTTTCCCGAATCGCACGACGGGAATTCACTGCACGGCCCGACCGACCGGTATGGCTGGAGTGTCTTCAAGTTCGACGATCTGGACGGCGATGGCGTCGATGAGATCGTCGCGGAGAATTATCAGGACGGAACATATAATGCACTGACGCGGCGGAATGGGCGCTGGGTGCCGGTGGTCTTCCCAGTGGTCCCGTAACGCGCGTCAGCGCCGGATGGCGGGATACTCCCCCGCCAGGATCCGAGCGAATCCCATGCACGGCAGGTCTTGGTCGAGGATGAGCCGAGTCCGATTCTGGCCCAGCCTGATCGAGAGGGGGCCGTCTCCTTCATATGCGATCACCTCCCCCGAGACCCCGTCGAGCATCCCCGTGCCATGGCATTCGGTATAGGCGTTCGCGGATCGAAGGATGCGCGCACCACCCCAGATGGCGAAGGGGATCTGACCGTTGACCGTCGGTGCAAAGAGCTCGAAGACGGCATGTCCAGCATAGTAGCTGAACGCTCCGTCTTCCGCATCGGAGTAGACGGCTGTGGGAATGCGCTTCAATTCCTGTATACGCTCGTAGACACTGACGAGACACCTCCGTACCGATTGGTCTCCCGAGGCGCAATGCCCATGGCTCGGGAGCCAGAGGCGCTGTCGCTCGCGCACATAGGTGGGGAGCGGATGCGTCGCGAGCGCATTGCGATAGGCGGTCGCCAGGGCTCGATCCGCGATGGCGAGTTCCGGCGTCCTACACACCAATCGCTCGTACGCGGTCGTTGCCTTCCGACAGTCGAAACTGGGGCCCGACTTCCCCTGCGGGGAGCTGGCTCCTGATGGCCGTGCCGCGACGCCGGTCTGCTGCGCTGTACTCGCGCGAGCCCCCAGCATGAGGAGACCTATTCCGATGGCGAGCGTTGCGGTTAGATGTCGGTTCGACCTCTGCACAGTCAAGACGCCCGCTCTGACGGCGTGGAGGTCTTGTCCGCCTGGGTGATGAGGGCAGACCCGATGACACCCGCCACGATGGGTGACCAACTGACGCCCGTCAGATCATAGCCCAGAAACATCCCGGCGAAATCAACGATCCCGAAGAGATAACACAGATATCCAAGTACCTTCATGTGACCAGCCTCCACCCCTCGGTGTGATATCGCCGGGCGTCTCTGGAGGGTATCAGAGCGCCCGCCTCCCGAGCCACCTGGTGCTCATCTGCGTCCTCGCGAAGCAAGCTCATTCTAGGGAAACCCCGAGGGTCGCCCACATTTCCCACGATACCGCGCAAGGTGGTACGATCCAGACAGGGTTTCGCATACTGGCGTTTCCTCAGTCATCCTGGGCACAACGCTCTCCCTCGGCCAAGCCTCGCAGTGGTTGGGTAGCCCGCTGAAGGCATGAACATCTGTTTGGCACGAGCGTCACGACGGGTGTGTTGCTGTCTGCGAGCGTCCCAGACCCGACCGGAGTTCCTCGACATTCCGCCAAAACGCCTTCGTCATGGAGACTCATAAAGGAAATAAAGCCTGCGAGAACATCGAAGAACAGGGTCAGTGTGTCATCGTCCGAAACGCTCGCAGAGAGATATTCTTCGAATGGGCCACCGCTGCAATATTCACCGCTGATGCGCCCATCGGCATCACGATTGATCGTGCGTTGAAAGAACCGGCCTTCATCAAGAAGCTCTCGTGAATCATCGCACCAATTCCCGGCAAAGTGCGTCCGTGGGGAGGATGGTGTGCTCACCACCTGGTGCGACCCAACCCTTCGGTCCACGGTCACGTCTGCCGACCGCGAGATCGGCATTCCCTCGTCTCCTCCTGCCTCGTTGCGACATGCTGCAGCCAGGAGGACGAGCAGGAGAGTGACGAGTCTTCTTGTCATGTCGGTCGGCATCGAATCTTAGGCCGTGGTCCAGGCGCCGCAATGCAGTGGCTTGGGCATCGCGGCGATTATAACGCTCCGGTAGCCGCACCGACCGGACGCTGGCATATTTGGGAGGCCCCCGGCTGGCCGGAGTGGGCAGGCCTCATTCCTCATCACGGGAGCACCCATGCAGGTTGCACTTCGGACCATCCTCGCTGGTGCCGTCCTCCTCGCGACGATGGCCACCGCCGCCTCCGCGCAGTTCTCTCAGGTCCGGGTGGAGGAGGTTCGCATCGACCTCGCCGGACTCAGCACCACGGGGGGGACGCGCCTCCAAGCCGGGATCCCGGGGGCATTGGCCCTGGGGGTCTATCTGTCCGATGCCGTGGCGCTCGAACCGCGGGCGTCGTTCGACTACTCGAAGCCAGACGGAGAGGATGGCACACTCAATCTCGACTTCGGTGTGTATGCGCCCTTCTATTTGAGTGGGAATCGCGGGCATAGTGGGCTCTTCCTGGCCCCCGGGGTGTCCGTCACAAAGTTGGGGGATGCGGATGCGACCTTCGATTTCGGTGCTGACCTCGGATATAAGATTGGCGCGACGGACCGTATGTCGTGGCGGGTGGCGGCCGAGGTTCGCAATTTCGACGATCTACAGATCGGTGGGCGGTTCGGGGTGAGCATCTGGTGGCGGTGATCGCGGCGGAGTGACGTGATGGCGGGTGAGGGGGATTCGCTGGCGATTGCTCCAAACGGACAACGGGTCTGGCTGGTCTCCTCCGACGGTCGCCGGTCATAGGTATGTGGTCGTACGGGTACTCTAGGTTGTAACTCTCGGGTAATTCATGGGTGATGTCTCGACCGTATCCGTGGGACTCGTCCTCCCATCGGATGAACCCTGCGCGTCGGCGCGCGACCCAATCCGACCAACTAGAGACGGTCCGTCACCGATCGTTGCCAGCGAGGCGATATTGTTCGCCATCCAGCACGAGCCCGGTACGCCCGCCGTCGATCAACTGCACGGTGAGGGTCCGCCGGGTGAAGGGAGTCGAACTGCTCCCGAGGGTCACCGTCCCCTCGCGCGTCGCACCGACGCTCGTCGCGAGCGCCGAACTCGCCACCGCATAGAGCGTGATCCCTTTCCCCTGGATCTGATAGCACCCATCCTCCGCAAACGACGAGACAGCGCTGCTCCGATGGAGCGCGTAGCTCCCGTCGCCGTTGAGCCAGAGTTTCTCCGTCGCCGCTCCGGACGCCGAGAGCCATTGATAGACGCGGTTGGGTCGGATACCACGCAACTCGGCGCACGCGCGGCGCCAGGTGCGGTCAGGTCCACTGCTCCGCTCGGGGACCGGCGACGTAGCGGCCGGTGGGGTGAGCGCCGCCGTGGCAGACGGTCGTTCGCTCGACTGACGTTCAGTCGCTGGCACGGTCACAGATCCCCCGGTCGAGGGGACAGGCACGGGGCGATCGAATGACGGAACGCTGGTCGGGCGGTCAAATGAGGGAACCGAGGTCTGATCATCGAAGGAAGGAACGCTCGGTCCGTCCTCCCCCTCGAGGCGTGCGATGACGGTCTGCGTCCCACGGCGCACGACGAGAGAGAGTGGTTCGGCACCACGGAGCCGTGTCAGGATCTCTGACGGGGTGGTCGCGATCGCCGTCCCCGAGCGCTCATCCACGATCCGCTCGATAAGATCCCCGGCCCGCAGGGCGGCGCGGGCGCCTGGAGTGGCGGCACGTACCGCCGTGACCCGCACGGCGCCCGGCCCGGCATCGAGCGTCAGTCCCCGCATCTGTCCCTCCACCTGACCTGACGCGAGGAGGATCATCAGACTGATTCCCAGGATACGCATCACAGTGCCCCTCCCCGACGAAGGATAGGTGCCGCTCGAGCCTCCGGGATATCGTGGGGTCCGAATGTCAGGGTGTCAAATGGCGCCTTGTCGCCTACTATCGGAGGTCGGACATCCCGCTGCATGTTTCTGGGATGCGATTCTCTTCTCTGCACCTCGTGGCCGGACTCTGCGCCGCCACACTCCTCCCGGCGCAATCAGCGCCGGTGACCGCCCTCCGTGCCGATCACGTGATCATCGGCGACGGCACCCAGATCCCCAACGCCATCGTCCTCGTCCAAGGCGACCGCATCACCGCCGTGGGCCCGGCAGCGCAGATCCGGATCCCCGCCGGCGCACGGACGATCGATCTCTCCGGACAGACCCTCCTCCCCGGCTTCATCGACGCGCACACCCACCTCACCTCCATCGACAACGACGGCGGTGACCTGGCTGCGCTGCGGGAGACCCCGGCGCACGGGGCGATCTATGCGACCATCAATGCCCGCAAGACCCTCGAGGCGGGATTCACCACGGTGCGCGAGGCCGGGTCACTCGGCTACGTCGATGTCGCCGTGCGTGACGCCATCACCCGCGGCCTCATCCCGGGCCCACGCATCCACGCCTCTGGTCCTGCCTTGGGGACCACCGGTGGTCACGCCGATGTGAATGGCTGGAGCCCCTTCCTCGATCTGCCGGGGACCGGCGCGATCGTCGACGGCGCCGATGCCATGCGTCGACAGGTGCGACTCAACGTCAAATACGGCGCCGATCAGATCAAGATCGTCGCGACCGGTGGGGTCCTCTCGGTCGGCGACGCCGTCGGAGCACCACAGATGACCGAGGAGGAGCTCCGCGCCGCTGTCACCGAGACCTCGCGGTTGGGCCGTAAGGTGATGGCCCACGCGCACGCCGGCGATGGCCTCCTCGCCGCGGTGCGCGCGGGGGTCGCGAGCATCGATCATGGCTCGCTCGTGAGCGATACCGCGATCGCCGAGATGAAGGCGCGCGGCACCTATCTCGTGCCGACGCTGATCATCCTCGAGGAGATCGTACGCGACGGCGCCGCGAAAGGGGTCCCGCCCTACGCCGTGAAGAAGGCGACCGCCATCGCGGCGGAACGTCGCGTGCGACTGCGCACCGCCTATCGTGCCGGTGTGCGCTTCGCGTTGGGCACCGATGCCACGAGTGATATCCACGGCCGCAATGGCGAGGAGTTTAAGTACTTGGTCGACATCCTCGGCGCCACGCCGATGGAGGCCATCACCATCGGGACGCTCAACGGCGCGCGGCTTCTCGGGATCGAGGGAGACCTCGGCACCGTGAGCATCGGCAAGCTCGCCGATCTCGTCGCGGTGTCTGGGAATCCCCTCGACGACGTCACGCGCCTCCAGCGACCGACGCTGGTAATGAAGGGTGGCGTGGTCGTGGTGGGGAGCGCGCGGTAGGACGCACGTCGACCGATGTACCAACCCAACCGTTCTTTTTCCAAATCTGCCACTCGTGAGGGTCTTGTGCGTCTCACCTTTCTCCTGCTCCTACTCGTCGTACCACACGCGGCACAGGCGCAGGGTCCGCGCTTCACTGTGACCTTTCCCGCGGCACGCTCCAGCACACCCATCGACGGGCGCGTGCTGGTCTACCTCAGTGCCGATACCACCAAGGAACCGCGATTCGGCGCCAGCGATGCGGTGACCACGGCCCAGGTGACCGGGGTGGATGTGGACGGGTGGCGACCGGGCACACCGGTGACGGTGGACGCGACCGCGTTCGGGTATCCCGTCGAATCCCTGCGCGATCTACCACCAGGCCGATACCGCGTGCAGGCGATGGTGAACCGCTACCAGACCTTCCGTCGCGCCGACGGCCACGTCGTCAAGCTCCCTCCCGACCGATGGGAGGGCCAGCAACCTACGCGGAAGCCAGGCAACCTGTATTCCCAACCGGTCACCGTCACGATCGGGGCGACGAGCCGAGTCGCCCTCGAGCTCACGGAGGAGATTCCCCCCGTCGCTGACTTCGCGGCGCAGGAGACCCAGTATGTGAAGTACGTGCGGATCCGCTCGGATCGGCTCTCCACGTTCTGGGGTACCGATATGTACCTCGCCGCCTGGGTCATCCTCCCGGAAGGCTTCGAGTCACATCCCGGCACGCGGTACCCCCTGGTGATCAACCATGGGCACTTCCCCTCTACGCCGAGCGGGTGGCGTGAGACGCCACCCGATACCACGCTCGTCCCCGACTTCTCCACGCGCTTCAACCTGCGCGGCTACAACCGCATCCAGCAGGAGCTCGCCTATCAACTCTTTAAGGATTGGACCGGCCCCGGATTCCCGCGGATGCTCCTCGTCGAGATCCAGCATGCGACGCCGTTCTATGATGACTCCTACGCCGTCAATTCCGCGAACAATGGACCGTACGGCGATGCCATCACCTATGAGCTGATCCCCGAGATCGAGCGACGCTTCCGCGGCATCGGGCAGGGCTGGGCACGCTTCACCTACGGCGGCTCCACCGGTGGGTGGGAGGCGATGGCCGTGCAGATGTTCTATCCCGACGAGTTCAATGGCGCGTGGATCGCCTGCCCGGATCCCATCGACTTCCGTCATTACACCACCGTCAACATCTACACCGACCGCAACGCGTATCACACCGAGGGGGCCTTCCGCCGCACGAAGCGGCCGGCGCAGCGCAACTACCTCGGGCACATCACCGCGACGGTGGAGGATATGAACCGTCGTGAGCTCGCCCTCGGCAGCCGCACACGGTCCGGCGACCAATTCGATGTGTGGGAGAGTGTCTACTCACCCGTCGGGCCAGATGGCTACCCTGCCCGCATCTGGGATAAGCGCACCGGAGTGATCGACACCGCCGTCGCGCGCTACTGGCGAGAGCACTGGGACCTCTCGTACATCCTCCAGCGCGACTGGGCGACGCTCGGACCCAAGGTGCGCGGCAAGCTGCGCATCTATGTCGGTGATATGGACAATTACTATCTGAACAACGCGGTGTACGAGGTCGAGAAGTTCTTGCGCAGTGCCAATCCGCCGGCGGATGCCGTCGTGGATTACGGCGACCGGGATGAGCACTGCTGGAACGGTGATCACACCCGCAGCAACGCCTATTCGCGACTGCGGTATCCGCAGATGGTCTTGCCGTGGGCGGTGGAGCGGATGCTGCTGACGGCGCCTCCGGGAGCGGATCTGCGAAGCTGGCGGTACTGAGGGATTGAGTCGGGCGGGACGGCCGCGGAGAACGAGCGCCGCGGTGACTGAGCACCTGCTCGATCGTGATGACATCGGTGTCGTAGCCATCGCGTCACAGGAGCCGATCGAGATATGCTGGGAGATGCTTCGTCAGCGGATCGCTCCGCGCGAGCTGTCGCGACCGGACCGCGATGACGATGCCCGGGAGCCGCGGGCGGGCGGCGACGAGACTGTCGGCCAGACGCTGGAGCGCTGGGGTGATCGCGTCCGGGGCAGCTGCACGAGCGGGCGGTTGGGTGGGAAGCGCGGTGACGGGGACCACGAGGGCGAGCAGCAGACAACGAAGGCGCGGCAGTGGCAGGCGAGGCGTGGGATCAGGTGAGGGGTATGGGCATCCGAACGAGATCGGTGCCGCCACCCGCAGAATATCGTAAGTTGGCACGATGCGAAACTCGCCGGCCTGTTCACTGCCGTGACCCTCACCCTCCGCATCGACGACCTCACGTCACCGGAGGTCGAGGCGCTCATCACCGCGCACGTGACGGAGATGCGGGGCGGGTCGCCCTCATGCTGTGCCCACGCGTTGGCGATCGAGGGACTCCGGCACCCCGATATCACCTGTTGGACGGCATGGAACGAGGGAGTGCTCTGTGGCTGCGGTGCGCTCAAGGCGCTCGGTCCGGACTCCGGGGAGATCAAGTCGATGCGGACCCGCACCCCATTCCTTCGCCGAGGGGTGGGTCAGGCGGTGCTCGAGGAGATCATCCGCACCGCTCGCGGTCGTGGCTATACGGCGCTCTTCCTCGAGACCGGCAATAGCGCGCTGTTCGAGCCGGCCCATGCGCTGTATCTGCGAAACGGATTCACGTGGTGTGAGCCCTTCGGGGAGTATACGGCGACAGAATTCAATGTGTTCATGAGGAAGCGGCTCTAGAAGTTAAAACCATCACTCACGCAAGAGGATACACAGATGAGTCCCACTACGCTCACCCTGATGCAGACTTTCATTGCGATATCCGTCATCTACGTCTGGGTAGTGCGCTACCAGGCGGTGCTCAATGACTTCGCCACCTTTCAGCTTCCTGACTGGCTTCGTGATGTCACGGGAGTGTGTAAGCTGACTGGCGCGGTACTTCTCCTCGGCTCCGATGAGCAGATGGCGGTTGTCGGAGCAGGGACCATATCCTTTTTCATGCTCGGTGCTGTTGTGATGCATCTGCGAGTGAAAAATCCCGTAAAGAAGATGGTACCCTCCTTTGGGCTAGGCGCCACGTCTCTTTTCATCATCGGGCAGCATCTGAGCTAGTGTTTGTCTTTTGACTCCTAACCACCCCCACCTCTCAACCCCCTCCCGACACGCACTCGACTAGTATTGACCGTGCTTCTACGAATCGCGGATACGTATTAATCATCTCGGCGGGAGTACGGTCACGGGGTGGTACCGTGCACGAGCAAACTCGCTCATCGATGAAACGCCGTTTACTGGAACTGTGAACTACTATGGTGATACCCTGTCGATTATAAGGTGGCCCGTAAGCGGGCGCAGTTCAAACAAGGGCTGGCGGTATACGTGACCGTCATTCCGCTGCTCTGGGGAATCTGGTACGTTACTATAGGCAAGCGCGTGGGCTTGGGCGTCACCACGTGGCCTCTGTAC
>Ga0194119_10011335_pt1 | contig 11531 bp, 11 predicted proteins | sample TA2MahC100mmetaG_FD_148620 | JGI IMG/M metagenome (GOLD analysis project Ga0194119, IMG submission 148620) | Freshwater microbial communities from Lake Tanganyika, Tanzania - TA2015018 Mahale Deep Cast 100m | ecosystem: Environmental > Aquatic > Freshwater > Lake | place: Tanzania: Lake... | reverse complement strand
GGCCCCCACCGCCCCCGCCAGCCCCAGGCTGAGGCTGGCCAGGAGAGGGTCGCGTACCAGGAGCACGCCAGCCAGCGGAGCGACCAGGAGGAGCGTCAGGGCCGGGAAGCCATCGCCTTGTGGCATCGGCCAGGCGTAGAGAACAGCCAGGGCGCTCAGGCCGCAGAAGGCCAGCAGGGCGGCTCGTCCCAGGGGGCTGAGGGCCAGAGTCACTCCGGCGACAGTGAAGGACGTGCCCAGGGGGGCGCGCCAGAGCAGAATCGCCTCCAGGGCCAGGGCGGCCAAAGCCAGGACGACCGGCAGGGCTGGCCAGCGTCGCTTGGACGCAAGCAGTTCGGCGAGGGCCACCACCAGTGACCCGATGATAGGCAGGGCGATGAGGGCGAGCAGGCTCAATCGGCCACCTCACGCCAGACGCCCCGGCCGGCGGAGGCCAGGGAGGCACTGGCCAGGGCCACGAGGATGGTGAGCAGCCCCAGCAGGGCCAGGACGGGGATGCTTTCCCCTTCCGCCAGGACGACGTAGGCCACGTCCAGCCCGCTCAAGGCAGTGAGCAGGCCCGCGCCCGCCCGGCGCGGCTCACTATTGGCCAAAGCGGCCAGGATGCCGGCGGCCACCAGCCAGTAGACCAGGAAGGCCACGTCCCGGCCGGCTCCGGGAAAGAGGAAGCGTTGGGCCAGGGCCTGAGCCCCCAACCCGGCGCCAAGCAGGGCCAGGCCGAGCAGCAAAAGCTCAAGCAAGCCCCAGATCAGGCGATGCGGGGCAGGCGCCGATCGGCCGCGCTCACCTCCCGGCCAGCCCGCCGGCACCAGGATGGCGCAGGCCGCGGCCCCGGCCATCACCTTGGCCGCGGCGAAGGGCGGCAAGAGTAGACCCTCGCCCAGAAGGACTCCCAGCAGGGCATACTGGGCGAGGAGAGCCAAAAGAGCGGGGAACCAGCCCCGGGCCATGACGATGATGCCCGCCGTGACGAGCAGGCCGGCGAGGAGCCAAAAGGGCAGCGGCTGTGCAGGGGACATGGTGCTCCGTGAAGGCGTTGGGCTAAAAACCCTTGCGCAGGTTCCGCAACCTTCGCAAGGGTCAATAGTATCAACTATGGTGGGCCCTACAGGATTCGAACCTGTAACCGACCGGTTATGCATTCCCCTACAGCTTTCGCTGCCCCTTGCGGGTTTGTGGTCTGGACTATCCCTTCACCCCAGTGGGGTGCCTGCCGTCTAGTCTCTACACCTTCCTCTTGCACAGAGGCTTGGCTCGGGATTACCATATCTCACGACTTAGGCTTCCCCGAATTTGGCAGGTTTCACCTGAAGATTACTCCTCAGGCAGCCCTTGACAGCAAATCATAGTGGGTGTAGAATGCAGTTATGAAAGATAACCCTAACTGCATTGTATGCGGTGCCAGACTGCAAGGAAGACAGACAAAATTTTGTTCGTCTGCTTGCAAGAACAGGCACCACCAGAGTTATGAGTCTCAGAAGAGCAGAGGACTTACCAGAAAGCTCAAGGTGGTGACAGCCGCAGGCGGTCGCTGTTCCATTTGCGGATATCACAAAAACCTGGCCGCCTTGGTTTTTCACCACACAAGTTCTACGGACAAAGACTTCAAGCTTGACATGCGGTCTTTATCCAACCGCAAGCTAGAGTCCGTGTTGGCAGAGCTCGACAAGTGTATTCTGGTATGTCACAACTGCCATGCTGAGCTACATAACCCTCACCTCGACTTAGACTCGATGTCCTGAGCCGGGTGCTCTGACCATTGAGCTAAGGGCCCACTCTGGAGCGGGAGACGGGACTCGAACCCGCGACAACCTACTTGGAAGGCAGGCACTCTACCAAGCTGAGTTACTCCCGCCCTTTGGTTTGGGACGCTGATGAACGCAGATGGACGCTGATGCCGCCGATTTTTATATTCCATCTGTGAAAATCTGGGCCGTTTTGCGAGCCCCCCGTGCGGGCCGCGAACGGCCCCCCCGTGCGCGGGGCGGGGCGTTGATCAGCGTCTAATTCCGCCTGCTGGTCGGGGCGAGAGGATTTGAACCTCTGACCTCGTGGTCCCAAACCACGCGCGCTAAGCCAGACTGCGCTACGCCCCGCACCCATAGTATAGCCGATTTGCGGGGGCAAGTCAAGGGCATTGACGCCTCGCCGGGCGTCGGCTGGTAAAGTCAAACGGGGGTTGGAGAGGCCTCCAGCCCCCGTTGTCCTCCTGTTCGCTTTCACAAGAGGGCCTTTACACCATACGCATCCTGATCACCACCGCCGCCACAGCTACCGCCAGCAGCGCCGCCAGCCCCAGCCACGGGGCTAATAACGCAAGCCTGTTCACCGGCACGATGACCCCGCCGATGGGGACGGGAGCTGGTGTGGAAGTTGGTGTGGGCGTGGCTGTAAACGTAGGCGTAGGCGTTGGTGTGGCCGTTCCTGCACTGGTGGGCGTCGCCGTTGGTATGGCTGTCGGCGTCGCGGTTGCAGTTGCCAGCGGCGTCGGCGTGGGCGTCGCGGTGCCGGACGGCGGCAAAGGTGGTGCTACCCAGTCCCCCACCCAGATCAGGTCCGACGTCCACCGTGAATTCGTCGGCGACGTGACGTCGGTGGCGGTGATAATCAGCGTGTAGGGGCCGTCAACCGTAGTAGTGGGCACCGGCTCGGAGATCAGCCAGAACTCCTTGCCCCGGTACATGGGCAGCGGGATCGGCGGGGTGATGGGGGTAGTACCCCCGGCGTCTTCGTAGAGGCCCCACGCCACCGGCAGTGGAACAGTATACGCGAGGGTGACGGTCATAGGCTGGTCGGTCCAATTGCCAAGGTAGTGGGGGAAACTGATGACCTGGGTGGGCGTGATCATGGCCAAAGACGCTTCACCCAATTCCCACAACGGGATGGCCCAGTCCAGCAGGTGCAACGGATGGGGCCCCAGGCAGGTGATACCCAGGCCCTGATACGAGCCCTGATACGGGGTGATGTGCCTGTCCAGGGCGCGGTACAGGTCGGTGAAGAACGGCGACGGCGGATCCTGCCCCTCGTAGCAGTAGTAGAGGGGCAGGGTGCACCCCACGCAGTTGTTGGGTTGGTGAGTCAGGTCCAGGTAGAACCGGGTCTGAAGAGCCCATCTGTTGGGAGGGAGCTCCAGGCCCGCGGGATAGGTGGTAGTATCGGAGACGGGGCCCATCGCCATCCACGTCTCACCAGGGGCTGCGGGTAGTTCGTTCGCCAGGAAGGTCAGGCGCTCCGGCCGCAGTTCCAGGGGTGTGGTGATGACCCGGACAGAGGGACCGACCAGTTGCATGGTGTTCGAGTATGTGCCGCCGGAGATGAGGGGCAGCGGTTGGGACTCGGTGATGGAGACTGTGGGCGATACCGGCACCCGGACGGCCAGGAAGAAATCATCGCTCTGCGCGAACGTACGCCACTCTTCGCACAGGCTCGTGGTCAAGGTGATGCCTTCTGGCGCTATGGTCATGCCTGCCTGCCACAACTCGATGGTGGCCTCTGCGTAGCCGCGCGCCGGGGCTGCCAGGGACGCAGAGAAGGACAGCACAGATGACGCTCCTTCCCGCGAAATTGTGGTATCAAACTTGGCGGCGCAAGCTGCTCCGGTGTCGCTCCAGACCTGCAACGTATCCACGACCGTCATGCTGCTTTTGTCTGCCGGCAAGTCCGGCTGATTAAATCCTACATTTATTACACTTCCAACTGGAACATCTGTCCATACGTAGGATTCCCCCACTTGCGCTGTTGGGGGGCTGGTGGACTGAAAGCCCGTGGCTCCTGGGGGGGGGTGTATAGAAAAGGGTCGCTTTGTCGGAGGGCGTAGACCCTGTCGCCTGTAAAGAACGGGATGCGTGCTCCCCGGGTCTCATAATTGCGTCCGCTTGGTCCCGAGTCATCCTCGCTTTAAAGGACAGTCCCTCACTTTCCGCCACTTGGCTATCAGTTGGGCTTTCCTTGCCCGTGCATCCTAAGCTCGGCATGATCCAGACTACCGCCAGCAGCAGTAGCACGGCCAGGGCCTCGAGATATGGCCACAGCCAGTGGCCCATCAGTTGGCGACGGAATGTGTTCATTTTGTCCTCCTCTACATGCTGAATCGCTCAGATGTTAGATTGTCCCAAATTGCAACTCTCTCCTACATGTTTCACCTCCTGGATAAACTCGCGTCAGTATCACGTTTCATGCGTCGCGTTTGCGAGAGGTTCCAAAAGATCAGCGCTGTGGCTACGACCAGGCCGGCCAGCGCGTTCAGGTGCATCCAACTGAACGGCCCCAGCAGCGGGGTAGCGCCCGATTGGCGCAGGAAAGCCATCCCGAAGCGTTTGAGGCTGAAGAGATCCAGGAATAGCAGAGCGAGAAAGCCGTCGAAGGGCCAGCCGTGCCGTGCACCCATTCGCTGCATCCCATAGCGTTCGACCGCCAGCAAGGTGAAAAAGATGAGCAGATTCACGGCGGAGCTCAGCAATTGCGTGGGATAGCGCTCCATCCACACCCCGTGTTCGTCTGGCAGGTACATCCCCAGCCAGGAGTCGGTGGGCCGGCCGTAGCAACAGCCGGCAGCAAAGCAACCCAGGCGGCCGATGGCCAGCCCCAATGGCACGGGCAACACGGCCAGGTCCAGAGACCGACCCAACGGAGTTCTGGACATCCAGCAATGGATCACCGCCACGCCAATGGCGCCGCCTATTGCCCAGATGAGGTTCTGCCCTTCCAGCCGGGCCAGGAGGCCATAGCGGGCGATGAGCCAGTAGTTGATCAGATAGGGTATCTGGAAAGCCGCGAAGCCGCCCAGGACCGCCAGAGAAAATCCCCGCACGATGATTGCGGGAGGATAATCGAGCCTGAGCAGGCGGTGAAGGGACCACATCCCGCTGATAATCAGCGCCAGTGAGATGAGTAGCCCGTAGGTGCCGATCTGCCAGGGGCCGAGTTCAAACGTAGGCAACATCTACTACTTCGTCTCCAGCTTCATGAGGGCTCGTAGGAGGGAATGACCACATGCTTCAGATGCCGTAGCGTCCCGGTTCGGTATACTCATTCCCACTCATTATGGATGAACAAAGTAATCCTCATCCGTTATAACGGAGAAAAGGCCGTTTGGATACGGGCAATTGTTAAAGATTTTCCAGTTTATGGCATTGACAGTCCCAGGCAGCCTTGCTATAATTCAGGCAGCACGTTCGCCATTTGCCGCCCAGACATGGCCGTGCCAGGAGACACATGCCTGCCCAACGCAAACGGAAGCCCAAACCGCAGAAAACATCTCCGCCCCCGCCTTCCCAGGAGCCGCCGGCCCCGCGCCCGGCGCGGCGGGAGCGGGGGCCGGCGCGCCGGCCCTGGCTGGGCCCGCTGGCGCTGGCCGGTGGCCTGCTGCTGGCCCTGGCCGTGCTGGCGGGCGGCGTGCTCCTGGGCCGGCAACTGGGCCCCTGGCGAGCGGCGCCGCTGCCCGCTGCCTACAGCGGCCCCAAGCGAGCGGCCATCGTGGATCAGACGGCGCTCAGCCATCCCAATCCGGAACTCACTCGTGCCCTGGTGGCCGACCTCACGGCGGCCGGCTTCAGCGTGGACACCTACACAGGCAAAGAGGTCACCATCGCTCTCTACCGCAGCCTGGCCAGCAAGGGCTACCGGGTGATCGTCTTCCGCACCCATTCCACCAACGACATCCTGGACGTCAAGCTTTCTGGCCAGCCCGTCTATCTCTTCACCAGCGAGCTCTACGAGAAGTATCGCTACGTCCCGGAACAGATGACCGCCCAACTGGGCATGGCCAAGGTGGCCTACGAGGAGAATTCCCCGCCGTACTTCGCTATCGGCCCGGAGTTTGTCCAGCGCAGTATGGCCGGCCAGTTCGACCGTACGCTGCTGATCATCGGCGGCTGCAAGAGCCTGGACACACTGGCACTGGCCCAGGCCTTCATCGCCAAGGGCGTGGCTGCTATCGTGGGCTGGAACGATTGGGTGGACCTGACCCACAACGATCAGGCCATCCAGAAGCTGGTACACGCCCTGACTGTCGAGAATCTGCCGTTGGGGCAGGCCGTGCAGGAGACGCTGGCCCAGGTCGGCCCCGACCCTATCTACCAAAGCGTCCTGGTCTATTTCCCGGGTTATCAACAGGACTATCGGGCGGGGGCGACGGAGACCGAAGCGGTAGGGCGGTAAATAGGGTGACGAATGACGAAGGACCCATATTCGTCCTTAGTCTTTGGTCTTGCATCGACGTATGCTGGCAAAGCAAACGGGGGTCGGATAGAAAATCCAACCCCCGTTATTTTTGGTTGCCCTCAAGGGAAGAAAGCTTGATGGTCAGCAATTAGTCGCCGCGTATGATGTACAGGAAGTGAAGCCCGTCAACAATTTTCAAACCTTTATACTCGCCGCCCAGACAATCGAAGTGAGGATCATAAGTGACCAGGTAATCAGCCTTCCCTACCATAGCACAGGCCAGGACATAGTCATCGTCGGGATCTGCCAGGATCACGGGCTGGACGTCGTCCTCGGAGATAGGCACATATTCGGCGTCGGCCAGGATGTAGGAGACGAGATCAAGCGTTAACCGCTGATCAATGCCCAGCTCGCCAAATTTCTCGACGACCTCTTCGAGGATGGCCCTGGATACCAAAAGCACGAACTGAGAGTCGCGCCAGCGCCAGAACAACTCCTTGTTCGGGCTGCGAGGATTTCTGCTCAGATAGGCAGCCACGTAGACGTTGGCATCAAGCACGGCGCGGAGCAGCGCCTTGGCTTTCTCGTTCTCTAGAGACTGGCCATTAGTCCCCACGGGGATATTCCTCGACCTCAACCATCTTGGCTGCAACCTCCGCCTCCAAAGCGCGTAGTAGCGATTGGTACTGGGCTTCTACCACTGGGCGGGGTTGCCGGTGCAGCTTCTCGGCTCGTTCGGCGGCCAGGGTCAAAATCTCCTCGATACTGAGCGGTGGCGTCGGCTTTATTGCTTCCTCTTTAACCATACGCGCATAGCAGATTATCTCTTCGACTTTCTCATCTGGAAGCCCGACGAGTATCTCCGAGAGTTGTCTGGTATGAAGCTTTAATGACTGAGCACTCATTATCCTCCCCCTAGCTATGCCAGCAGCTTTTGAGCCTTAACAAACAGCCTGATAGGTTTATCTTATCCCCCACGCGCTACGGCGGGCTGACCCCCACGGCCGGACAGACGCCGGAAGAAGCGGCCAATCTCGCCGTTCTCCCACACCACCAGCAGACAACTGGCATTGAAGATGGACGAGTAGGTGCCAGTGGTGATACCGATGAGCAGGGCCAGGACAAAGTTGCGAATAGTCACCCCACCGAACAGGAAGAGGGCCGTCAGGGTGAAGAGTGTCGTCAAGGTGGTGTTGAGGGAGCGGTCCAGGGTCTGCAAGACGCTGTGGTTCACCAGCCGCTCGAACTGCTCGTTAGGGTAGCGCTTGCGGTTCTCCCGGATGCGGTCGAAGACCACGATGGTGTCGTGCACGGAGAAACCGATGGGGCCAGTGAGGATAGCCGTCAAGAACAGGGCGTCTACCTCGATGCCAAAGACCAGCCCAAAGAGCGAGAAAAGGCCGACTACCAACAGGACGTCGTGCAGGAGGGAGATAATGGCACACGCCCCATAGCGCAAGGGATTAGGCACCTGGCGGAAGGCCCAGGAGATGTAGAGCAGCACACCCAGGGCGGCCAGAGCGACGGCCCACTGCGCCCGCTGGGCCACCTCCGCGCCAATGGCCGGCCCCACCGACTCGAAACGCAGCTCCGTGTAGCCACCGAAGCGCTCCTTCAGATCGGCATCAATGGCCGCCTTGTCCTCGGAACCGATGTGCTTGGCCCGGATCATCAAACCCTGCTGCCCAGCCTTCTCTGAGGTCTGCAGGGCGGCGTCGCCAAAACCATGCTTAGCCATGATCTCCCGCACTGGGGCCAACTCCAGTGGTTGCTGGAAGTTGGTCAACTCCCAGAGGGTGCCGCCGGTGAAATCAATGGCCGGCTTGAGCGGCCCGCCCGTTTGCACCGTGGAGATAATCATGGCGGCCAGGCCCGGGATGATGATCAGCCCGGAGAGAGCAAACCACCAATAACGCCGGCCCACGATGTTGCTGACCAGGTCTTTAAGGAAATTGCCGATGGCTTCTAGCACACTAACCTCCTAAGTGAGGGATGAGTGATGAATGATGAGGTACGAGGTATGAGAAATGAGATATGAGTACAGACCTCGTACCTCGTACCTCGTACCTCATACCTCTTCCACCTTTTCCGGTGGCAGCCCGAAGGCCCAGCGGCTCTTGGCGTACTCTGTGTTCACGATGGCACGCAGAAAGGTGCGGGTCACCGTGATGGCCGTAAACATACTCACCGCCACGCCGATGAAGAGGGTCAAGGCAAAACCCCGGATGATGCTGGCCCCAAAGTTCATGCCGAACCAGAAGAGGATGGCGCAGGTAATCATCGTGGAGAAGTTGGAGTCACGGATGCTCGTCCAGGCACGGGCAAAGCCGGCCTCGATGGCCGCCCCCAGGGTCTTGCCCCAGCGCAGTTCCTCTTTCATGCGCTCGAAGATGAGAATGTTGGCATCTATCGCCATGCCGATGGATAGGATGAACCCGGCGATGCCCGGCAGGGTCAGCGTCACGGGGATCAGCTTGAACAGGGCGAAGACCATCGCCGCGTAGAGCAGCAGCGCCACGTCGGCCAGGAAGCCCGGCAGACGGTAGTAGATGAGCATGAAGGCCATGACGATGAGCAGGCCAATCGCTCCAGCGACGACGCTCTTGCGCACCGAGTCCTGGCCCAGGGTCGGCCCGACGGTGCGATTCTCCACCACCTCCAGCGGCACAGGCAGGGCACCGTACTTCAGGACGATGACCATGTTCTTGGCCTCTTGCAGTGTGAACTTACCCGTGATGCGCCCCTCACCATCGGTAATGGGCGATTGGATTGTGGGGCAGGAGATAACCCGCTTGTCCAGAACGATAGCCAGAAACTTGCCCACGTTCTGCGAGGTGAAGTCGCCGAAGAGCTTGGGCCCGTCGTCTTGTGGCTCGTTGCCCACCTTCTGCAAGGAGAAGTGGATCTGCGGCTTGCCCGTCTCGTCAAAGCTCACGTCGGCGGTTTTGAGCAGACGGCCGGTGATGACCGTGCGGTAGATCGTGGGCGGGGGCAGCGTAGGCGTGAGCGTAGCCGTAGTCGTCACCGGCACCGTCGTGGTCGCTGCGGCAGTGGCGGTGAGCTCTGTGGTGGGCGTCACGGCCAGGGTCGGTGTGGGCGCGCTGGTCGGGGCCAGGGTCGGTGCAACCGTTGGCGTGAGTGGCGTGGTCGGCGCCAGGGGAAGCGTCTCCTCGCCGGTGGCGAGGGAGGCGGGTCCGCCCAGAGTGGTCGTGACGATGGTGCCATCGGGCAGGAAGGTGCTGCCGGCGTCAATGAACTCCAGCAAGCCGGTGCGGCCGAAAGTCTGGATCGCCTGCGCCGGGTCTTTGATCCCCGGCAGCTCGACGATGATGCGGTTGCTGCCCTGAAGCTGGATCAGGGGCTCGCTCACGCCCAGGGCATTGACGCGGTTCTCCACGATGCCCTTGGCCGCGGCCATGGTTTCGGCGTTGGCCGGGGTGTCCTCCGACTCTTTAGCCTGCAGAATAACCTGCAAGCCACCCTGCAAATCCAGGCCCTCGTGCACCTTGATGTCCCGGCTGATCTTGATCCCGGCGAAGTCAATGTGGATGCCCGGATTGGTGGGCAGGTCTACCCAGATGGCCACAATAGCCAGAATGACGATGAAGATCAAAAGGTGGGTGTTACGCTGCATCCAAACCTCCTGGAAAATCTGTGTGCCCAGAAAGCCGTGATCAGAAACCCGTTTTCTCCGAGAAAACGGGTTTCTTCTTCTAGGTCAACGGCGGGCATTATACAGCAACGGGGGGCATATTGTCAAATGGCTGTCAAGCGTGAAACGTGATGCGTGAAACGTGATTTTGATGGTCACGCATCACGTTTCACTTTCTTGTCGATGAACCGCCGTACCCGCCGCAGCACCTTCTCCGCATTGAGGTCGTCTGTCTTCAGGTACAGGTGGCAGTGCTGGCGAGCGTCGGCCAGGCGCTCCTGCTGCGCGGCCAGCTCCGTGGCCGGGAATTCGTCCCGGCGGCGCCGGCGGATGGTGGCCAGCGTGGCGTCCAGGTATACCAGCAGGTCCGGCTGGTCCATTTGCCACATGGTGGGCACGTAGGAGTGTTCCTGGGCGCAGGCCTGGGCGTCGTAGCCTAGCCTGGTCAGCCCTTCCACCAGCACGCTCTTGCCCGAGGCACACGGCCCCACAACCACCACCCGCATACAGCCTCCCTGCTCAGGACGCAGATTAACGCCGATGGACGCGGATTATTTATGTTTTAAATTAAATCTGCGTGCGTAGCCAGGGCCGACGCATCGGCCCCCCGTGCGGGCCGCGAACGGCCCCCAGTGCGCGGGGCGGGGCGTTCATCCGCGTCCTGAAATGGCTGCTCGGCCTATCTGGTCTGCCGGGCCCGCTGCACCGCCGCCTGGTGCGCCTGCCACTCCAGGGTATCGTCCAGGGGCGGCAACTCGGCCGTGCCGTAGCGGTGCGCCAGGGCCTGGGCCAGCAGGAAGTCGGCCAGGTGGGGGTTCTTGGGCAGGAGCGAGCCGTGCAGGTAGCAGCCAATGGCGTGGCGGTACACCGCCCCCTCAGTGCGATCCTCGCCGTTGTTGCCGTAGCCCACCACCACCCGCCCCAGGGGCTGGCCGCCCGGCCCCAGGTAGGTCTTGCCGCTGTGATTCTCGAAGCCCACCACCGTGCGCGGACGGCCATCCTGAACGATGGGGCTCGCCGCCGCCAGCTCAATGACGATGTTGCCGATCATGCGCTGGTGCGAGGCCAGCGTCCAGGCATCGAACAGGCCGATGCCGGGCAGGCGATCGGCATCGAAAGGCTGGTAGTAGCGCGCCAGGAGTTGGAAGCCGCCGCACACGGAGAGGAGCGCGGCGCCACCCTCGATGGCCGCCCGCAGGGCCTCGGCCTTGCTCGCCACCAGGTCGGCGGCCACGGGGATCTGCTCGCGGTCCTGCCCCCCGCCGAAGAAGTACAAATCGTAGGCGGCGGGGTCCAGCCTCTGCCCGATGGACACCTCGCTCACCGCCACGTCCAGGCCACGCCGGCGGGCGCGGCTGACCAGGGTCAGGACGTTGCCCCGGTCGCCGTAGATATTCATCAGATCGGGATAGAGATGGGCCAGACGGAGTTGCATGGGTAAAGTGAAACGTGAAATGCCAAACGTCAAACGTCAAACGTCAAGCGTCAAGCGTAAACTTGGAACGTCTTGACAATGTTAGATTAGAACAGGTGTTCCACTGGCATATGACCGAAAAGTGTGGTACACTTCTAGCCAGAAAATGTGCCGATTAGTACCTTACCAACCAAATCCTTGCACAAAAAACAAGGATTTCAAGCCTGCCCATAGGCAAGCGCGGGGATGACCCACATCTCGCGCAGCTTCATGGCCATGGTGACCACCTGGCGGCCAAACTTG
>Ga0194119_10011324_pt1 | contig 11539 bp, 7 predicted proteins | sample TA2MahC100mmetaG_FD_148620 | JGI IMG/M metagenome (GOLD analysis project Ga0194119, IMG submission 148620) | Freshwater microbial communities from Lake Tanganyika, Tanzania - TA2015018 Mahale Deep Cast 100m | ecosystem: Environmental > Aquatic > Freshwater > Lake | place: Tanzania: Lake... | reverse complement strand
GGTGATGCTTGATGACGGCGCCGATACCGCGCTCTTTGGCGTCGTCAACGTCACCGTCGCATCGCTCACCCAGCCGCACTTCGCGCAGTTTTCGCCGCCCACAGGCATCTCGGACTTGCACTTCGGACACTGCATTAGCGCGCGGCCTCTTCCACCGCGTGTGCCAGTTGCAGTACAGACCAGTCCGCAAAACGCGGACCGACGATCTGCATCCCCACGGGCAATCCGCTACGTGAGAATCCAGCGGGCGTCGACACCGCGGGCGCGCCGAGCATCGACACGAAGTAGCACGACTTCATCCAGTCGATGTAGCTCGGCATCGTGGCGCCGTTGATTTCGGTGACGAAAGGTTGATCGATGTCGAAGGGGAGCACTTGAACCGTTGGGAGTACGAAATATTCATACGAAGCGTGGAACGTTTTGGTTTTCTCGATCAGCGCTTCGCGAAGCGCCATCGCCCTCTCCACGTCCGATGGCTTCAATAACGCCCCGCGCTCCAATTCCTGCACCACCGTCTCTTTCATCAGATTTCTATACGGCTCAAGCTTCTCGCCGTGTTTCACATGAAACTCATGCGCCCGCAGGACACGGAACGCTTCATCGGCGCCGGCGAAAGCCGGCGCGGCTTCTTCCACCACACAGCCAAGCGCTTCGAAACGCCTCCGCGCGCCATCGACCACAGCTCGCACTTCCGCGTCAAACGGCATGCCTTCGATCTCACCGCACCACGCCACGCGCGCGCCGCGAAAATCGCGATCCAGCTCGCCGTGCGCCGGAAGATCCGCGACCACATCGAGCAGCATTGCCAGATCCCCCGCGTTGCGCGCCATCGGCCCGTCGGTCACCAGCGTCGTACTGCCCGGCACAACGCCAATCGTCGGCCGCATCCCCGTCACGCCGCAGAACGACGCCGGGTTTCGCAGCGACCCGCCCATATCGCTCCCGTCGGCCAGCGCGATCATCCCTGTCGCCAACGCAACCGCCGCGCCGCCGCTCGAACCGCCGCACGTCTTCGAAAGATCAAACGGATTCCGCGTCTTGCCGAACACGGGATTAAATGTCTGTGAGCCCGCTCCAAATTCCGGCGTATTCGTTTTTCCCAGCGAAATCGCACCCGCTGCGTTCATGCGGCGGACGATTTCGGTATCGAAGTTGGGCACGTAGTCTCGAAAGATCGGCGAGCCGAACGTCGTCCGCACGCCGCGCGTCTCTTGCAGATCCTTATGCGCCACCGGCAATCCAAACAGCGGTCCGGGCGTAACTTTTCGCGCTTTTTCCAGCGCCTTCTCCGCCGTCAGTGTCACGATCGCGTTCACGCGCGGGTTCTTTTCTGCAATCACGCGCAGATGATGTTCGATCACCTCAACCGGCGACACCTCTCGGCGCCGCAGCCGCGCCGCCCAATCTCTTGCCGTTGTCATCGGACTCGTTCGAACTCCTCGGCTGCCATTCGTCCGACCGATGCCTGTCCCATAGGACCTAGATGCGTTTTGTCCTGTTTGCGATCTGGCAAAACGCGGCCAATCTCCTTCGCACCTTCCGGTCCCAGTGCAGTCGCCTGCTCGCGTGTGCGCGTGTACAAATCCATCACCGCCACGCTCTTCTCGCGAGCGACCACATGCACTGCCTCGACATATGGTAAGAGACTATCTGGTCGAAACTTTCCATCCGGCGTAAATCCGCGCCGCACGATTGACGTCACCAAAATCGGCTTCGCGCCAATCGCCTTCGCTTCGTCAATGAACTGCGCCAAGTTTGCGCGATACGTCGAAGACGCATCCGTCTCACGTTCCGGACCCTTGCCCGGCACATCGTTGTGCCCAAACTGGATCAACACAAACGCGGGCCGCTCCGCCAGCGCCTTCGCCCAATGCCCTTCGCTACGAAAACTCTTCGAACTCCGCCCGTTCTTCGCCAGATTCAGGATCGCGTATCGATCACCCATCGCCGCGCGAAACCCCGGTCCCCATCCGCCTTCGTCGTTCACCGTTGAGTCGCCAACCAGCACGATCTTCGCCGGCTGCGCAAACACGGAGATCGCGAAGAACGCGACCGCCAGCTTCACGCCAGCACCTTTTTCACGACGTTTCCATGCACATCGGTCAGCCGGAACCAGCGCCCCTGAAACTTGTACGTTAATCGCGTGTGATCAATGCCCAGACAATGCAGCAGCGTCGCTTGGATATCGTGAATATGCACCGGATCGGCCGTGATGTTGTAGCTGAAGTCGTCGGTCTCGCCGAGTTGGAATCCCTGTTTGATGCCGCCGCCCGCCATCCACATCGCGAAGTTTCGCGGATGGTGATCGCGCCCGTAATCGGTCTCGGTTAATCGCCCCTGGCAATACACAGTGCGCCCAAATTCGCCGCCCCAAACAACCAGCGTGTCCTTCAACATCCCGCGCTGCTTCAAGTCGAGCACCAATGCCGCCGCCGCCTGATCGGATGCCTTGCATTGCAGCGCCAGATCGCGGGGCAAGTTGCCATGCTGATCCCAGCCCTTGTGATAGAGCTGCACGAATCGCACGCCGCGTTCGACCAGCCTTCGCGCAAGCAAACAGTTCGCCGCGTAGGTGCCTGGCTTCCGCGCATCGTCTCCATACAGCGCAAACGTCGACTCGGGCTCTTTCGAGAAATCCGTCAACTCCGGCACCGACGCCTGCATCTTGTACGCCATCTCATACTGCTGAACGCGGGTGTCGATCTCCGGATCGTGATACGCCTCTTCGCGCATCTTGTTCAACGCGCCGACAGCGTCCAGCATTTCGCGCCGGTCCGTGCGAGACACCCCCGGTGGATCCGCCAAATACAACACCGGCTCCTTGCCGCCGCGAAGCCGCACGCCTTGATAGCGAGACGGCAAAAAGCCCGAACCCCACAGCCGCGAGAATAAAGGCTGATCCGCATTTACGCTCGCCTGTTGCGACAGCAAGACAACATACGCCGGCAACTCCTGCGTCTCGCTGCCCAATCCGTACGATACCCACGCGCCCATGCTCGGCCGCCCAGGTTGCTGGCTGCCGCTTTGAATGAAGGTTATCGCGGGATCGTGATTGATCGCATCGGTGTGCACGCTCTTGATCACCGTGATTTCATCGGCGATCTTCTTGTGATGCGGAATCACTTCACTCATCCACATCCCGGCCTTTCCCGCCTGTTCGAATTTGAAGATCGATGATGCTACCGGAAACGACGCTTGCCCGCTCGTCATACCCGTGATGCGCTGCCCCATGCGCACCGATCCCGGCAACTCCGTGCCGTGATGTTTCTTCAACTGCGGCTTGTAGTCGAACAGATCGAGCTGTGACGGCCCGCCCGATTGATGCAGCCAGATCACACGTTTAGCCGTTGGTGCATGATGCGGCAGGCCCGCCATCGCGGCGGCCGCGCCATCGCGCTCCAGCAAGTTCGCCAGCGCCGCCAGTCCAATCGCCTTCGCGCCTTTCCCGATCAGTTGCCGCCGTGTCTCGTAGATGCTCATCACTACTCCTTCGTAACCGCCTCGTCCATGTTTAAGATCACGCTCGCGACATTCGTCCATGCCGCTAGTTCCGCCGCCGGGATATGCGAGTCGAGCTTGAGCGAGCCCACCGCCAACAACGCCTTCGCACCTGCAGGGTCGCACTGGTACCGCGTGAGCTGCTTTGCAGCCAGCGCTGTCAGAACCGCGGTCTCGCGCGGTTCGGGTATGCGTCCGGTTACGCGCCGAAACGCCGCTGCGGCGCGCTTGGCCGGGTCTTTCTCGCTCATCACTTGCGTCGCCAAAGCCCGCGAGGCTTCGACGTATGCCGGATCGTTCATCAACACCAGCGCTTGCAAAGGCGTGTTTGTGACGGACCGCCGAGCCACGCACTTCTCGCGGTCCGGTGCGTCGAAGGTCGTCAACGACGCCGGAGGCGCCGTGCGTTTCCAGAACCAATACATGCCGCGACGATAGAGATCCTCGCCCGCGCTCTCCTTATATACCTGCGCCGAAAAAATCTCGCCGCGCGCGATCTCTTCCCAAATCCCCGCCGGCTGATACGGATAGGTGCTTCGCCCGCCGATCTTCGCATTCAACAACCCGCTCGCCGCCAGTGCGTTATCGCGCACCAATTCCGCTTGCAGGCGGAACCGTGACATCCTTGCCAGCAATCGATTTTCCGGATCGCGTTCGATCAACGCCGCCGATGCTTTCGACGTTTGCCGGTATGTCGCCGACATCACCATTGTTTTGTGAAGCGCCTTCACGTCCCACTTCGACGCCACGAACTCCGTCGACAGCCAGTCCAGCAACTCCGGGTGTGACGGCGGTTCGCCTTGTGTGCCGAAGTTTTCACTCGACTTCACCAACCCGAGTCCAAACAAATTCTGCCAAAAACGGTTTACCGCGACGCGCGCCGTGAGCGGATGTTTCGCATCGACCAGCCAACGCGCTAACGCCAACCGATCGACGTTCACGTCCGACGGCAGTGGCGGCAGCGCACCCGGCGTTGCGGCTGTTACCTTCTCGCCATGATTCCGATAGTCCCCGCGCGCAAGAATGAACGTGTCGCGCGGCTTATCGAGTTCCGACATGATCATCGTGTTGGCGATTTCATCGTCGAGCGCCGCTTTTTCCAAACGCAGACGCTTCAGTTCGCCCCACGCCGCCTTCATTTCCAGTGGCGCCGCGTTCTCCAAGAAGTGCTCCTTCAGTCGCGCGGTCAGTTCGCGCGGGCGCGTCTTCGCCGGCACGTCCAGCATCCGCGTCAATCGATGATGCACCGCTAGATACGAAACGTCCTCGACTGCCAACGCGCGCGAATACAGCCGCAAATCGGCGATTCTTCCGCGGAATCCGTTGCGGCCCTCGGTGTCGGCGGACTCGCCAATCTCGAACTGCGATGCCGGGCGCAACTTCACAGCATCCTCGCGCACAACTGGCACAGCGGCCGCATTGACGCGAATCGTCACGCCGCCATCGCGCGTACGCGAAATCGCCAGATGGTACTGCTCGTTCTGCACCAACCGGTCGCGTGTGCGGATGTGCGCGCCGTCGATTGCGACATGCACATGCGCGCCGCGCCGCAAGTGCGGCAGAGGTTGCGACTCGTCCCACCAGACTTCCAGTCCGGGCGCGCGATAGATTGTCTGCGGTTCATGGTGCCCTTGAATCAACCACGCCGCGATCGTAAACTCGTTGCCCCACTTCGGGTCGAAAAACGTCAAATGACTCGGTGTCGTAAAGGTCGTCGCCTTGCCGTTTGCTGCCAGCACCATCGCCGCTTCGCCGCGCCGTACCGCCGCATGACGATACCCGCCCGAGTGATCCGTCACGGTGCCATCCATCTCGTACTGCGCCAGCAGGCCTTGCTTCAGTCCGGGCAGGCCCGCATACAAGCGCGGCGTTTCTTGTTCGAACTTCTCGAGCGCCGGTTTCACCTTCGCATCCGCGACTTCCGCTTCCAGGCCCTTGATCCGCATCGAGAGAAAATCGTCGCGCCGTTTTTGCTCCGGCGTATGCAGTTTCAACAGCGGATCGGCGTTGCCATCGCGGCCATCCAGACCCTTCTCCTTGACGCCGTTAAAGAACGCAAAGAGCCGGAAGTAGTCCTTCTGCTTAATCGGGTCGTATTTGTGATCGTGGCAGCGTGCGCAGCCCATCGTCATCGCCATCCAGACGGTCGATGTCGTTTCCGCGCGGTCGGCGACATACTCGACCAGATACTCCTCCGGTATCGCACCGCCTTCGTAGTTGATCATGTGGTTGCGATTGAACCCGCTTGCGACCTTCTGCTCGACGGTCGCATTCGGCAACAAATCGCCAGCCAGTTGCTCGATGGTGAAACGGTCAAATGGCATGTTTGTGTTGAATGCGCGAATCACCCAGTCGCGCCAGGGCCACATGTCGCGATGCGAGTCGATATGAAACCCGTGCGTGTCGGCGTAGCGCGCGAGGTCGAGCCAGTGCAGCGCAAGTTTCTCGCCGTAATGCGGCGAAGCCAGCAGGCGGTCGACTTGCTTCTCGTACGCGTTCGAAGACTTGTCTCGCAGAAACGCATCGACCTCGGCGACTGTCGGCGGCAGCCCCGTCAAATCGAGTGACAAACGCCGCAGGAGCGTGATGCGATCCGCTTCCGCCGATGGCGCCAGTTTCTCTTGCTCCAATCGCACCAGAACGAAGTTGTCGATCGCGTTGCGCGCCCACTTCCCGCGCGCCGCCGGTACAGCCGGCCGCACGGGCGTCTCGTACGCCCAGTGAGTGCGAAACACCGCACCACCCTCCACCCAGCGCTTCAGTACGTCGATCTGAGCGGCGTTCAGCACGCGCCCCGTCGAGGCTGGAGGCATCCGCAAGTTCGGATTGGCATGCGTCAACTTCGCGACAATTTTCGAAGCCGCCGCCTTTACACCCTCGCTGGTGTCGAGCCTCACGCCCGCCATGCGTTTCGAATCGTCCGGCCCATGACACGCAAAGCAGTTGTCGGAAAGGATCGGCCTCACATCGCGCACGAAATCCTGTCCCGAGGCAACCGCCGCGGCGGCGATCAGCAGTTGAATCTTCACGTGTCTATTTCATCAGAAACGGAGCTGGGCCGCAGCGTTCGATGCATCGCGTGGTCAACGGATGCGCTGCGGTGTAAGCGACGTGCGCCAGCCAACCGGCCGCGGCCATCAGAATCGACGCCATCGACGCACGCAACGGCACGATCCGCCAACTCTCACTGCGCAGATTGAACACGCGAATCGCCCGAGCCAGAGCGAGCGGTAATAGCACCGCAGCCGCGCTTTGGTTGCAGTGGCAATGCGCCAGGGCCAACTAAGCCCGCCCCCGAACCACCTCCAACTTTCGATATCATTTTTACGGCGCAACATGTACCGCACTTTGCTCCTCGTGATTAGCGCTGCGGCCTTCGCCCAGCTCCCCAAGGACCACCCAAAGGTCGGCGTCGAAGACCGCCGCCAAAGACTCTCGACCCTTACCGACGCGATCCGCGGCAGCGAGACGATTGCGTCGCAAAACGTCCCAAGAAGGAACTTCATCGACGACCACATCTTCGCGAAGATGGCCGCTGACAGAGTCCCGCACGCCCCGCTTGCCTCCGACGAAGAGTTCTTCCGCCGCGTCCATCTCGATCTCACCGGCCGCATCGGCGACTCCGCCGAACTCGAAAAATTCGTCGCCGACAAAGACCCCGCCAAGCGCGACAAACTCATCGACGCCCTCACCGTATCGCAAGCCTTTAAAGCCCGCTGGACTTACTGGTTCGGCGACCTCGCCAAATCCGCCGCCAACCGCGTCGGCAACGAAGGCAAAAACCTTTTCTACAAATGGATCTACGACAACATTCACCTCAATCGTCCCTACAACGAAATGGTGAAGGACATGCTCACGGCCAACGCCGCCAGCAACTGGTACGTCGGGCCCGCCAGCTACGTCGCCCGCTGGGTCGTCATCGGAATCAAGTGCGATGACACCGTGCATGAGGATACCTCCGACGAACTCGCCATCAACTCCGTCAAGCATTTTCTAGGCCTCGATTTGAGTTGCGTCTCTTGCCACGACGGCGCCAACCACCTCGAAAAGATCAATCTCTACCTCACCACGCGCAAGCGCGAGGAGCTCTGGAAAACCGCGGCTTTCTTCGGCGGTACCCGCGTGCTTCGGCGCGTTGAAATCGCTACGAGCCGCGATGAATATTCGATCGACGACGAAGGCGAAGGCTACGACGCATCCGCGCGCACCGTCGTTCGCATCCCGCGCAACGGCAAGGGCAAACTGGATCCCTCCTTCATTTTGAACGGCGCCACACCCGTGCAGAATAAGCCCCTTCGCGGCGAGTACGCTCGCATCCTCACCACGCATCCGCAGTTCGCCCGCTCGGCCGTCAACATGTTCTGGGCCGAAATGTTCGGCGCGGGTATTGTCGATCCCCCGCACGAATTCGACCTGCTTCGCCAGGATCCAAGGAAACCGCCGCCCGCGCCGTGGACGCTGCAGCCAAGTCACCCCGAACTGCTCGACGCCCTCGCCGATGACTTCCGAAAGCACAATCACGATCTTCGCCATCTCTTCCGCACCATCGCCAAATCGAGCGCCTATCAACTGAGTTCCAAATTTCCTGGCGAATGGAAAGACAGCTATGCGAAGTACTTTGCGCGGAAGTTCGTTCGCCGCCTAACCGCCGAACAAGTTCATGATTCCCTCGTCTTTGCGACTGGCAACTACAATCAGATTCCGATTCGCGACACGAACATTCGGGTCCGCTTCGCCACCGAGCTTCGGTCGCCTGAAGACCTCCGCCAGAACTTTCCTGGCGCCAAGGATCTCCACTTCTTCCTCGACTCCTTCGGCCAGACCAACCGTGAATATTCCGAACGGACCAACGATGGTGACGTTACCCAGGCCGTACTATTGCTGAATAGCCCCTTCGTCAAGAGCCAGGTCAAAGCCCAGCCAGGCAGCTTCTTGAAAACGCTTCAGGATCAAAACGCGACGCAGGAACAAATTGTCGACAAACTGTTCTGGCGCTTCTTGCAACGCTCCCCGCAGCCCGATGAAAAGCGCATGGCCATGCAGATTGCTAATCACGAAGATTTGCAATGGCTCCTCGTCAACAAAGTCGAATTCCTCTTCAACTACTAATGAGCCGCCTACTCGACAACTACATCACTCGACGACAAGCGTTCCGCGCCGGCGCCACGTCTGTAGCCGCTTATAGCTTCTTGCCGCTGCTCGAAGCGCAAGCCGCCAAATCCGCGCAGTCCGCCAAGCCACGCAACAGCGCAAAGTTCGTCATCTGGGTCATGCTCGACGGCGGCCAATCACACCTTGACACCTGGGATTTGAAAGAGGACAAGTGGACCCCGCCCGACTTCAATGTCAAGGAGCTTCGGCCGGGCGTCAGGTGGCCCATGGCACTTTACCCGAAGCTTGCCAAGCAACTCGATAGGGTTGCGCTGGTCCGTTCGCTCGAAGCGTGGGATTCGGTCCATGGCCGCGCGCAGTATTATGTGCAGGCGGCGCACTCGTTGAATCCATCGCTGCACAAAGAAATCCCCGCCGTCGGTTCTGTCGTTGCAATGGAGTGCCACAACCGCCGCAAGCCATCCGATTGCCTGCCGAGCTACGTCGCGCTCAATGTGGTGCAGAATCAAGCCGGACTGTTGAAGAGCGGATTCCTCCCCGCGCTCTATTCGCCGTTCCACATCCAAACGCAGACCGACCTCTCCGCCTACGCTGTCGATAGCGACGAAGAAAAAAAGGAGTTCCAGCGCCGATGGGCGATGCTCAAGGACTTCGACAGCCGTCTTCGTAACGACAGTTCGCTCCAAGCCAAAGCCTTCCGCGACTACAACGACCACTACGAATCCGCCGTTCGTCTGCTCTCCGATCCCCGCACCGCGCCGCTCTTTCAACTCAGCAGCGAAGACAAGGCCCGCTACGGCGGAACCGATGTCGGCGACGCTTGCATCATCGCCCGCAACCTTATCGAAGCCGACGCCGGCACGAAGTTCATCTTCCTTCTCCACCGCGACTGGGACCACCACTCGAACATCTACACGCGCAACAACATCTATAAGCGCTCCGAAGAACTCGACCCCGCTCTGTCGAATCTCCTCGCTGATCTCGCCTCGCGTAAACGCGCCAATGGCACAACGCTTCTTGACGAGACTCTTGTCATCGCCGTCGGCGAATTTGGCCGCACGCCGGGGAATATCACCGACGGCCTCAAGGGTCGCGATCACTATCAATACGCATTCACCGGCCTCTTCGCGGGCGGTGGCGTCAAGGGCGGCCAAGTCATTGGTAAGACCAACCCCGACGGATCGAAAATCGTCGATGCCGGCTGGGGCGTCAAGCGCTCGATCTATACCGAGGACATCGCGACAACCATCTACTCGGCCATGGGCATCGACTGGCGCAAGACCATCAAGGGTACTCCTTCTGGCCGTGACTTCTACTACATTGAGCCGTTCGCCTCACAGAAGATGATTGTGAGCCGCGAGATTGAACCGCTCTTCGGTTAAAGAATCGCGCGAATTTCCTGACCGGCTGTGATCCCGCTGGTTACCGAAACATGAGTATCGTTGCGTAGGCCCGTTTTTACTTCTTTACGTTCGAAGCCATTCTGGGTCTTGGCGTGCACGAAGCTCTTGCCGTCCTTTTCCTCAAGCGCGCCCAGCGGAACGAGAACCGCGTTTGGCTCGGAGGCTTCGAGAAGAATATCGGCTGAGCCGGAAAGATCGGGGATCAGCTTGGGATCGACGGTGTCGAAGGCGACGCGCAACGGCACGTTGCGAATGTAATAGTTCTGGAATCGTCCGCCCGTGGCGATCGCGCCAATGCTGAAAATATGGCCCTTCAGCGTCATGCCAGGGAACGCGTCGATGCGCATCACCGCGGCCTGATTCAACTGGAATCTCTCGCTTTCGGCCTGATTGATACGAGCGTCAAGCATCATGCTCGTCGGGTTTACGACTTTTATGAACGGCTGGCCGGGCGTAACCTGATCGCCAACTTCGATCTGTCGCAGGGAGCTCCCGCCCCAGATTGACTGATAGACCACTAGTCCGTCGATGGCGGCGCGGATCTCGAACCGCTTCATATCGCCGGCATGCCGGTCAAGGTGCCGCCGATGGCGCTCCAGGGTGTACTTCAGAATCTTGATGTCCGATTCGTTGCGCTTCTTCGTGTTTTCGATATCGGACTGTAGCTGCTTGTAGCGGGCCAGGGCCTCTTCCTCGGTGAGTTGAAGCAGTAGGCGCTCGACCTCGGTCCGGACTTCCGACGCCCTGGCGTCCAAGCGGGCCTTGTCGTAATCGGCCTTGGCAATGGCCAAGGTCTGCTGCATGTTTTTCCAATCGATTTCCAACTCGGCTTCGCGTTTGCGAACGTCGGCTTCGGCTGTTTCGACCGTATCCTTCACGTCATCGATATGGTCTTGCAACGACTGCCCGTCGATCTGGGCGACCAACTCGCCCTTCTTGATCATCGAACCGGATGGCGCAAGCTTCAACAGCACCATCGGCCGATTGCCTTCGGGGCCGCGAATCATCGGCGCGGTGACGTTGACGTACTCGCGAGCCGCCGTGCCGCCAGCCACGCGAGTCCGGACTTCGAGCGAACCGGTTGCCACTTTGATTGTCGGAATCGCCGCGGCCGCTGCCTGCGCTTGTTGATTGGCAACTGAAGGCTTATAACCAAATTCGTATGCGGCCCAGCCACCACCGGCGATCAATGCAGCGATGACGAATCCCTTCCACGACCTGCCTTTCTTTTCCGGTGGCGTCGGAAGCGCTACCGGAGCCAGCTTGTTTGGCTGTTCGACCGGGGATGGTGCGGGATTGGAGTATGCGGACATGAGTGGCCTCGCGGAGAAAACTTCGCCTTATTTTGGAAGGCGCGATACGGGCGGGGAAGGTTACGTCCCTATTATAGGGCTATCTTCGGCTGTGCGGAGGTTAAGGTTTAGATGGCCGTAAAGGTTTGGCGGCGTTCGCCCGATGAATTAAGTGGCGCCGTGTCGGACTGCACGAAGCGGACGAACGGCCCAGGGCGAACACATGCACTGGAA
>Ga0194119_10011321_pt1 | contig 11541 bp, 10 predicted proteins | sample TA2MahC100mmetaG_FD_148620 | JGI IMG/M metagenome (GOLD analysis project Ga0194119, IMG submission 148620) | Freshwater microbial communities from Lake Tanganyika, Tanzania - TA2015018 Mahale Deep Cast 100m | ecosystem: Environmental > Aquatic > Freshwater > Lake | place: Tanzania: Lake... | reverse complement strand
AGTGGGGGTGGTGTGGGTTTGGGGGGGGGGGGGGGGGGGGGGGGGGGGGCGGGGGGCGTGACGCCGCGCCCGGCGTTTTTCGCCGCCGGCAACAACGGGCTGTTCCCGCAAGATGAGCTGCTCACGCTGGTGGGCTACTACGGGCTGATGGTGAACTTTAAGGACCTGCTCGTGGTGGGCTCGGTGGAGAGCAACGACGCTGAGCACTCCGACACCTCCTCGCTCGGCCCCACCCTCGACGGGCGCCTCAAGCCAGACGTGGTGGCGCCGGGGTCGAGCGACCTGCGCCCCCTCGCCGGCTTTGAGGTGCAGGTGGGCGAGCTCCGCCTCCACGCGCGCCCCAGCTCGGGCGCCCCCGACCGCGTGTGGCGCTGGGGGGCGCCGGGGGGCTGGGTGGGGGCGGGGGGGCTCAACCCCAACGACCCCGAGCGCCCCGCGCGCGTCTCGCCCGGCGTGCTCTCCGGCTTCACCTACGGCGGCTCGTGGCAGACGCGCGTGCAGTGGACCGCGGGCGCGCCGCCCCCCGAGGCGCCCATCGAGGCGGCGCTCTATGAGGCGCTGAGCGTGGAGCTCCGCTACACCCTCCCCCCCGCCCCCCCGGCGGGCGACCCGCTCAACCCCGACCGCCCGCCCCTGCCCGCCACCCACGAGCTCCCCGGCTTCCTGCAGCTCCGCTACGGCGACGGCGTGGGGGAGGGGTTTGACGACGCGCTCTATTTCGCCTACGGCGAGCCCCTGCGCTCTGGGGAGTGGCGGCGGGTGCGCCTGCCGCTCGACGCGCCGTCGTGGGCGGGGGAGGTGCACCGCCTCCGCCTCACCCCCGGCCTCTACCTCGGCGGCGTGTATGCGCCGAGCCTCAGCGGCGGCTATGAGCTGGCCAGCGGCACCTCGATGGCCTCGCCCGCCGCCGCCGGGGTGGCGGCGCTCGCCCTCGAGCAGCTCGCCGCCCAGGGGCGCTACGACCTCGCCGCCGCCCCCCCGCCCCCCGCGGCGCTGCGGGCCCTGATGACTCACACGGCGCGCGACCTCGCCCGGGCGCCAGAGGCGGCGCGCGCCGCCTGGAATCCCGACACGCAGGCGCGCGGCGAGTACGGCGCGGGCCCCGACTGGAGCACGGGCTACGGCCTCGTGGACGCCGTGGCGCTCAGCGCGCTCATCGCCGCCGACGCCGCCGCCCCCCGCTGGCGAGAGGGCGTAGCGGCGCCGGGCGAGGTGCAGGTGTTCGCCCTCGAGGTCACGGGGGCGGGTCCCCTCAAGGTGACGCTGGCGTGGGACGACCCCGCCGGCAGCGCCCTCACGGCGCACTGGGCGCCCAAGCTGATTCACGACCTCGACCTCGCCGTCCTCGGCCCCGACGGCGCCGCCTACGGCCCCTGGGTGCTCACGCCGCCCCCCCTCCACGCCGAGCGCTACGAGGGCGGCGAGGACGAGTTCAGCGCCGGCTTCGTGCTGCCGGCGGCGCGCTGCCGGCGGGGGGGCCTCGAGGCGCTGTGGAGCGGCGCGCCGCGCGAGGGCCTCTCCGCCGCCCCCGACGACGTCGACCCCCTCGGCTTCGCCCCCCGCCTCAACCGCGGCTGCGTCGACGAGCTCAACCCCCAAGAGCAGGTGCGGCTCGACGCGCCCCGCCCCGGGCGCTACGAGGTGGTGGTGCGCGGCCCGCGCGCGGGGGGGGCGCCGCAGCCGTTCACCTTAGTGTGGTCACAGGGCTGCGCTTGGGATATATCAGACCCCGCGCCCGCGCGCGCCCCCTCGCGGGCGCCCTGACCGCCGCGGCGCGAGGAGTCCGATGAGCGACCCCCACTTCCTCATCCTCTACGTCGTGCGCGACCGCGTGCGCTCGCTCAAGGGCCTCTTCGGCGCCCTCTCGCGCCAGACCTACAAGGACTGGCAGGCCACCTTCATCGACGACGGCTCGTCCGACGACACCCCCAAGGAGCTGCGCCGCCTATCGCAGATGTTTGGGCTAGAGCGGCGCGTCAGAATCATCGAGAGTCCCGAGCCGCGCGGCGCCGCCGCCCACGTCTGGGAGCAGCTCGCCCCCTTCGGCGCGCGCCTCACCCCGCCCGCCGAGGGCGAGGTGAGCCACGTGCTCCTCATGGGCGCCCGCTTCAAGCTCGCCGAGCCCACCAGCCTCGCCACCCTCGCCGAGGCGCACCAGGAGGGCTGGGCGGTGGCGTGGGGGCCGTGGCGGGACGCGCAGGGGCGGGCGAGCGAGGACAGCGCGCTGCACCCCTTTGAGCCCATCCGCCGCCAGCCGTGGGTCTTTAGCGGCCCCTTCTCCTTTGAGGCGCGCTACGCCCGCGTCATGACGGCGCGCGACCTGCAGGGCGAGGGGGGGCGTTTTTTTGACCTCGGCGCGGGGCAGGCGGTGGGGTACGCGGTGTGCGAGGCCACCGTCAAGCGCCGCGCGCTCCGCGAGGCGCTGTTCGAGACCGACCAGGACGAGCCGCCCCCCTACCGCGCCGGCCTGTGGCGCGAGGAGCGCGTGCCGCCAGACCTGCAGCGCGCCCTCTCGCACCTCGGCCGCCGCCCCTCCAAGGAGCCGCGCGTGGACCCGCGCTTCTTCCAAGAGCACCTCTACGCCTTCATGGAGATGGCCTTTATCGCCGAGCGCCAGCTGACGCGGCGCGACGTGAGCTTCGCCCCCGCCGCCGCCCTAGCGGGCGCCTACCCGCCGCGCCCGAGCGGCGAGGGGGAGCCCCCCCTCGACGACGAGCTCGCCGGGGAGGACCTCAGCCCCAAGGAGCGGCGCGAGCGGCTCCTGCTGATGGACATCGAGGACGTGGAGATGCTCGCCGAGGCGGGCGACCACGCGCAGGCGCTCACCTTCTTCCAGGACCTCGCCAAGCACGCCCCCGACAGCGCGCGGGTCCAGACCAACATCGGCGTGCTCCTGTGGGGCAAGGAGGAGCCGCAGACGGCGATGAAGCACTTCATGCTCGCGATTCGCTACGACCGCGACAATCGCGACCCGGTGATGAACTGCGCGGGGGCGTGGGTGGAGCTGGGGCGGCTCGACCAGGCGATGTCGATCTGCAAGGATTTCCTCAGCCGCCACCCCGCCGACGAGCCTGTGAGGAGTCTCCTCAGGGAGCTCGAGTCGCTGGCGTGAGGGCGCGGGCGTGAGGGCGCGGGCGTGAGGGCGCGGGCGGCGCGGGCGGCGCGGGCGCTCCCGTGGGGGGCGGCGCTCACCCTCACGCTCACGAGCGCCCTCGCGCGGCGCGGCTGGGTGAGCGGGCCGCTCTGGTCGCTCTACGAGGCGCTCTCGCCCGCCCTCTACCTGCTGCTCTCGCTCGCCCTCCTCGCCCTCGTCGCCCGCGGCGGGCGCGCGCGCCTGCGCCGCACGGCGCCCCCCGCGCTGCTGGCGGCGAGCGCGGGGCTGGCGCTGTGGTCCCCCGCGTGGCTGCTGCGCGCCGAGGCGCCCCCCGCCCCCCCACCCCACATCACCCTCACCACCTGGAACGTGGCGCGCCTCGGCGAGCTGGCGCCCCCCGCGGGGCGCGAGGAGGAGGCGGCGGCGCGCCTGCGCTGCGTGAGCGAGGCGCTCGCCGCGACGCCGAGCGACCTCATCGCCCTGCAGGAGGTGTCGCGGCGGCGCCTGAGCGCCCTAGAGGCGCACCTCGACCTCCGCTGCGCGCACATCGACTACCACGGGCTCGGGGGCGGGTGGCGGGGCGGGCTGGCCGTGTGCGCCCCGCGGGTCGGCGCGTGGCGGATCACGCGCGCGCGCGACTTCGCCCTCGGCGGCGACTGGCGCGCCCTGTTCGCCGAGGTGGAGGCCCCCGGCGCGGGCGCCGGCGCGCCCCCGCGGCGGCTCAACCTCCTCAACGTGCACTTCTCCCCCCTCCGCATCGGCGCGCGCGACGTCAAGAGCGCCCTGCGGGGGGGCGCGGGGGCGGTGCTGGGGCTGCTGCGGCAGGCGGGGCAGAACACCGCGCGCCAGACCGCGCAGCTCGACGACCTCCGCCGCGCCCTAGAGACGCTGCGCGACCCCACGCTCATCGCCGGCGACTTCAACGCCCCCCCCCACACCGCCCTCCACCGCGCGCTGCAGGAGTCGCTCGACGGGGAGTGGGTGGACGCGTGGCAGGAGGCGGGGGCGAGCTTTGGCGCCACGCGCTACATCACCCCGTGGCTCCCCCTGCGGATCGATTTCATCTACGCGCGCGCCGGCACCTTTGAGTTTGGGTCGGCGGTCGTGCCTCGAGTAAAGTGCTCGGACCACCTACCGGTGCGGGCGCGCGGGTGGGTGCGGGAGACCCCAACGCGCGCCTCGGGCGAGGAGTCGTGAGGGCGTGAGGCCGCTCGCTCGCGCTGAGGCTGCTCGCTCGCGCTGCTGCAGCCCGTGGCGCGGCGCCCGAGATGAGCGCTTCCGCCGCGCGGGCGCCGAGCCCCCTACCGCCCCCCCTGCCGCCGCAGCGCGTCCATCCGCTTCACCTCCGCCTCCACCCTGCGGCGGTGCGACTCGTGATCGAGGAGCCCATAGAGCACCTCCACCTCCTCAGGGTCCACGAGGCGCGGATACAGCAAGAGGATCGCGTCCTGCCGGTCCCCGCTGAACGCCAACGACCCCACCAGCACCTCCGCTTGACTCACCTTGAGGTGCTCCTCGCGCGCCACCTCGCGCACGAGGGCCATCTTCTCCTCGCGGAAGGCGGCGGCCTCGAGGGCGCCCCAGCGCTGGCTGAAGCGCACCGCCGACATCGGCGCGGGGGGCGCGAGGCGCTCCACCCCCTGCGCGTCGCGGGTGAGCACGGGCGGGGGCGGCGGGGCGCTGTAGTCAACGCGGGCGGACACCTTGAGCGCCCCCCGCAGCCCCTCCACGGTGGCGCGCAGGAGGGCGATCTGCGCCCCGAGCGCGCGCTGCGCGTTCTCCTCCACCATCTTGGACATGTGCGCGAGCGCCTCGAGCCCCGCCAGCGTCTGCTCGAGCTGCCGCGCGAGGGCGGCGGCGTCCACCACCGTGGGGGCGCGCATGGCGGCGAGCGCCTCTAGGGAGATTCCCTTGAGCGTCACGGGCACCGCCCCCTCCTGCCCCCGCCCCTCCGCCCCCCCAGCGGGCTGCGCGGCGGCGGGGGCGGCGGGGCAGGAGGCGAGGGCGAGGGTGAGGGCGAGGGCGAGGGCGCCGCGGAGGGCGCGGGCGCTCACGGAGTCGCCCCCGGAGTCACGGGCGGCGAGGCGGTGGCGGGGCGGGTGAGGCAGGCGGGCACGGGCGGCGGGGCGCTGCTCTGGAGCGCCACGCCCTTGGCGCGCGAGGTCACCAGGTAGGCGCGGCAGGCGGCGAGGCACTCGTGAATCTGGCGGAAGAAGACTCGCTCCTCCGTCACCCCCTGCCGCGTGAGATTCTCCATGATGTCGTCGGCGGAGCGCTGGCAGAGGCGGTCGATGGCGCGCACCTCGGCGAGGGAGACGTGCTCGGGGTGGTAGGCCTTGGTGTAGAGCAGCGCCGCCACCATGAGCGCGCTGATAGCGCCCATGAGGGCGAAAAGCTGCTTGAGACTCAGCATCGGGCGGTCCTTTCGGTCCTTTCGGTCCTTTATGTCCTCGGTGTCCTCGGTGTCCTCGGTGTCCTCGGTGTCCTCGGTGTCCTCGGTATCCTCGGTGTCCTCGGTGTCGGAGGCGGGGCGGGCGCCTCAGGCGCCTCAGGCGCGCGCACGGGCCAGCGCCTCAGCGGCGAGGCGGCGCAGCTCGGCCTCCGGGGCCGCGGGGAACGCTGCGCGCACGCGCCCGAGCGCCGCGGCGAGCGCCGGGTCGTCCGTGGGACGGGGCGCCCCCTCCTCCTCGGGGCAGGAGAGCCCCGCGGCCGCGCGCTTCTCCACGAGCGCGCGCACGAGCGCGGGGTCAAGCGGGCGCACCCCGCCCAGCGCCTCGGCGTGGTGGGCGAGGCGGGCGACGTGCTCCACGAGCTCGAGGCGCAGGTAGGCGAGCTCGAGGGTGGGGCCCCAGGCGAGCGCGCCGTTGCCCGCGATCAGCACCGCGTCGCAGCGACGGACCCACGGCGCGAGGGCGTCGAGGGCGGGCTGCCCCGGAGCGCTCAGCGGCACGAGCGGGATGTGCGCGCCGAGCGACACCACCGCCTCAGGCAAGAACGGGTGCGGCAGCGGCCGCTGCGCCGCCCCCCAGGCGGTGGCGTAGGGCGGGTGCGCGTGCGCCACCGCCCCCACATCCGCCCGCAGGCGATAGACGCCGAGGTGCAAGTTGAGCTCGCTGAAGGGCTTGGCGCGCCCGCTCAGCCGCTGCCCGCGGTCGTCCACCACCAGCAGGTCGTCGAGGGTGACGTCGCGCTTGCTGAAGGCGGTGGGGGTGCACACGAACCGCGGCGGCTCCCCGGCGTCGCCCACGCGCGCCGAGAGGTTGCCGTCGTGGTTGGCCACCCACCCCGCCGCGTGCATCTGGAGGCTGTAGCGGACGAGGTCGCGGCGCAGGTGCGCCTCAGCGCGCGGCGTATGAGCGCTCACCGCCCGCCCCCCGCCGCGCCCGCCGCGCCCGCCGCGCCCTCGCGATCATACGAAATGAGGTCCACCACCCCCACGATGAGGTCGCGGATGGGCCCCGCGTCCTTGCCGAGGACCTGGCGGATGCCGTTGCCCTCCTGCAGAATCAGCACCCGGTCGCCCACCCCCGCCTGCGCGTGGTCCACGGCGATCTCCTCCACGCCCGTGGGGTCGCCCTCGGGGGTGAGCAGCTCACAGAGGAGGAGGCGGCGCCCCTCGTAGGCGGGGTGGCGGATGGTGCACACGACGGTACCGGTGACGCGCGCCAACCTCACGGCGCCCCCTCCCCCACCTGCACGTCGTCCACGATCCCCACGACGGCGGCGTCCACCGGCACGAACGTGACGTCGCAGGCGAGGGCCGCCTCGCGGCTCGCTACGCACATCACGCGCTCCCCCACCCCCGCCTGCGTCGCGTCGATCGCCACGTGCGGCTCCCCCGCCGACGACCCGTCGGCGCGCAGGGGCTCCACCACCAATAAGCGATAGCCTTCTAGCCCCGTGTACTTTATTGTGGCGACCACGGTCCCGATCACGCGACCTAGATACATCTCTTTGTCCTTGGCCTGAGGTTTTACATGGACGAGCCTACCCACATGCTCGATTTAATCAAGCGCCGCCGCACGATCCACCGCTATTTGGACCGCCCCGTGCCGCAGGAGGCGGTGTGGGCGGCGCTCGAGGCCGCCCACCACGCCCCCAACCACCTGCACACCTGGCCATGGCGCTTTTACGTGGTGGGCCCCGAGACCAAGGCCACCCTCGACGCCGCCGCGCTCAAGCAGAAGGAGGTCAACGGCCCCCTCGCCGACGCCGAGCTCGAGCAGCTCCGAGAGAAGCGCCTCAACCCGCGCCTCATCGTGGCCTCGCAGGTGCGCCGCGACGACCCCGAGCGCGCCAAGGAGGACTACGCGGCGGTGTCGTGCGCCATCCAGAACCTGTGCTTGACGCTCGCCGCCTACGGCGTGGGCTCCAAGTGGTCCACGGGCAGCCTCACGCGCGCCCCGCAGCTCTACGAGCTCCTCGACATTGACCCGCGCGCCGAGGAGGTGGTGGGGTTTGTGTGGTACGGCTACGCGGCGCACGCGCCCGCGGTGGAGCGCCCCGAGCTCGACATGGTGGTGCGCCTCACGCGCTGAGCGCCGCTTGCGCTGAACGCCCCAAGCGCTTATCTAGGAGAGCCGCGGATCGGGCATGCCCCCTAGCGCATCCCTGCCGCGCCCCCCTCGCCCCCACCCCGCGCCGCGAGGCGCAAGAGGCCCCATGAGCGCGCACACACCCATCGACGACACGCCCATCACGAGCCTAGAGCAGCTCCGCGACTATATGCTGCTCGGCGCCAAGCCTGAGGAGCGCTGGGTGATCGGCACCGAGCACGAGAAGCTCGGCTGGATGCCCGCCGAGGCGCGCAACCCCCCCTACGGCGGCCCCAAGGGCGTCGGGCAGCTCCTGAGCGCGTTTGAGGCGGAGGGCTGGGTGGCCACGCGCGAGGGCGCCGCCATCATCGCCCTCACCCAGCGCAAGGCGAGCATCACCCTCGAGCCCGGCGGGCAGCTCGAGCTCAGCGGCGCCCCCCTCCGCACCCTCGCCGAGATGGCGCGCGAGACCGACGAGCACCTCGACGCGGTGCGCCGCCTCAGCGAGCCCCTCGGGCTCACCTGGCACGGCCTCGGCAGCTCCCCCACCCCCCCCGACGCCTGCCCCAAGATGCCCAAGGCGCGCTACGAGGTGATGCGCCGCTACCTGCCTACGCAGGGGCGGCTGGCGATGCACATGATGCACGCCACCTGCACCGTGCAGTGCAACCTCGACTTCAGCGACGAGCAGGACGCCATGCGCAAGCTGCGCGCCGGGCTCTACCTGCAGCCCGTGGTCATGGCCGCCTTCGCTAACTCCTTCACCCTCGACCAGCGCCTCCGCGACGGCAGCTGCGCGCGCTCGCAGATCTGGCTGCACACCGACCCCGCCCGCTACCACTACCCCGCCTCCTTCCTCGCCCCCGGCACGCCGCTCTTGGCCTACGTGGAGTGGGCGGTGGGGGTGCCGATGTTCTTCATCGCCCGCGAGGGAAAGTACATCGACTGCGCGGGGCTGCCCTTTGAGCGCTTTGTGCGCGAGGGCTTCAAGGGGCACGCCGCCACCGTGGGCGATTTCGCCCTGCACCTCTCCACCCTCTTCCCCGACACGCGCCTCAAGCAGCACCTCGAGGTCCGCGGCGCCGACATGAGCGACGCCGCCTACTCCAAGGCGCTCCCCGCGCTCCACGTGGGGCTGCTCTACGACGAGCGCGCCCTCGCCGCCACCCTCGACCTGTTCGCGCCCATCACCGCCGAGCAGCTCTGGGCGGCGCGCGCCGCGGTGGACGAGCAGGGGCTGCGGGCGGACCTCGGCGGCCGCCCGCTCCTCGAGTGGGCGCGCGACGTCACCGCCCTCGCCCGCGAGGGCCTCGGTCGCCGCGAGCCAGAGTCGGCGCACCTGCTCGACCCGCTCGAGGCCAACCTCCGCGCGGGCCGCTGCCCCGCCGACCACCTCCGCCCGCTGTGGGCCAAGGGCGTGGAGGCGCTCATGGCCGCCACGCGCCTCTGCTGAGCGCCGCCCCTCAGAGCCGCGTGGAGTCCCTCAGAGCCGCGTGGAGTACGGGAAGCGCACGTCGAGGGTGACGTAGGCCTGCCCGATGTGCCAGATCGTCCCCTCGCGCGTCATCTCTAGCGCCGTGACGCCGCCCCCGAGCTCCTGCGGCGGGTAGAAGGTGGAGCGCCACCCTAGCGACATGCCCACCGTGTCGTTGAAGCGCAGCGGCACCTCCGCGCTCAGCGTGAGGCCCGGGCGCAGGAAGTGCATGCTCTTGGGGGTCTTCGTGGGGGTCTTCGTGGGGGTCTGCGCCTCGTCGCCGTCGAGGTAGCTGATATAGGCGTAGGTGGCCTGCACGTTGGCGCTCACCGTGAGCGGCCCGAGGCCCACGCCCAGCCCGATCAGGTCCCACATCGCCCCATACATCGCGCTCTGGCCGCTGTCGCTGAGGCCGGCGGGGCTGATGAGCAGCGTGCGCGGAATGAGCATCATCCGCCCGAGGCGGACTTTCGCCTCGTCCACGTTCTTGGCCATCTTGCGGTACTGCTTGGGAATCTTCTTCTCAAAGCGCTTGATCACGTCCCGAGTGATCACCGCCTCGAGGTTGAGGCGCAGGCCCGTGTAGAACGTCTGCTGCGCCGAGAGCGTGTCGTTGGTCACAAAGTGGAGGGCGGGGCCCACGCCCACCTCGATGGGGACCTCCACGGGCTCCTTCTTCTTGGCGGCGGCGGGGGCGGGGCGCAGGGCGGCGCCGAGGAGCAGCGCCGCCCCCAAGAGCAGCGCGCGGAGGGGGCGCCGGGGGGCGCGGGGGCGGGGGCCGGACATGAGGTCTCCTGTGGGCGGGGGCGGCGCGCGGCGCCGACTCGTTGAGGACGCCTCTAGATGCCCACGGCGGGGGGCTGAAATCAAGCCCCACGCGCCCCCCCGCGCCCCCCCCCGCGCCCCTAATCCGCCACCCACTCGACGAGCAGCTCATAGTCACCCGCCTGCTCCACCCCCGACGCGCTCACCCACGTGTCCACCACCAGCACATAGCGCCCCGGGGGCAGGCTCTCCTCCACCGCGAGGTGCCCGCGCGCCCGGCACGCGCGCGCGTCATCGCCGTCGAGCAGGTGCAGGTCGGGGTCCACGTCAGGACTCCCCGTCTCAAGCGAGGCGCGCAGCACCCCCGCCTGGCGCAGGTTGAGCACATAGACGCGCTCCGCGCCGCCCTCGTCCGTCTGCTCAGCGCAGCTGTAGCGGTCAAAGCGGCGCTCCGAGGAGAGGGCGGTGCTGTTGCGGTCGCTGTAGGGGAGCGCGCGCACCTCATACGGGCACGCGTGGCTGCCGTCCGCCGCCGCGCAGGGCGCGTAGACGCTCGGCGAGATGTCGCGCGCGTCGATCAGGAAGTAGTCCGCCCCGTCGCCGAGCCCCGTCCACGCCTGCGAGATGAAGCTGAGCCAGTTGGCCGCCCCCGGCACCACTTGGCACCCCGCCGAGGCGACGTTCACCGAGGCGGCGCGGAGGGGGGCGCGGATCTGCCCGCCGTGGATGTTGTGGGCGGAGCCGAGGCGGTCGCGGTCGAGGCCCTCCTCGGGGCCGGGCAACCAGCCGTTGCGGTCGCTGTCCCAGTGGCCGTTGTTGTTGGTGTCGTCGCGGACGGGGTAGCTCTCGAGGGCCATCTGCAGGGCGTTGTAGCCGCGATGCCAGCCGTTGATGTAGGGGTAGTAGCGGTTGGGGCGCAGGGAGGACGAGGAGTCCACGCCAAAGTCATAGGCGCCCGTGTCGGTGTTGACCGGGAACTCGCGCACGTGCGCCACCCCCGCCGCGTCGCGCCACAGCAGCGCCAGGGTATCGTTAAAGAGGTTGGGGGTGTTGTGGTGCCACGAGATGCGCCCCGGGTAGGCGCCGCGCAGCCCCACCACCGTGCGGCGCTCTGGCGTCGTGAGCACCTCACGCCACAGGGTGCGCGACACCAGGCGCCCATAGAACGAGAACGCCTCCTCCTCGCTCAGCAGGCGCCCCTCCCCCGGCGCCACCTCATAGCAGCGCGGCCCGGACCACTCCTCGGCGCGCTCAAAGAGCGGCATGTCGTCCACGTGCCCGGGGAGCACAAGCGACTCGTCCTTGGGCGCCGCCCCGAGCCCCCCCGCCCCGCGCGCCCCCTCGCCCCGCGCGCCCTCTAGGGCGTCGAGCGCCTGCGCCCACGAGACATCGCGCAGGGCGGGGGCGTAGGGGTCGAGGTGCGCCACCGCCCGCGCCGGCGCGTCATAGCGCGCGCGCAGCGACTCACGCCAGCCGAGGTCCTCGTCCTCCTTGCTCGACGGCCGCGGCGCGCTCTGCCCGCGGGCGAACGGGTGCGTCTCCGCGAAGCCGTACTCGGGCAGGGGGCATGGCGGATTCTGAAGGAGGCGCGCCACCAGCCCCTCGCCCTCGCCCCCCGCCTGCCCCCCGCCCTGTGCACCCGCCTCGCCCCCCGCCTCGCTCGCACCCGCCGA
>Ga0194119_10011318_pt1 | contig 11542 bp, 10 predicted proteins | sample TA2MahC100mmetaG_FD_148620 | JGI IMG/M metagenome (GOLD analysis project Ga0194119, IMG submission 148620) | Freshwater microbial communities from Lake Tanganyika, Tanzania - TA2015018 Mahale Deep Cast 100m | ecosystem: Environmental > Aquatic > Freshwater > Lake | place: Tanzania: Lake... | reverse complement strand
AAGGCCGTGTTCTGGAACACCGACCTGCACGCGCCGGTGCCGGGCCAGGTCTACATCGCCTCGCGCGAGCAGGCCGCGCGCAACGGGGACTCGGTGGTGCGCTTCCTGCGCGCCGTGCGCAAGTCGGCGGAGGACATGTTCGCCGACGCCGACCTGTCGCGCACGCTCGACCGGCTCGCGAAGTTCGAGATCGCCGAGGCGCGCGACCGACGCGTCGCCGCGCTGACGCTCCGCGAGGACATGAAGGGCTGGGTCAGTCGCGGGCGCGAGAACATGCTGCGCAACGGCCCCGCGGAGTGGGCGAAGGCGGTCGAGCTCATGGCCGCGGTCGGCATCGTGCCGAAGGGCAGCGACCCGACGCGCCTCTACACCAACGAGTATGTCGACCTAGCGGCCAGGGGATGAGCTTCGACTTCTCCATCGGCGAGGAGCAGCGCGGCTTCCTCGAGACGGTCGACCGCTTCATGGCGCGCCACCTGCCGCCGGAGGAGATCCGGCGGCGGGACCGCGAGCACGTGCCGCCCTACGACAAGCTGCCGGCGATGGGCGAGGCGGGGCTGCTCGCGCTGCCCATTCCCGTGACGCATGGGGGCATGGGCCGCGACTGGCGCGACGTCGCGCTGGTGCAGATGCGGCTGGGCGAGCGCGGCTACATGGCGGCGTCGATCTTCAACCGCGTGATCGGCTTCGGCGCGATGTCGCTGCTGGCCTATGGCAGCGCGGCGCAGCGCGCCGAGCTGCTGCCGCGGATCGCCGCGGGGAGGCTGCTGATCGCGCTCGCGCTGACCGAGCCCGAGGCGGGCACCGACGCGGCCTCGCTGCGCACGCGCGCCGAGCGCGTGCCGGGCGGCTGGCGCATCACCGGGCGCAAGACCTGGATCAGCGACGCGGCGGGCGCCGACTACATGCTCGTCGCCGCGCGCAGCCGCGCCGGCAGCGAGGGCGCCGAGGGGATCTCGATGTTCCTGGTGCCGCCGCGCGCGCCGGGCATCGCGATGACGCAGCTGCCGAAGGTCGGCAACAACGCGATGCCGAGCTGGGACATCGGCCTCGACGGCGTCGAGGTCGGCGAGGACGCGCTGGTGGGCGAGGAGGGGCGGGGCTTCCGCCACCTCATGTCGACGCTGCACTACAGCCGCGCCTCGATGGCGGCGACGGTGACGGGCTGCGCGCAGGCGGCGGTCTCGCTCGCGCTGTCGCATGCCCGGGAGCGCCGCCAGTTCGGCCGGCCGATCGGCGCCTTCCAGGCGATCCGCCACCGGCTCGCGGACATGCAGATGCGCGTCGACCAGTCGCGCCTGGTGGTGATGCACCTCGCCTGGGCGATCGCCTCGGGCGCGGAGTGCCGGCGCGAGGCGGCGCAGGCGAAGATCGTCGCGACCGAGTGCCTGCAATACGTCGCCGACCACGGCATGCAGGTCCTTGCCTCGGCCGGCTACTCGGCGGACGGCGACATGCAGCGCTACTGGCGCGACGCGCGGCTCTACAGCTTCGGCGAGGGCAGCAACGAGATCCAGCGCGACATCGTCGCGCGCGAGCTGGGGCTTTGAGGGGTATTCACGTGGCGCACGACATCCAGGCCGTCGACATCATCGCCAACATCTGGACGAAGGAGGCGCTGGCCGGCCGGCCCGACCGCACCGCGTTCTTCCGCGGCAAGATCGGCCTCGACCAGCAGACCTTCGAGGGCATCGAGCTCGAGGAGATGCTCCGGCGCATGGACGCGGCCGGCATCGAGCGCGCCTTCCTCGCCGCGGCCAAGGTCGGCGAGAAATGGCATCCCGCCGGCTACCACGTGCCCTACGAGCTCGTGGCGGAGGCGGTGCGCCGCTACCCGGCGCGCTTCAGCGGCCTGGCCGGCCTCGACCCGACCGAGGGCATGGACGGCGTGCGCGCGCTCGAGCGCGCGGTGGAGGAGCACGGCTTCATCGGCGCGCATTTCTACCCGCACTGGTTCGAGCTGCCGCCCGACCACGCGCGCTGGTATCCGTTCTACGCGAAATGCGTCGAGCTCGACGTGCCGGTGCAGCTGCAGGTCGGGCAGAGCCTCGTCTACGACCGTCGCGCGCCCAAGCGCAGCGTCGGCCGTCCGATAGCGCTCGACGCCGTCGCCTGCGATTTCCCCGAGCTCAAGATCGTCGGGATCCATGTCGGCATCCCCTGGACCGACGAGATGGTCGCGATGGCGTGGAAGCATCCCAACGTCTACATCGGCTCCGACGCGCACAGCCCGAAATACTGGCCCGAGAGCTTCGTGCGCTACATCGACAGCTACGGCCAGGACAAGGTGATGTTCGGCACGGACTTCCCCGTCCTGCAGTTCGAGCGCACGCGCGAGGAGGTCGAGGCGCTGGGCTTCCGCCCCGGCCCGAAGCGCAAGTTCCTGCGCGACAACGCCCTCAGGCTCTACAAGCTCGCATGATGAACCTCGCCGACGCGCTCGCGCACCACGTGCGCGCGCGCCCCGACCGCCCGGCCATCGTGCAGGGCGATCGCGTCGTCCCCTATCGCGACCTCGACGGGATCGTGCGCCGCGGCGCGGCGCATCTCGACGCGCTCGGCATCGGCGAGGGCGACGTCGTCGGCATCGCGCTGCGCGATTCGATAGACCACCTGCTCGCGCTCTACATGGCCGCACGCCGCGGCGCGGTGGCGCTGCCGCTGGACTGGCGCTGGACCGAGCCCGAGCAGCGCGCCGTCGCCGAGCGCTTCCGCGCCAGGCTCGTTCTGGTCGAGCCCGGCGCCGCGCCGCTGGGCGCGCTGCGCTGCGTGCCCGTCGACGACGCCTTCCACGCCGAGGTGGCGCGCGCGCGCGCCGACATGGACTTCCCCTCGCGCGGCGCCGCGCCGCTGCTGCTGTCGCTCTCCTCCGGCACGACCGGCCGGCCCAAGGGGCCGGTGGTGACGCACCAGCAGTTCCTGCGCCGCTTCTGGACGCACTGGATCGACATGGGGCTCAACGCGCGCGAGACCTACGTCTCCGCGACGCCGATGTATTTCGGCGGCGGGCGCACCTTCTCGATGTCGCTGCTCTTCTCCGGCGGCACGGTCGTGCTCTTCCCGCCGCCCTACAAGGCGGCCGAGCTTGCCGCCGAGGTCGCGCGGCGCGGCGCCACCAGCGCCTTCCTCGTGCCCACGCTGCTGCGCCGGCTGCTCGACCTCTCCGACGCCGAGGCCGCGCCGCTGCGCGCGATGCGCCTGCTGCTGTCGAGCGGCGCGCCGCTGCACCCGGAGGAGCGGCGCGAGATCCGCCGGCGGCTCTGCCCGAATTTCTGCGAGTACTACGCGTCGACCGAGGGCGGCGGCGTGTCGCTGCTGCGCCCGGAGGACATGGACGTCCACGACGATTCCGTCGGGCGGCCCGTCTTCGGCGTCGAGGTCGCGATCTTCGACGACGCGTTCCGCCCGCTTCCCGCGGGCGAGGTCGGGCGGCTCGGCTATCGCGGGCCCGGCGTCGCCACCGGCTTCCACGAGGATCCCGAGGCCACGCGCGAGGTGTTCCGCGACGGCTGGTTCTTCCCCGGCGACCTCGCCAGCGTGAACGCCGCCGGCTACGTGTTCCTCAAGGGCCGCAAGAAGGACATGCTCATCCGCGGCGGCATCAACATCTACCCGGTCGAGGTCGAGGCCGCGCTGCAGTCGCATCCGGCCGTCGTCGAGGCGGCGGTCGTCGGCTGGCCGTCGCGCGAGCTGGGCGAGGAGGTCGCCGCCTTCGTCGTGCTGCGCGGCGCGGTGACGCCCGAGGAGCTGCGCGCGACCTGCGCGGGGCGCCTCGCGCCCTACAAGGTGCCGCGCGAGATCCGCGTCGTCGACGAGATGCCCAAGAACGCCGCGGGCAAGATCGTGAAGGCGACGCTGGCCGCGCGCCTGCCGCCGGTCTGATCCGAAGGCGGCCCCTGCCCGCGATTTCGGCGCCCTGTCCATTCCGTGGGCGCAGGGCCGCCCGCGGCCGGCGACTCGCCTCGCCCCGGCTGGTATGCTTCTTGCCCTGCGAACGGTCGACGACGCGAGCATGCAGGGAGCGGCGATGCCACCAGTCGCATTCGACGAGATGGGGCCGATGGAATCGTGCCGCCCGCCATATGCCCGGGTGCGCGACTGGCTAGCCGCGACCTCGCCCGAGGCGATGGAGACGAGGCGCCGCGAGGCAGAGTTCATCTTCCGCCGAACGGGCATCACCTTCGCCGTCTACACCGAGGGCGGCGATCCCGAGCGGCTGATCCCCTTCGACGTCATCCCGCGCGTGATCGACGGCGCGGAATGGGACGCGCTGTCGCGCGGCCTGGCGCAGCGCGTAAAGGCGCTCAACGCCTTCATCGCCGACATGTACGGCGCGCAGGAATTCCTGCGCGCGGGCCGGATCCCGGCCGAGCTCGTGCTGCGCAACCCCGGCTTCCTCGCGCAGATGCAGGGCCTGTCGGTCGCGCAGGACGTCTACACCCATGTCGCGGGCATCGACGTCGTGCGCGTCTCGCCCGACGAGTTCTACGTGCTGGAGGACAATTGCCGCACGCCGTCGGGCGTCTCCTACATGCTGGAGAACCGCGAGGTGATGACGCGGCTCTTCCCCGACCTGCTGACGCGCTGCCGCGTGCGCCCGGTCTCGCATTATCCCGACCTGCTGCTCGACACGCTGCGCTCGGTCGCGCCGCGCAACTGCAAGGGCGACCCGGTGGTGGCGCTGCTCACGCCCGGCCATTTCAACAGCGCCTACTACGAGCATTCCTTCCTCGCCGACGAGATGGGGATCGAGCTCGTCGAGGGCGTCGACCTCGTGGTCCAGGACCTCGTCGCCTACATGCGCACGACGCGCGGGCTGAAGCGCGTCGACGTCGTCTACCGGCGCATCGACGACGCGTTCCTCGACCCGTCCTGCTTCCGCGCGGATTCGGTGCTCGGCGTGCCGGGCATCATGGACGCCTACCGCGCCGGCAACGTGACGATCGCCAACGCGCCCGGCGCCGGCGTCAGCGACGACAAGGCCGTCTACACCTTCGTGCCGGACATGGTGCGCTTCTACCTCGGCGAGGAGCCGCTGCTGCGCAACGTGCCGACCTGGCGCTGCAGCGAGAAGGAGGGCCTCGCCTACGCGCTCGACCACCTGCACGAGCTGGTGGTGAAGGACGTCGCGGGCTCGGGCGGCTACGGCATGCTGGTGGGGCCGCACGCGACCGTCGCCGAGCGCGCGGAGTTCGCCGCGCGGCTGCGCGCCCGGCCCGATGGCTACATCGCGCAGCCGACGCTCGCGCTCTCGACCTGCCCGACCTTCGTCGCCTCGGGCGTGGCGCCGCGCCATGTCGACCTCAGGCCCTACGTGCTGGTGGGCCGCGAGATCCGCCTCGTGCCGGGCGGGCTCACCCGCGTGGCGCTGCGCGAGGGCTCGCTGGTCGTGAACTCGAGCCAGGGCGGCGGCACCAAGGACACCTGGGTCCTGGAAGGGTGAGGGCACGGGCATGCTGAGCCGCACCGCGGACAACCTCTTCTGGCTCGCGCGCTACATCGAGCGCAGCGAGAACGTCGCGCGCCTGCTCGATGTCGGCCTGCGCATGGCCAGCCTGTCGCAGGAGGCCGGCGGCGACGCCATGGAATGGCGCTCGACCATCCTCGCCGCGGGCTGCGAGCAGAGCTTCGCCGCGACGGGGCGCGAGCCGACCGCGCAGGCGGTGATCGACCACCTCACGCGCGACCCCGCCAACCCGTCCTCGATCCTCGCCTGCCTGGAGATGGCGCGGCGCAACGCGCGCGCCGACCGCACGGGCATCACCACCGACATGTGGGAGGCGGTGAACTCCGCCTGGCTCGAGGCGCGCCAGCTGCGCGACGAGGACTTCGCGGTCGAGAACGTGCGTCGCCTGCTCGAATGGGTGAAGGAGCGCTCGCTGCGCTTCGGCGGCGCCGCGATGGGCACCATGCTGCGCAACGACGCCTACTGGTTCACGCGGCTCGGCATGGCGATCGAGCGCGCGGACAGCACGGCGCGCATCCTCGACGTGAAGTACCACGTGCTGCTGCCGCGCGAATCCGGCGTCGGCGGCACGCGCGACTACTACCAGTGGACGTCGATCCTGCGCTCGGTCTCGGCCCAGCGCGCCTACCACTGGGTCTATCGCGACCGCCTCAAGCCCTGGCTGGTCGCCGACCTGCTGATCCTGCGCCCGGAGATGCCGCGCTCGCTCGTCGCCTGCTACGACGACCTCGCGCGCTACCTCGAGGCGCTCGCCGGCGCCTATGGCACGCGCGGCGAATGCCACCGCCTGATCGGGCAGATGCATGCGCGGCTGCGCTACGGCCGCATCGAGGACGTCTTCCGCCAGGGCCTGCACGAGTACCTGACGGAGTTCATCGAGCAGAACTCCGTCCTCGGCTCCGAGATCTCGCGGCACTATCTCAGCTGAGGGCGATGCCGTTCAGCGGGCGAGCGCCCAGTTCGGGAGCCAGAGCACGAGCGAGGGGAAGGCCACGCAGAAGAGCAGGCCGAGGAGCTGAAGCATCACGAAGGGGACGATCCCGCGGTAGATGTGCTGCATCGTCACCTCGGGCGGCGCGACGCCCTTCATGTAGAACAGCGCGAAGCCGAACGGGGGGGTAAGGGAGCTGGTCTGCAGGTTGACGGACACCAGCGTCGTGAACCAGACAAGCGTGACGATCTTGATGTCGCTCGAGATTTCCCCGTAGCCGGCGAGATGGGCGCTGAAGTCGAGATCCGCGACGATGGGCCCGCGCGACGGCCCGTGCCGCGTCGCTCAGGTCTCGATCAGCGTGAGCAGGCCGTCGAGGGTCGCGAACTCGTGGTCCGGCAGCGGCTCCCAGGGTGCCATCTCCATGCGCCCGACGCTGTTGCCCATGTCGCGCCGGATCCAGACCAGCGGGAGGTCGGCCATCCGAGCACCGAGCACGTCCGCCCACGGCGCGGTGCCCACCCAGAGGATCTCGTCGCGCGTGCAGCCGAAGCTGCGCAAGGCGAGCTCGAAGATCCTGGGGTGCGGCTTGTAGGCGCCGGCCATCTCGGAGGTGATCGCCCCGTCGAGCCGCACGGACAGCCGCGTGCGCTCGTACAGGTCGGTGTCCATGTTCGTCACGACGGCGAGCTTGGACTTCCTCGCGAGCACGCTCAGCACCCGATTCACGTCCGGGTGCTCGGGCCAGGTGTGGATCGAGGCGAAGATCTCCTCGGCGTGGCTGGCGTCCAGGTCGATCCCGAAGCGTTTGCCGATCGCGGGCATCGCCCTCCGACCCGCGTCCTTCCACGTGGCGAAGCGGGTGCGGTAATCGCGGATCACCGCGTGATGCCAGGCGTCGAACAGCGTCCTGGCGTCGACGTGCCCGGCGCCGAGTCGCTGCAGCATCCGCGTGACGACCGGCAGCGCGCCTGCCTCGCGATTGATCAGCGTCGTGTAGAGGTCGAAGGCGATCCACTTCGGTGCGGGAATCACGGCCGGATTCTCCTTGATGGGTCGAGCGGGGAGGCCGCGCGCGCGGGCGACCGCGATGCGGGACGGCTACCAGCAGGCGGCCAGCGAATGCCTGGCGCGTTGCGGGAGCGAATACTGGGGCGAAGACATATCGAAGGGGATTGTCGTCTGGGTCCGATCTCCAGCGGCTACTCCGCCGCGCGGGCCAGCGCGGGGGCGAAGCGGCGCTCCATGGCGCGGCGGGCGGCGACGACCTCCTCGCCCTCGTCGATCGCCACGTCGGACCAGCGCACCGGCTGGCCAGCCTTGACCGCGCGCAGCAGCTTGACGCGGTGGGCGAGGCCGATAGGCAGGCCGCCGATCGCCAGCGAGTCCGCCGCCGGCATCAGCTTGCCCCACACCGTGTAGCCGCCCTCGCCGTCGAGGACCTCGCCCGCGGCTAGGTCGCGCTTGGCGGTCGCCACCGCGTCGCCTCGCCAGCCGGTCGGCGCGCCGGTCGATTCTCGGCGCAGCGCCGCGCAGGCCACCGAGATCCCGAGCTCGAGCCCGATCAGGTGGAAGGGCTTGTACATCGCCGCCACGCGCCCGCCCGGGTCGACCGCGAGGCCGTACTCGGCGAAGCAGCGCGCGGTGTAGTCGTTGGGCGCCTCGAAGACGACGTAGACGCCCCAGCGCAGATCGCGGAACACCGGGCGGCCGTCGCGCTCGAGCGACGAGACCACCTCGACCTGGCCCTTGTGGTGGAGCGCGCCGCCATCGGTTGCCGGGCGCAGCACGCGCGCGAGGTCATCGACGCCGCAGGGCGGGAAGCCGAGCCCGGCCGGCGCCGGCGTCAGCCCGGTGGAGTTCGCCACCGCGGCCATCTCGATCCCCGACTTGGTCCCGTCGATGAACGAGTTGAACATCTGCGGATTCATCCCGCCAAGCGCGGCGCGCTCGGGGGTGATCCCGAAATGCTCCCACACCGTGTCTGGTGTCGAAAGGTGGAAGCTCGGCAAGTACTTGGTGCCTTTGCCGGCCGCGACGACGGCGAAGCCCGAGGCGCGCGCCCAGTCGACCATCTCGGCGATCAGCGCCGGCTGGTCGCCCCAGGCAAGCGTGTAGACGACTCCGGCCGCGCGCGCCTCCTCGGCGAGCAGCGGCCCGGCCAGCGCGTCGGCCTCGACGTTGACCATCACCACGTGCTTGCCGTGGCGGAACGCGGCGCGCGCATGGCGGATGCCAGACGGTGGGTGGCCGGTGGCGTCGATCACCACCTCGAGCGCGGGGTGCGCGATCAGCGCCATCGCGTCGTCGCCGAGATGGGTGAGCCCGCGGTCGACCGCGTCGGACAACGACGTCGCCGCGAAGCACCCGGCGGGCCAGCCGACGCGCGCGAGGTTCTCTCTCGCGCGCGCGGGCGCGAGGTCGGCGATCCCCATCAGGTGGAGCCCGGTCGTGGTCGGCGCCTGGGCGAGGAACATCGAGCCGAACTTGCCGGCGCCTATCAGGCCGACGCGGACGGGCTTGCCCGCTTCGGCGCGGGCGGCGAGGAGGGCGTGAAGGTTCATGGGAGGGCTCCGTCTGGAGGCGGCGTCACTCGGCGGCGCGCGCGGGCGAGCCGCAGCAGGCAGTCGTCGGGCAGCGGCTCGAGCGGCGCGAAGTCGCGCCCCGCGATCCAGGCGGGGCGCTGGAAGCGGCGGATCGCGTTGTCGCAGCGGTTGATCGAGAGGTAGACGATCCAGCGCGACCACGGGCTGAGGTTCGAGGCCGATGCGTGCACGAGGCAGCCGTGGAACATCAGCAGCGAGCCCGGCGGCCCCTTGGGAGCGACTATGCCGCCGCGCTCGCCACCTGCCTTGGCCACCAGCTCCGCGATCGTGGCGTCGTCGCAGGTCCACAGCGGGTAGCTGGTGGTCGTCACGTCGTGGCGGGCGGCGATGCGGCCCGACCTGTGGCTGCCCGGGATGAACATCAGCGGGCCGTTGAACTCGTTGGCCTCGGCGAGGAAGAGCGCGACGTTCATCGCCTTGCACTCGGGCATGTCGTCGTCGGCGTGCCAGGTGGCGTAGTCCTGGTGCCATTGCCACACCGCGCCGTCGAAGGCCGCCTTCGCGTTGATCTTGAACTGGTGCATGTAGAGCCGGTCGGAACCGAGCAGCTGCGCTCCTGGCCCGAGCAGGCGCTGGTGGCGAGCGAGCGCGGCGTAGACCTCGTTCCAGGTCTGGACGTGGAAGGCGGAGCGCGGCGTCGTCCCGTCCTTCTCGCGGACGACTTCCGGCCGGTCGGCGGCCAGCAGCCCCGGCACCTCGCCGTTGAGCAGGTCCATCTCCTCGGCCGAGAACGCACCGGGAATAAACAGGTAGCCGCGCTCCTCGAACTCGGCGAGCTGAGCTGGGCTGAGCTTCATGGCCGGTGTCCTTGCGCCGTCGACGGCGACGAGCTTCGCACGGAGGATGTGGGATCATGGCCCGGGAGCCCAGGCCCCCTGGCCTCTTTACCTCGATGGAGGACCTCCATGCGACTCGTCGTCCTCGTCGCCGCGCGCGCCGCTGCCGTGGTCGCCCCGCCCGACCTGCGGATCGCGGTGCAGGGCGAGGCCAGAAAGGCCGGCGGCGAGAAGGCCGGCCAGCAGTTGTCCAAGGGCAAGGACAGAGCCAACGCCTCGGCCGAGCGGCCAAACACGGGCGGCGAGACCAAGGGCAAGGCGCGCGCCGATGAGGTCAAGAGGCTCAACATCATGTCCCTTGGCGTGGTGTAGCTGGTGTTGCTCGCCCTCGATCCTCGCCGGCGGTGCGTCCGCCGCCGTCGGCCAAGGGCGATGCCGTTCAGCGGGCGAGCGCCCAGTTCGGGAGCCAGAGCACGAGCGAGGGGAAGGCCACGCAGAAGAGCAGGCCGAGGAGCTGAAGCATCACGAAGGGGACGATCCCGCGGTAGATGTGCTGCATCGTCACCTCGGGCGGCGCGACGCCCTTCATGTAGAACAGCGCGAAGCCGAACGGGGGGGTAAGGAAGCTGGTCTGCAGGTTGACGGACACCAGCGTCGTGAACCAGACAAGCGTGACGATCTTGATGTCGCTCGAGATTTCCCCGTAGCCGGCGAGATGGGCGCTGAAGTCGAGATCCGCGACGATGGGCCCGAACACCGGCAGGATGATCAGCGTGATCTCGACCCAGTCGAAGAAGAAGCCGAGGGCGAACACGACGGCCATCAGGACGCCGAGGATGCCCCAGGGCCCTGCACCGGTCCGCGCGATGAACCCGTCGATGAGCTCGTCGCCGCCAAGGGTGCGGAAGACGAGGCTGAAGCATGTGGCGCCGAGGAAGATGCCGAACAGCATCGCCGTGGTAAGCGCCGAGCGGTGGCAGACCTCCTTCAGGACGTCGAGCGTCAGCCGCCGGTTGTAGAGCGCGAGCAGCGTCGCGCCGATCGCCCCAACGCCCGAGGCTTCGGTCGGGGTCGCGAAGCCGACGATGATCGAGCCCAGGACGGCGAGGACGAGCAGCAGCGGCGGCAGGAAACTGCGGAAGATCATCGCCATGTATTCGCTGCCGCTCGCGGGCCCGATCTCGTCGGGCAGCGGGGGAGCGAGGTTGGGGCGCAGGTTGCAGAGCACGAGTATGTAGATGCAATAGAGGGCCGATAGAAGGAGGCCCGGGATGACGGCGGCCACGAAGACCGTGCCCACGGGTATGGCCATGAGGTCTGCCATGAGCACGAGCATGACCGAGGGCGGAATGAGGATGCCGAGCGTACCGGACGCGGCGATCGTCCCCGTGGCGAGCGGGATGTTGTAGCGACGCTCCAGCATCACGGGGAGGGCCATGAGCGTCATCATGACGACGGACGCACCGATGATGCCGGTCGTCGCGGCCATGATCGTGCCCATCAGGGTAACGGACAGCGCGAGGCCCCCGGGGATGCGCCGCGTTATGACGGACAATGCCTTCAGCAGGTCCGCGGCAACCCCGGACTTCTCGAGCATCGTCCCCATGAACGTGAACATGGGGATCGCGACGAGGACCGCGTTCTCCATCGTACCGCCGAACATGCGGTTCGGCAGCACGCTCATGCGGGTCCAGTTCATGGCGCCCAGCCAGTCGCCGGCGAGCGCGGCACCGAGGCCGACGCCGCCGAGGACGAAGGCGAC
>Ga0194119_10011306_pt1 | contig 11553 bp, 11 predicted proteins | sample TA2MahC100mmetaG_FD_148620 | JGI IMG/M metagenome (GOLD analysis project Ga0194119, IMG submission 148620) | Freshwater microbial communities from Lake Tanganyika, Tanzania - TA2015018 Mahale Deep Cast 100m | ecosystem: Environmental > Aquatic > Freshwater > Lake | place: Tanzania: Lake... | reverse complement strand
CGTGAACGTGGTCACCAACAGCTTTGACGCCGAGCAGGGTCTCGCCGGTGGCTCCGCGGTGAACGTGCAGATCAAGAGTGGCACCAATCAACTCCACGGCTCCGTCTTCGAGTTCCACAACAACCAGCACCTGCAGGCCAACCGCTACTTCAATCCCCTCGGTCAAAGACCCAAGGCCATCTTCAACCAGTTCGGCGGCACCATCGGCGGACCCATCAAGCGCGACAAGCTGTTCTACTTCGTCAGCTACGAAGCGTCGCTGGACCGCAAGGTGGCCGACGCCTTCGGCACCGTCCCTACCGCCGAGATCCGCGCCGGCAACATGTCCGCCTCGCAAAACCAGATCTACGATCCCACCAGTGGCACGGCCACAGGCACAGGCCGCATGCCTTACCCCGACAAGCGCGTCCCGGCTTCGCTCTTCGATCCCACCATCCAGAAGCTCGTGCAACTGACGCCTCAGCCCACCCTGCCTGGCATTGCCAACAACTTCTACCGCAACTGGCCTGAAACGTTCGATCGCCACACCATCGATTCCAAAGTCAACTGGAACGTCAACTCGCGGCTGAACGTCTACGGCCGTCTCAGCACACTGCGCTACGAGAACAAGACCGATCTGCTCCTGGGCGACCTCGGCGGAAGCCGCAAGTTTGCCAACGGCCACACCTACTCCACCACCTTCGCCGGCACGTATACGTTGTCGCCGACCTTCATCGTGGACGCCAACTTCGGCTGGAACCTGCTCGACACCTCGGCACTGCAGAACCGCATCGATGAGAAGCTCGGCCTTGAATTCCTCGGTATCCCCGGTACGAACGGCCCGCGGCGCGTGCAGGGCGGCTGGCCCGAGTTCAACATCACCAACTACACCGTGGTCGGCTCCAGCGGCGGCGTCACTCCCATCATCTGGCACGACCCGGCCTGGCAGTACACCGCCAACGCCAACTGGCTTCGCGGCGCCCACAACGTGCGCTTCGGCTTTGACGCATCACGCCAGCACATGAACCACGTCACTCATGAACTGGTGGGCGCATCCGGCGCGCCCATGGGCGGCTTCTCGTTCTCCGGCGGCGTCACCGCGCTCAACGGCGGCCCGGCGCCGAACCAGTTCAACAGCTACGCGCAGTTCCTCATGGGCATCGCCACCGGCGTCAACAAGATCTTCATGCTGCCGGACCGGGTAAGCACGCGCGCCTGGCTGCAGAGCCTCTACATTCGCGACCAGTGGCAGGTCAGCCGCCGCCTCACGCTCTCTTACGGCACGCGCTGGGAACACATCCCCATGCCCACGCGAGAAGACCGCGGCATCGAACGCTACAACTGGCGGACCAACAAGATGCTCATCTGCGGCGCCGGCAACACCCCGCGTGATTGCGGAGTGGAGACCAGCAATCGCCTCTTCGCACCCCGCATCGGCTTCGCCTTCCGCGCCTCCGATAGTTTCGTGATCCGCTCAGGCTACGGCATCAGCATCGATCCTTATTCGCTCGCCCGGCCCATGCGGACCAACTACCCCGTCGTCACCGGACTCAACATCACGCCGCCCAACGCATTCACCGCTTCAGGCCGCGTCCGCGACGGCATCCCGGCTATCCCGGCGCCCAATATTTCGAGCGGCGTCATCGACATCCCGAACTTCGTCGTCGCCTTCACGCTGCCCGACAAGTTCCCGCGCGGCTACGTCCAGTCGTGGAACTTCACCATGCAGAAGCAACTGAAGTGGGGCTGGACCGGGCAAGCCGGATACGTCGCAACGCGCCAGGTGCGCCAACTCGGCTACGTTGAGATGAACTACGGAAAGCCGGGCCGCGGTCAGGCCGGCCAGCCGTTCTTCCAGCAGTTCGGACGTCCGGCGTCCACGCAGATCACGGCGCCCACCGGCGGTTCCAACTACAACGCGCTGCAGGCGAACCTCGAACGCCGTTTCGCCGCCGGATATCAGGTGGAAGCCAGCTACACGTTCTCCAAATCGCGCGGCATCTGCTGCAACGATCGCAGCGATCTGCAGCCGGCCATCAACGATCCCGAGTTCTACCGCCTCAACCGGTCCGTGAATGGGTTTGACCGCCCGCACAATTTCGTCGTCACCGGCATGGCCGAACTGCCCTTCGGCAAGGGCAAGCGCTGGGCCTCGTCCGGCGGCGCAGCTTCCTGGATCGCCGGCGGATGGCGGCTCAACGGCATCTTCAGCACCTTCTCCGGATTGCCGTTCAGCGTGCTCTCGGCCAACACCAGCCTCAATGCGCCGTTCAACACGCAACGGGCCGACCAGGTGAAATCGGTGGTCTCCAGAGTCGGCGGCGTCGGCCGCGGCTCGTCGTTCTTCGATCCTTTTGCCTACGCTCCCGTGACGCAGGCGCGCTACGGCACCGCCGGCTTCAACTCGTTGCGCGGCCCCGGCCTAGTCAACGTCGACTTCGGCCTCGCCCGCGATTTCGCCATCAACGAACAGTGGCGTATTCAGTTCCGCGCCGAAGCATTCAACGCCACCAACACGCCGCACTTTGGAAACCCCGGTGCCAACGTATCCAACCTGCAGTTGAATCCCGATGGCACCATCCGCAACCTGGGCGGCTTCACCGAAATCACCAACGTCCGCGCCAACGCGCGGGAAGGCGTGGACGAACGCGTGTTCCGCCTCGGGCTTCGTCTGAGCTTCTAGTGAGGAGAAGAATCGCAACCATGGAACGTAGAACCTTCTTGCCCGCCGCGCTCGCCGCCGCCGCCGCAACCGCCCCACGGCGCGCCACCGCCGCCTCCGACAAGATCACCATCGCGTTGATGGGCGTGCGCGGACGCGGACGCGGTCTCACCGCCGCGTTCTGCGCGCAGACGGACGTCAACGTCGCCTACGTGTGTGACGTGGATGAGAATGTGGTGGAGGCGGCTTACAAACTCATCGAAGGCTCCGGCCGCAAGCGCCCGCCGCTGGTGGCGGACCTGCGGCGGTGCCTGGACGACAAGAGCGTGGACGCCATCGTCATGGGCACACCGCTCCACTGGCACGCACCGGGCACCATCCTCGCTTGCGGCGCCGGAAAAGACGTCTACGTCGAGAAGCCCTGCTCGCACAACCTCCGCGAAGGCCGCCTGATGGTGGAGGCCGCGCGCCGCAACAAGCGTATCGTGCAGGTAGGCTCTCAATTGCCCAGCCTTCCCTGCACGCAGGCCTTTCATGACTACGTGCAATCCGGCAAGCTCGGACGCGTGCTGATGGCCAAGGTGTGGAATGTGCAGATGCGCCGCAACATCGGGCACAAACAGGACCAGAGGGTCCCGTCGGGCGTCGACTATGAAACCTGGACAGGCCCGCTGCCAAAAATGCCGTTCAATTTGAACCGCTATCACTCCACCGTGAACTGGCACTGGCACTATGGCGCTGGCGACATCGGCAACGATGGCGTCCATGAACTGGATATCGCCCGCCGCGCTCTTGGGGTGGAACTGCCTACCGTCGTCAGCGGCATGGGCCGCAAGATGTACTTTGACGACGATCAACAAACGCCGGACACGATGAGCATCAACTACGAGTTCGCCGGCGGCCCGGTGATGTTCTATGAGCAGCGCCTGTGGAATCCGTACGGCATGGAGGGCTGCGACAACGGGGTGGCTGTGTACGGCGACAAAGGCGTGGCGCAGTTCGGCAGATTCCGCGGCCGCAACTGGGGCTATCGTGTGCTGGACGACGCCGGCAAGGAAATCCACTGGGAGGAGCACGACAAGTCCTCCCTCGACACGCCGCACGCCCGCAATTTCCTCGACTGCATGCGCAGCCGCAAGCGGCCCAAAGTCGAGATCGAAGAAGGCCACTGGGCGTCGTCACTGGCGCACCTGGGCAACATCGTCGCGCGGACCGGACGGACGATTCGCTTTGATCCGAAGACGGAAAAAGTGGTGAACGACACCGAGGCGAACAAATTGGTGCGCCGCGAGTACCGCACGCACTGGTCGACACCGAAAGGCGCCTAACATGTACACCGCTGTAGCGTTACTCGCGTTCGCCACTCCAGCTCTCCTGCTGGCGGCGGATCCGGATGGATGGAAGGTGAGCCGCGACTTGGCCTATGTGTCCTACGGAGCGGAGCGCCAGACGCTCGACCTCTATGTGCCTTCGGGCGCGGGGCCATTTCCGTTGGTGATTTGGATCCACGGGGGCGCGTGGAAGACGGGGAGCAAGGCCGACCCGCGCGCGCTGCGACTGCTCGCCGGCGAGCGCTATGCGATTGCCTCGCTGAATTACCGGCTCAGCCACCAGGCGAAGTTCCCGGCGCAGATTGAAGACTGCAAGGCCGCGGTGCGCTGGCTGCGAGCCAACGCTGCCAAGTACTCTCTCGACCCGGCCCGCTTTGCCGCCTGGGGCGCCTCGGCGGGCGGACACCTCGCGGCGCTACTCGGAACGGCCGGCGACAAGTTCGACCTCGGCGAGCACACCGGCAAGTCGAGCCGCGTCCAGGCGGTGGTCGACTACTTCGGCCCAACGGACTTCCTCCGGATGGATGCGCATGCGCTGCCGTCCGCGCCGTTCAAGCACAATGCGATCGATTCGCCGGAGTCGCTCCTGGTGGGCGGTCCGCTGCTTGAAAACGATCTAGTGGCCGCGCGCGCCAATCCGGCAACCTATGCCTCGAAGGACGACCCGCCGTTTTTGATCGTGCATGGAGATCAGGATCCGCTCGTGCCGTTGGATCAGAGCAAGGTGCTTGAGTCGGCGCTTGGAAAGGCGGGCGTGCCCGTTTCGCTCTACGTGGTGGCTGGCGCCGGACACGGACAGGGCTTCGAGAAGGACCCGAAGATCGTTCCGATGGTGAAGGAATTCCTGGGCCGCGCGCTGCGGCCGAGATAGCGGCGTCACGCCGCGCTTTCATGATAGGAATAACGGTCGCTATGAACAGAAGAGAACTGCTCACTGGAATCGGCGCCGCTGCCACCGCCTTGGTCCCGCAAGCCCCGGCCCAATCGAAAGTCATCAAGTATTGCCGCTTCAAGAACGGCAACACCGTCGCGCACGGGATCGTCGATGGCGACACTGTGCGGCAGTTGAGCGGGGACCTGTTTGCCAATCCCAAGGAGACGGGCGCCAAGCATAAACTGTCCGAAGTGAAGCTGCTGTATCCGGTCGAAAAGCCGACCAAGATCCTTGCGCTCGCGGGGAACTACAGGAGTCCTCTCGGCAAGGCCGCGCCCAGGCCAAATCCAGAGCCATTCTACAAGCCCCCGAGTTGTTTACAGAATCCCGGGGACCCGATCGTTTTTCCGCCGGGCGCCACGAACGTCCACTACCAATGCGAACTCGTGATCGTCATCGGCAAGACGGCCAGACAAATCACTGAGGCTCAGGCTAAGGATTACATTTTCGGAGTGACCTGCGGCAACGACGTTTCCGAGCGGATTTGGCAGAACGACCCGAAGATAAAGTATGTCCAGTGGTGGCGGGCCAAGGGCGCCGATACGTTTGGCCCGGAGGGGCCGGTGATCGCGCGTGGAATCGACTACGGCAACCTGCACATCATGACCCGCTTGAACGGAAAGGTGATGCAGGATCAGAACACGTAGCATCTGGTTCACAACTGTGAGAAAGTGGTGAGCTTCATCAGCCAGTCGACGACGCTGTTGCCCGGCGATTTGATCCTCACCGGCACCGGCGGCACCACCACGGCCATGAAGCGCGGCGACGTTGTCGAAGTGGAGATCGTAGGGATCGGGATTCTTCGCAACCCGGTCGCGTAGTAGTACCTAAAAGCCGGCGGCGGTGGCGGCTCCGGAAGTGCCGCGATGGAACATCCGATGGTGCAGTGAAAGCATGTCCAGTCCGAAGTCACCCTTCCAATCGCGCCACACCGAATGGCTGTGATTGGCGTAGTTCTGCGTGTTGTTGAACTCGATCAGGAATTTGGGGCTCTGCACCCGGTAGTAGACTCCCTCGCGGTGCCGGTAGCCCGTGGTGGGACGTCCCATCTCGGGCGTGCGGATGGGCGGCCGCTCGGTGGTTCCCGCCCAGGCGAAGAAAAGTTTGTCGAGCGGCGCGCGCCGCGCTTGGTCGCGGCGCTGTGCGGCCAGGGGCTCGGCGATGTTGTTGGCGTATTCGGCGATGACTTCGTTCAGGAGCGCGCGCTGCTTCGCGTTCAAAGCCGACGCCGGAATGCCCACCGGCGAAGCCTCAAGCCTCGCGCGCACGGTGCCCATCGTCATAATGTCGAACGGAGCCACTTCGTCGTAGATCCCGCGCTTTCGCTGCCTGGCATCGAGAGATTGAACGAGCTGACGCGCGAGATCCTCCTCGCGGTCAAGCGGCCGCAGGCCCTTGTGCGGCGGCAGCGGAACCTCGTGCGGGTTGGCCCCGAAGAACGTTGGGCTTGCTGAAACCACCTTGCCGTCGCGCAGCGTGAAGTTGAGGACCACATGATGGCCTTCCACGCGCCAAGCCCAGGTTCCGGTGGATCCGGGTGACCCGAAGATGGAAAAGTGATAGCGCTCGGCATCACGATGACCGGTCGTGTCAGCCTCGATCACGCGCACGATCTCCTCGATGCTCATGATCGTCGTGGTCTTGATGAAGCCCGCTTGGCTGAGTCCGGATGACATCAGGGCATAAGCGAGGTGGCGCTGCTTCGGATCCATCTCCTTGAACATGATGCCCTGGCGGTCTCGCCCGTACTCCGACTTGAATCCTCGCTCCGGGAAGTAGTGCCACTGCACGCGCTCCTTGCTGTCCAGCGGGAAGACGGTGCCGGCCTTCTGCGCCGGGGTGAGCGAATCGACGAAGTGTGACGCGGTTGCCACCATCAGGGCCGCGGGCTGGTTCGCTGAATTCGATATAGCCAGCGCGGCACAGAAGGCAGCGCCAGCGGCGAGGCGCGGAAACTTGGACGTCATGGCTAGCTATCGTATCGCATATCTGCGGCGGCTTCAGGTGCAGACATCAAAAAGTGTAGACGCCAAACAGCATGCCCAGAAATTCGTTCCGCCGATCGCACGGCATCGTCTTGGTCGAATACACCAACCAATTGCGCGGCGAGGGGCGCAGCGGCAACACGAAGCCGCCGCGGCCAGAGTTGGTGGTGGCGGGCGCGATGTGCACCGGGGTGGTTTCCCCGGCTAGCGGCGGCGATCGCCGTAGTTGCTGACGCCGGTAGTACTCGAAGGTGTGGACGGGAATGCCGCACTGTTCGCTGAATTCGCGTTGCGTCAGGCCGCTGCGCTCCCATTCGGCTAAAAGCGCGCGGCGCTCCTCGAAGGTTGCTCGCGCTGGTTTGGTGTGGCTAGTCTAGTCATGGTGCTGCTATCTCAGCAGCCCGGGCGCTCGGTCCTCAACAGGGGTTCGCCGGACGCATACGAATGAGGGACAGCGGCCCCTGCGCGGGCTTGTCCGCGGTGTGGGGCCCGGGTCCTCGGCTGCCCCTCCGCCGGCACGCGAAAACGCTGCCTACAACCGCCAAGCCGCCAAGGCCGACTATCAACGGCCCGACACCGTGCCGTTTCCATCCAACAATACTTACTCGCGCGCCCGCGCCGGCCTAGGCAAGGCACTGTTTTTCGACCCGCGCCTGTCATCTTCCGGCGCCATCTCATGCGCCTCCTGCCATCGCCCGCAGTTTGCCTGGAGCGACAGCGCGCCCACCTCCTCCGGCGTGCCCGGCATGCCGCTCAAGCGCCGCTCACCAACCATCCTCAACATGGCTTGGGCCGCCGCGCTGTTCTGGGACGGGCGCGCCGCCTGGCTCGAAGAGCAGGCGCTCGGGCCCATCCAGGCGGATGTGGAGATGAACATGCCGCTTGAAAAGGCCATCGCCGTCATCGCGGCCATTCCCGGCTACCAGCCGCTGTTCGCCAAAGCCTATCCGGGCGAGAAGATCGCCGGCGAGACGGTGGGCAAAGCCATCGCGACGTTTGAACGCACGGTGGCGTCCGGCATGTCGCCGTTTGACGAATGGATCCTCGGCGACGAAAGCGCGCAGTCGGACTCGGCCAAGCGCGGCTTTGACCTTTTCAAGACCAAGGCCCTGTGCGCCAAATGCCACTCGGGCTGGAACTTCACCGACAACAGTGTTCACGACCTGGGCTTTGTCACCCAAGACCGCGGCCGCGGGAAACTGCTGCCGCAGATTGAAGCCGCGCAGTTTGGCTTCAAGACGCCCACGCTGCGTAACATCGCTCAACGCGCGCCGTACTTCCACGACGGCGCGGTGCGCACGCTCGAGGAAGTGGTGGACCACTATGACAAAGGCCCGTGGCAAAATCGCCCCAGCCTCGCCTAGGAGATGCACAAGCTGAACCTCACGCCGGCGGAAAAGCGCGACCTTGTGGAATTCATGAAAACCCTGACGGGCGTGGACGAACCGATCTCGTTGCCCGTACTGCCCAATTGATACTTGCGGAGAAAGAAGCGCCATGTTAAAACTCCGGACCATCCTGGCCGTTGCGGCACTCAGCGTTTCAACCGCCGCCTTGCTGTGGGGCCGCAGCTACATCATTGTCCAGCAGGACAAGACCTTTGAGATTGACAAGGTCACCATCCGCCCCGGTGACAAAGTCGTCTTCCAGAACCACGACGACTTCACCCACAACGTCTACTCGCCCACCAAGGGCAATGAGTTCAACATCAACGTGCAGCGCCCTGGCGGTTCCACCGGCGTTACGTTCTGGACCGAGGGTGAAGTGGAAGTGCGTTGCGCTATCCACCCGAGGATGAAGATGAAGAACGTATTGATCGAGTCCACCGCACGGCGGCAACAGGCGTTGGGGTTCGTGCGCCCGCTACTGGAGCTGGAGCGCCAGATCTCGGTACATCGCATGGCGGCGCTACTGGCCTTGCGCGGCGACGGCGGAACCGATCAGGTGCGCAGCGCGCAGGCCGCCGTCGAGGCCGAGCTCACCGCCGCGGTGGAAGCACAGGATGCATCGGGCGATCAGTTCGGCACGGCGGCGTCGCTGACGGAGATCCGCGAAGGCTGGGGCGGCAATCTGAAGGTGAATTGGAACACCGGCGCCAACGCGGCGCTTTCACTCGACGTGCACACTCTTTTGCTGGCGCAGGTCAGTGACGCTATCAACATGATCTCGCGGAGCGGCGCGGCGAGCGCTCCAGCCGCGGCCGGCCGACTTGACCGGAGCCTGGCCTTCACGCTGCCCGCCAGCGTAGAGAGCCTGGGCCAGCTTGGCGCCTTCGGCGTGTTACTGGGCCGGGCAAACGCCGCGCCGTCGGTTGAGCAGTGGGACCAACTGGCGGTGCTCTTGCAAGAGGCCCGTCGCTCGAACGATGTGTTGCGAGCCGCCGTGGTAGGGATGGGCAGATCATCGGCCTCCCCGGCTGAGCGCACCATCCGGGCCGCCGCCACGCAGGCGATGGAATCGGCGGACGCTTTTCTCGAGGCAGCGCAGGACGGCATAGGTAGCCGCGATCAGTTTCGCGTCGATGCGGGCACGTTCCGCGCGCAGTCCGACCGCGCCGCCTCCGACGCAACCGCGCTTCAGAGCCGCCTCGCGGAGGCGCTCAACTCGGAACTTGGAGGCGCGCTCGGCAGCCTGCGGCTGGATCGCAATGCCGAATTGGCGGCCGTGGTACTGCTGCTCGGGCTCGCGCTCGGGCTTGGCTACATGATGGCCGACGGCGTGCACCGCCAGGTACGCTCGGTGGCTTCGGTGTTTGTCCGCATCAAGAATGGCGATGCAGGTGCGCGCGCCGCCGTCATCAGCTGCGACGAACTCGGCGAGTTCGCGGCATCGCTGAATCTGGTGCTCGACAACGCCGTGGCGCTCGGCCAATCGCGCGCCGAACGCAATGCGATGCAGGCCGATATCCAGCGCTTGCTGGAAAAAATGGAAGGCGTGGTGCAAGGCGACCTGACGCAGGAAGCAGAAGCCGGCGGCGGTCCCACGGCGGCCATTGCCCGATCGTTCAACGTCATGCTGGTGGAACTGCGCGGGCTGATCAATCGCGTGCAGCAATCCACGTCAGCCGTGAATGCCGCCGCCGAGTCGGCCGGTCAAGCCGGCGGACGGCTGGTGGAAGGCACCGAGAGCCAGTCACGCCAATTGGCTAAAGCCACCGCGGCTGTCGATCAAGTTTTGCAGTCGATTCAACACGTGACGCACCAGGCCGCAACCGCCGCGCAGATTGCCCAGGATGCGCTGCGGAACGCGCGTCTCGGCGCCGCGTCGGCTGAGCAAACCATCGAGGGCATGGGCGAAGTGAAGCGCCAGGTGACATCGATGCAACAACTCGTGGAGGACCTCGGCGCGAGCCTGGTGCAGGTGGGCGACATCACGCAGATGATCGCCGATACCTCCAAGCGCACCTCGGTGCTGGCGCTCAGCGCTTCGATTCAGGCGGCCGTGGCCGGCCAGTCCGGCAAGGGCTTCGGTGTCGTCGCCGAGCAGGTGGAATAACTCGCCTCGCGCTCGTCGGACGCCGTCCGCCGGGTGGCCACGCTGACCAAGTCGATTCAGGCGGCCACCGGTAGCGTAGTCGAAGCGCTCGACGGCGCGACGCGTCAAGTATCGGCGGGTGAAGAGCTCGCCGTCGAAGCCCGCGCTCGCCTGGCGGATATTGAAGCAGTGTCGACCTGGCTCAACAGCGTGGTCGGCGCCATTCTCACGGCGTGCCATCAGCAAAGCGCGAGTTCGGAGTCGATCGCCAAGTCGATGGGTGAGATGTCGCGCGAAGCCAAATACGCCCGCACCACGGCGGAAGCCGCCACGGGCTCCATCGAGCAACTTGCCAATCTCGTCGAAGAACTACGCGGCTCGGTGTTGCGCTTCCGCCTGCCGGCGTAACTGCCCGCTAGGACGCCATAAAGCCGAGCGCCGGGCAGGGAAGTTGCGTGAGGTTGGGGAGTACCTCAGCCAGATCCGAGGCGTTCACTCCGAACCAGGCAGCCAGCGTGGCGGCGTACTGATCCGTGGAGGTGGACGGGATCCACAAGCCGCGGTCGCCCACGTCCTCAGGCCCGCGGATGGCTGCCCCAGGCGTGGTAGCTGCCGCGGTTGTCGAAGGATCGAAGGTACGCCCGAACTCCGACTCGGTAAAAGTGGTCACGGAATTCGGTGGCTTGGTAGAACGCCGCCAGGGCGGGGCTCAACTCGTTGAGGCGCTCATCGAGCAGTGGCAGCAGGTTCAGCAGGTTGGAGTGGTTGTCATAGCCGCCGTGCGAAACGAAGAACGCCTGACGCCTCAGACCAGCCAGCAGGGTGAGTAACTGCGCTACTTGCTTCAGTTGATTGCCGAGGCCTGTTTCCGGGAATACGGTCTTCAGCGGCGGCGCGGTGGCAAACAGACGCCGTATCTCGGCGGCGTTGCGAATTCCGGTGCCCACCACTCCGCACAGGGCACTGACGAGCGCCACGCCGTTGTCGATGCCTAATGTGTTGCAAGGAGTAAGAACCTTAGGCTGCCTGGTTTCTGAAAGGAGGGCGCACTATGTCACACGATCCTGCTCGCGGTTGGCAAAACAAGAACAGGATGGCCGCTGAGCGGGTCCTGCTGCAACTGGTCGCGCACCAGGCCGTAGAGTCCGTTGAAGCCTTTGCGCAGATCCACCGCCGCCACCGCCAAGT
>Ga0194119_10011304_pt1 | contig 11554 bp, 9 predicted proteins | sample TA2MahC100mmetaG_FD_148620 | JGI IMG/M metagenome (GOLD analysis project Ga0194119, IMG submission 148620) | Freshwater microbial communities from Lake Tanganyika, Tanzania - TA2015018 Mahale Deep Cast 100m | ecosystem: Environmental > Aquatic > Freshwater > Lake | place: Tanzania: Lake... | reverse complement strand
GGTTACAACCGGAAGAAGTTCCCGCAGCCCGAGGTCATCAAGACGATCGCAAGAGAGTTTCCGCACGTGCACATCTTGTGTACGGGGTTGGGTGCGAATTGTCATAGCGGAGGACCGCGGCAGAGCTGCTGTTCGGCTACAGGGCATTTCTCTTTCGAAATGAAGGGCCGTCTTGTACCGATCGACTCGGCGAGGGCACATCGGAGCTTTGTGAAGTCCTTGGACAGCCCGCTTTGCCAGATTGTTGTCAAACCGGCGAAACCGTAGTTTTCGAGCCTCTGGCCGGCGGCCGCGGTTTTCGAAATGATTCATACGCGGCTCCTCCGTTGCTCCATATCGTTTCGATCTCGGGCGGCCCGGCGAGATGCGGTGGTCACCGCACTTCGTCAAGCGCGGCTTGGATGTAGGGTTCTTTCTCGGCTTCGATCTCGTCGCCTTTTTCGACGCCGAGGGCTTGGTTGACGATTTCCTGGCGAAGGCGGTAGCGGATCCATTCGGCGCTCGCGAACCATTCGCTGATGGACGGTTGGACGCGGTTCTGGCTTAGGTATGCCTTGAACTTGTCGAGGGCGTCGGTGGGGAGATCGAACTTGGGCGTGACGATTGGCTTGGCGGCGCGAAGGTATTCGGTCGCGAAGACTGTGTATGCTCCGGCGGCGTCGAGGAATTGCTCGAGGCGGCGGACTTGGAGTTGGCGCGGCGGCTTGTCGGGTTCGATGCCGCCGCCGCCGCGAACATTTCTGCCGCTATCGGTTTGAAACGATTGTGTGGGCTTCTGGGTCGATTGTTCCAACTGCATGCCTTCGAGCGGTTTCTGGATACTGCGGCCGCTGGGAGTGTAGTAGAAGGCCGTCGTCAACGCGAGAGCCGTGTTTTCGCGGAGCGGCAACACGTTTTGCACGAGGCCCTTTCCAAACGTCGCGTCACCGACGATGACGGCGCGGTCGTGGTCTTGCAGCGCTCCCGATAAGATCTCCGCGGCGCTGGCCGTTTTGCCATTCACGACTATGGCGAGCTTGAATGTGTAGGGCTTGGAACTGGACGGGACCTTTTCTTCGCCGTTCACCTTTCTTCCTCGAGCGGAGAGGATGACCTGGCCGGGCTTTAGGAACAGCGCGGCGGCGTCGAGCGCCGAGGCGACCGCGCCGCCGGGGTTGTTGCGCAGATCAATGACGAGACCCTTGAGTTTCGCTCCGCCGAGTTTTTCGATGGCGGCCTCGATGTCGCGGGCGGTGGATTCGTCGAAGGACGCGACGCGCAAGTAACCGATGCCGGGTTCGAGGTGGAAGGCGCGTTCGACCGACGGCGCTTGCATCTCCTGAGGCACGAGCGTGAACATCAGCGGCCGCACGTTGCCGGGTTTGCGCACATGGACAACAGCCGCGTTCTGGCGCGATTCGGAGAGGACCTGGATGAGTTGCTCGGGCATGAGGCCGCCGAGCGCGATGTTGTTGATCGCGACGATTTCATCGCCCGCGCTGATGCCGGAGCGCTGCATGGGCGTGCCTTCGAGCGTCTGCAAAACGATGACGCGTCCGGGGAGAATACTCACGACCGATCCGAAGCCTTTGCTTTCGCTGCGCTGCATGCGCTTGAGTTGATCGAACTGTTCGGGGTCGAGGAACGACGAGTGCGGATCGAGGCGGCGGAGCATGCCGGGGATGATGCCGCCGTAGAACGATTGCTCGCTCGAAGGGGCGTCGGCGGCGTGTTCGCGGACGACGTTGAGCACGTCGAAGATTTTCTTGACCGCGTCGTCGAGAGCCTGCTCCTGAGCCGAAACGGTCAGCGCGAAGATGAGAGCGAGTTTCTTCACATTTTACTTGGAGTAGCGCGTGGCGTTGCGGGTTTCATGGCGCTGGATGGCGAGATCGATGAGTTTGTCGAGCAACTGTGGGTAGGGGATGCCGGAGTGTTCCCACATCTTCGGAAACATGCTGATGGAGGTGAAGCCGGGGATGGTGTTGACTTCGTTGATGAAGATTCGGCCGGTTGCGCCGTCCATGAGGAAGTCGACGCGGCTCATGCCTTCGACCTCGCAGGCCTTGCAGGCGGCGACGGCGAGGCGGCGCATTTCTTGCGTTTGCTCTTCTGTCAATTTCGCGGGGAGTTCGATGACGGCTTTGTCGAGGAGGTACTTGTCCTCGTAGTCGTAGAATTCGCGCGAAGGCAGAATTTCGCAAGGGATGGAGGCTTCGATCGTTTCGTTGCCGAGGACGGAGCATTCGAATTCGCGACCGATTACGGCTTTTTCGATGATGATTTTGCGATCGTACTGCGCGGCCGCGTTGAGGGCGGCTTCGAGCGAGGCGCGGTCCTTGGCTTTGGCGACGCCGACGCTGGAGCCGAGATTGGCGGGTTTGACGAAGACGGGATAGCCGAATTGCGATTCGATGGCGGCGGCGTCGAGGGCGCCTCGGAACTGTACGATGAAGTCGACGACGGGCAACGAGTGGGCGCGGCAGACGCGCTTCATCACCTCTTTATCCATGGCGAGCGCGCTGGAGAGAACGCCGGGGCCAACGTAAGGAAGATCGGCGAGTTCGAGGAGGCCTTGCATGGTGCCGTCTTCGCCGAAGGTGCCGTGGAGGGCGGGGAAGACGACGTCGATGCCGGGATTGGCGTTGGGCGCGGGCAGCAGCGGCGCGGGCTGCCAGGCGCCTTCCTTACTGATGAAGATTTCGCGGACGTTGTACTTTTCGGGATCGAGTGCGGCGATGATCGATTTCGCGGAGCGGATGGAAATTTCGTGTTCGCCGGAGCGTCCTCCATAAAGGACGGCGATTGTTTTTTTCATAGAATTCGTTTGCCGAGAGCGGACATCATGAGTTCGGCGGCGAGATCGGCGGTACGGTTGGCAACGTCGAGGACGGGGTTTACTTCGACGACTTCAAGGGAGACGAGTTTGGCGGCGTCGTTCAAGATTTCCATGGCGAGGTGGGCTTCGCGATAGGTGATGCCGCCGCGGACGGGGGTGCCGACGCCGGGCGCTTCATCGGGGTCGACGGAGTCCATGTCGAAGGAGAGATGGATGCCGGCGGTGCCGGCGCTGGCGATTTCGATGGCCTCCTGCATGACGCGGGGGAGGCCGCGTTCGTCGATGTCGCGCATGGTGAAGGCGCGGACGCCGGAGTGTTTGACGTGCGGGGCTTCGAGGATGTCGACGTCGCGGATGCCGATGAGGGCAACGTTGTGGGGATCGATTTTGGGCGCGTAGTCGAAGATGTGGGTGAGGGCGCGCGGGCCTTTGCCGATCAAGCAGGCGAGAGGCATGCCGTGGACGTTGCCGCTCGGACTGGTTTGCGGCGTGTTCATGTCGGCGTGGGCGTCGACCCAGAGGACGCCGATTTTTTCGTTGCGCTTGTGATAGTGGTGGGCGATGCCGGAGATGGAACCGGCGGCGAGGGAGTGATCGCCGCCGAGGATGAGAGGGATCTTGCCTCGGGCAGCGGCGCGCTCGACTTTTTCGGCGAGGCGGGTGCAGGTCTCGGCGATTTGCTTGAGGTAGCGGGCGGCTTTCGAACCTTTTGGCGAGGCTTCGGCTTGTTCGACGGCGACATTGCCGAGGTCTTCGACTTTGTAACCCAGTGCGGCGATGCGGCTATGGATGTTGGCGACTCTGAGGGCCGAGGGGCCCATGTCGACGCCTCGGCGGCCCGCGCCGAGGTCCATGGGGGCGCCGATGATGGCGATGGTGTTAGCGCGCATGTTCGGTGTGTTGGGTTGGGGAGGGTGCGCTCCGTTGCGGTCGCGCCTCTGTAGGGTTGCCGGCGCTAGTAGTGTAGTTGGGGTTGGGTGCGGCCATGGTGCTTGCGCGGCTCATTAGGGGCGAGTGCGGTACAACATACGCGGGTAGGCGATACATTCGCGGATGTGTTCGGTGCCGCACATCCAAGCGACGAAACGTTCGACGCCCATGCCGAAGCCGCCGTGGGGCACGGTTCCGTATTTGCGGAGATCGATGTACCAGTTGAACGCTTCGGGCGGGAGATCGTGTTCTTTCAGGCGCTGCATCAGCAGTTCGGGATCGTGAATACGCTGTCCGCCGCCGATGATTTCGCCGTAGCCTTCGGGCGCGATGACGTCGACGCCGAGGGCGAGCTTGGGGTTGCCGGCGTCGGGTTGAAAGTAGAACGCTTTGATTTCGGACGGGTAGCGATCAACAAGAATCGGGCGGTCGGAGTCCTGCGTGAGCAGCGTTTCATCGGTGTTGCCGAAGTCGCCGCCCCATTGGATTTCGCTGCCTTTTCCTTGGAGGACTTTGACGGCGTCGTCGTAGCTCATGCGCGGGAAGGGCGACTTGATGGCTTCGAGTTTCGTGACGTCGCGTTCGAGCACGGCGAGTTCGGCGCGTCGGTTTTCGAGCACGCGATGGACGCAGTGGACGACGAGGCCTTCGGCGAGTTCCTTGACGTCGTCGAGCGTAGCGTAGGCCATTTCGGGTTCGACCATCCAGAACTCGGTGAGGTGGCGGCGGGTCTTGGATTTTTCGGCGCGGAAGGTGGGGCCGAAGCAGTAGACCTTGCCGAGGGCCATGGCATTCGCTTCGTTGTAGAGCTGGCCGGATTGCGTGAGGTAGAGCTTCTCTTCGTCGAAGTAGTTCACTTCAAACAGCGTGGTGGTGCCTTCGCAGGCGGCGGGCGTGAAGATGGGCGTGTCGACGAGGGTGAAGCCGTTGGAGTCGAAGAAGTCGCGAATGGCTTTGATGACTTCGTGGCGGATGCGGAGGATGGCGGCTTGGCGGCGAGAACGCAGCCAGAGGTGGCGGTGGTCCATCAGGAAGTCGATGCCGTGGTCTTTGGGCGTGATCGGGTAAGGATCGGCTTCGGAGACGCGCTGGAGGATTTCGGCGGATTCGACGTCGAGTTCGAAGCCGCCCTGGGCGCGGGCTTCGGCGCGGACTTTGCCGGTGACGATGAGCGACGATTCCTGCGTGAGGTCTTTGAGTGATTCGAACAACGCTTCGGGGAGGGCCGCTTTGACGGCGACACATTGGATGATGCCGGAGCCGTCGCGGATGAGGGGGAAGCAGATCTTGCCGGAACGGCGCAGGTTGTAGAGCCAGCCGGCGATGGAGACGGTTTCTCCGTCGTGGCGGGCGATGTCGGCGATGCGAACGCGGGGTGCGGACATTCTAGAAAGACTCCAGGTTGTCGAAGATTTTGCGGATGGATTCCAGCGGTTGCGGGAAGTCCGGGGACTCTTTGATTTCGAGCAGCAGCGGGTATTGATGCTGGCGAGCGCGGAGCATGGGGATGACGGTTTTCCAGTCGATGGTGCCGGCGGGATGCAGCGTGGGGAAGAGGTGCGAATCCTTCGTGCCGTCGTTGTCGTGGACGTGCAGCGACTTGATGCGCGTCTTCATCAACTCGAATTCTTTTTCGACGCCGCCCATTACGTTGGCGTGTCCGGTGTCGAAGCAGTAGCCGACGTCGAGGTGCGTGAGGCCTAAGAAATAGTTGAGGCGTTCGGCGCTGGAGAGGCCGTTGGGAATGTTCTCAAGCAGCATTTCGACGCCGCGGTTGCGCGCGAAGAGGCGGAGTTCGTCGAGCGATGCAAATGCGGCGTCGAGCTTGCGTTCGTCGAACTCGTCGACAGGAGCGCCGAGGTGTTGGATCAGAAAACGGAAGGGGAGTTTATCGGCGATTTCGAGCGCGCGCTTGATTTCATCACAGGCGGCGATGCGGCGTGCCTTGTTGAGATCGGCGATGTTAACGACAGCTTGCGGGCCGGATTTGCCGCTGACGTCGTCGTTGTACATAGGCGAGTGCAGCGAGTGCAGCTTCATCTCGGAGTCGCGAAACCAGTGGGCCAGTTCGTCGGTTTGGGCGCGGTTGTGGTAGTCGAGATGCTGGCGGCCGCAGAAGATTTCGACGGCGGGGATGCCGGCGTCGGAGATCTTGTCGAGCGCGGCGGTGGTGAGCCTGTGGTTGATGAAGTAGTGCGTCGAAACGGCGTGATTCATAGTGGGTCTAGTATCCGGCGGCCTTGCCTTCGACGCGCGGATCCGCGGCGCCGGCGAGCCAGCCGTTGTCTTCAAATTGAATGGATGCCATTTCGCAAATGCTGCGTGCGATTTCGACGGCGTGGCCCTTTTGTTCGAGGAGGCGGCGGGTGTCGGGCGAGATCTGCGGTTCGAGGTACAGTTTGTCCGGGCGCCACTGGTGATGGAACCGCGGGAAATTGACGGCGTCCTGGATGTTCATGTCGAAGTCAAGGACGTTTTGGATGACTTGCATTACCGATGTCAGAATGCGCGTGCCGCCGGGAGTGCCGACGACGAGGAAGGGCTTGCCGTCCTTGAGGACGATGGTGGGCGACATCGAACTGAGCGGACGCTTTTTCGGGACGATGGCGTTGGCTTCGCCGCCGAGAGCGCCGAACATGTTGGGGTGGCCGGGCTTGACGGAGAAGTCGTCCATTTCATTGTTGAGCAGGAAGCCGAGGCCGGGCACGGTGACGCCGGATCCGTAGCCGCCGTTGAGCGTGTAGGTGACGGCGACGGCGTTGCCTTCGCTATCGACGATGGAGTAGTGGGTGGTTTCGGCGGACTCCATGGTGGCGATGTCGCCGGCTTTGATGGCGTCGGAGTTGGTGGCCTTGTCGGGATCGATGGAGGCGCGGAGTTTGTTGAGGTAGTTGACGCTGAGGAGCTTGGAAACGGGAACGGGCCAGAAGTCGGGGTCGCCGAGATGTTCGGCGCGATCGGCGTAGAAGCGGCGCATGGCTTCGGCGGTGAAGTGGATGGCTTGCGCGGAACCGGCGCCGTTCTTTTCGTAGCCGGTTTTCTCGAGGACAGAGAGCATCTGCAGAATGCCGATGCCGCCCGAAGACGGCGGCGGAGCGGTAATGATGGTGTACTTGTCGCGGAACTTCGATTGCAGCGGCGTACGTTCGGCGGGTTGATAGGCCTTGAGGTCGTCAAGCGTGATTAACCCACCATTGGCGGCCATTTGTTTTGCGAAGAGCTTCGCGGTTTCGCCTTCGTAGAAGTCTTTGGCGCCAACTTTCTGGATGCGATCGAGGACGCGGGCGAGTTCGGGTTGGACAAGCTTATCGCCGGGTTCGAAGAACCGGCCGTTGTTTTGAAAGATGCGCTTGGACTCGTCGAACTGGGCCATGGCTTTCGATCCCTTCAAACCTTGAGCGAGGCCATAGGAGATGGTGAAGCCTTCGCGCGCGAGTCTGACGCTGGGGGCAACGGCGTCGGCCCATTTCGCTTTTCCGTATTTGCGGTGCGCGTACTCGAGGCCGCTCGCGGTGCCGGGCACGCCGGGGGCGCGCCAGCCGCGCACGGAGTCCTGGGTGGGGTTGCCGTCTTTGTCGAGATACATGTCGCGCGTGGCGGCGAGCGGGGCGCGTTCGCGGAAGTCGATGAAGGTGGTGCGACCGTCTTTAAAGCGGATGAGCATGAATCCGCCGCCGCCGATGTTGCCCGCGCTGGGGTGGGTGACGGCGAGAGCGAAGCCGACTGCGACGGCGGCGTCGATGGCATTGCCGCCGGCTTGCAATATGGCGACGCCGGCATCGGTGGCGTTGGCCTCACGCGAGACAACCATGGCTTTGCGGGAGCGGACGGGTTGGGCTCCCGGGCACAGCAGGGCCGCTGCAAGCAGTAAGGTTAAAGACCGGCGCATAGATTCAAGTTTACACCTGAGGTTTCGCGCGTCTCTTCCATTCGAAGAGTGCAACGCCGGTGGCGACGGAGACGTTGAGCGACGCGATGGCGCCGGACATGGGGATGCGCACGAGTACGTCGCACCGTTTGGCGGTGTGTTCGTGGAGACCGTGTCCTTCGGCGCCAACGACGAGGACGGTGGGGGCGTTGTAGACGACTTCGTCGTAGTCGTGTGTGCCGCGTTCGTCGAGGCCGTAGAGCCAGAACCCGTCTTTCTTCAGGCGGTCGAGCGTTTGATTGATGTTGCCGACTTTTACGACGGGCAGGTGGGCGAGCGCGCCGGCGGCGGCTTTGGCGGCGGTTTCGGTGACGGGCGCGGCACGGCGGTCCGGGATGATGACCGCGTTGGCGCCGGCGGCGTGGGCGGTGCGGACGATGGCGCCGAGGTTGTGCGGGTCTTCGACGCCGTCGAGCACGACGAGCATATGCGCGCCGTTGGTGACGTCGTCGATCGTTTTATACGGCGACGCGGCGATGACCGCGGCGACGCCTTGATGAACCGCGGAGTGCGTCATGCGATCGAGCGCGTCGCGCGTTTCGAAGCGCAGGGGGATCTTGCGTTCGCGGCAGAGTTCGATGATCTCTTGCAGTCGCGGGCCTCCGGCGCCTTTGGCGACGACGACGCGATCGATTGATTGCCCGGAGCGCACGGCTTCGAGTACGGGGTGAATTCCAGCGAGCGTTTGCACGTACTAGCTAGTTTCGCGTAATAATGTGATTCGAGTGCAACTGCAAGAGCCAATCGAGAATGGAGCGGGTGTGGGGACGCTGGCATCGCCAGCCGATATCCCAAACAAGCTGTACTTCAAGATCGGCGAAGTGGCGCGGCTGACGGGCGTGAAGCCGTATGTGCTGCGGTACTGGGAGACCGAATTCAACGGGCTGGGGCCGAAGAAGTCGGGAACGAATCAGCGGCAGTACCGGCGCAAGGATGTGGAACTTGTGCTGGAGATCAAGCGGCTGCTTTACGAAAAGCGATTTACGATCGAGGGCGCGCGGAAACATCTCGGACAGCGGAACAAGGGGCTCGCCGTTGCGGCGGTGGCGGTGCCGGCAGCGCCTCCGACGGCGGCGCAGGGAGCGTTGTTTGCGTTGGGTCCAGAGCCCGGATCGGTGTCGAAGGAGAAGCTCGATCCGATTAAGAAGGAGCTTCGGTCGATACTTGAACTGCTTCGGTGACGATGGCGGCGGTGGCATGCTTGCGAGCATGCGAGTGCATCAGGTCGTCGACGACGGGGGCTTTTCCGCGTCTATATTCAGAGGGAGTCGGCCGATAAGGTAAGCCGGCGGTTCTTACCGTATACGCGAATGTGGTCGTTGATTCGGGATGGAGAGATGCGATTCGACGTCAAAGGGCAGGCTACGGTGATCGCGCCGAGCGGCATTCCACACCTCGAAATGCCAAAGCGCGCGCCACTGTATTATGCTGTACGAAGCCATCCATCGTCAGGACGGCGCAAGATCAACGAAACGAATTGAAGGAAAGGTAGGTGTCTCGGTGAGTTCACAAAACGACTCCACGAAAGACAATCTCACCAAATCCGCATTCTCCCGCCGCTCATGGTTGCGCGGCGCGGGTATCGGAACTGGTGTCGTAGGCGCCGGCGTCCTGGAACAGGAAGCCGACGCGCAACAAGCCAAGGTCATGAGCGGCGAGGTGGAAATCAGCCTCAATCTCAACGGCCGTCCGCGAAGCGTAAAAGTTGAGCCGCGCACAACGCTCCTCGACGCTCTCCGCAACCGACTGGATACCACCGGCGCCAAGCGCGTCTGCGATCGCGGTACTTGCGGCGCGTGCACAGTGATTGTCGGCGGGAAGGCCGTCTATGGTTGCACAATGCTTGCGGTCGATGCGGTCGGCAAGAACATTCAAACGATTGAAGGCCTGGCGCCGGAGGGGCAGCTGCATCCGGTTTCGCAAGCCTTCGTCAACAACGACGCGCAACAGTGCGGCTATTGCACGCCTGGTTTCGTGATGGCGTCCAAGGCGCTGCTCGATCGGAACCCGAATCCGACGGTCGATCAAGTCGAAAAAGGCATGGCCGGCAACATCTGCCGTTGCGGTACCTACGTCGGCGTGCGCAAGGCCGTTCTCGAAGCCGCCAAGATGCGAGGAGGTTCGAATGCCTGATTATAAATGGCCAGCAATGAGCAAGCGAAAGATCATGGGCACGCGTGTGTCCCGTCTCGACGGGCCCGCGAAGTCTTCCGGCCGCGCGAAGTATCCGTCGGACATGAATCCGCAAGGGCTGCTGCAGACCGCGATTCTCGTTTCGCCGCACGCTCATGCGAAGATCCGGTCGATCAACACCGATGCCGCCAAAGCGATGCCGGGCGTGGCGGGCATCCGCACGTTCGTCAACGCGGGCGCGGAGGTGCAGTGGGCGAATGCGGAAATCGCGATCGTCGCCGCCAACACGGAAGAACAGGCGCGCGACGCGGTCCGGGCGATCAAGGTCGACTACGAAGTGTTGCCGCACATGGTGCGCGAAGAGAATCTGGCGAAGGCTGGTACTCGCGCGAAAGCGGCCGGCGAACAGATCACGGGTGATCCGGATCAGGCGCTCAAAGACGCCGATGTCGTGTTGCAGAGCGAGTACGGAATTCCGGTGATCACGCACTGCTGTTTGGAGCCGCATGGCCAGGTCAGCGAATGGAAAGGCGACGCGATCAACTACTGGCCGTCGACGCAGGCGGTTTCGACCGTCGGCAACCAACTCGCGCAGGCGTTGAGCTTCGACGCCGCGAAGATCAAGGTCACCTGCGATTACATGGGCGGCGGATTCGGTTCGAAGTTTCCGGCCGATTCCTGGGGCGCGGAAGGCGCGCGGTTGTCGAAAGACACCGGCGGCCGGCCGGTGAAAGTGTTCCTGGACCGGGCGACCGAATTGACGATCGCCGGCGTTCGTCCTTCGCACTTCATGAAGGTGAAGGTTGGCGCGAAGAAGGACGGCACGATTACGGCGTGGCAATCGGACTCGTGGTCGACCGGCGGATTCGCTGGTGGCGGCATGGCGCCGATTCCTTACGTCTTTGCCAACATTCCGAACCGCCGCATGAATCACGCGGCCGTATCGCTGAATGCCGGTCCGCAACGTGCCTGGCGCGCTCCGAACCATCCGCAAGCGTCGTTCCTTACGACCTCAGCGCTCACTGATCTGGCGGCGAAGTTGAACATGGATCCGCTCGACGTGTTCCTGAAGAACGCCAACCTCACGCTGCGTGAAGCGACCTACAAGTCGCAGCTTGAAAAAGCCGCGAAGCTGATCGACTGGAAAGCGAAGTATCACGCGCCGGGCGAAGGCACGGGAACAATTCGACGGGGTGTCGGTATTGGAGTCGCCACCTGGGGCGGCGCGGGCCACGCGTCGAAGTGCAAGATCGTTCTGCATCCGGACGGGTCGGTGGAAGTCGAACTCGGTTCGCAGGATATCGGCACCGGAACGCGCACTTGTATCACGATGGTTGCGGCGGAGACGCTGGGCCTGCCGATGAGTGCGATCCGCGTGAAGATTGGGACCAACTCGTATCCGGCATCGGGACCGTCGGGTGGTTCGACGACAATCGGCGGTGTGTCGAGTTCGACGCGCAAGGCTGCCGTCAACGCTTTAGAGAAGTTGTTCGAGAAGGTCGCGCCGTCGCTCGGCGTTCCGGCCGATCAACTGGAAGCGGTCGATAGCCGCATTCAGGTGAAGGGCAATCCGAACAAGGCGATGAGTTGGAAACAGGCGGCCCAGAAGATGGGTCCGCAGTCGATCGAAGAGATGGGCGAAAACGTTCCGGCGCAGGCGCCTCGCGAAGGTCTGAACACGCTTGGCGCGTCCGGTGTGCAGATGGCCGAAGTGGAAGTCGACACCGAAACGGGACGCGTTAGAA
>Ga0194119_10011303_pt1 | contig 11555 bp, 9 predicted proteins | sample TA2MahC100mmetaG_FD_148620 | JGI IMG/M metagenome (GOLD analysis project Ga0194119, IMG submission 148620) | Freshwater microbial communities from Lake Tanganyika, Tanzania - TA2015018 Mahale Deep Cast 100m | ecosystem: Environmental > Aquatic > Freshwater > Lake | place: Tanzania: Lake... | reverse complement strand
TTGCGAGTTTACGGTTTCGACTAACCAATTAGTTGCCGGACATTTGCCACATATTGACGCGATGCGGATGGAAACCAAATTGGCTTGCCAGCGGATCGATCATAGGGCAAACTGGCTATGGGTATCTGGCTGAGCGTTCAACTTGTTGAACCGCCTTCAGTTGAGATTTGAAAGACGCGACCTTCACCGGTCGCGTTTTTCAATTCTAGGGGCGTGACGCAACCGCCTCAAACAAACCAAACGTATACACCTCGGTCCCGGCCAGGATGGTGACGTACTGTTTACCGCCCGCCTCGAACGTCATCGGCGACGCCGTCAGGTTCTGCCCCGTCGCGTAGTGCCAAAGGTGCTTGCCTGTGAAGACGTCGAGCGCCAGCAGGTTGCCGTCGTCGTCTGCCGCGAAGAGCACATCGCCCGCCGTGGACACCGTGCCGCCCCACATCTTGGCCGAGCCGGGCATCGGGTATTCCCACATCTTCTTGCCCGTCTTGTAGTCGATAGCGCGCAGAAAGAACTGCCCCGGTTCGCTCGGGATCTGGTCCGCGCCGCCGCCCATGGAACCGACCAACTTAGCCGCGGGCAGGCTGGAGGCGGAGTAAATGTCGCACTGCTCCAGCGTGGGCACGTACAGCCACTGCGTCTTCGGATGAAACGACGGAGACATCCAGTTCGATGCCCCTCGCAGTGACGGACAGTTCTTGATGCCGTTCGCCGTCGGTTGCAAGTTCGGGATCTCCAGCGGCCGGCCGTTCTTGGCGATGCCCGTCGCCCAGTTCAACCGGTCGACGAACGGCGTGCCGCTCAGGAACTCGCCTGTTACTCGGTCCAGCACATAGAAAAATCCGTTGCGGTTTGGATGCAGCAGCAGCTTGCGGGGCTTGCCCTGCCATTCGCCATTGATCAGCACCGGAATGGATTGCGCGTCCCAGTCGCGCGTGTCGCCGGGCGTGAACTGAAAGTGCCAGCGCCGTTTGCCTGTGGCCAGATCTATGGCAAGCACCGAGCAACTGAAGAGATTGTCGCCGTTACGTTCTTCCTTGGCCAGATCCGGCCACGGATTGCCCGTGGGCCAATAAATGAGGTTCAGCTCGGGGTCGTAGGTGCCATGCATCCAGGTGGCGGCGCCGCCCCATTCCTTGTTCAACTTGCCCCAGCTGTCGAAGCCGAACTCGCCGGGTTGCGGCACGGTGTGAAATTTCCAAAGCTCTTCACCGGTCGAAACCAACAGAGCGGAGACGAACCCACGGATGCCGGAGTCGCCGCCGCCTACACCCACGATGACCCGGTCCTTCACTGCGAGCGGCGCCATCGTCGCGAAGTAGCCTTTCGTTGGATCGGCGTACTGCTTGCTCCACAGCAGCGCTCCCGTCACCCGGTGCAACGCCACCAGATGGGCGTCGCCGGTGACGAAAAACACACGATCCCCGAGCACCGCCACACCCCGGTTCACCCGGCGGATCTGCGAATGCGCGTCGAGGTACCGCCACACGCGGCGGCCGGTGCGCGCGTCCAGCGCCACCACTTCGTTCGAGTTCGTGATGTACATAACGCCGTCGACGACGATGGGCGTCGCCTCCAGCTTCAGCGCATTGTCGACGTGATAGGTCCACTTGGCCACCAGGTGACCGGCGTTGGCCCGCGTAATCTGCTTCAGCGGGCTGTAGCGCGTGGCGCCGAGATCGCCGTGATAGGTCAGCCAGTTTTTGCCGGGGCCGGCAACGATGTCTTCGAACCTCACCTGGCCAAAGGCGGATACCCCCAGAATCAAGACTCCGAGCTTCATCGTTTCGCCTCCACCCGGACGCTCTGTTTAGCCAGGTACGCCACAATGTCTTCGATCTCTTTCGCCGTTAGATCTGGTTTGGGCATTGCCGACGTTGTCTCAAAGCGGACCGACTTCAGCGAAGCGCGCTCCAGCAGATGCAGCTTGCCGCGATCCTCGAGTAGTTGGATCGAATAGTTGTTCTTGTTCTTCGCGACGCCCCGCAGCGGAGAGCCATCGGCCTGTATCACGGAGACGCTCTCGAAACCCTCCGCGATGCGATCGTTGGGATTGGTGATCGATTCTCGAAGTTGCTTGGCGGTGCGTGTGGCGCCAGCGTCGGTCAAATCGGGTCCGGTGAATCCGCCGGCGCCGCGGATCATATGGCAGCCAGTGCAGCCGCCTTTGCCGTGGAACAGCGCTGCCCCGGCTTCCGCATTGCCTGGAAGAGTGGCGAACTGGGCCGGTGCGCTGAGCGACCGAACGAACGCCACCATCTGCCAGACCTTTTCGCCTTCCCAAGGGAAGCCCGGCATGTCGGTGCCTGCCACGCCATTTCTTACGGAGTAGAACAGCCGGTCGTTCTTCGCGCGGCGGACCATTGCGCCGTCGGCGAGATTTGGGCCACGCCCGCCTTCTCCGTTGATGCCGTGGCAGCCGCCGCAGGCCAGCCGGTACTGCCGCCTGCCTTCGTTGATCCAACTGGGATCCAACAACTGCTTGGCCGATGGTTCCTGCTGGGCGAACAAGACGCCGGCGAAGAGAATGCCGGGTATCCGCCTCAATCCTTCTTCCCCGTGAACGAACCTTCGGCCTGGCCGGCGACGTCGATCTTGCCCTTCATCGCCTTGTCGCCTTCCAGCGTGCCTTTGTAGATGAAGGGATAGCCGCCGGCTTCGAACCGGAACTCCACCTCGTTAGCCTTTACAGTGCCGGTGACCTTCGCTTCCCCGAGCTGGCCCGAGTAGGAGCCCGTCAACTCCTCGCCCTTCTGCTCAAACCGGAACTTGGGCGAGCCGGTGATATCGGCAATTTGCACGGAGAAAGTCCAGGAGCCGGAGATGTCGGCGGCCGCCATGGACAGTGCCCACAGCACGAACAAAACGAATCGGCGTATCATAGCAATCGATTATGCCGTATCGCGTCGCTGTCTGTCTGCTCTCGGTGGGCCTTGCCGCACAAGGCTGGAAAAAGGACCTGGTTTTTCACGCCAACTTCGATGGCGGGCTGGAGGCCAAAGTCGCCGCGGGCGACAAGCGGCTCTACAGCGCCCCCAGCTACAAGGAGCAGCGCAATGCCAAACCCGGGTTGGAGGGCACGGACGTTGAGCTCGTCAACGGCGCGGGCCGGAAGGGCGGCGCACTCCGCTTCAAGACTAAGAACACCAAGGCCGTCTTTTACAAGACGGAAGGGAACCTTCCCTTCGACGGGAAGAATTGGGCCGGGACCATTAGCTTTTGGCTGAAGTTGAATCCGGACGAGGATCTGGCACCCGGGTTTTGCGACCCCATTCAGGTGACCGACAAGGCGTACAACGACTCCGCCATTTGGGTGGATTTCACCAAGGACGACAAACCGCGACACTTCCGGCTAGGCGTATTCGGGGCGCTGAAAGAATGGAACCCGAAGAATCTGGAACCCGACAAGAATCCGGATTTCAACAATCGCCTGGTCGTCGTGAAGCAGGCGCCGTTCAGCCGCGAACGCTGGACCCATGTGGCGATTACGCACGAGCGGCTGGGGTCCGGAAAAGGCGCAGCGACACTCTATCTGGACGGCAAATCGCAAGGTGTGACGCCTTCGATCGGCGAAGGCTTTCAATGGGACGCGGCGTTAGGTGCTCTGCGGTTGGGTGTGAACTACGTTGGGCTTATGGACGACGTCGCGGTATTCCGCCGCGCTTTGACGGCGAAGGAAGTAGCCGGACTGGGCCGTTTGTAGCGGAATCCTCCTATTGCGGCGGCCGCCGGCATCCGATCCTTGTGTAAGGGGCCTAGCCCTTACAATGGCTTTGAAGATGAAACTAAAAGCGGTGATCACGGCCGGAGCGCCGGGCCAGAGACACCTGTTGCACCAGACCCTTGCAACAGCCGAAAACAGGCGGGCGACGATCGGGGAGTTCCTGCTCGAAATGCTGGCCGGCCCGGTGGATGAGATCGGTCTGGTCATTCCGGCGGGCGATACCGCCGCTTATCAGCCGCTCGTCGCGCACTATGGTCAGCGGCTGACTCTGATCGAGCAGACCGGGCCGCGCGGCTACGCAAACGCCATATTGCAGGCGCGCGATTTCGCGGGCAATTCCCCATTTCTACACTTGGTTGGGGACCACTTCTATTTGGCGGACTCCGGCCCGGCCTCCGAACTGGTAAACGAACTGATTCGCATCCATCAGGCGGAGAAGTGCAGTGTCAGCGCGGTTTCGCCGACTCGCGAGTCCCAGTTGCCGTATTTCGGCGCCGTCGGTGGCCCGGCGTTGCGCTCCCGCCTCTACCAGGTCGAGACGGTGCTGGAAAAACCCTCGCCGACCGAAGCGGAGCAGAGGCTGGTTGCGCCCGGCATCCGGAGCGGCCACTATCTTTGCTTCTTTGGGATTCATCTATTCACGCCCGGATTTATGGACCTGCTTTCAGGCCTCACCGAAGGGCAAGGACTGTCGGACGCCCTGCAGACCCTGGCACGGCGGGAACGTTACCTGGCGACGATTTTGCCCGGCCGGCGTTTCGATATCGGAGCGAAGTACGGTCTGCTGCAGGCGCAACTCGCGCTTGGGTTGAAAGGCCCGGACCGGGACGAAATTCTCACCTTGCTGGTGGAGTTGACGGCGCGATGACGCTCTTGGACCGGATCCTGAGCGCCGACCCGGCGGTCCGCGATCTTTCCATTGAATCCTGGGCCGATAGGCAAGACCTCGACAGCCTCACCGGCGAGGCGGCGCGCCTGGAGGCCTTTCGCCGCAATTCTACGAACCTGTACCACCGCGTCCGCGCGCTTGTCTTTCTATCTACCCTGCACCGGTTCTATATCGTGCAGGCTGCCAAGGGTGCCGCCCTCATTCCCTATGACGCGACCGAGCACATTCGGGCGCGCCGTTTCGACCAGGCTGTGACCGAGCTTCTGGAAGTGCAAAAACTCCACGGCCCCAGTCCGGCGCTCAGCAGCGCACTGGCGAACGCCTACCGGGGACTGGCTTTCCAAACACTCGCCGATCAGGTGCGCCTCAGTGTGCGCGGGTTTCCAGGGAATCGTTGGATGTTCCGCACCGGCCACGCTTCCGATTATCCGCTGCGGTTGCGCGCCGAATTGTTGCGGGGCTCGCCGTTCCCGGTGCTTCACGAGGCCACGCCGGTTCGAATGGACCTGACCCACAGCGCCTGGAGCGACATCTTCTTCTTGGCGATGGATTACCCCGAAGGTGCGCGGGTGATCAACATCTCAGTGGATCTGGCTGTCCGTGGAACGGGCGCCACTCCGAAGCCCCCGGTCGAGACGTTTCTGCGAGTAATCGACGAACCGGTGCTTCGGCTGGTGAGCGTCGACCTGGGGGCTTCGGCCGACGTGGCGTCGCTCGACGATCTATTTGACTTTGCCCGCGATTACCTCGGGTTGCTCAAAGCGGCCGTGATCGCGAGCGGCTTGGTGCCGGGCGGAATGGAGGGCAGCGGGCAGTCCCTGGCGGCCGTTTTGGCGAAGCTCACCGGGCGCGAAGGTTTGGGAATCGAAATTGTCAGCCAGGTGAACGATATCCCCAAAGGCAGCCGTTTCGCAGTGAGTACGAACCTGCTGGCATCGCTGATTTCGCTCTGTATGCGGGCCACCGGGCAGATCCGGTCGCTTACCGGGCCGCTGGAGGAGTCTGAGCGGCGCATCGTCGCCGCGCGCGCCATTCTCGGCGAATGGCTGGGAGGCAGCGGGGGCGGCTGGCAGGACTCCGGCGGCGTCTGGCCGGGAATTAAGCTCATCGCGGCGGAAGATGCGGTGGAAGGCGACCCGGAGTTTGGGTTCAGCCGGGGACGGCTGCTGCCGCGGCATCATCTCATGACGGACGTCCCGGTGGAAGCGCGCCGTGCGCTTGAGCAGTCCCTGGTTCTGGTCCACGGCGGAATGAGCCAGGACGTGGGGCCTGTACTCGAGATGTGTACCGAGCGGTATCTGCTGCGCAGCGGCGCGGAATGGCAGGCACGTCAGGAGGCGATCGGGCTATTCGACCGGCTGGCGGACGCGCTGCGCGCCGGGGACATCCGGCGGCTGGCCGCCCTGACCCAGGCGAACTTCGACGGGCCGGTTCAGACCATCATTCCCTGGGCGGGCAACGCGTACACGGCGAAGCTGATTGCCGAGTGCCGCCGGGAATTCGGTGACCGGTTTTGGGGTTTTTGGATGCTGGGAGGCATGAGTGGCGGCGGCATGGGCTTTGTGTTCGACCCACTGGCGCGGCCGTTGGCGCTGGAGCGCATGCCGGCGATTCTGGCCGAAGCGAAGCGTTCGATGCGCGACAGTTTCCCATTCGCCGTCGAGCCCGTGGTCTACGATTTCGCGATCAATGAGAACGGCACCTGCGCCGGTCTGCGGGCGGGTAGTGAGGCGCTACTCAGCGTTCCCTACTACCTCCTGCGGGCACCGGCCGAGCTTCGCAGGGAGACTCGGGACCTTCCGGCGGAAAGGCGCAGCGAATTAATCCGGTTTGCGCAGGCTCATCGAGACCAGACCGAAGCCTTGTTTGAGCGGCTAATCCCCCGGGACGCGAACCCGGCTGGACCAGGGGAATCCCCGCTGCGGCTGCTGCTGGGCGATCACGGCTTCGACCCGGACGCGCAGGAGCAACTCCGGGCCGATTACCGGGCCGGCCGTATCGGTCTGGCCCAGAACCGGCTACCAGTGACCGTGGCGATCACCGACGTTCGCGACGAACACGTCGCTCAGGTCTCTGGCCGCTTTGCATCCCAGGGCCGCGCTGTGCTGGAAAGACTGGCAATGGTAACCATGGCCGGCGGCGTGGGCAGCCGCTGGACCAAAGGTGCCGGCGTGGTCAAGGCCCTCCACCCGTTCCATCGGATCGGCCCCGCTTACTGGAGTTTTCTGGAGATTCAGCGGGAGAAGGCCCGGCAAGCCGGTGTGCCGCACATCGTGACGGCAAGCTACATGACCGAGGGGCCTATCCGGCAATCCGGTGCGCGCGTGTCGCCCGGCCGCAGCATCGGCCTGCGAATGATCCCCACGGTCGCCGACCTGCGCTACCTGTGGGAGGTTATGCCGCAGCAACAATTAGACGCGCAGAAGCAAAAGGTGCGGGATAGCGGCCGCGCAAGCCTTCTGCACTGGGTACGGCAGACCGGCGAGGCGAGCGACTATGTGGATAATTTGCCCTCGCAGTGCATGCATCCGGTTGGGCACTGGTACGAACTTCCTAATATGCTGCGCAACGGGACGTTGCGCGAACTGATCGTCGAGCGGCCGGCACTGGAATACCTGTTCCTGCACAACATTGACACGCTTGGCGCCACTGTCGCTCCCGAGTTGCTTGGGCAGCACATCGCCTCCGGTGCGGCGATGACAGTGGAGGTGATCGGCCGGCAGTACGACGACCATGGGGGCGGCCTCGCTCTTGTGAACGGCCGGCCCCGTCTGGTGGAAGGGCTGTGTCTGCCGGATGAGCAGATCGAATTCTCCCTGCGCTACTACAACACCGGATCGTATTGGATTACGATCGACCGGCTGTTAGACCTGTTCGGTTTGACCCGGACCGACCTGGACCGGCAACCGGTTGTCGATGCCGCGGTCCGGCGAATCGCCCAGCGAATGCCAAGCTACGTGACGATCAAGGAAGTGAAGAAGCGCTGGGGCCGGGGCCAGGAGGACGTGTTCCCGGTGGCGCAATTTGAGCGCCTTTGGGGAGACATGACGGCGCTGGAGGATTTTCCTTGTGCATATGTCGAGGTGCCCCGCCAGCGCGGCCAGCAGCTAAAGGACGTGGCCCAACTGGATCCGTGGGTTCGCGACGGTTCGGCGGCCGCTATCGAACATCTCGTTCTGCGGTGAGAGCGGCCGGACCCGCACAGGCATCGGCATTTCGTCGATCCACTGGATCTGACGGTCGAGGCGGTGCGTCGCGCTCCAGGCCCGCACCCACGCGTCGGCGGCCGGCACAGCGCTGACCAGCATCATGGCCGCGAGTCCGATCAGAAGGAATCGAGTGAAGGGAAACGATTGGGGCATACATACTCCGCCTTCAGAAATGCATACGAATCGCCAAAGTCGAAACATAACAAAACAAGCGGCTTAACGCCGCTTGTTTTGCTCGGGGGATGTTCTACAGCGGAACCGGTTGTCCGGAACCGCACACTATTGGGGACCGCCTAGGACACGGCCGCCTTGGACTTCGCCGCCGGCTTGTCGGCTTCCGCCACTATCGCCGCGGGTAGTCCCAGCTTGACTCGCAGGTCGCCATCGATCTTCTCGAAGATGTCCGGATTGTCCTTCAGAAACTGGCGAGCGTTTTCGCGGCCCTGGCCGATCCGCTCGCCCTGGAAACTGTACCAGGACCCGGACTTCTCGATCAGATTGTGCGCCACGCCGAGGTCGATCAGATCGCCCTCCCGCGAGATGCCTTCTCCGTAGAGAATGTCGAATTCGGCCTCGCGGAACGGCGGGGCCACCTTGTTCTTAACAACTTTGATCTTCGTGCGATTGCCGGTGACGCTCTCGCCTTCTTTGATCGCGGCGATGCGCCGGATGTCCATGCGCACGCTCGAGTAAAACTTCAGGGCGCGTCCGCCGGAAGTCGTCTCCGGGCTTCCGAACATCACACCGATCTTCTCGCGAATCTGGTTAATAAAGATCAGCGTCGTGTTGCTCTTGGCCACTACGCCCGTGAGCTTTCTCATGGCCTGGGACATTAAGCGGGCTTGGATGCCCACGAACGCGTCGCCCATCTCCCCGTCTAGTTCAGCCTTCGGAACCAGCGCCGCCACCGAATCGACTACCAAGACGTCCACCGCTCCGGAGGCGATCAATGTATTGGTGATTTCAAGCGCTTGCTCGGCGTAGTCAGGCTGCGAAACCAGCATGTTATCGATGTCGACGCCAAGACGCTGCGCGTAACCGGGGTCCAGCGCGTGTTCCACGTCAATATAGGCCGCGATGCCGCCGGCCTTCTGCGCCTGAGCCACCACCTGCAGCGCGATCGTCGTCTTACCGGACGATTCCGGCCCGAAGATCTCCACGATCCGGCCGCGAGGCATGCCACCCACTCCGAGGGCGAGATCGACCGAGATCGAACCGGTCGAGATCGAGGCGATTGGAGCGACGGCCTCCTTGGACCCCAGGCGAAGGACCGTCCCTTTGCCATACTGTTTTTCAATGGATCCGAGCGTCGCCTGCAGCGCGCGTAATCTTTCTTTGTCGTCGAGCATTCCTTTATCCTGGAACTCCTGATTATAGTTCGCCAAAAAGGCTCCTACTTTAGAAGTGCCGCCGCTCGCCGAATTTTCTCTTGAATTTTCCGTTGCGCTTCCGTTTGCTTTCGCCATTCTTTCGCTAGTGTAAGGCGAAGAAGTGGCGAAGTCAAGCGAAGTTTCGCTTTTTATACGTCTATTTGGAAGCGGCGGCGATTAGCCTCGAACTTTGAATGCTGGCTGGCTGCCAGGTCCCAGTGATCTCGGCTTGTTCGACGCCTTTGACGGTGATCGAAAATTGGGCATTGTCGCCCCGTACGATCCAGCCCTGCTCACGCAGGTACCACAATGGAAACTCCAGATGTTCGCGCGGCACGCCAAGGAGTTGCTCCATTTCGTGCAGCGTGACTAACGGCTTCTCGGGACTCCGCAGGCGTCTGCCGTAGAGTAACGCCAGGATGCCGCTCCGCTTCTTCTGCTCGCTCTCGAGACCCGGCGTCGCGGAAGCTGCGTCAAAGAGTTGAAAGTGCTTCGCCTCGCGCTGGTTTCGGCGGACGTCGAACGACGCGCGGGATTCGGGCGAAGAGAGCACCTGATAGGCCTTTACCAACCGTTTGAACGCTTCGTCGCTTCCCGTATCCGGATTGTCCGGATGTAACCGCTGGGCCAGGATTCTGTAGATCTTGTGAATTGTGTCGAAACTGGCCGAAGGATTGACCTCCAAGATCTCGTAGTGATCTTCCATCTCAGCGCCTGCAATCGGGCTCGGCCCTTCTTCGGTGTCCATGGCCAGGCCGGCCAGAAAACGGCCGTCGCTCAAAGCCCGGCACCAGGCCACCCGGCCTTTGGGACGCCTTCCAGCGGGCGATTCCCCGCCGGCGTACTCCAGTAGAACCGCTTGCCCGGCCTGCAGACGCAGGCCAACCCGCACACCCACTCCGGAATCGGCCGCGTTCACGATCTCCGCCGGCGCTTTTTCCCAGATTCCGGCAGCGGTTTCGTACCGGACGAGACCTGAAACGGCTGGGATCCGGCGCGCACGGGAGCTCTTGCGCCGCTCGTTCTGACCTGTTGAGGAAGACACTGTGACTGATCTATCGGTGCATACCCCGCTAACCTTTATGGTTATATTGCCGTCCGCTTCCAGTTCCCCTTACGGAAGAAGAAGGCGGCGAGCGACACGAACACAATCTGCCCGGCGGAGACGGCGCCATACATTCCCTTGGGTCCCAGGCCGAGATGGCGGCCCAGAAACCAGGCCAGCGGCAGTTGCACCAGCCAGCTTGCGACAATATTGATGCGTGTCGGCGTCCAGGTGTCGCCCGCGCCGTTGAAGGCCTGTAAGAGGACCATGCCGTAGGCGTAGAGAATGTAGCAAGCGCTCACATAGCGCAGGCACGTGGAACCGGCTTCGACGATGGCCGCGTCGGAGGTGAAGAGGCCGATGATCGATTCGGCCAGCAGCATGTAAACAAGCGATAGGGTCCCCAGAAACACGGCATTGAAATGGCCCGCTTTCCAGACGGCGGCCTCCGCCCGTTCCGGTTTCCTGGCACCCAGAGACTGGCCGACCAGCGTTGCCGCCGCATTGGCCAGGCCCCAGGCCGGCATAATGGAGAACATGATTACCCGGATACCCAGTGTGTAGCCGGCCAGAACAGTCGAGCCGAATGTCGCCGCTGTTCGAATCAGCATGGTCCAGGCCGCCGTGCCGACGAAAATCTGGAACATCCCGTTCAGCGCCGGGCGCAGGATGTGTTTCATTAAGGGCACATCCAGCCTCCAGTGTTCGGGCCTTATGTGGATACGCCCGGCGCCGCTTCGCAGCAGCCAAAGCTGGTACAGGACGCCGGAGCCCCGGCCGATCGTCGTGCCAAGCGCCGAGCCGGCCACTCCCAACTCTGGGAACGGTCCCAGACCGAAGATCAGACACGGGTTTAAAACGATGTTGATGGCGTTTGCGAACCACAGCACCCGCATGGCGATGGCGGCGTCGCCCGCTCCGCGAAACACCGCGTTGAGCAGAAAGATCATCATCAGCGTGCCTACGCCGCCCAGCAGAACATGAGCGAAAGCGATGTGTTTCAACACGGCTTCGTCAGCGCCCATCAGACGCAGAAGATCCGGGGCTAACACCGCGCCGATCCCGCCGATGAGCACGGAAGCGCAAAAACCGAACAGAATCGACTGAGCCGCGCCGTGGCTGGCCTCTTCCGGCTTCTTCTCTCCGATGCGCCGCGCCACGAACGCCGTCGTGGCAAAGCCCAGGCCCAGCGCCACGGCGATGACCAACACGACCATCGATTCGGTGAGCGCCACAACGGCCATCGCATCGCGGCCAAGCTTCGAGACAAAGAATATGTCGACGATCGCGAACAGCGACTCCATGGCGGTTTCGAGAA
>Ga0194119_10011301_pt1 | contig 11558 bp, 9 predicted proteins | sample TA2MahC100mmetaG_FD_148620 | JGI IMG/M metagenome (GOLD analysis project Ga0194119, IMG submission 148620) | Freshwater microbial communities from Lake Tanganyika, Tanzania - TA2015018 Mahale Deep Cast 100m | ecosystem: Environmental > Aquatic > Freshwater > Lake | place: Tanzania: Lake... | reverse complement strand
CACGGATTCCAGGTGGACGTTCTGGTTGATCAACTCCACCGTCTTCGCGCCAAGCGCGTGCCAGAGCAGCTTGCCATTGCCGCTTGGCGGCTTGACGGATTCATACACCTGCGTCAGCCAGCGGTAATCTTTTTCGTAGGGGCTGAGGCACGGGTCGGGCGACAGCGCCTCCCAAATCGTGCCGAGCACGATGTAATTGGCGGCGAATTTGTCGCGCACTTCGTTGGTCGGCAGGCATTGCTGCGCGGCCAGCAGCCCCTCGTAACCGCCGACGCTCCGGTCCACATGCGGGAAAAAGGCCAGACACTTCTGCACCTGCACCGGGAGCGCCTTGCGCAACTCCTCGATGTTGCTGACGACCTGTTGCACGGCCTTCTCGTCGAAGTCCAGCGCCTTGGCCACGTCGTCGAAGATGCCGATGTAATCCACGATCAAGCCGTGCGTCTTTTCCTGTCCGAACGTGCGGTTGGTGCGGCAGATGGCTTGCAGAAGGTTGTGATCCTTCATCGGCTTATCGAGATACATCACCTGCAAGATCGGCGCGTCGAAGCCGGTGAGCAGTTTGCTGGTGACGATAACGTATTTCAGCGGGTCAGCCGGGTCGCGGAAACGGTCGAGCAACTTTTCCTCGGCGTCCTTGTCGCGGACGTGCTGCTTCCATTCCAACGGATCGTGCTGCGCGCCGCTGATGACGATGGCGCTGGCCTCCGGGCCGATCAACTCATCCATCACCGCCTTGTAGAGGATGCAGCACTCGCGGTCGAACACCACCACCTGCGCCTTGAAGCCGTTCGGTTCGACCTTCGACTGAAAATGCGTGACGATGTGATTCACCACCGCCCGGATGCGCTCCGGGTTCTTCACCAGCACGGCCATCTTGGCGGCGCGCTTGGCGAGGTCGTCGCGGTCCTGCTCGCTCAACTCGCCGGTGATCTGCTTGAACGCTTCATCAATCGCCGCCTTGTCGATCTTCAGCTTCACCTCCGGTGCTTCAAAATGCAGCGGCAACGTGGCCTTATCGCGGATGGATTCTGAGAACGAGTAGCGGCTCATGTAGCCTTTCTCGTCCTCGTTCGCGCCGAACGCCCAATAGGTATTGCGGTCGGCGCGATTGATGGGCGTGCCGGTGAGGCCGAACAGGAACGCATTCGGCAACGCCTCGCGCATCTTGCGGCCCAGATCGCCTTCCTGCGTGCGATGCGCCTCGTCCACCATCACGATGATGTTGGAGCGCTCGTTCAACTTGCCATCCGCCTCGCCAAACTTGTGAATCGTGGTGATGAGCACCTTGCGCACGTCCTGCCCGAGCAACGACTGCAACTCCTGCCGCGTGGCCACGCCGACCATGTTCGGCACGTCGGCGGCGTTGAAGGTGCTGGTGATCTGCGTGTCCAAGTCAATGCGGTCCACCACGATGATAACGGTGGGATTGCCCAGCTTGGGATGCAACCGCAACTTCTGCGCGGCAAAGACCATGAGCAACGACTTGCCGCTGCCCTGAAAATGCCAGATGAGTCCCTTCTTGGGGTGGCCTTTGATCACGCGGTCAACGAGCTGGTTCACCGTGAAATACTGCTGCCAACGACCGATGATCTTGATGCGGCGATGCTTTTTGTCCGTGGCGAACACGGTGAAGTTTTGGAGAATGTCCAGCACCACACCGGGCTGGAGCATGCTTTCCACCGTGCGCTTCACGTCGGCCAATGAACCTTCCGGCTCGTTCTCCCGCGTGCGCCAGGGACACCAAATATCTATGGGCATCCGGATCGAGCCGTAGCGAAAATGCTTTCCCTCCGTGGCGAAGGAAAAGACGTTGGGCACGAACATGGCCGGCACTTGTTTCTCGTAAATCTCGTTCACCTGAAACGCGCCATCGAACCACGTCACCGCGCTGCGCGTGGGCGTCTTGGCCTCGCCAATGACGATGGGCAGACCGTTGACCAGGAACACCACGTCGAACCGCTTTTCCACGCTGCCGGCCTGATACACCCATTGGTTCGTGACCACGAGCTGGTTGGCCGCCGGGTTCGCGGCATCCACAAGCCGCACGGGCACATGCTCGCCATTCGGGCCGAAGGGCATGGTCTTCTCGCCGCGCAACCAATCCATGAAATTCTCGTTGGCCCGGACCAAGCCATCCGCCTGCACCGCGAGCAGAATGGCTCGCAGCGCATAGATCACCTCGTCGGCACGGTCGGGCTGGTTGGCAATTTCGGGATTGAGCCGGATGAGGGCCAGCCGCAACCACGGTTCAACCATCACCTCGCCGGCTTGGCGGGGAACGTCAGCGGCGGGCGCGTATTCCCAGTGCGCAGCCGCACCTGCCACCATATCCCCGCCAAGCGAAGCGCCCCAGCCGGGCGTCTCTTTCAACTCAAACGGCCGGTTGCCGCCGGTGGTGTCGGCGGACAACGCATCGAGAATCATCTGCTCGACGGTGTTGGATTCGCTGAAGCTCATGGCTTGGGTGGCTTGAGTTTCTTGGCCTGCGGCGATTGGCTCATCTTGGCCACGGCCTTTTCAAAATCCAAATCCACCGGCCGCGGCTGCGCGTCCAGCAACCGGCGATACTGTTCGTATTCCAACTCCGCCTTCTCCCACGCCTGTTCGGCGGAAATCCTGCCCGCGTGGTTCAGCAATTCATGCGCGGACAAGTTCAAGAAATCATCCAGCTTGGCGATCCAGTCCCGCATGGTCATCACCTTGCGCCGAAGCGCCTGCAACTCCGCGAATTCCAGGTAGGCGTTCACGATCCGGTTCAGCACGCCCAGTTCGTCCGCATCGAGATAATTCTTGGCGATGCTCACGTCCTCCTTGCGGATGATGCCGCCGGGCCGCGTCGTCTTCAGCCCCATGAACGGCTTGGTGGCATCCACCCGCGCATGAATTACCTCCGCCGCCGTCTGCCCGTGCGCCGCCCAGTGCATCTTGTTCTGCACCGTGGCGAAAAACTGCTGCGACACCTCCTCGTCCGGCGCGTAGTCCACGCTCGTCGCGTAAATATCCAGCACCTTCTGGTAAAACCGGCGCTCGGACGACCGGATGTCGCGGATGCGCTCCAGTTGCTCATCGAAATAATCCTTCTGCCCTTTGCCCGGCGGATTCTTCAACCGCTCGTCGTCCATCGTGAAGCCCTTGACGATGTATTCCCGCAACCGCTGCGTGGCCCAGATGCGGAACTGCGTGCCCCGATGCGATTTCACCCGGTAGCCCACGGAAATGATCACGTCCAGGTTGTAGAACTCGATGTCGCGCGAAACCTGCTTGCGGCCTTCGGTTTGAACTGTTGCAGATTTTGCAACAGTTGCCTCCGGCGACAATTCGCCCTCCTGAAAGACATTCTTGATGTGGCGGGAGATAACCGACTTGTCGCGCTGGAAGAGGTCGGCCATCTGATTGAGCGAGAGCCAGACGGTCTCGTCTTTGAACCGGACTTCCAGCCGGGTGCGCCCGTCCTCGGTTTGGTAGAGGATGATTTCTCCGCCGGACGGCGCGGGAGGTTGGGAAGCTGACTTGCTCATGCAAAACCTCCGGACAAAATAGCGGTGGAGGGCCACCGCACTCCACGACGCGAAGCGCCCCAGCCGGGCGCGTCTTTTAACTCGAACGGCCGGTGGCCGCCGGTGGTGTCGGCGGACAACGCATCGAGAATCATCTGCTCGACGGTGTTGGATTCGTTAAAGCTCATGTGATAATCGAGTTTGTTATCGCCAGTTTGAGCGACTGAGTTGACGCCACGTAAACTTCCAACTCCCGCAGAGCGGAGCGAATGCGCGTCGCCTCTTCCAGAATCTTGTCCTGCTTCGCAAACGAGGGCGTTGGAACAAGACACTGACCGAGCGTCTGCCTGTTGATTTTCTTCATGCTGCCGCTTGTTCCCGCCGCAGACCGCATCATGTGTTTTCGTCCGCGACTCGAAGAAAGCACAAGCTCAAGAAACCGTTTCGAGACCTTATTTTCATCAACGTGAAGCCGCATCATGGTGTCAGGAAACGAAACATCGTCGCGTTCCTCATCATAGATTCCGACCAATCCGACCAACTCTTGCGTGTTCGACCGCGAAATCAGGAAATCACCTTTCGACAAACGCGCCGCGAGCATCGCGTCAGTTGGCTTGACTGGTTTCAAGTTGCCTCGGAGATAGCCAGTCTCGGAAAGTGCCGTCAGGGAAAGAACGAAGTGGCCAGTTTCAACGGTGCTTGGCGGAGCGGAACATCCACTGTCAGGACTTTCGGGCCAAAGTCCCGATAGTGCTTCACACGGGCCTTCAAACATCTTTCCAAGCTCTGCTTCGACAACGGCATTGAGGTAACTGGCTGTTGAGCATTCTGCGCTTTGCTGCGTTTGCTCAACTTCATCCACCGCCCAGAGGATTTCGGCGATGCGGCGCTGCTGCTCGAGCGGCGGGAGGTCAAACTCCTCCAGCTTGAGCGTGGTCCAGTTGATGGTGGGCGAGAGCGAGCCGACGGAAATCTCCACGGCGCGTTTCATGAACCGGTCACTCATCATCAGGAACGGCAGGAACTCCGGCAGCACCACCGCCGGTTTGGCCCGCACCACCATCGCGTGCGCCGAGCAAATGCCGTCCACCTCCGCCACCGCCAGCTTGCGCTGATACGCCCTGCGTCGCCCAAAAATGATGTCGCCCTTCCGAAACCGCAGCTTCGTGCCAATGACATCGCTGCCCTTGCCCCACCGCCGGATGTGCAAGCTGCCCGAATCCAAATCATCCAGCCCCACGTAAATCTCCTCAGCCGCATCCGCTGGCTCAACCCGCTCGTTCATGCTCTCCGCAAACTGCGCAAACGCCATCCGCTTCCACCCCTTGCGATCAAACAGCGGCAGCCTGGCCCAGTGGGGATTTACCTGCGGCATGGTGATGCCGCCACCGCCGCTGCCACCACCGCCGCCGTTGCCGGTGCGCTTGCCGCTGCTGATCCTGGTGGTGCTGCTGCTCATGCTGCTGTTGTTGGTGATGATGACGTTGTTGTCGTCGTAGTTGTCATCGTCGGCGTGCTCGTCGTCACCGTCATGCTCGCGTTCATCGCGGCGCTCATGCTCATCAGGATGATCGAGTTCATGGTGATGATTCTAGGCGATGGCTTTTCGGAGCAGCGCGCCGGCGTCCACCATGTCCTGCTGGATTTGCAGCCGGCGAAAGCGGATGTCTTCCGATTCACCGGGGACAGCCTGGCCCAAAACGAAATTAGCGGCGCGAACGGGCGCGGAGGATTGTTCGTCGCGGAAATGCTGATTGAGACAGGCCACAGCATCGGTGCAAGCGGGATTGCCGGCCCTGACTTCTTCGCCAAAGGCAGCGACGGCGGCCTTTGTGCCCCGGTCGTAATGGAGCAGCGTGTAAAGAATATCGAAGACGTCCTTGGGCGCTTGTCGGCGGGCGAAGGCGCGGAGTTTCATGGCCAAGAACGGACCAACTTCGCAGACGCGGACGGTGAGTTCCTGGGGTGCGCCGTAAAGATCAATCCCTTTCACCTTCATCGTGCGGGCAGAGGCCAGGGCGCGATTGATGCCGGGCAGAATGTTGGCGGGAATATCGTCCACCACCGCTGTGCCCTGCGTGGCCGGCGGGTGTTCCGTGAGGAAATCCACCGGGATTGTGAAGTCGCCGATCTTCTTCACGAAGCGTGGGCCGCCGAACTCATCCTTGGAAAGCCGGAAGCCTTGAGCTTGCAGGTCCGACTGAAGGCTGCCGTATTGGCCGAGCGACGCGCCAAGGGAGATGCCCAGGTCGGCGTCAACCGTAACCGGACGCGGTAGTGTGCGCGATGCAGAAAGATCGCCGCAGAGATATTTTGGAACGAGACCGCCGACGAGCACCAGATCACTGTGCCATGAACCGAGTCCGGCCCAGACGGTGAGAAAAGCACTCTCGGCACTGGCGACGCCGACGGGATTGTATTCGCTGTAGGTTTCGTATTTCACGGCCGGCAGAATCCTTCCCAGTGACGCAAAGCGTTGGCTTGGTCCGGTCCGCGCAGCCCGGTCTTTTGCAGGTCGAGAAAGATCTGCGCGTCGCTGGCGAGCGGCAGGTTTTGAATGGCCTGTGTTTCGAGGAACACGCCTTCGTCATCCGGGACGAGGAGAGTCACCTTGCCGGCATCGGTGACGGGTCGCAGGCCAAGCCGTTCCAAGGTGGCGGCTTCGGGCAGGCGCGCAACGTAGGCGCTGGTGACGGTTGGTTCGGTGTAGGGATGGCGCAACCAGCCCGCGATCCATTGGGTGAACGCGAGGGGCACGGATTGTTCTTTGGACCAAGTGGCGAGTTGATGAGCGATTTCGGTGGGGCTGCCACCGAAGGCGGTATAACGGGCAGCGGTGGTGCGGCGGTTGAAATCATCGGCTTTCACCCAGGAGTCAATAAGGCCGAGCGGGTCACGGAGACGGAACTCACGCGGGCTTTGCTTTTCGATGAAGTTCTGACTGACGAGGTGTTGAACGATGCGCGACACGAGACCCGAGCTGGCTTTGGTGCGCTCGACGAGTTCGCTCTGCGCCCAAACACGGTCGCGGTCAGTCAGCAAACTGCGGATGATGCGAGCGCTCTTTCCGACGAAGACGTTGCGAGGCTCAAGCTCGAAGCGGAAATCGCGCCCGGGCAGACTTCGGCGATCCACAAGTAATCCCTCGGCGCGAAGATACACGCGGCCATTCAAATCAACCGCGGCCAGACGCTTTTGGCGGCAAAATTCCAGAATGCGAGTGATCAGTTCGGGGGCAACCAGTATCGGCGGGAGCGGATCATTCCAAGCCGCGAGGATGGATTCCAACTCCGGGATGCTCGGTTTCAGGGAATACACCGGCTTGAATCGGTGGGTTTGGGCATCCAGTTGCAACCCAACCCACGGAAGTCGGCCGTGGGCCGAGTCTCCAGGCGGCGATTGCCACGCGAGTTCGGCATCATCATCAAGCAACTGCCTGAATTGATGAACCAGCTCACTCTCGTAGCGAATACTCGCTCTTTTACTGAAATCTGATGTTTTCACTTTCCAGTAAGAATCCAATAATTCAGTAAGAAATCAATTATTTCTTACTGAAACCACATGTTTTCACTGATTAGTAAGAAGTGCCATTATCGGTGAATAATCACGATTTCATGCTGGTTCCGAGCGATTCCAGCGACTGACGCACCGCTTTGGAACTTTCCAGCCAAGTGCCCAGTGCCGACGAGAGTGAGGCGGTGTCCGCCACCGGGTTGGTATCCAATGCACCATTTGCAGCCGGCGCGACGTAGAGAGGGATGCTCAAGTTGCCTTCTTTGGCGCGAGTTTCCTTCAGCGACACGACGCGGGCGAAACCGGGATCGTCAGCGAATTTCTCGTAGGCGCTGACGATGTGCTCGATGTGGTCGTCGGTGAGAAAACTCTGGGCGCGCTCGCGGGTGACTTCGTTTACGGCGTTGATGAGCAGGATTTTGCCCTTTCGCGCCTTGGGCTTGGCGGTGCGGCAGATGACGACGCACGCCTCCATCGGCGAGTTGTAAAACAGGTTCGGCCCAAGGCCGAGGACACATTCGATGAGGTCAGCCTCGATGAGCTTGCGCCGCATCTCGGCTTCCTCCTGCCGGAACAGAACGCCGTGTGGCCAAAGAACCGCGCAACGGCCGGTCTTGGGATTCAGGCTTTGGAGGATGTGCTGCTGGAAAGCGTAGTCGGCGCGGCCCTGCGGCGGTGTGCCGTAGAGATTGCGCCCCCACGGGTCGGAGGCAAAGGCGTCGCGATCCCATTGCTTGATGGAATACGGCGGATTGGCCAGCACCACGTCGAAACGCTGGAGGCGGTCGCCCTGAACAAACTTCGGCTCGGACAGGGTGTCGCCACGTTCAATCTGGAAATCCTCGATGCCATGCAGGAAGCAGTTCATCCGGGCAATGGACGAGGTCATCAGGTTGCGCTCCTGGCCGTAGAGCCGGACATTGCGCCATTCTTTTTTCAGCCGGCGCAAGTGCGCGATGCACGAGAGCAACATGCCGCCTGAACCGCACGTGGGATCGTAAACCGATTCGCCGGGCTGCACGTCGAGCATCTCGGTCATCAGATGGACGACGGTGCGGTTGGTGTAAAACTCGGCGGCGGTGTGGCCGGCATCGTCGGCGAATTTCTTGATGAGGTATTCGTAGCCCTGGCCGAGTTCGTCCTCGGGCAGATTGGCGACGGTCAATTCCAGCATGCTGAAATGTTCGACCAGGTCGCGCAACATGGCATCGGAGAGCCGGTCTTTATTGGTCCACTGCGCGTCGCCGAAGATGCCGTAGAGCTTGTCCGGGTTGGCCGTCTCAATGGCGCGCATGGCGGATTGTAACGCCGCGCCGACATTTTTGGCCGCCTGTCGCACCTCGCGCCAGTGGGCTTCCGGCGGAATCTGAAACCGATGCTGCTCGCGCCCGGCGGCGTAGCGCTTATCGCCGCCGGATTCCGCCAGCGCGGCCTGCGTCTCTTCATCGAACACGTCGCACACGCGCTTGTAGAACAGGAGCGGGAAGATGAACTGCTTGTAATCGCCGGCATCAATCGTCCCGCGCAAGAGCGTGGCCGCGCCCCAGAGATAGGATTCGAGTTGTTGTTGGGAGATGCGGGTCATTTGTTGAACACCTGCGTTCACTTCACCGCTTTCCCTTGGACGAGTTGCAGGAGCGGCACATGAGGGCAGCGTTTTCCAAACGGGATCGCCCTCCTTTGCTGTAAGGGTCGATGTGGTCGATGGTAAAATCATCCCAAGTGAGGCGCTTCATGCAATTTGGGTTCTTTTTAGGATTCGGGCAGCGCCTGTCTGCGGAGGTGTTCCACAGGATGCGGCGCTGGGCTTCGCTGAAGCCGCGTTGCGAGTCCTTCTTCGAAAACAGATTTTCCAGCAAACCACACAGGATGGACTCGCGCAAACGCCGCTGGTTCACTTCGTCTGTCGCCTGCATGACGGTCAGCAGGTATTGCCGATACAAATCCTGCTCCGTGCCGACATTCTGCGCCTTCTTAAGTTTTTCACGAAGGTCATCCACCTTGTTGGAAAATACTGTCAGGATGTCCCAAGCCAGCCGATTGCGCCGCCGGTCAGTGAGGATCAATCCTTCCTGTTCAAACTTCGCGACCAGCGTGGTGAGCGTATAAAAGTCAGTGACTTTGACGAAGCGCGTGCTGTAGAGCTTTGGGAACATCCTGCGGACTCGGTTGAGTGCCGCAATAGTAAGCCGCGCTCCGCGAGCAACCTGCCGCATGTCCACGCCGGTGTCGGCCATGATGTTGTTGAGCGCTGACTTTTTGTTGATGGGGTCTCCTTTCTGAATCGAGAGCATCAATTCGCAAACCAGCTCCACATGCTTCATGCGGCTGAGTTGGGATGTGCCCATCACGCCCATGTCTAGGAAGTAGTTTTCAAATTTACTCGCCACCTTCGCGGCTTCTTTTAGAAACGCACTCTTGTAATACTTGGCGTGGCGTTTCTCCTGGCCTGTGAGCGCCTTGCCGGTCGAATTGATGCGGACGAAAACCTCGACGATGTCGCCAAATTCCCCGTCCACCTCAATCACGGGCAAGCGATAGCCGGTGATGATGTGCTGCTGTTTCCATTTGCATAGCTGTTTCCAGCTAACCCATTTGACTTCGTCTTCACCCGGTAGTTGCGTCTTCGTTTCGAATCGGCCCTGTTTCAATCCCATGAACATGAGGAAGGATTCGATGCGCTGCTTGCCGTCGATGACATCGTAAACCACGTCGCCATCCCGCTGGTTACGGTAGAGGAATATGGCGGGCAACGGGTAGTTGCGAATGATGCTGTCCATCAACTTCGCCCGGTCTCTTTCCTTCCAAACGGATTTACGCTGGAAACCCGGTTCCAGATTCAAGTGGTCCTTCTCATACAAGTTCACCAAGTCCTGAATCGTCTTCGGATTTTGTTGATGGGTTAGGGTTGGGAATGACATAGTGTTCTCCTTTGGTTTCTAAAGTTCTCCGGTGAAGGCTTGGTGCGGGAGCGACACTTTCAACGCCGCCAGCAGCGCCTGCTTTTGTGGCCGTGTCAGCCGTTGGGTTCTGATTTCAAGCCGTGGTTTCATTCAGCGCTTTGGAAATTGAGGGTGATTGCTGGCCCAGTTCGCGTGCGAGGCTTGCGAAGGCTGGATAATCCGCAATGGCTCGCCGCAAGGTCCAGACCAGCGATTCCACGAGCGACCGGTCTTTCGTGCGTTCGGCCAGTGCCACGGCGGTCTTGATCCACGCGTCTCCAACTGGCGTGGCCAAGTTGCCGTGACGAATGAGGTAGAAGATGACCACATCCACGAAGCGGACATCATCTAACCGTGACTCCAACCACCGCCGGAGAACTGACTCCTGCAAATCGGAATCGTGCATCGCGTAAAACGCCGTGCGCAAGTGGCCCTCCCAATACTGGAGCTTCACGAACTCGGCAATCGACAGGTCCAATAATTCCTTGGCAAGATGCTCCTGCGTCGAGCGGCGGCGAAGAATCTCCTGCGGCCAGCCATTCTCAAAGGCGGAAGCTGGCTCGCCGTGCGCTACGCCAATCGGAGTGGCGAAATCATAGAGAAACCGGAACAGGCATTTGGTGCAGAACCCAGGTTCGCCGCAATAGCTGAAGTCCCGCGCCGTGGCTTGTTGGAGAAAGAGATTGCTCATGGGTTCACAGTTCGCCGGTGAAGGCTTGGTGCAGGAGCGACTTTTTCGACGCCGCCAGCGCCGCGTGCTTTTCCTCGTAGAACCGCGTTAGCCATTGGGCATTTTTCATGTGAGCAACTCCTCCTGTTTGAGAATCCCGATGAGCTTTTCCTCCGCGGCAAACGCCGCTGCGGCGCTCGTGCGCAACTGCTTCATCGCCGCATCCACGGTGAGCGCGACCTGATCGTTCTTCGGCTCGACGTAGCGCGAGATGTTGAGATTGAAGTCGTTGGCGGCGATGTCCTCCAGCGTGACGACGCGGGCGATGCCGGTCACGTCCTGGTAGTTCCGATACCACTGGTAGATGTGCTCGACGTGCTCCGGCAGCAATTCGTTCTGCGCCCGGCCGGTCTTGAACTCTTTCGAGGCGTCCACGATGAGCACCTTGCGCCGGCGATCCGGCTTCTTGCGCTGGCGGAAGATGAGGATGCAGGCGGCGAGGCCCGCGCCGTAAAACAGGTTCGGCCCAAGGCCAATGACGGCTTCGAGCAAGTCCATGCCGAGAATCTTTTCGCGAATCTCGCCCTCCTTGCCCATGCGGAACAATGCGCCATGCGGCAACACCACCGCCATGCGGCCCGACTTCGCCGCCATGCTTTTGATCATGTGCTGCACCCAGGCATAATCGCCGCTCTTGGCGGGCGGCATCCCGGCGAAATTGCGCCCGAACGGGTCGCTGATCCAGACTTCGTCGCCCCATTTTTCCAGCGAGAACGGGGGGTTGGCGATGACGCAGTCGAACGTGGCGAGGCTGTCGCCGGTGAAGAACGCCGGGTTGCGCAGGGTGTCGCCGCGCACGACCTGGAAATCGGATGCGCCATGCAGGAACAGATTCATGCGGGCAATGGCGGAGGTGGTGAGGTTCTTCTCCTG
>Ga0194119_10011295_pt1 | contig 11562 bp, 13 predicted proteins | sample TA2MahC100mmetaG_FD_148620 | JGI IMG/M metagenome (GOLD analysis project Ga0194119, IMG submission 148620) | Freshwater microbial communities from Lake Tanganyika, Tanzania - TA2015018 Mahale Deep Cast 100m | ecosystem: Environmental > Aquatic > Freshwater > Lake | place: Tanzania: Lake... | reverse complement strand
TGATTCGCTCGTTACTATGCAACACCAAGGTTACCTCTTTGTTTTGTTGGTTCGGTTCGCACCTCCATCAAAACGGGTAACCTTCTCTTTTTCAATCGAAGTGTCAGATCAAGTCACGACTACTACAATTCACGATCAGCGCACCCGGAACGCGCACGCAATGCGCCCGTGCTTGTGCGAACAAGGCATCGAGCCTTGGTTTGTTGCGAGCAAAGATCTCGGATGCATGCGTCTGACAGTGACGCCATATCTGAATCTGGCCACCGGCTTCTGCGGGTGTCTTTGATAGAACCTTAGTTCTGTCTCGTTGTGACGATTCAGCACCCTGCACGGCCAGAAATCCTCGTTTACTTGACGTTCGCGACCCCCGCATCAATTCAGTCTGATGCTAGGCACCAACTGAGTGCATTTCACGCCAGGCCTGCACACCCATGGGGCAGATGCGCTGCTGAATTGTGCTACACCTGTAGGGAACCTTGGGAAAAAGTGCTCTCGCGCAGTGCTGGCACGGATTCTGCACTGCCCAGGTCGCGAGCACGCGGCAGCACAACTGCGGCGACGAATACACAGTCAGGAACCTAAGGGGATCACCAATGAAAACTCTGAACACCATAACAGCGACAGGTGTGCTCATTGCGGGCGCTCTGGCATCAGCCACGGCTAGCGCCGACACGCTAGTTGCGAATGCAGGCGTTACCAACAACTACATCTGGCGCGGTCTGACGCAGACGGAAAACGAAGCGGCAGTATCGGGCGGTCTCGACTACACCCACGACAGCGGCTTCTATGCAGGCACCTGGATTTCCAACGTCAACTTTGGCGCCGGTGATGCTTACTCCTATGAAAACGATATTTACCTCGGCTTCAGTAAGGCAGCAGGTGATGCCACCTTCAACGTCGGCTACATGTACTACAACTACGACGCCGCGGCAGAATTCGACTTCGGTGAAGTGTATGGATCCGTCGCCTTCAACGGCTTCACCCTGAAAGTCGCCTCCCTGATCCACACCGAAGCCGATGAACCCGCCGGCGCCGACTTCGGCTTCGGCGAACAGCTGTATGTCTCCGCGGACTACGTCTTCAAGGCGCCGAAGGAAGTGGACGTCGGTCTGCATGTCGGCTGGCACGACGGCGAGTTCATGGAGGCCTTCAACACGGTCACGAAGGACTACCTCGACTACTCGATCTGGATCGCCAAGTCAGGTTTCAAACTGATGGTGACAGATACGAACGTCGAAGGTCCGGTGGCCGGCGCCAACTTCGACAACCGCAAGCCCAAGTTTGTGGTGAGTTATACGATTCCGATCGAGCTGTTCTGATCCGGAGTCTCCCGAATCCTGCGGGGTGTCCATGAGGACATCCTTCGGGAACCAGGGCGCCCACTTTCTCCGCTATTTCCCGACTTTTTCCTGCCTTCTCGTCAATTTCCCATCGCATCCACCCGTCTGCGCACGGTCTCCAGCTCCGCACTGGAAAGTACGCGCGGAACGACTACGGGTTGCTTCTTGCCATTACTGGGCTCACCAAAAAAAGGGTTATTTCGAATCGCGCCACTCAGATGAGCTGTCAGGATCATCCGCGCGATCTTCAGTCCAGCCGACATCGGCAGATATTGACGCGGCTTGGGCTCTCCCCTCGCTCCGTGTGTAAACACCCGCATCCGTGAGGGTGCAATCGCGTCTAGGTTGCGAACATCAAAGCCCGTATGTCCCAGGCCAACCATCGGCATGGATGCAGATACGGGCGTGTTTCCGATCGGTGAATTGCAGCAGGTCGCATACCAGCGGAGAAGGCCCGTTGGCGTCAGGCGAAGACAGCCGAGATTCGTGACACCGGAAAGAGAACGCAGCCGCGACGGTGCAGTTTGCATAATATCCGCACCACCCTGATCGTCGAGCACAGTTGCGTCTTGCCCGAGCGCAACGGCAAACGACTGACAATCCTTGCAGTAGCAGATCCCCCGATTGATTGGAGCCGCTGCCTCCAGTTCGGCCCGAAAACCGCCGCACTTGCAACTGATCCGGTCGGTCATGGTGATTTCTCCTCTATTCAGGGCGCACCTGTAGAAATTCGTCAAACGAGACGTGAGCTCCGCCCGATCCCCCGCGTTCGTGCGCGCATATCTTGGAAGGTCACGCGAATCAACTTCGTCAGCGCTTGCGCATTCAGCGGCGCCCCGGGCCTGATCTTCACATGACGCATCAACTGGCCTGAGCCTTCGAGAAGGCCCTGAGGATCTTCCAGTTCGGCGCCCCGGAAAAAGCCGACATTCACATGCGCCTTGAACGTATTCACGTAGGCGAACGCCGCACCCCTGACACATACCGTTGGATGGCCATCGTGCAGGAGTTCCCGTACATCGGCGCCACAGATTTTCATGACGCCGTGCCATTCACGGGTGATCTCGCCGAGGTCTCCGGAGAGCTCGAGCATCCATCCCTCCACATCCGGGTGAACGCGGGAGGCCTCAGGGAAGAGGAAAAGTCCGTTCATCAGTTCCTGCCTGTGTTTTCAACTGAGTTCGACCTCAAATCACCGGACTGCGTGGTAGCTTTTCATCCGGAGGTCCAGGTTGCATAGGCACACTCCCGCAATTTCATCGTAGTTAGGCACAAATGGGCTGGGATCGGGTTTTCTCCGTTACTATCCCGACCAGACCGTCGAACGTACTTCAATCAGGTTGCTTCAAATGCGTCACTCCCGAACGCGCCGCAGGGCGCTCGCCCTGGTACTGGTTTTTCTTTCACCTCTCGTGCAATCGTCCCTGGAGCAACTGGCAACGGGCGCACAGCTCTATGCCAAACACTGCGCCTCCTGTCACGGCGCCAACCTCAACGGCTCTGCCCACGGAACCGAACTGACTGGAAAGACATTCCTGTCGAAGTGGGGTGAAAAAGGCACGTTGGATCTGCTCCGCTACAACGTTGAAAACATGCCACCCGGTAGGCGGTCAGCGCTGGGGGAAGCGGACCATCTCGCGCTGGTCGCTCTGATTCTCGATCACAACGCTGTGAAAAAGCCCGTGAACGCAGTGACCACGGCCACCAACGTAAAGATTGCCTCCGGTGAAGTCGTGCAAGGCGATGGCGAAGCGCTCGATTCCTGGTCCGACGCAGGGACGATCAGTGACATAGCCAAGAGCCGCTCCGGTTTTCAGAACCGCGAAGTCCACAACTTTCGCGCAGTCACGCAGCAGGAGCTGAACCAGCCCGCCGATAGCGACTGGTTATCCTGGCGACGAACGGCCGATGGCAGCGGCTTCAGCCCGCTCAAACAAGTGAACACACAAAACGTCGGCAAACTCACCCTTGCCTGGGTCATCGCGATGGAAGACGGCAGCAACCAGGGGACGCCGCTGGTACGTGACGGCATCCTATTCCTCACGCATCCAGGTAACGTCGTCCAGGCACTGGATGCCGCCGACGGCGAGGTGATCTGGGAATACCGTTACGACTATCCGCCGGAAGCCAAAACGCTCGGCGGACCCACAAAGAACATCGCAATCTTTGGGGACAAGCTATTCCTCGCAACATATGACGCAGCGCTGGTGGCCATCGACGCGCGCACGGGGCGCGAACTCTGGCGTACGGTCAAGGCGGACTACAAACAAGGGTATACACACACTGCTGGACCCATCATTGGTGATGGTGTGGTCATCAGCGGCATCAACGGCTGTGAACGCTACAAGCGCGACGGCTGCTTTCTCACCGGACATGATGCAGACACCGGCCGGGAGCTGTGGCGTACGTCCACCATCGCCTTGCCGGGCGATCCGGGCGATTCTACATGGGGTGGGCAGCCTCCGGAGTTTCGCGCCGGAGGTGATATGTGGATTGCTGGGAGCTATGACCCCCAACTGAACCTGTTCTACATCGGTACTTCCCAAGCGAAACCCTGGGTGGCTGCAAGCCGCGGCATGCGACCAACAGATGCGGCGCTGTATACGAACTCGACACTCGCCATCGAACCGAAGACCGGGCGGATCGTCTGGCACTTCCAGCACACACCGGGCGAGACCATCGACATGGAAACCGGCTTCGAGCGTGTTCTGGTGGATGGCGACGGGCAGTCCTGGCTCTTCACCGTCGGCAAAGACGGCATACTCTGGCGGCTCGATCGGCGCGATGGTCGCTACCGGGGACACGCGGAAACGATGCCCCAAAATCTCTATTCACGCATCGACACAAAGAACGGCCGAGTGAGCTATCGGCAGGACATCATCGACGCGAAGATCGGTGACCCCATCAAGACGTGCCCGGGCATCTACGGTGGACACAACTGGCAGGCCATGGCGTTCAGTCCGGATGATCGTTCATTGATCATTCCCCTGCACCAACTCTGTTCCGATCTGGTCGGGCGCGAAGTGGAGCGGACCGTCGGTGCAGGCGGATATGGCGGCGACTCCCGGGTCTATGAAATGCCGCAAGCACAGGGTCAGCTCGGCAAACTCGTCGCCTGGGATGTGGACACACTCAAGGTCCGCTGGACCCATACCCAACGCGCCTTATTCCTGACTGGCGCTCTGACCACGGCGGGAGGATTGACGTTTATTGGCGATCTCGATCGTTACATCAAAGCTTTGGACTCGGCAACGGGCAAGGTGTTGTGGCAGATGAAACTTGGTGCGCCACCACACGGATTTCCGGTCAGCTATGCGACGAAAGGTGAACAGTACATCGCCATCCCCACTGGTATGGGCGTGTTCCGGGCGATGACCTCAGTCATGAGCCCGGACATCCATCAACCCGCCAACGGGCAAGCCCTTTATGTGTTCAAACTTCAGCCTTAGAGGAATCAGCGGAACACCCAACTGAAAGGTTCTGGCGCATCGAGCAGCACCGGGCGCCACGCCCTGCCGGACTTTGTGATTACCTCCTGCAGGGGCGCCTTCATCTCCTGGAGGTTGAAACTCCACGCGTGCTGCAGGGCTCCGGTGGGCTTGCCCGAGGGATCGAGGTACCCCACATCAGTTCTGGCGGAGCTGGTTTAAACACACCTCGTACCCCACGCAATCGAGCACCATCGACGCCTGCAGAAGCATCGACTGTAGACTGGTATTCACTCACATAAACGCGATTTGATGTTTCGTCGAGCCGCAGCACCAGCCGATGGACCCTGCGCATGGAGTGAGCACGCATGAAGTCGATCCAGCGTGCATCCACATAGCGCCACTCGACTTCAATCTGATCGCGATCGGTCCGTGTCTGCACCGAGAACGGCACATCCTGGTTACCAATCGCGAGCAGCCGCGACCGGAGTTCCTCGATTGAGACCGCCTGATCGGATTGGGCCGGCAAGGCGGAAGCCCATGCAGCGCCTTTCGTGAACAGAACCGAGATCACTCCCGCGTCGGCAAACAGCAACAGAAACGCCATCGGCCACGACAGGCAAAACGGCGGCGGCTCGATCACCGCATCACCCTGCTCCGGAATCATGCCGTCATGCACCTGCGAAGGAAACGCACTCGCTGCAACCGGCGACTTGAGGCTTGAAAAGTCACCTGCGGACCACACCACCATGTGCCGCCCAATCGCATGCGCAAAGATGCGATCACCCGCAGGACGTGCGCCGCTGAAGCCTTGGCTCGAGTTCCCATGGACCCAGTCGGTGAGACCACTCATAGCAAGCCATGCAGACAAGCCCTTGGATGCTGCATTGGCCTCACCTTAAGAGGCCAAAACCACCGAGCGACCGTCGCTGAAGATCACGAATCGTGCCCATCGCGGCGGGGTGCCTGCCGTCGCCAGCATGGGTGAGAAGTCGGACACCATTGAGCCCGCCGTATCCTCTTCGCACAATCGATCCTGATGCAGCGGATCAATCTGTCGCCGGGGGCGTGGCTCGGGCTTGGTCTGCCGCTGATCGCGCCTGCGCTCTGCGGCATGGCCCTGTTTGAATCACTCACCGCGTTCATCGTCGCGAATGTGATCATGGGATTCGGAAGGGGTTTTGCCGGTGCGGGATTCAGCGCCGGCGCATCGCTCGCTGTCAGGCCGGAAGAACAAGGCGCGGCCTCAGGCATCATCGCCGCCTGTTCCTCTGCCGGCTGGATCGTGGGCCCGTTGCTCGGTCCCGGGGCTCTATCGACTGTAGCCAGAATTGCCGTTCCTGCTTACGGCGGTGTGTGTGGTGGGCGCGGCTGTCCCCATCATTCGCCGATTGTGGAAACTCAGGAACCTCAAGCGTCGCTGAGTGCACTCAGCAGCAGTGCGAGCCCCTCTTCGGTGAAGCGCCACATATTGGTCTCACGATCATCGCTGCCGGTCTGTATCGTCATTAATCGCGTCACCGGCCCGACGACGCCAATCACGCTCGTCCCGGCAGGATGACTATAACGTGCGCCTGTAGGACCTGCAGCTCCAAGTTCCGCGATGCCCCACGTGGCACCCAATTGCGTACGGGCCTTTTCAGCAAACTTCAGCACCATCGGCTCAGACAAAGGCTCGAGTCCCTCAACATCGGCACCGGTGATGCGCAGAAGTTCGCGTCGCGATATCAGTGTGTAAACCGTACTGCCACCAAGAAAGTAGGCCGAAGCGCCTGGTACGGCGAGCAGGGATGCACTGATCAGCCCACCGGTTGAGGATTCGGCCACGGCAATCGTCTCGCCGCGCGTCTTGAGAAGCTCCGCGATGCGACGGATGTTATCTGTCAGCAGTACTGACACGGGTTCTCCTCAATTGAGCAATACAGGCAGTTCGAGCAACGAACGATCAACGATCGTCGGGCTCCACCGCGGCTCATGATCCGTGAGCCTGAGTTTCGGGAACCGTTCAAACAGGCTGGTGAACGCAGCTCTCGCTTCGGCACGGGCCAGCGCCGAACCCAGGCAGAAATGGATCCCGGCACCAAAGGCGATGTGCGGGTTGGGTGAACGGTGGATATCGAGCCGTTCCGGATCAGCGAACACCGCCGGGTCATGATCGGCTGCAAGGATGCCGAGCCACAGATGCTGCCCTGCCGCGATGTCATGCCCTCCGACTTGCATCGGCGTAACCGGCACCCGGATAAACGTCTTCGACGGACTGTCGAAACGAAGCAGTTCCTCCACCGCGCCAGGCATGAGTGAAGGATCAACTTTCAGCTCCGTGACTGACGCGGGATTCAGCAGAAGATTGCGCACGCCCGAACCGAGCAGCGCCGACGTGGTGTCATGGCCCGCAAAGAGCAGCATCGAGCAGGCGCCGATGAGTTCTGACTCCGTCCACTGTTCATCCGTGGACGCTGTAAGCAAACGACTGAGCAGGTCCTCTCCCGGGCTCGCGCGTTTCTCGGCAATGGTGCGTTGAAACCGTTCATGGAACTGATCACCGGCACGCGCAACCGAACTGAGGTAGTTCGGATCACGCGACGATGCGCCGTAGATGAGCTTGCCAAAGTCCCGCGCCCAGCTGCGCAGAAATTCCCTTTCGCTGAGGTCAAGACCGAGCAGATCGCAGATCACCATCGCGGTCAGCGGTTGGGCAAACCGGGAGACGAGATCAATCGCCTGCGAATCCTGGAGTGAATCCAGCAGTGTGGTGACGTGCCGTTCGATACGCGGTACCAGTCGATCCACCATGGCGGGCGAGAAAGACCGTCTGACGGGATCACGCAGTCGAGTGTGAACGGGTGGATCGTTGAACAGCATCCAGCCGTCGAGCAGGCTCATGGCGTGTTTCAGAAGCTGCGCATGTTCGGCCATCATCCGGCTGCGAAAGGTACCGATGCCTTGAGCCGTCGACAGTGAACGGTTCTGAAAGAGGCGCTCAACGTCTTCATACCCGGTGAGAATCCAGACCTTGTGCCGCTTGCTCCAGAATACTGGGTCAGTTTCACGCAATTGCCTGAAAAAGCCTTGCGGATCACGAATCGCATCAGGACTGAGCAGATCATCGGGCGGCGACATGAGTAGTTATTCAGCAATCAGAGAGCGCCGCAGCATACGGCACTGGGGCGATGGCTGAAAACCCGCGATGGGGCTGTTACGCTGCCGGTACATTCCCTTCCGGCCACCCCATGCTTGAACACCAGCCGCGCATCGCTTTGCTGATCGATGCGGACAACTCACCTGCCACCAAGATCGATGTGATTCTGGCAGAGCTCGCCAAGGTCGGCGTGACCAACGTACGTCGCGCTTATGGCAACTGGAAAAAAGATACGCTCAAGGGTTGGGAAAAGGTACTGCACGAGTACGCGATTCGCCCGATCCAGCAGTTCGACTACAGCAAGGGCAAGAACGCGACCGACATGCAGATGGTAATCGAGGCCCTGGAACTCCTTTACACCGATGCTCCCGATGCCTATGGCATCGTTTCTTCAGACAGCGATTTCACTCCGATGGTGATGCACCTCAAAGCTAAAGGCGCACAGGTATTCGGCTTTGGCAGCAAGCAGACACCGGCGCCTTTCGTGAACGCCTGTTCCAAATTCCTGTATCTCGAAAACCTCGGCGACCCCGACACTTCGGCACCGGCGCCAAAGAGCCGGCGACGACGCAAGAGCGCCGGGCCGAACACCACTCCTGAACCTGCAGACGAACCATCCGCTCCGGCAACACCTCAGCGCATGGACACCGCAGCGCTGCGTCAGGATGCCCGCCTCGTGACCCTGCTGCGCAACGCCGTGGAATCCGCCGCCGGCGATGATGGCTGGTCGCATCTGGGTTCTGTAGCGACCCGGATCGGTAACCAGGCATCGTTCGATTCGCGCAACTTCGGCTACCGCAAATTCATCGACCTGATCGAAGCCACGCAGCTCTTCGAAATGGAGCGACGTGGCACCAACTATGTGCTGCGTGACAAACGTGCGGCAAAGATGGAGAGCCCGACATGAAAAAGCGATTGTGGGTACTGATGTTCGGCGTCTGCCTTGGCCTCTTCTCTGCAATGGCGTGGTCGACTCCGAAGGTCGGAGATCCCGCGCCGGATTTCAGCCTGCAGGGTTCGGATGGCAAGATATATTCGCTCGCGGATTTCAGGGGCAAACAGGCGGTTGTGATCGCCTGGTTTCCGATGGCATTCACCTCGGGTTGTACCATCGAGTGCAAGTCCATCGCAGAGAAAGGTCACCTCATCCGCGAGTTCGACGTCACCTACTTCATGGCGAGTGTGGATGCCCATGAGGGTGATCGCGGTAACGCCGCCTTCGCCGCCGAACACAAGGCCGACTTTCCGATTCTGAGCGACCCCACCAAGGCGACAGCGGGTGCGTATGGGGTGTTGAGCGAGCGTGGCTTCGCCAACCGCTGGACGTTCTACATCGACAAGGAGGGGATCATCCGTTTAATCGACCGGGATGTGAACCAGCGCCTCGCCACGTCGGCCGAGTTCATGGCGGAAAAACTCGGGGAACTCGGAATACCGAAACAACCTGCGCCTTGATGCTGCGACGGTTCGGCTTCGCACTCGGCCTGCTGTTGGCAGCGGGCACCGCAACCGCTGACTACAACATATGTGCGGACGCAGGAGATAGCCGCCAGCAAGTGATCTGGGGCGACTTGCACGTGCACACCGCCTACTCACTCGATACTTACGGCTACGGCACTGTACACACGCCAGCCGACGCGTTCCGTTTTGCACAGTGCGAGCCGTTGATTCTGCCCAGCGATGCCACAGGGCAACTGGAACGTCCATTCGACTTCGTGGCGATTACCGATCACGCCGAATGGCTGGATTTCCTGCACATCTGCACGGACCCCGGCCAATCTGTACACCCCACCTGCCAATCCCTGCGCAAACACAGCAACCCTGAGGGTGGCAGCAAGGTGTTTGGCGATTTCGTCGTTCCTTCGATTACTAAAGATGCACCTGCAGCACTGCCGCCTTGTGCAGAGAACCCGGAGCTCTGCAACACAGCGAGCCTCGCCCAATGGCAGCGTATCCAAGCGCAAGCCAATGCGGCCACAAGCCCTGTACGTTTACCGCCCTGCTTGGTTACGAGTGGTCAGCTACGCGGTCCTTCAGCCATACACACCGCAACGTTATTTTTCGCAGTGATGCGGTGACAGCAACCGCCATCGACTACATCCGCTACCCGACCCTCACTGAACTCTTCACGGAACTGGATCTTCAGTGCCTGAAAGCAGATGGCTGCGAAGCACTCACGATTCCACACAACACCAACATGAGTGATGGCGCGAGTTTCGATGTGCTGCGTGAAGACTCGGATCTGCGCCGCATGCGCGCACGCTACGAGCGGCTTATTGAAGTACACCAGGAGAAAGGCAACAGTGAGTGCCTGGCGCCTCTCGGCGCCACCGATGAATCCGACTGCAACCTGGAGATTCAGCTGACCCGGCACTCGCGTCCCGCCAAGCCCGCGGATTACACACCTGAAGAATGGGAACGCATGCGGGCAGGATATGTACGCGAGCTCCTGCTGCGTGGTCTCGAAGCCGCTGCCATCGAGCGCGACACACCCGATCCGTCAGTAGAATCAGCACTCAAACTCGGCATGGTCGGCGCCACCGACACTCATGCGGCCACTCCCGGGTTCGTTGAGGAAGTACTATGGCAGGGCTCCGTGTTCGGCATCGGCAGCGTCGAACGCAGCATGACCCGGCAGCGGCGTTTGCGTTCTCGTTGATACTCGGCAACGCCTCTCTACGCGTTATCGAGTGTTGGCGAAATTCCTATCGCCGATTTCAGAACTCTTCAGGTGGACTTGGAGACAAGATTGGGGAAATCGACATAGAAAGTGGGTTTGCCAAGCCCAGATCGACTAATCTTTTTGCACGCCTTCGCTCGTTTTTCTACGGAGCGCTTCGGCCCAAGGACCAATGATCAGCGCTCCCATTTCTGAAGCCGTCTCTACAGAAGGTGGGTTTTCGCCATTGAGAATTGCCTCAAACTTCGAAGCGTGCGTGCCGAACACCGAATCCATTTGTTGAAAGATCGCTTTACAGTCTTCGTTCCACCTCTCGAAATCCGGATAGCTACTGAGATCAGGAATATTCGGTATCACCGACATCGCCTCATCCAACGTATCTATGAATTGCTTCAGGAACTTTCGAAGCGCTGTCTTGCCCTTCCCGCGCATGCCAAGTTTCGCGGCCATCGCTTCCGCTCGGCTAGTCTTGGGGCTCTCAAGGGAGTTCCATATATGAGCTGTCGCTGCCATCAGGCCGCTGTAGTGGTACTCCTCATAGAGACTCCAGAGAAATGCAAATCGACCCGTTTGGCTTGACAGCTGGTGAACGCTCAAAGGCTGTAGTGGTTGGAACGCATCACATTCAGATGCCGATTCAGGCGTTTGATCCGGCTCCTTTTTTTCTTGTAGCTGCTCCTTGAGGAGCTCGTATTTGGCGACGGCACACTCATACTGATCCAACAGGATGCCGTTGGAGCTTTTGAGGACGCTCATCTCCTTCTCCAGCCTCTTCAATCGCCGTTGATCTTCTTGATACTGAAGAGCAGAAAGTAGGACTGCGACTTGGCGGCCGTGCTTCTCAATGACAACGGGAGCCGCCATCGCTTTTTCAAGGAGTTGGCCGAAGAGGTTCTTGGCATCCCTAGCGGAGAATGTCTGCATTGCTGAGCTGGCGAGGTAAATTGTGGCTATTTTAGCCACAAGCTACTTTCG
>Ga0194119_10011293_pt1 | contig 11565 bp, 7 predicted proteins | sample TA2MahC100mmetaG_FD_148620 | JGI IMG/M metagenome (GOLD analysis project Ga0194119, IMG submission 148620) | Freshwater microbial communities from Lake Tanganyika, Tanzania - TA2015018 Mahale Deep Cast 100m | ecosystem: Environmental > Aquatic > Freshwater > Lake | place: Tanzania: Lake... | reverse complement strand
TGCCTCTCTACAATAAATTTCACGCCGCCATCGTAAAGTTCCATCGGCATTTATAGCATAAAGTATATTGTTGTGTGTTGTAACATAAATACTACCATCTGTCGTTATGGAAGGCGGCGTGGAAATATGGCCATTTATTATATGAGACTTCCAGTACAAACTCCCGTCAGGCCTGATGGCATATAAAAAGTCATCCTTTTTAGTTACAATACAGATGTTCCCTTGATTATCTAAAACAGGTGGAAAATCGATTACATTATCCGCGCTAAATATCCATTTGAGTGCACCGTTTAAACCGATAGCATAGAGTGTCTTTTCTGAGCAAAAATATAAGGCACCGTCCGGACTAATCGCTAAACCCGTATTAATTTTATCAGCTAATTGGATATACCATTTTGTGTTCCCAGCAGGATCAATGGCGGAGAGTTTGCCGTCACAGGAAGCGAGATAAATGTTGCCACTTTTGTCGAATACAGGAGTATATGAGAGTGTTTTTTTAACACCTCTTCTTTTTGCAATCTTTCTCATACCCCGGGTAGTGGCAGATGGCTTGGAATCAGAAGCATGTTGTTCATTCCGGTTTTCAATAAGCGTGCTTTGTTGCTGCAAATGGGTGGAGGTCTCTGCTATTTTATTTGCTTCCTGGCTAAGACTTGGTTGAGGGGCAAGGAGAGAAAAAATCGAGATGGATAAAACGCATACTACTAAATGATCTTGAATCAGAACTTGTAACACCTTTTTTAAGATGCATTTTACACTCATCTTTTCTCCAAAGAGGAGTTTGTCTCATGGAAGAAGTGAATATTTTTAAATGACTACTATAACGGCATTCCAGGTAAATGCAAGTAATTTTTATAGTATCGGATGCACTGTTACTCCCTGTAAAATTTTTCTTTTCAACAGCATGGACACAGCCCTTGCGCTTCTTTCAGGAGAAGGATAGACAGGAAACATACGATCTTCAAATAATTGCTTGGTCTTCATGGTGAACGATCCGCCCACGGTACAGATGACTGCCGGCTTTCCTGATAATTTCATCGTTTCATCGACAAGATCAACTACTTTCTCTGTCATACCCTGGGGGGCCATAAGCGGAATGATAATAGCAGCATCATATTCATCGCTTTCGATCATACAGGTCCTTAAGGCTATTCGGTAGTCTTCATCGCATGCACTTCCCGTTAAATCAATGGGATTATTAACCACGTAGAATCTTGAGAATTTGTTTTTTAACTTTTCTTTCAATTGAGGTGATGGATGGGGTATCTGTAAACCATTTTCTGTGCAATAGTCAGTTACCATAACGCCAAAACCTCCACCATTTGTAACAATAAGGATTCGATTTCCTTTTGGCGGATTTTGCATGGAAAGGGCCTTTACGCCATCGATAAATTCCTCCAGACCATTTGCCTCGATTATGCCCGATTTTAAAAATGCTGCCTTGTAGATTTCATATTTTCCCGCAATAGCGCCTGTGTGAGATTTGGCTGCGGCAATACCAGCCGCACCTTTTCCAACCTTTAACGCTACAATAGGCTTCTTCTTTGAACAGGCTTTAGCAACTTCGATAAATCTTCTTCCATGATCTACGGACTCCATATATATTGCGATAACTTTTGTATTAACATCATCTGCCAAAAACGGTAAAAGAGCAGATTCTCCAATATCAATTCTATTTCCATAATTTACCATCTTCGATATGCCTAGTCCTTCCTGCGCTGCCAGGTCTAACAAGGCAATAGCAAAGGCGCCGCTTTGAGACAGTATCGATAATGCCCCTTTTTTAGGCTTGCTTACCCTTTCCCAAGGTAAAAAGGATGTAGTAAAATTTGTGTAATTATCCAAAATACCCAGGCAGTTAGGGCCAAGGATTCGAATATTATTTTCAATTGCAACCTGTTTGACCTTCTCTTCCATTTCAATACCTTCTGTACCCATTTCCCGGAAACCGGCGCTGATAATTATGGAATGTCGAATTCGTTTTTGTGCCTGTTGCTTCAACACATCCAATACAAACGGGGCGGGTATGGCAATCACGGTCAATGCTATTTCATCTGGAATATCAAGTATCGAAGGAAAACATTTCAGGCCGAAAACATCACGGTATTTTGGGTTTACGGGATACATCTTGCCTTTGAATCCCATATCGAGGAGGTTCTTTAGGATGATGCCGGGCAGACTGCCTGGTTTTTCGGTAGCGCCGATAATGGCAACTGAGGAGGGATTAAAAAAGGTGTCCATGTAAGTTTGTCATTATGCCGCAGCAGTAATTTATGGTAGATTTTGTTGAAGTTGTATATCGTTATTACTCGTCTTATAAATCCTTTTTTACCTTATTTGAAATCTTTGCAATTAAATCTTTCGCCCCTTGATCATTGGGATCGAGCATAAGGGTCTTATTTAACATTTTCTCTGCAAACTCATATTTATGCATGTTATAGTATGCCATGCCAAGCATCTTGTACGCTGCAATGGATTTTTCATCTAGTTTAATCGCTTGTTCACACTCGGAGATAACTTTTTCCCAATCGGCACTCCTTGAATATATATCAGCCAGAAGCAAATGAATGTTTAAATAATTGTTATTGGGATATGTTTTATTAAATGTTTGAAGGATATCTTTTGCCTCTGCATATTTACCCAAATCGACGTATCCACTGGCCAGATTATGGGTATAGATGGGATTATCGGGTTTTAGAGTTACCGCCTGCAGAAATGATTCTATAGCATCTTTTGGTTGTTTTTTCCTCTTATAGATTGCACCGAGGTTGTTATGGTAATCTGCCACCGAAGGGTCAAGTGCGATGAGTTTCTTATAATAAGGTATTAATTCATCATACTTTTCCAACGACAGATATAATTTTAACAGGTTATCGAGATAAATGGGCTCTTTCGGGTTTATTTCCATAGCCGTTTTGAATGCATTAACGGCATCTTCATACATACCTTTTTTACTTAGTATGGCCCCTAGATTATTGTGATAACCAGATTCAGAAGGATTAAGCTCAACAGTCTTCCTTGAGAAAAAGAGCGCCTTATCCAAATCACCTTTTTGCAAATAAGCATTGGCCAAACGATCTGCATGATTTACTTCGTCAGGACGAATCAGATATGCCTGAGAAAGTTCTTCAATCGCCTGATCCAGATTCCCCTTATTAATATATAAAGAGGCAAGATTACTATGAAAAGGGGCCTGGAATGGGTCTGCTTCAATGGCTTTTTTATAATAATTAATAGCGCTATCTGCCGTATTTCGTCCAAAATGTTCGGTCAAAAATTGCTGAATCATACCAAGATGAAAAAAACCCATGTAGTGTTGTGGAATCAGTTTTAAAGAGTTATTGGCTTCAACATATGCCTTCTGTATCCAGGCCTCATCTTTTGTCTTAAGTGCGTTTTGTATATATGTCCTGCAAAGTTCATCCCGATAGAAAGTCTCGTACGGATTAAGGCGTATCGCATGTTTCATAAAAAACAGCCCCTTTTCTGTAATAGCAGGAAGGTTTTCTTTTTCGTACTCCATAATTCTTCTTCCGTATTCAAAATAAGCATCAGCACCATGAAATCGGAGGACAAAGAAAGTAACAAAACCTAAAGCTATTAATGTAATTCCACAACAAAGCCATCTATAAAAAATATGAAAGTGAAAAGTTGAGAAATTAGGAAGTCGAACATATCCAGCCTTCCTGCTTTCATAACCTCTCAACTTCTTATCATCCCAACATCCTTCAGTTCTTGATCCACTCTTGTTAGCCCGTAATGCATCTTCCTTTACATCTATTTTTATTATTGATACGCAAAGCCCTATCATCATCCAAAAAAGTGTTACAATAGGTGTATTCCCAAAACTGAATTCATTTTGAATAAGATAACTTATTATTCCAGTAAGGAGTCCTGATAAGAGAAATTTACTTTGATTACTCAAGAACTTGTAATTTTTACTAACATATGCTCCAAAAGCGATCAATAGCCAAACATACGTCCCAAAACCAAAAATACCGCGAGTGACAGTGGTATCAAGAATATCGTTATGAATCCTATCCTGCCTAGGATAAACAAAACCATTATCATTTTCCTGTACAGAAAATACTTTTGCTAAATTTTTTTGATAAACAATGCCTATAGTATCAGGACCAATACCTAAAGCTGGATAATTTTTAATAATACTTATAGCAGTTAAATACTGAAATATCCGGGAGACTGTAGAACCGTAAAGATTGAGTTTATTTACTATCCAAGGCCTTTTGGCAGTTTGTATTTTATCAAAAATTTGTTCTTTTTGTTCCTTAATTGAGGGATCTTCTGCAATGAAATCACTGCTGAAATGTTTAACAACCGATGTTTCGTGTCTTATATTAAAAAATATCCCAATGAGAACAAATGAAACAATCAAAATTACATGTTTATATCTCTCTGTAGTTTGTTTTTTGAAAATGAGAAAAAGAAATGGCACTAGACCTCCGAGTAGTGCCATAAAACATGCGCGGGTATTTGTTAGCCAAAATGTGGTATAAATGATCGTTGATAATATAAAAAAAATCCATGGAATAGATGGACCTTTCAAAATAGATATTTCTTTTTGCTGGAAGGAATTCCTAAAAAATAAGGCAACCGCTATTGGCATGGTCATAACGAGGTAGGCCGAAAAGAATACCGGGTTCCCGAAGGTAGAAAATACCCGCCTGGCCTCAAAGCTACTCCACTTAAAAATATCAAATCCAAGGTGTTGTGCAATGCCGTAAACTGAAGAAACAGTAACGCCGGCTACCATTGCGATTATCAGTAAATAAAGTCTCTTTTTTGTTGTTATAAAATTAACTGTAGCGTAAAAGATAAGTATATAACATAGAGTCGCTGTTAAACCCTCAAATCGCTTATAAGTACCAAAAAGACTTATAATGGGATTTATCGAAATAGCAGAAGATATTATAAAGATGAATATATAAGCTAAGATAGGAATGTCTAATGGGGTATGAAAGACTTTAAAACCGTGTTTAAAAGTAAGTTTGATCGACCACACTACAAGAATGGAAATTGTTAGCAAGTACAATGCGGTCACTTTGCTAAGGTCAAAGACACTGTAAAGACGTATGTCAAAGAAAAGGGGAACAATAATAACTATGGTAAGTAATAAACCTATAATTAATTTGTCACAATAGGTGGTTATATTTTTAAAACAAGCTTTCAATATTTCCCTCATATCCTACGTTAATAAAACTATTTCTTTTTTACTGAACTCATCATCCCATACAATTAGAAATTACCCTTCTCAGCCACTTTCCAATATTCACCTCACATCTCCAAAATTGACATTTATTACATAAAGGAATGGTTTCATACTGATTTTCTAAATGTGCCCTTCTTATGCTTTGTAATACTTCACCCTGCCATATTTTTGCAAGTGAATTTTCTTTAATGTCACCAATAATTCCTTTCCCCTGATAGTCCACGCAACATGTAGTTACACGTCCATCCCAGAAAATTACAGGATTGTACCATAAAAATGTACACGGATATCTCTTAAATTTCTGAATAGTTTGTGGATGACCGTACTGGCTTGAAATGTTCAAAGTTCCATCCCATGTATGATATGTACCTATTTCGATTAAATTAGCGAGACCTTTCCATTTGTTAATAAATGGTTTGATTTCATTTTGTGTATCAGGTGTATGAATAATTTTTACAATAACCAGCGGTGTTTTTGAATGAAGTATTTTCTTAAGTTCAACAAACTTTTTTACATTTTCTTCGACAATCTCAAGCTTTTGACTATTTTTAATTTTCTGGTAAGTTTCTTTCGTAAACGCATCAATGCTTACATGCAGCGTATCAAGACCCGATTTTATTAACTCCATGGATTTTGTCTCTGTTAACAATATACCATTTGTATAAAAATTAATCTTATGCGCGGCCTTTTTATTTTTTGCATATTTGACCATCTTTGGCAATTCTGGGTGCAATAACGGTTCGCCATCTTTGTTGATAGTAATTATAAGTCTCTTACCATAGAGTATGCTCTCATCAATGATTTTTTGAAAAAGGCTAATATTCATATAGCCAAATGGTCTATTAAGTTCTCTGGGACACATCGAGCAATTTAGATTACAGTAATTAGTAGGTTCAATATTGAAACGTGTGGGGAAATCAAAAGAGATTTTCCTTTGTAAAACCATCCTTCGGATAAAATTAACCCTTTTGAGTCGTTCAATAAGTTTGATGTTAATCATGTATAAACAAAAAATGTACTACCTTATTTTACTTTATAGATGACCGCAGTCCAAAGATTCGGAATACTATAGAAATGAACTATCAGCAGGAAAGATGCTTTCTGGTGATCTTTAATCAAATATAGATTTAAAGGACAGAAATAAAGGTTGCATTACATTAGATTTTTAATAACTCTAACGAAAAATTAATCAACTATCTTATAGTTCCTCATTCGTCTTTCGAGTTCTTCTATAAGCTGCACGGGCGAAATACCCTCTAAAAGCTTATTACTAATAAACTTCCCCATATCATAACAGTGGTCTGCATTGTTATAATTATACATCCCAATCCGTCCTGTTAGTAATATATTTTCTACTTGTCTTATTTTATCAATTACAACTTTTAATTTCTCATTGTATTCCAAGTCATATCTTGGATAAAAATTATAGACACGTTTTACAAGATAGCTAGCCACTTCGTCAGATTTAATAAATCCACAATCAACCAGACCTTTCACGCATTTGCTTGCCAATTCTACATCAGTTGCTCGAGACATCCAGTCATCATCAGAAAAAGTAAAATCACAGCAAATCACAGTTTTGTCGGTTGGGCATAGTTCAGGATTCATCTGCTTTTGTTCAAAGATACGACTAAATATAAGATCGCTTTCTGGAAAAAATATCCATTGATCGTCTAACACTTGCGGTCGTTTAATAAAAATATAAACTAATATTAAATGTCTGAATTGCAGTCTATTAATAGCTTGATCAAATTCATTATCCGTCTCAGAAAAAAGTAATCGTGAAATTACGGGGAGGTGTATAGAGGAAACAAGGTAATCACATGCAAAAGATACTGATTGTCCACCCAGTGTACCATTTACAGAAGTTATTTTTTTATTAACCTGTTCTATTTTTTTGATTTCTATACCAACAATAACCTTGCCTTCCATTGATTCAATATGTTCTTTTAAAACATTAGGAAAATCCCCAAATCCACGGCTCGGGTAATAAAAATACTCTGCATTAGTTTCTGATGTGTCTTTCTTGATGCCAAGTAATTTTAGGATTACCTCGATACCCCCCGAAGCGGGTATACGCGTTCGTGCCATGTCGGAATGTAATACCGAAGGATTTCCCCATACCTTGTCTGCTAATGGTTCAAAGACTAACTCATAAGCTGGACGGCCGAAACGCTTCACAACATAATCTTCGTAAGAACGAGCCTCTTTCTTATCAAAAAATCTTTTCAAAAACGTGATTGCATACCCAAACCCCAAACGAACGGACGTAGCCATTCCTAATGCTTGCGCCAAACTACTGAGCCTTAAAGGATAATCTACCAGATGTCCACAAAGAAAAAGCCGATTCCTTTTCGGTAGCTTTATTAACCTTTCCTTCATTAGACAATAAATATCATCTAATATGCCGGGAATTACCGAATACAACTTATGAGCTCCATAGTCTAGCACAAAACCATCATGTTCAAAACTACTACATAACCCTCCTATAACTCGCTCTTTTTCAAGAACTGTTACCTCATACTTACCCGTCTTAGCGAGGAAATAACCTGCGGAAAGCCCACCTACACCAGCACCAAGAACAACTACCTTTTTTTTCTTGTTATCCAAGTTTTCGTTATTCATTTAGTGTTTTACTGCGCTTTCTTACTGGAGCGGGTTGCCAGCACCATAGTCTGACCCATCCAATATGGAATTTGAATATTTTGAATATGTAAAACACTGGCCATCTTTGTTCCTGTTCTGGATACTAGTGGGATAATAGGTTCCATCCGTGAAAATATATACCCTAATTCCAAGCTTTGCCAATGCCTCTGATGTTTAAGCGTTTGAAAACCTGTCAGACTCAATAACTTTTGTATAGTTTCAAGCGTAAAATAATATAAATGTACCGATAATAAAAAGACCCACTTCTGACCCATCAGCCTTGCCACAAACGATCCAATGTCAGGGTAATTAATTAAAAGCACTCCATCTGGTTTTAATACACGGTGGCATTCCAATAATGTAGCTTTTGCATCAGGCGTGTGTTCTATTACATCCCACAGCGTTACCACATCAAAAGAAGCATCATCCAGCTTCATATCAAAGATAGTACCTGCATGAATTTGTATACCATAATGCTTGCTGCCCCATTCCGAAAGCCAACGGCTCGGTTCACATCCCGCAACTTGCCAACCCCGTTCCCTGGCAACACCAAGGAAAGAACCGGCCGCTGTCCCAACATCCAGGATGTGCCCTTTGTGAGGTTTAATGCGTTCAATAAAATCTAAGTATCTTGCAAAAGTACGCTCACGCGCAGCCACCTGAGAAATAAACCTTTCATCTGTACCAGCGCTATAACCGTTCAATATTAAATCAACACGCAAGCGCGGATTAAGATATTGCAGCCCACACTTACGACACCGTACAAGTTGATCTAACAGCATTTCATCGCTTGACGATCGGAATGTATGCGCAATTTCTTCAGGTTTTGCAAACTCATATCTGGGAGGGTAAATTATGTCATAGTCATCGGCCCCGCATAAATTACATGGGACATTTTCAAGTAAAGACCTATATTCTGCAACATCATCACGCATGGCTTCGCCTATTTTTTTTCATTATTTGATGTTTTATTTCGCGGAATCGAGAGTTAACTGCACTTAGCACTAACCCAATCCCAAAAGACAATGTCCCAACAGGTACAAACAGCAATATCATTCCCGTGAGCAGCGGAGTTGGTAATGCTGTAATTCCCAAGTAATTCATAAATCTTAACGTCCCAGATACGAATACAAATAATAAACAAACCAAACTCACAAAACCAAACAATCGCATTGGCTGGTAATCTCTTAAAAGCACAAGAGAGGTAAGCATAATACGGTAGCCATCACGAAAGGACCGTAATTTAGACTGGCTGCTTGGAGGCCGACTTCGATATGAAATTGGTTTTTCAATAACTTCTAAGCCATTTTCTAGTGCTTGCAAAGTTATTTCGGTTTCAGTTTCAAATCCAGGTTTAAACAAGGAAACAGATTCTATGAAACGTCGGCTAAACACACGATATCCTGATAAAATATCGTGGTAATTTGTACCAAACATACTATTAACGGATGCAACAATCAGCCGATTGCCAATCTTGTGCAATTTCCTCAAAGACTCATCCGTAACGTTACACAGCCGATTGCCGACAACCATATCGGCTTCTCCACGCAGAACTGGCTGTGCCAGTATGGGCGCTTCTTCAGCCACATACGTATCATCACCATCTACAACAATCACAGCATCAGCCATGATTGTTTCGAAGATGGCACGCATAACATTTCCCTTACCTCTTTTCCTTACATAATGCACAATTGCACCTGCTTCTATAGCCAACTCAACACTACTGTCTGCAGAATTATTGTCAAAAACATACACAGGAGCTTGAGTTGTGGTTTTAAAATCGTGAACAACCTTTGCAATTGTTACAGCTTCATTATAACATGGTATAGCTACGGCTATTGTTTTTCCATCAAAATTCATACGTTTATTTGCTTAACTTAAAATGTAAATTATTTTTGCAATATTCCTCAAATAATTTCCAGATTATATGTTATAAATACAAGTCAGTCAACCGCCTTTTTATCCAACCATTTATACACTAACGCCCTATAAACAACCATTTCCATTTTAGTCTCAAAGCTATGTCGAATAAAGTTGAATAGTTGTCTTAAAATTTTTATCGGATGATAATAAAGTTTCCAGAACAGAAAATTCATATAAAGGCGCAACCGGAAGTTACTCAACATACGATAATCAGTTCGCCATGCAGGTGAGAAATTTAATTCAGACAAAAATTTGTATCCGTAAAACTCATTAAATATTGAAGAACCAGGCACGGGCGTAATAATAAACAATGCTATTTCATCAGCGCCAACGCGTGTTAGTTCTCTTACCAAGTTCCACGTCATTCGTAAATCATTATTTGTTTCTCCCTGGAAACCTAGAACAAAACACGCCTGCGAACAAATACCTACCTGATTCATTCTTTTAATAAGACGCACTGCATGGTTTAAATCAAAAGGCTTATTCATTAGTTTAAGCAAACGCGGCGAACCAGTTTCAGGAGAAACTGAAATATACCGGCATCCTGCCTTTGCCATCAAGTTAATCGTCTCTTCATTTCTAATTGTTTCGACCTTCGTTCCAGCGGCAATTTTCCAGATTATATTTAATCGTCGCTTTAAAATCTCATCACATATAGCACGAATACGATGATCTGAAACGGTTGGGTCAATATCCTCGATGTGAAACTCGCAAACCTGGTATTTATTAATAGAATACTCAATTTCATCAACTACGTTATGTGCAGATCTGGAACGCCATTTCTGATTACTGGTAGCTGGCGCAACGCAAAATTTACATCGGTATGGACACCCACGCGATGTCAACAATGGTAAATAGCGCCTTGTCGTTTGTGGACCGTGTGCAAAACGAAGAGACCAATAGTTCTCTATTGGAAATAAATCCCATGCAGGGAAAGGCAAATTGTCCAGATCATTTGTCTCGTCAACAGGCATATTATAAAATTTACGGGAACCAACTCCATCTAATCGTAATAAGTCACTCTCTGAGAAACTGTTCATCAGCGTTTCTACAAGACGAACAGCACGACGTTCGCCATCCCCAGTTAAAATGTAATCAGCGCCAGCATCATAGAACTCATTTGCAACATGGTGTAAAGAATAGGCAGTTACGGCATGCGGATTTTCAACAACCACTATCTGTAAATCTCGACGCTCTTGTTTAACTGCCTCCACAATGTCAATCGTTGATAAATGATTAGTCAAATTGATGGCGTATACAAATACTACTTGGGCATCGGCTGGTATTCGCTCTACTATCTCCGTACAACTCAAACCAAGTATCAAGAATTTATTATTGTGCCTTGCCTGATAGGGCTGTTCTGCAAATGCATCAATCACTTTTAAGGGAATATTGGCCTTTCGAAGTGAAGAAGCAATATATGCAAGACTGATTGGCATATATACTATGCCAGTAGTAAAAGGATCATTTCGCTGAACAACAAGATTAGGATTAATCAGGACTACCATAAATGTTTACTATCGCCCTCTGAACACAGGAAAAATATGCACATTTTTAGATAATACTTTTATTCTTGTGTTGTGAAACATTACATTACTTTGTTAAAAAACGTTTGTTAAAAAATATTTTTAAGTCATAAGTAGAGTTCGACCTAACTTACTACAAATCAATGCTTTGCAACTTATTTTGTGCTTGACTTGTTCCTTTACTCCTGCTATTAATTGCACTTGTGAACTTTTGATCAACCAACAACAGGAGCAAAGGATTTG
>Ga0194119_10011284_pt1 | contig 11577 bp, 10 predicted proteins | sample TA2MahC100mmetaG_FD_148620 | JGI IMG/M metagenome (GOLD analysis project Ga0194119, IMG submission 148620) | Freshwater microbial communities from Lake Tanganyika, Tanzania - TA2015018 Mahale Deep Cast 100m | ecosystem: Environmental > Aquatic > Freshwater > Lake | place: Tanzania: Lake... | reverse complement strand
AGATCCGCCTGACACATGCGCCATTAGTGTCGGACTAACATTGAATCGGGCACCAACCTGGGTACCCTTATAAGTACCCGCACCGTTGGTTTTAAGATCACCATGTTGCGCTTGGATGCTCAATTGTTTGTTGATCATGTAGGTGCCGCCGATGATCATCTCCTCGCGCTTAGTTGTTGCTGTCGCGCTCGTCCAGGTCTTCTGGGTATTAATACCAACTCCCAACATTAATGGGCCTGCATCATAGCGAAGTGAGCCACCTATTGATCCAACATCGTCGAGTGCATGGGGATCCTTCGAGCGATCAGCGAAGTGGACGCGCGCTACGATACCGCCCATCGCTGGTGAAATATACATAATTTGGCCGCTATTGCGAACCGTAGTTACAGCGGCAGCACCATTCAAATATACCGACTTACCAATGTTAACGTTATCTGCCATTGATGTATCAGTAGCCGCTGACAAACTAAAGATTGGGGTGTAGTCGCGCCCAATTTGAATCGTTCCAAATCCACCGCTTAAGGAAACAGTGCTTTGACGTACGCCTTGGGAGGGAACTGCTGTTGCAGCGCCAGTAGCATTGCTAATCATACCCACGGCAAGGTTACCCGTGCCTCCAGCGTCCATGCCGAGTTCGTAATGGAACCCTGCCGTCAGATCGCCGATCTTTTCAGTACCGCGAAAACCAAGCCTATTAGATGCAAGCGCGCCAGCAGCGTTACCACCAGTCTGATTAACGGTTACTTCCGACGCAGTTTTAGTGGTTACGCTATTAAAACCTCCGTCCATAATGCCGAACACGGTTACCTGGGCCGAAGCAACGGCCGGTACAGCTGCTGCGATTGCAATCGCGAGAAGCGATTCGTCAAGAGTGTCTCAAAAGTTGCTAAATCATATAATTATCAATCGGTTATAAACTTTTGAAATACTTGTCTAATGGTATAAAACATATACTTTTAAACTGGTAGTTCGAAGTGTAAAGGTTAGCGATAGCCGCTTCGCATGAGCCCCAAAAGCCAGCTATTGATTCGATACATTGCTATTTAAAGCTTTTTGGAGTGATTGCTTTGCTTTGTCTAGCGACTTTCTTGCTCGAACTGTTTTGGCACGCAAATGGATCTGCCTTGCTTGGTCGCTCATCGCTTTCACCTGTAATGCTTCGGGACTCTTGAGAGCGTTTGAGTTTGACTCAGTCATCGTCTGAACGATTGCCACAATGTTCTTAGCGCCAAACAAATGCGAGTAGATAGCTCTCGCTTGTTGAAAGCCATCGCAGAGGAGAACAAGCTTGACCGTGATTTGACCCTGCCCCAGCGGAACCCTAACAGTTCCAGTGAATGGTTTTAATGAATTGTCGAACTCAGCATAGCGCATATGCTCTATTTAGTCTGACCTATGATGACTGCGCCAGGTTCAACTACGCAGCACTCTCACCCAAACCCTCAAATCTCTTAATTGGCTTCTGATCAACTCGCCAGTAAGGATTACCTGTTTTTTCTCGAATCACCCGAATGATACATTCTCTGAGATCTGCTGAGAGTTGATCACGAACGATAATCGCATCGTGGATATTCGCCAAAACGCACTTCATTGCTTTAGCTAGCTCATCACGAAAGATGTTCATTGCTGCTGTTTCCGCATGTTGATAAAGATACGCTAGGACCTTTGCTCGATTAGGTCGTCCGCTGTTGCTTTGAAGCTTTGGATCGATCCGCAACGCTGGAATCAATGTCAGGTGTGACTGAAAGATAAATTGGTCTAATTTTCGCTGTTCGTTCAAGAATGCTTTAGTGCTCGCACTTTCCACAAAGCGCTTTCGTTCAAGCGGATCAGTCAGGATCATGCCGATCGCAGGCATTTGCCAAGTACCTGAGTCATCGTGCCATCCACTGGTTCCGATTCGTGCTCCGAAACTAAGCGCCGTCAATGCGCTTTTGACTTGTTTCCGCTGGGTGTCATTGTTAGCCCGACTTTGGTTTGTGTAAGTGTCAGCACGAATGGTTCGAATCAGATCATCTTTGTCCTCAATGTAAGTTAGAAGTGTTGGGAAAAGTCGTTCGACCGGGGCAGATCTACCAGTTTGCCGCCTGTATGCGTCGCCGAAGCTTAGCTTCCAAGCGACCACTGCCGAAACCATGTCGTATTCCCAGCAGTTCCCTAACATCGCTTGACGAAGTGAGCGATGAACATTTTGAACGCTGATTCCTTCGTAGTAGGTTCGCCCAAAGTAGCTTGGCTTAGGTATTTGAAGAAAGAGACCTTTACTAAAGCGAGCTACTCGATAGATGAAAACTGCTTGTCGAAAAATGGACTCTTTGCGTTGTCTTGTAAAGTGACATGCTTTGGTACTCAGCCACTGAATGAACTGCCCCAGCGAATCGATATCGACCTCAGTGATGTGATACTCGCTACGGACCTGGGTCTCACTAAGACTGTCTAATCCTGGATAAAGTGAGAGGATCCAAGCGGCTTCTTTCGAAGGTGAATTATCTAAAAAGTCTCTCAAGTCTTCACCGTACTTCTCTTGAACTGAAATCAGGCTATGGTCGTCAACGAGCTTCACAAGATTGGTCAGCCGAATCCTCGATTTGAGGCCAGTTAGATTGTTGCCCCGCTCAATGGTTTTCACGAGGGCCAGCTGGTTTTTCTCAAGCCAAGCATGCGTCCTGACTTTCTGAGGCCCAAGTTGACCTCCTTTGTTGGCGAGCTGATGAAGGCTGATGCTGAACAACTGAAATCGAAGGCCATAGGGATCGTTCCCGATTTGTATCGCCTCTGAGAGGAGATCATTGAGTACCCCCATGTACTTTCTTAACGCTTTTGCCGCACTCGTTGATGGCTTTGGAAAAGCCTTCTTCATCGCACTCAACACTTTGGGGTCTACTTCAAGTCGCAACATACAAAGATTCCCTCCCACTTAAAAAAGTGAAGACCTTGTTGCTCTAAAAAGTCACACACTTATAGTATTTCTTCTTGATCAGTGTTCTATTAGACATGTCTTTGGAAGACATGTGGCCGAGCGGACCTGAAGCGATTGCTCTCAATCGCTTCAGCTAGCGAAGGTCACAGATGGGCTTGTCCCATCTCAATTTATTATGAGAACACAAGATGTGAATTTCTTGATTCAATCCAAAGGCGACACAGACCCCCCATCAAATCAAAGCGCATCACAAGACGCACACAGCAACCGCACCAGCATCCCAAACTCGTATCTGGCCGAGCAAATATCCAACCCACAGTGATGCTCTTGAGCGTCTCGAAACGAGACGCTTGATTCACAACCTCGGCCTAGCGCATGAAATGAAATAGCCTTACCATTGCCCCTCTACTTGCCACTCAGAAAAAATCGCAACATGAGTCATCGTTTAAGCGAGCTTGCGCCGATTACTCTTGAATTTTTCGAAAAGTACCTTTCAACGGGACATTTGGTCGACCTATACAGCGAGTCATTTCTCAGCCGCTTTGAGAGCGATTCGACGACAGTCATACCCTATTCAATCGCTAAATTTAAGTCGCTTGATCGCCGCGTTGGCACTGATTACCGAAACCATCTCTATGTCCTCTACCTCGGGGATCGAACCCCCGAGTTGATCGATGATTTTTTCGATGGCTTTTCGTTGGAAAGGCCGAAAAACCCTCATCTACCATCGTTACCGTTTCTAGTGCTTTTTAATCGTTCCATCGATTTGCTACGCACTGTGAGGATTACTTCAGGTGGATCTATTTCCTTGGATGATTATGCCGCTCAAGGTTTGACTGATTTCAACCCCTTGCTCAAGTCCTTCCCTCCAGCCAGTGATAAACAGTTTTATGCGCTTGACTACTGCCGACTGGCACAACGCATGATGAACTCGCTCAGGTCACTGATACAGAGCACGCACAAACTAAAGTCATTACCCTGTGCTGACGATTTGCCGATTCAGCGAAGCGATGGACTTTTCTATTTTGCTGAATCAAACCTTGGCATGACAAGGGCCAAAGCCTCAGCAACGATGAATACCTACGAGAGACTTTTATCGACAATCGACGAGAAGATCTCTGCGCTTTCTTGGTATTTCCCAATGATAGACATCGCGGATGTTTTTAGTGCTATAGATGTTAATAGCCATCAATAGTGCTACTCCTTGAGTTCCAACCCGATCAGCTAAGTCCTTGTCATCTCATCAGCTTCAGGTAGTCCTCATAAGGGACCATTGGACTGATAAAAGGATTCGTGATTTCGTCTTTGGAAAACCGTGCGATTTGAGCTTTTGTCCAGCGTTTTGGATTTGTTGCTCTGTTGTCTAATGAGGGGAATATCCCGATTTCTGCGTTTGCAATGAGCCGAGAAGCCTTGAGCTGATATCGAGCTACCTTAACCCTTAACGCTAGCCGTTCATTGCGCTCAGTATCCTTGGTGCGCAACTTCTCACCCCTTGATTGGGGAGAGATATCCGCGATACGCCCAATCCACGCTGCGCCGTACCGTGCTGGGTGCGCAATCAATTGTTTGGACTTGACAATCTGTAGCGCATCGCTAGCAATTTTGACACGCAAAACATCCTTCAACATGCCGCGCTTGATTCCACGCTGGCTTGCGACTTCAAAAGGGCTTGCGTATCGAGCTGATAAAGCCTGAGGTACATAGTCGCTCAAAAGCGCTCTGAACTGCCTCAAAAGTTCTGACTTTGAATAGTGATCAGGTATGACGACAACCCTAGCATTTCTTAGGTGGCCGCTCTGGGAAAACTCTCGAGCATCTGAAGGGTTGATGTAGCGCACTCGTGGGGGCCTGATCTTGTAGGCAAAGGCCGCCTTGCCGTGTGCTAGCCACCATTCCTCAAACTCGCCCTCAAAGACATCACCAAAGTGCTCATAGACTCTGGAAAATTCCGGGTCGCCCGTCTTGCCTTTAGCTTGGCATAAACGCCAGTACTCCGGACTTAACGAAAGACAAATCCACCACAGGTAATAGGGGCTGCGCTTCGCAGCAGCCACTTCAGCCCTGCGCTCCTCATATAACTGCCGTGAAAGGTTTGGAAATATGCGACTCATATTGTGTTATCAACAAAAAGCTATATTAAGACAGTATATGGTAACAACTGCTTTAATGGATCCCATCAGCAAAGCGAAAGACAAAGGGTCTAACGAATGCTGAACTAACTAAGGAGATTCAAATGAGCAAGTCAAACGCAGCTAAGGTCCTCATCAACGAAGTCAACTTTGAAGCAGAAACTTCGATTGTGCTTAATCGCCTTAATCAGTTGAGCGATGAGCGCTCTGATTGGGAAGGTAGTGTCTATCGTTCTGCCACAGAAACCCTCTACGGCTTGCTCAGCAAAACCTACGCAGCTTACGAGGATCATTTTGTGAATACAGATGACAGTTTAAGAAAGGCGTTCCGCGCTGCTTTGATTCAAAAGCTCGCAAGCGATGGCATCCGTACGCAGAAGACCTCAACAACGCTTGGGATCTTAATTCGCTATGTCTTCAAGAGCGACCGTAAGCGTGTCATGCGTTATCGCTATGTGATCGAAGCTGCTAAGTCCCACGCTGTTTCATCTCTCGATCTGCCAAAGTGGCTTGATCAAGTAGGTGGGATTGATGGTGCTTGTAAGCTAATTACGCTGAGCGAAGAGACCCAAGCAAAGCGACAGCGCATTGCTCACGAGGTCTCAGCCTTGACCCAAGAGATCGAAGATCGTCGTAGCGCTCCACTCGCTCGAGTCACCCTAAATGGAATCAAGTCTGATAGCCGTTCTGTGCTGATCGCAGAACCCAACGACCAAGGTGGATTCGACATCATCTGCGTAGTGCCACAGTTAACTGACAGCGTTTACGATGCGTTGGTGAAGTCAGCAGCAAAGCAGGTAACGCTCGCCAAAGATGAGGCTGCGATACTTAGCCAAGAAGCCGTCAACTTCGCAGGTACTGTCGCCGTCAACGAAAAGCAAGCGCTCGTAGCTGCTTGAAGCTAACTAATGGCTCTCGCCTAACTATTGAAAGAGCCCCAAAAGTTCATCCTGTCAAATGCTCAGAATCTAGCCGCTAGATTCTGAGCATTTCAACGGCTCGTCTGAGCATCGATGGATTAGTCTCAATGTAGCGCTGCGTCACAGATAAACTGCGATGCCCTGCAAGTTCCATCAGCACTCTCACCGACACTCCCTTTTCAGCAAGCTGTGTGATGAAGCTACGCCTTCCACTATGACTGCTCGCCCCGTCGATACCCGCGTTTTTGTACATGTAGTGAAAGTGCTGCGACAGTGTCGAAGCGCTGAAGCCGCGATCGGGATTCTTTTGCGTACAAAACAGAGCTCGATTCGTATCCGTCATCGTTAAGGGGAATAAGTCCTTGAGGCGAAATCTAACGGATAAGTAGTGATAGATTTCGTGCTGCGCTTTCTCAGATAAGACCACCAATCGACCACGACCACCTTTGGTTTGATCTGGAGCTAGTCGAATCTCATCTCTTATCTTCCCATCTTTGGTGAGTACTTGCGAAAGTCGCAGTGCCGCAACCTCCCCAATTCGCATCCCTGTCTGTGTAGTGAGTAAAAACATAGCTCGATTACGAGATGCGTGTTTATGGTTTGCGATATACCTCAGTACACGACTCACATCTCGTTCCGTTAAAACTCGGGCTTGTGACATCTGATCTCCTTTAAAAACCAATGAGTTCGCATGTATTTATGATGAACCCTTTGGTTTGAAAGGACAACCGTGATCGGTATAAATTAAATTTCTATATAGATCATATACTTACCCAAAAACCAACACTTTGTTCAATTTGTGTTGGTTTATGGATCGATCATAAAACCATAGCTTTTAACTTTCAATCTTGACTATTCGACCGTGATTTCACTCGCACAGAGAGCAATTCAACAGGTCCTATGCGATTAACCATTTCGTTGAGCATACCGTTGGGGAAGTATGGGGAGGAATGCTCTGGATATGGTCCAACTATTAAAGCGAACCGTCGCTTTCATCGGAACGCCCCAAGAAGCACTGACTCAGCAAGTGGCGAGAGATCGTGAAGGAATACTGACGCTTTCCCAATCAACAGTATGCTGATTCAGGTGGAGTACACCCTTTGTCATATAGCTTAGCCAACCCTGATCTCTGTAAGGGACTAGCTCAATCTGATGGCCAGCAAATGGCAACTTAATCCATGTTGACTTAACCACATCGCTCAATTGCCTTGAGCGCTCAGTGTCTACACGCATCACTGCGTGATAGTGAGGGAACTGGCCGACGCTTAGACCCTCAAGCACTGGAACAAAGAGAAGTCTTGTCCCATGCCGCTTCGAGATGTTTCCGTAAAGCGCACGATCGATTCGTATCTTAAATAGAAACATTGTTTTTCGAAGCAATTCAATCATCCGTTCGTCGTGAGGCGTAGCGATCAGTCTGCTTGCGCGGATGAAACGCCAAACTTTTCGCTCGTCGAAAGTGAAGGTGATCGCATGGGTAAATTCGCTGTGATGCCGAGCGATCCACGCCGATAGTTGATCTTTTAGTTGTGAGTCATTCTTGCTTTGGCAAGTGTAGTAATTTGTTTCTAGCCATTTCATTACAGTATTTATTCCATACCAAATAAAAACTGAAAGAAACCAATTAGGTACTGTATCGAAATCTTCAAAACCAAATCGAGATGGGCGCAAGATATTTTTCGATATGAAATATGGAGCTACGCATGAGTGTCTTGACTGGACTGAAGTGGATTGCGCCGAAGCGAGCTGTTTCCACAACACCCATTGAATATCGTCGGGAGAAACTTAGGAGAAGGCTCAAAGAGCAAATTCAGCTTGCTCAGGCGCAGCTAGAAGGACACCCGGTTCACACCATGCGTCGTCGTCTCATCACCGATCGAGTTTCCGGTGAACAACTTGAATCAGAACACCGCGTAAGACAGCGTTGCTGGTGGTTCATGTCCGAGAATGGAAAAATTGCCCTTGAAATCAAGTATGGGTCTAAGCCCCTCGAATTTCAAAAGGGTAAGACTGCGATTGAGCTCGACGCCGTCTCGGCATTGGTTCCTATGCTTGAACTGATGATCGTAGCGCTTGACGCTGGGGAGTTAGACCTTTTGATTCAAACTGCGTCTGACCAATTGAAGAAGCGCTTTAAGGCAAAGACGCATTGACTAGATGCTAAGCGTCTCGTTTTGGGACGCTTGCGTTTAGTTTCGTTGTCTAGGGCTTCGTTTGCTCTGTAGCATGCCTATGTTTCGCTCTGCCGTTAGAGCACTTGCGTAGTGCCGCTCAATCATTTCAACGCTTGTTCGTGCGTTCCTCGCTAGGGTAAGCATATCGATCCCAGTGCCATAAAGAAGTCTTAGCGTGATTGCTGTATGCCTTAGCGAATAGAGCGTTCGTGGATTTCCGTGAGGGCCATCTCGTAATTCAAGCTTTTCGAGCAGATTTCTGAACATCCATCCCAGTACAGCTAGCCCGTAACTTCTATTGTGCTCTGATGGCAAGAACAAGAAATCGTCCGGTCTGCCAAAGCCTTCTGTTTTCTGTTGTTCCAATAAATGCTCGTATAGTCGAACAGCTGCCCTGAGCGTCACAATCGGTGCGTCATGCGCTTTGGTTTCGGGAAGCGTTAAACGAAGATAGGTGTGTTGTCCCCTTACTACTTCAATGTGACGATGTCTGAGCGTCTTCAGATCACTAGGTCGCACGAAGCTGTTGACCATAAAAGCGATCACGAATGCCAAGTCTTTTGGGTATCGTCTGTATCTAGGAATAATCCAGAACCGTTTAGGAATGGTCCGATTCGGATTTAAGACAGGCTGACCGACGAGAGCTCGAGCAGTCTTGAGTAGCTTCACATACTCCGTGGGTGTGAAACTGCCGCGAGAACGCTTTCTTATTTTGACCGAAGGCATCGATGGGATGATCGAAATAGCGTTTATCGCAAGTGCGTACTTGAGCACCTTTCTGAGTGTCATCAAGTAGAGCGAAAGTGTTGTGCTTGAAAGCGAGCGAGTCTCAAGCTTTGAGCAAAATGCCTCGATGTCAATTGGGGAAATAGCCTTAACTGGCAGATCACCAAAAAAGGGGATGATTTCTGTGGCTAGACGAATTTGATCCGCTTTATAGGAGAGCTCAGCAAACTCGCCTCGATCTCTTCGAGCAGCTTCTCGCCGCATGAGTTGAATCGCTAGTTGCTTGAATAGAGTATGCGATAGCTGTTCTTCGTCGACTTGACCAAGGTTTGTATAGCGATGAAATAGTCCAACTGCCCAACGCTTAGCGTCTTCGAGTTGAGTCGTCCTTGTGCTTCTGGCGATCATCTTCCCCGCATGAAAGAAGCGACACTGCCAAAAGCTGCTAGCTTTGATCCGATAAAGCGTTAGTGTTTTGGGTTGCCCTTCAATCTGACAGAAAGTTGACCGAAGTGGGCAAGCCCTCGACAAGGTTCTTCTGTATTCAGCGTCGTTGCTGGCTTCGTTCAACACAAGTGGTCATGCTAGACCCATTCGTTTTAGTAATTGGAATTGTTGAGCAAATTTCCAGGGCATCAAAAAGAAAAAGACCCATCTTTCGACGGGCCTCGAAGATCCTAACTAGGTTGTTTTGTTTTGCAGCGATGGCCCTTAATTCATGCTCACTGAGTTCCAAAGAAAAACCCGCCAGCGGCGGGTTTTTCGCTAATCGTTGTGAGAGCCGATTAAAACGAATGGTTGATACCAAATGCGAACTCAGTCCGCTCGCGCTTAGAAGTAGCGCCCTTGAGTTCATCAGCACCGTACATCGCGTACAAGGTCGTCCGCTTGCTCAACATTTGCCTTAATCCGATGTTGTAACCGGAGAAATCGCCATTGTGGCCATCACCTTTTCCAAACGAACCATGGAACATGGTGTTGGCGGCAACCATATAGCGCGCACCTAGTTGGTAAGCACTGTAGTCCGCGGTTGCATTCTTCTGCTTAACTTCACCCCACATACCTAAGAGGGTCAACTGCTTGGAAGCAACATAGCTTGCCCCTATCACAGTCTCATCTCTGTCCCGCGCAACTGTCGCACTGGAGTTATCCTTTTGATTGTTAAAACCAGCTTGGATGACAAGTGGCCCCGCTGCATAGCGAAGTGAGCCGCCCGTTGACTCGACATCGTTGGTCGCGCCCGGATCATTAGTCTTGTTCGTAATAGCCACCCTAGCGGTGATCCCACCCATCGTCGGGGAGGTCCACATCGCCTGACCACTGTTGCGGACGGTGGTGATGGTTGTTCCACCGTTTAGATACACAGTTTTTCCGACTTGTAAGTTACTAGCCATAGCTGCGTCGAAAGTAAGGGCTGTTAAAAAGACAGGGGTATAGTCGCGTCCGATTTCAACCGTACCGAAGCCGCCAGCGAGAGAAACAACGCTGCGCCGAACACCAGCCCCACCTAAATTGCCTACCGCTGGGGCACCAGTCAACTGGTTGACTGGACCGGTTTGCAGGTTTCCTGTGTCACCAGCATCCATTCCAAGTTCGTAAAAAAACCCTGCGGTCAGGTTTCCGATCTTCTCGGTACCCCGAAAGCCAAGCCGATTAGCCGACATGGAACCTACAGCATTGCCACCAGTACTGTTTCTACTAACCTCAGTCCTGCTTGTCCCGGTGGTGGTTTCCTCAGTGGTTCCACGATATCCAGCATCCATAACGCCGAACACGGTTACTTGGGCCGAAGCAACGGCCGGTACAGCTGCTGCGATTGCAATCGCGAGAAGCGATTTCTTCATGAGTCACTCTCCTAAGTTTCTGAATCATCGGCAAGTCGCCGAACAACTCCCCGGTCTACTTGTTGCAGGGACACCTGCCCCCGACCGGTCTGAAGTTAGATTGATTGTGTACCAAAGACTTCGCACATCCAAGCCTTTGGAAAGAAAACCACCTGAGAACGAGCGCTTGTGTTGTAAATGAATCGCAGTGTGTTGCTCGTGGGCAACAATGTGTCTGCCTTATTAAAATCGGCTCCTGAAATAGCGAGAAAGGACCTGCGATGCGAATGCATTCAACCTCAGACCTTTTGCTGGGCACCATTGGACGTGCGCTGCACACACTATGTGCAACCCCTGCTGCAGCTCGAAGTCCTGCACAGGTTCTTCAGCAATCCACGATGACGGAATCCGATGCGCTTAGTGAGCGTGAAAAGGCCAAGGCCGCTGCGTTGATGCGGGTTAACCACGTGGGTGAAGTCTGCGCCCAAGCGCTTTATGAGGGTCACGCCCTTTCAACCGCCGATCCTGAACTCAAGACATTCTTCATGGCTGCTGCTCAAGAGGAGTCGGATCACTTAGCCTGGACCAAGGGGCGCATTGAGCAGCTTGGCGGGCGTGTCTCTGCCCTCAATCCAGTTTGGTACGCAGGTGCGCTTGCGATCGGCTACCTATCTGGGCGCTTTGGTGATCGAGCGAGCCTCGGGTTCATGCGCGAGACCGAACGCCAGGTCGAGGCCCATCTTGATTCCCACCTTGACGATCTGCCTGAGGCTGATCTGGTGTCCCGCCAAATTGTGCAAGCCATGAAGCAGGATGAGCAAGCCCATGCCGAAGCGGCTTTCCAACAAGGGGCAAGCCCAATACCCGAGCCGATCCAGTGGG
>Ga0194119_10011277_pt1 | contig 11582 bp, 12 predicted proteins | sample TA2MahC100mmetaG_FD_148620 | JGI IMG/M metagenome (GOLD analysis project Ga0194119, IMG submission 148620) | Freshwater microbial communities from Lake Tanganyika, Tanzania - TA2015018 Mahale Deep Cast 100m | ecosystem: Environmental > Aquatic > Freshwater > Lake | place: Tanzania: Lake... | reverse complement strand
AGCCTGGTACCCTGGCCTGGGGGATAGGCCGACCGAGGCCATGAAGGTCCACAAGCTTATCCCCTATCGAAAAACCTCCCAAAACTACGCCTTTTGGCCTTCTAGAGAAGGTTTTTCGATACTCTCTGGAACGCCGTAGCTTAGGGCATCTTCCCTCAAGCTACGACGTTTCAGGTCGTAGTGCCCTCTAACTCGACAGGCGCTCCAATCATGCGTCATCCGGCGCGAAACTTTGACGGCCTCCGTTTTGGGCGAGGAATTGACTTTTTCTCCAGGGGATGGTAGAATGCAGTTGTGGAGAAGGGAGGAGGGATAGCCATGGGGAAGGTCGCTGACCTGAAGCAAATTGATTTGCGCCTGGGGCGGTTGGAACAAGAGGTTCGCGAGTTGCAAGAGACCCTCTGGCGGCCCGACCGAGCGACTGGCGAGCATCCCTTGATCACTCGCCAGCCCGGCGTCTGTGGCGGGGAGCCCATCACCATGGGCACTCGCACCCCTGTGCGCGCCATTGTAGAGCACGTGCGGCTGGGAGACACGGTTGAGGATATCCTGGAGCATCTGCCTTATCTGACCAGAGAACAGGTCCACGCCGCTTTAGACTACTATCGCCAGCATAAACTGGAGATAGACAGTTCGATAGAACTCAATGACGACGAAGGATTTTGGCAGGCATGGGTGTCATCACAGTCTAAAGAATTGTGGGAGCGAGATCCGGCTTTTCAAGCCGAGATTCAGGAAGCCCGCGCTGCTTATCAGGCAGAAGACTATGTGACCATTGATGAACATATCGCCCCAAAGAGGCAAGGAGGAGGTCACGATGACCATAGATGAATACCTGCTCCGCCTGGAGAATAATCTGCTCACGGGCAGCGCCCGCTGGGTGGCCGACTTCACCGAGTCCTTTCGCCACTATAAGATCGAAGACACGGTGTGGGATATGGTGGTGCGGGGGCACATGCGGGGCAAGGGCTTGTTCTTGTCCCGGCTTTTCGCCTACCTGAGCCTGCCCAACTACCAGGTAGCCTGCTTCGTTTACACACGTGAACTGGGGGATAGTGACCTGCGGAGGATGGCCAGGCACCTCCTGGGATACATGAAGGGCGAGGAGTTGGACTGGTGTTGGCTCGTCCTGCCCCGAGAGGGGCCCTTCTCCTCCCGGTTGCAGGTAGCACTGGAGAAAATAGACTACCGGGAACTCGGCATTGCCCTGGTGAATATCTCGTCCCGGGAAATCTTCACCAATCCGTCCTACGTGGGAAGGCGATTGCGTGATCACGTGAAGTGCTTCCGATGAAAACCATAGCTCCCCTGCACATCGGCAATCTCATCAAGTCGTTAGCTATAGCCCTGATTATCCTCAGCCTGGCCTGGAGCACGATCAGCTTTCTGATCACCGGTGACATCCTGATCATCCCGGCTGTGCTCCTGCTGAACCTGGTGCTCGCCGTTGGGCTGGGTTATTTCTATTACCGGTGGCGTTATCATAGCGTCTTGGCCTACAACGGCCAGGGGTTCCGGTTGCAGCGCGGTCGGAAGCTCACCATAGGCCAGTGGGCCGATTTCTACCAGGTGTCTCTGGTGCACCTGGGCTACGGAAACCTGGCCGTGCGCCTGTACAAGGTCGAGGGAGACAATACCCTGGACATCCCGACCACTGACCTGAAGCTGGACGCCTCGGCGCTGCGTTTCGAGCTGATGGACCTCGTCAAAGGCACGCCGCCGCCACCGCCACCCAAGAAGCCAAAGGCTTGATAACCTTGCCAACCTTGCGAAGGTTCGGCAACCTTCGCAAGGTTTAACTTACCCCATGCCCAAAGACAGACTTATCCTCATCCTCGGCCTGCTGCTCAGCGTGCCCCTCGGCTGGCTGCTCGCCCCCCGCTTCCCCCAGGGCCTCATCGTCATCCTGGCCTTGATGGTGGTCACCTGGCTGGCCGTCTACTTCGTCTTCAGCTTCTGGCTGCCCACCCGCCGGCTGGAGGCCTTCCGCCAGGGCCAGCTCCGGCACGAATGCCAGCGCTGTGGGGCCTGCTGCCACCTGCGGGTCAACCTGGACGAGCCGGATTACAAGGCCATTCTCCAGCAGGCCAAAAAGAAGGGCTGGCGGGAGACCATCATCGAGAAAAGCGGCCAGAACTACTGGCTTGTCCGGCGGAAGGATGGCAGTTGCGTCTTCCTGGAGACCGCGCCGGACGGCAGCACGCGCTGCGCCATCTACGCCCTGCGCCCCAAAGCCTGCCGCCTCTACCCGCTGGTGCCTTCTGGCAACAGCCTCAAGGCCGACCTGCACTGCCCCGGCTTCAACGCCGAGAAAGGCAAAACCTACCGCGAGTTCCTGGAATCGCAAGGCGTGCTGACCTACGTGCAAAGCCACCTGGAGCGATGATTGGCCTTGGGATAGGGCCCTGTCAAAGTCAGCATCTCGTCATTGCGAGCGCAGCGAAGCAATCTCTCTCATGGCGCAACAGTGAGATTGCTTTGCTTCGTTCCTCGCAACCGCTGCGCTCCTCGCAATGACTCCCAAAATAACTTTGACAGGGCCCTACCTGGGAGGTTAGCTTGACGAACATCACCCCGCTGATTGAGACCAGCCATCTGGTCAAACGCTATGGCGATAAAGTCGCCGTGCATGACGTGAGCTTTGCCGTGCACGGCGGCGAGATCTTTGGCTTTCTGGGCCCCAACGGCGCCGGTAAGACAACCACGATCAAGACGATCGTCGGCTTGTTGCAACCCACGTCCGGTACGGTGAAAGTGGCCGGCTACGACGTGCAGGCGCAACCGCTGCCGGCCAAGGCCGCCTGCGGCTACGTGCCCGACGAGCCGCACCTGTACGCCAAGCTCTCGGCGCGGGAACTGCTGCGCTTCGTGGGTGACCTGTACGCGATGAGCCGCCCGCAGGTAGAGCGGCGCATGGACGAGCTCCTGCGCCTGTTTGACCTGACCGAGGCCGGTGACGATCTGATTGACTCGTACAGTCATGGCATGCGCCAGAAGACCGCCATTGCCGCCGCCCTGATGCACGATCCCCAAGTGCTGGTGCTCGACGAGCCGACCGTGGGGCTCGATCCCAAGTCGGCGCGGCTGATCAAAGACATCCTGCGCCAACTGGCCGATCGGGGGGCGGCGGTGTTTCTGTCCACGCACATCCTGGAAATCGCCGAGCACATGTGCGATCGTATCGGCATCATCAACAAAGGCGAGCTGATTGCTGTGGGCACGATGAGCGAACTGCGCGCCCTGGGCAAGGGCGAAACCAGCCTGGAGGACATCTTCCTGACGCTGACCGGCGGGACAGAATACGCCGAGATCGCTGAGGTGCTGCGATGAGCCTGGCGAACCCTTACCGCGAGCAGGGCCCTGTCAAAGTCAGTATTTCGTCATTGCGAGCGCAGCGAAGCAATCTCCCTCATGGCGCAACAGTGAGATTGCTTCGTCGCTACGCTCCTCGCAATGACCCTAAAAGTGACTTTGACAGGGCCATGCCCCGAGAATACGGCCTTGGGCATTATGTGTGGAAGTTGCTGCGCCTGCGCGGGCTGATTATTTTCAGCGATTTTCGCCACGCCAAGCTGCGCCGTAAGATCGGCTACATTGTGGCCGCAGTCTTCGTGCTAGCGATACTGATTGGTGTGTTCGTCGCCAGTTGGGCCCTGCTCAGCTTTCTGCGCTCGCCCCAACTGGCCGAATTCATTGACCTGACTCTTTTCCTGGCCAGCGTGCCGGTGATCATCGTCAGCATCGCCTTTTTCGCCATCCTGGGCACCAGTTTTGCCCTGTTGCTCCAGGCGCTGTACCTGGCCGGCGACATGGAGTTCTTGCTCAGCGCGCCGGTGCCCATCCGCGCCGTCTTCCTGGCCAAGCTGCTGGAAGCCATCTTGCCCAACTTCGCCCTGGTCAGCCTGTTTAGCCTGCCGGTGCTCTACGGATTGGGCGTTGCCGGCCGGTACAACCTGCTGTACTATCCGCTCGTTGTGCTCGTCTTGGTGGCCATGGCCCTGGCCGCCGCCGGGCTGGCCAGCCTGCTGGTCATGAGCATCGTGCGCCTGGTCCCCGCCCGGCGCGTGGCCGAGGTGCTGGGCCTCATCGTCGGCGTGTTCTCGCTCCTCTGTTCACAATCCAACCTTTTGTTCAACTCGGCCCAAGGTTCCTCCGAGATTTCCTCGGCCCAGGCATCGCAAGCCTTGAACTTACTGACGCGTCTCAACACACCGTGGTCGCCGCTGGCCTGGGCGGGGCGGGGGCTGTTGGACATGGGCGAAGGGCGCTGGTTGACCGGCTTGGGCTTCCTGGCCCTCACGCTGGGGGGCGTAGGCGTGATCTTTGCCCTGGCCCTGCGCACGGCGGAGCGCCTGTACTACACCGGCTGGGCGAGGGTGCAGGTGGGCGCACGTCGCAAGAAGGTGGCGCGTCCCTCTCGCCCGGTGGTCGAAAGAAGCGCGCCCCTCGTGGCGGTGGTCGAGCATATCGTGCCCGCCGCCGTGCGCGGATTAATCGGCAAAGACCTACTCGTCATCCGGCGCGATCTGCGCAGCATGTCCCAGTTGATCAGCCCGTTGATCTTGGGCGTGATCTACGCCGTGCTGCTGATACGCGGCGGCGGCCAGGCCCCGGCCGGTCGCGGCGAGGCGCCGCTCTGGTTCATGCAGGCGATGCAGAACGTGTTGGTGTACGGCAATGTGGCCATCTCGCTGTTTGTGGGCTGGATGCTCTTGTCGCGCCTGGCCATGATGGGCTTTTCGCAAGAAGGTAAAAACTACTGGCTGCTCAAGAGCGCGCCGCTGAGCGCCAACCAGCTTCTAAGCGCCAAGTTCTTGGTCGCCTACCTGCCTACGTTGCTCCTGGGGGGTGGGCTTTTGCTGGTTATCTCGTTGCTGCAACGCGCCGGCCTGGGGGCGTTATTGTTTGGCCTGGCGGTCGTGGCCTTGTGCTTCGCCGGTGCGGCTGGTATCAACCTGGCCTTTGGGGTGGTGGGGGTTAACCTGGCCTGGGAGGATCCACGCCAGATGACGCGTGGTACCACGGGGTGCCTGGGCATGTTGGCCGGCGCCGGTTACATGCTCGTCACTTTGGCTCTATTTTTCATTCCGCCGATTGTCTTGGCCCTGATGGGCCGATCAGAGACCACCGGCCAACTCATCGGGTTGGTGTTGGGGGGCATCGTCAGCCTGTTCTGCGCCATCCTCCCACCCATGCTGGTGCGTGACCGCGTGCCGCGCATTGGCGAGGTGTAGGCACACGTTTATAGCGGGAGAGCTGACAGCAGATTCGGGTAGCAGATTGAGCAGATTAGCCCACTGGCGGTGAATCTGCTGGCAGCCCCGATGCATTTTATTCTTTGTAATGTATCGGGGCTGGCAGCAATTCGCTCTGCGGCGCCGTGAGCCAGCATGGCGGCAACCAAAGACAACAACGAATTGAGAAAAGAGCGAACCAGATAAGAATTAGTTTGATTCTTAATTCGCTGTTGTCTTCACGTGGCTGCCAGCGCCACGTTATGGAGGGGGCTGGTTGTTACTCAGGGTGATGCTTCACCTCCAGCACGTGCTGGCCGCCGTCGGCCAGGCGGGCCAGGAAGGGGCCCAGGTGACTGCGTAGCTCATCGCTCAGATTCCCCACCACCAGCAGATCCACCGCCGGGGGCTCGCGGTTGTTGTGGCGTGCCCGGTTCCACGATGAGCACGCCCCGGCCCTGTATCCGTAGCTGCTCCAGGAGCGGGCGCAGGCTTTCCTGCAGGGCCTCGCCGAGGCGGCCCAGCACTAACAGATCTACAGTCGGATTCTCGTTCATGTAGGCGGCGATCTCCTCGTGCACCTGCCCATGCCGCAGGGCTGTGTTGGCCGCTACGCCTTGCGCGGCAGCTCGCCTCTGGGCCATCTCCAGAACCACCCGGCCAATATCCGCCAGTCCCTCGTTCACCAGTTCAAGACAGAACTTGGCGGTGTACGCCTCGGGCAACTCGGGGTTAACCACGTACAGGAAAGTCAGGGCAGCCCCGCTCTCCTGCGCCACCTGGGTAGCCTGCTCCTCAGTGCGTTGCGATTCTTCCCCGCCCCGCGTGGCGCAGACGATGTGGTGATAGCGTTTACGTTTCAAATCTCTACCTCCCTACTACTAACAACCAAATCATAGCGATAGCTACGCTCACTATCGTCACCGGTATCCCATCCCTAAGGAACTGCCTGAAAGTGACATGGTAGCCCGCCCGCTCGGCCAGGCCGGCTGTGACGATGTTGGCCGAAGCCGCAACCAACGTGCCGTTGCCGCCAAAGCAGGCCCCAAAGGCCAGGGCCCAGTACAGGATGCCACCCTGGGCCCCTGGCACTGTCTGGGTGAGATAAGCGACTACGGGTAGCATGGTCACCGTGAAGGGGATGTTATCTATAATCATAGAAGCGAAGGCGCTCACCCAGAGGACCAGCAGAATGGCGACGATGAGGTTTCCTGCGGCCAGGCTGTTGACCCCATCGGCGATGACCTGGATGAGCCCCACCTCTTCTGCCGCCCCCACCACGATGAAGAGCATGATGAAGAAGATCAGGCTGGGCCATTCCACCCCTTCCAGCTCCTGCACGATATCTGCCCCCGTCCATAGCAGCAGGGCAGCCGCCCCGGACAGGGCGGCAATGCTGGGCTCCATGTGCAAGACGCCGTGCACCAGGAAGAGCAGGATAACCACCCCAAAGACGATGAGCGATTTCCTGAGAAGACGACTATCGGTGATACGGTGGTGCTCGCGTAGCTCAGCCAGGAGAGCCGCGGTCTCCTCCCGCCCCAGGCGGCGATACTCGCGGCCATACTGCAGCCGCATCAAAATAACCAGGGCGATTATGCTGACGATCACTGCCGGCGTCATGTGCACCAGAAAGTCTACGAAAGTGAAGTTGGCGTAAGAGCCGATGAGCAGGTTAGGTGGATCGCCGATAAGGGTAGCCGCGCCGCCGAGGTTGGAGGCGAAGATCTCCGGCAGGAGCAGCGGCCAGGGGTTAATCTTGAGGATCAGGGCAATCTCCACGGTTACCGGCACCATGAGCAGCATGGTGGTAACGTTGTCCAACAAGGCGGAGAGGACGGCGGTAGCGATGGCGAAGAGGATGGCCAGCCGGAACTCACTGCCGCCAGCCACGGAGTAGGCCTGGACGGCCAGCCAGGGGAAGACCCCGGTGCGCGCCGTAATGGTAACCAGGATCATCATGCCCATGAGCAGGAAGATCACGTTCAGGTCAATGTGCTTCACTGCCTGCTGGAAGGACAGGATGTGGAAATCGGCGTTGAAGGTGCCGATGGTGTAGGTGGTCAAGAGCGGAATAGCCGCACCCAATAGCGCCGCTGCTGTGCGATGTACGATCTCCAGGGAGATGAGAACGTACACCAGAAGAAGCAACAGGGTAACGATCCAGAAGGCTATATTGTGGATGTGCACCAGGGTGAAGTCCAGGCCGACATAAAAACCGTTATTCTTCTGGGCAATCTCCGCCGCGGTAATGGTGCGTCTGGTAGCGGCGTAGGTCGGCTTGGCCGCCTGCACGGTAACGATCGTCTCTGGATTCTCCAGAACGGCTACCTGTTCGGCGCCCAGCGGTATGCGGATCAGAAAAGCCCCTTCCTCGTCCGTCTGCCAGACCTCGTGGTTCTCAGCGCGGGGCGCCAGGCTCTGGCCGCCTATGCTCACCTTGAGCTCCGCATCGGCTACGCCTTCGCCGTGGGTGTCGCGCACATACCCCGAGATAGTAAGCTGGGGCTGGCCTTCGTCGGCTCGTGCTACGGCCAGCGGCCATAGCAGACCAATCAACACAACAACGAGGACAAGGAGGAGAATTTTCCCCTGTCGTGGCGCGGTCATGTGTTGTACCGCTGCGGTTCTGGCCGACGGCTGCGCTGGCCACCCACCACCCGCGACACCGGCACAACGAACAGGATGCCGGTGTGGGGTTTCGACAGGTCGCCTACCACCCGTTCCGTGGCCGCAATCACCCGCTCCACGATGGCCTCATCGTCTATGACGGCAAAGAGGGTGCGGTGGGCAGCCTGTTCACGCGCCGTGAGATCCTGCAGGGATGGTAACAGAGGAATGTCATCGCGGAACAGCTCATTGGCTATTCGCCGCAATCCTGTGCTCTCCAGCACCGTGGCCCCTGGTACGCCGGCCTCTTCCCAGGCCGGCAGGAGGTCACGTAACAACTCTGGATTGTCCAGGACAAAGACGAGAAGGAAGAACATTAAACTTTCCTCCTTACCTTTGGAATTAAGCCCGACATGCCGAACGCAGCAGGACGGGCGTGAGCAGCGTAGTCACCAGGATGACGATCACCATCACGGCGAAGGTGCCCTCGTCAATGAACCCGCTGCTCAGCCCGACCGAGGCTACAATCAGTCCCACTTCCCCGCGGGAGACCATGCCGATGCCTACCCGCAGGGCCTCACGATGGGGACAGCCTCGGAGGCGAGCCCCTAAGCCACAGCCGATCATCTTACCCAGAACGGCCATCACAACAATGGCCAAGGTAAATAACAGATACTCACCGCTGAGCGCCCGACCATTGGCCCGCAGGCCCACGCTGACAAAGAAGATGGGCACCAGGAGGCCATAGGTGATCATGTGGATGCCCTTCTCAATGTTCTGGCGCAGAGGCGTGCCCGCAAACAGCAGGCCAGCCAGGAAGGAGCCGGTGATGGTGGCCATCCCCCCGATCGCCTCTGCAGACCAGGCATAGATGAGGGTAACGACGATGACCAGGGCGATCAGGCCCTCGCTGATAGGCAAAGCCGACACCCGTCGCGCCAGGCGCGTAAACAGGAGTGAGCCGATGAGCAAGGCCCCCACCAGGTACACCGCCATACGCCCGGCAATGACGATCAGGTCACTGAGCTTCACCCCACCACTGCTTTCGCCAGCGACGGCCACGTAGCCAGAGAGCAGGAGAATCACCAGAATGTCGTCCACCACTGCCGCCGCCAGGAGCGTCAGGCCCTCGCGGCTACGCAGGAGACCGAGCTCCATCAACGTCTGCGCCGAGATGCTCACCGACGTCGCCGTCAGAATAAGGCCCACGAAGATAGCACTCGCCAGAGAGAAGCCAAAGGCCAGCGCGACTGCTGCCCCCAGGAGCAGGGGCACGACCACGCCCAGCGTGCCGGTGAGCAGCGCTGTTCCACCCACATGGCGCATATCGGCAATGTCAGTCTCCAGTCCGGCCATGAACATGAGGAAGATGACCCCCATCTCGGCCAGATCGAGCGTGGCCTCTTGCACATGGCCGTGGGCGAACGGCTCGCGGGCGAACAGGTCCACGAGAGTCGGGCCGAGAAGCAGGCCCATGAGCAATTCCCCCAGCACGGCCGGCTGGTGCAGGCGCAGGCTGACGTAGCCAGCGGCTTTAGCCGAGAGGATGATGATGGCCAGAACCAGCAAGAAGCCGAGAGAAGACTCCATGTGTCCCCCTGGGTGCATTGAGGCAGCCTAACCTCATCGGCGCGACCTCCCACCGCAACTCTATAACCCGATACCGCGTACGTACAACAAGAACACGCCCGCCAGGTAAAGAATTATCAGCAACAGAGCGTCCAATTCGATAAACAAGAAGCGCCGCTCCAGGCGGGCCAGGTTGCCCACCAGGGCCAGGTTGGTCAACAGTAATCCCAGCAATCCGGCCAGCACAAAGGCCGGATCAATGACGGCCAGGAAACGCCCTGGCGTGTAGAAAAAATCAACCAAAACCAGAGCGAACATATTGAAGACGTTGCTGCCGAACAGATTGCCCACCGCCATATCAAACGCCCCCAGGCGAATGGCGGCCAGGGCGGCCACCAGCTCAGGCAAAGAAGTGACGAACGCTACCAGCACCGCGCCCACAAAACCTGTGCCCAGCCCGGTAATGCGCGCAATCTCCACACTGGACGAAACCAGGTACGGTACGACCAGGATCAAGACCACCGTCGCCGCGCCAAAGCCCAGCAGGGCGCGCCTCAAGCTCATAACATGACCTGGCACAGCTTCGGGTAGCGGTTCAATGGCCGCACCCGATTGCTGGCCCTGGAGTTGGATCAGCCGGACACCGCCCACGTAGACCAGCATGACGATGAGGCTATCCACGCCGACCCAGCCAATTTGCCAGGGGACGTTGGCGAGCATGAAGAACATCACCAGCCCGATCATTGACGTGGCCAAAGCGGCGGTCAAGGCGTGGGTGAAGGCTACCTGGCGCAAGATGCGGGCGCGCTGATGGAGCAGGTCCAGCACGGCCAGCAGAAACATGTTGACCATGTTGCTACCAAAGAAATTGCCCGCCGCCAGGTTGGGCACGGTCTGCTGGATCGAGCTGATGGCCGTGACCAGTTCTGGCAGTGACGTCGCCCCGGCCAGCAATAACGCCCCGATGAACATGCCGCCCAGGCGCGTGCGCACGGCAATCACGTCGCCGTACTCGGCCAGCTTGATGGCTGCGGCAACGGTCACACCGGAACTGACCAGAAAAATCAACCAGGCCATAGCGCCCTTCCGCCTATTCGGACGAGGAGTCGTACTGCTTGGGCAAGCCCCAGGCGGCTTCCACGGGCAAGGCGAACAGGATGCCGGTGTGTGGGCCGGACAAGTCGCCGGTAACAGCCTCGGTAGCGGCCACGGCCCGCCGCACGGCGTCCATATCCGGCACTACAGCAAACAGCGTATTGTGGCTGTACTGGTCGGTGCGCAGCAGACGGCTGAAGCCCATAAACAGAGGGGGACATTCCTGATCGATCTGCTGCCGCAAACGCTGCACCCCAGTGCTTTCCAGCACAGTAATGCCCAAGACGCCGGCCTCTGTCCAGCCATCCAACACCGCCGTGAGATGGGCCGGGTTATCCAGGACGCAGATTAGCAGATACATGTCACACCATCCTTGCTTAAACATGAAACCAGAAAAGCCGGGTTTTTGGCTGTGAAAAGTAGCTTCCGCTTTTTGAAGGAAATTCCCGCTTATGCAGCGGAAAAACCCGGCTTTTTGCCCTCGAAAGCGGAAGATACTTTTTGCCCGATTTCTGGTTTCATGCTAAAGTATCCCTCAAGGCTATAAGCCAGTTGCGGCCTATTTTACGCTTTCTCCGGCTGTCTGTCAAGCTGGCGTGGCGGCGCAAAGTATGGTATAATTGCTTTGTATCCGGTGATGGGCCTGGCCATGGCCTTGCCCGGCCGGCGGCGGCAGGCTCCCAAGTAGTGAGTCAGTAGAGTTGTTGCAGAATAAGCCGGTAGCCACAGAACTACACAGAAGGACACAGAATGGGAATTTATCGGTTCACGTGATTTTTCTGTGGATTTCTGTGTATTTCTGTGGCTGAGTCCCCGCCAGCGCTATTTTGCAGCGAATCGTTAGATCAGTGGGGCTATGACGATGAATGCTCCGCTAGACAAAGACCACGGCCACTCCAAACTTCGTCTCCTAGAGCGCCTCCCCAGCCTGGATCGCCTGCTCATGATCCTGAGATGGGGGGCCATCGCCGTCGTCTTCTTCCTGGCCTGGGTCAACCCGGCCCGTCCCACCTACGCGGCCCTTCTCCTGGCCGTCTATAACGCCGCCGTGGGGGTTCTGCGCGGCCGCTTTGC
>Ga0194119_10011275_pt1 | contig 11583 bp, 7 predicted proteins | sample TA2MahC100mmetaG_FD_148620 | JGI IMG/M metagenome (GOLD analysis project Ga0194119, IMG submission 148620) | Freshwater microbial communities from Lake Tanganyika, Tanzania - TA2015018 Mahale Deep Cast 100m | ecosystem: Environmental > Aquatic > Freshwater > Lake | place: Tanzania: Lake... | reverse complement strand
CCGTGGTTCAGGAACAGGTGGTGGCGATCGCCACCCCGGTAGCGCAGGACGGGTTCAGGTGCGTGGATCATGGTGCGGTTGGCCGGAGGCCGGCACACGCACCACGGGGAAAATCATTTGGGAGGAATCCCCACATCCAGCGCGACGACTCGTCGCGCTGCGGCCACCGCGGCTTTTCCCAAGCTCGGTTGGCAGACCCACGCCCCGGCGGGAAGCCGTGGCGGGGAGTCGTTCATGATGCGAATGCACGGGAGGAGAAAGAGACGAGATTCCCCCGACGGCAAGCCCGCGAAGGCGCGGGTTATGGCATAAGGGCGCGCGGACGCGCGCGCGTTGAAGTTGAGGGGACGGGACGGGACTAAAGGACGAATGAACCTAGGGGCGGGCGCGGGACGCGCCCGTTGAAGTTACGGGTTGAGGTTGAGGTGACGGGGGAGCCAAACGCGTGGCGTGGGCTTCAACCTCAACCCTCAACTTCAACGCGTCCGCCGACGCCGTCGATAAACGGCAAGGCGACGCCTATCATGCTTCCATTCAATCGATTATGAATCCGCGCGACAGGGTACGGATTTTCGAGCCACCCCTGAGTTCGGTCTGGGGGATGGGTTGAGGTTGATACGGGCGCCCGCTCACTGCAGCCCGGGCGGGAGCTGCTGGACAATCTTCTTGATGTCCTCGACGGCGTCGCGATGGCAGACGAGGACGGCGTCCGGCGTCTCCACCACGACGAGGTCGCGCACGCCGCACAGGGCGATCGCGCGGCCGTTGCTCACCGCGATATTGCCCTCGGCCCGGCTGGTGAAGACTGGGCCGCGCACGGCGTTGCCCGCGGCGTCCTTGGGGAGGTGCCGCGGCAGCGCGGTCCAGAGGCCGACGTCGTCCCAGTCGAAGGCCGCGAGCAGGGTCTCCACCGCGGCCGCCTTCTCCATAATGGCGTAGTCGACCGAGATCTTGGGCAGGCGGGGGAAGCGGTCGGCAAGGTAGGCGGAGGCGTCGCCCGCGGGAAACCCGCGCACGAAGGCGGCCAGCTCGGGGGCGTGCCGGTCGGCCTCGGCGAGGAAGGAGCCCACGCTCCAGAAGAACATCCCGGCATTCCAAGCGTGCCGGCCCTCCGCGAGGTAACGGGCGGCCGTGGCGGCGTCCGGTTTCTCGACAAAGCGGCTGACCTGCCGGAACACGCCGGCCTCGCCCCGCGCCAGCTCCGGGCCCAGCTCGAGGTAACCGAAGCCCGTGGCCGGGTGATTTGGCTGGATCGCGATCGTCAGCAGGGCCGAGGACGCGGCCGCGCGCGGCAGGGCGGCCGCCAGCTGGCGGCCGAAGGCGCCGCGGTCCGCGATGAACGCGTCCGCCGGCAGCAGCGCCAGCGCGGCCCGCTCACCGCCCCGGGCCCGCACCAGCGCGGTCGCGAGGGCGGCGGCGGGGGCGGTGTCGCGTTTTGCCGGCTCGGCGACGATCTGGTCGGGCGGCACCAATCCGGCCAGCGCTTCGCGGGTCGCGGGCAACTGCACCTCGTTGGTCAGCACGAAGAGGTTCTCCGGCGGCACGACCGCGCCCACGCGGCGGACGGTCTCCTCGACCAAGGTACGGTCGGAGAGGAGACGCAGGAGGTGCTTCGGGGTGCGGGCCCGGCTCATCGGCCAGAACCGCTCGCCGCTGCCACCGGCCATGATGCAGGCGTAATGGAGGGAGCTCATCGTGGGGAAATTCAGGCTGGGTCAGGTCCGAAGGACGATCTTGCCGCACTGGGCGCCGGCCTCCAGCCGCGCGAAGGCCTCCGCCGCCGCAGCCAGCGGGTGCACCTCGCCCACGAGGGGACGGAGCCGATGACGTTCCACCAGCGCGAGCAGGCCGCGCCAGTCGGCGGGGGAGCCCATCGTCGAGCCGAGCAGGGAGAGCTGTTTCCAGAAAACCTTGCGCACCGGGAGGACTGCGTCGCCGCGCGTGGCCCCGAAGAAGACCAGCCGACCTCCCGGCGCGAGGACGTCGGCCAGCCGCGCGAAGCCCGCGCCGCCCGCGCTGTCCACGACCACGTCAAACGTACCCGCCCGGGCGACGGCGGCCTCTGTCCAACCGGTGTCGGTGTACAGGAACCCGCCGCGCGCCCCGAGCGCCTCGGCCCGCGTCACCTTGGCGGCGGAGCCGGAGGTCACCCAGACCTCGGCGCCGGCGGCCACCGCGAACTGGAGGGCGCTGGCGGCCACGCCGCCGCCGATCCCGGTGACGAGCACCCGTTCCCCGGCGCGCAGCCGGGCGCGGGTGAAGAGCGCGCGGTAGGCGGTAAGGCCGGCGAGGGGCAGCGCGGCCGCCTCCTCCCAGGAGAGGTGAGCGGGCCGGGCCGCCAGTTGGCCCGCGGGCACGGCGATGCGGCCGGCCAGGGTACCCGCGCGCGGTAGGCCGAGGATCTGGAACTGGGCGCCCTGCGCCCTCTCGTCGTCGCCCCAGAAGAACGCGGGGTTGAGGATCACCTCGCGACCCAGCCACGCGGGGTCCACGCCCGGGGCCGCGGCCACCACCACCCCGGCCCCGTCGGAGCCCGGGATGCACGGCCACTTTAGGCCGGCGTACTGTCCGGACTTGATCCAGACGTCGCGGTGGTTGAGCGCGGCCGCCCGCAGCTCCACGACCACCTCGCCGGCGTCGGGCATCGGATCCGCCACCTCGCCGACCAACAACTGGTTGGGCCCCTGCAGTTGCGCCGCGATCATCCCCGAACGTGGCGCGCCGGCGGCCCGCGGCGCAAGCAGTCTCTCGCCCGCGTTTGCCGTTGCGCCGGGCGGGCCCGCCCGCGTCATTGCCGCCGCCTGCTCCTCGCCTTCCACAAACCCTACGGGGTGCTCTCGCAGTTCACCCCGGAGCCCGGCTCCCGCTGGGGCACGCTCGCCGCCTTCGGCCTCCCGCGCGGGGTCTACCCGCTCGGCCGGCTGGACGCCGACTCGGAAGGGCTGCTGCTGCTGGCCGACGAACCGGGCCTGAACCACCGGCTGCTCGATCCCGCGTGCGGCCACCGCCGGGAGTACTGGGTGCAGGTCGAGGGTGAGCCCGACGACGACGCCCTCCGCCGCCTCAGTGCGGGCGAACTGCGGATCGATGGTGTTCCCGTGCGCCCGGCCCGCGCGTGGCGGCTGGAGCCGCCGCCGGACCTGCCGCCCCGCGTCCCAGCCATCCGCCTCCGCCAGACCATCCCGGACCGCTGGCTCGCCCTCGAACTCACCGAGGGCCGCAACCGGCAGGTGCGGCGGATGACGGCCGCCGTCGGCCACCCCACCCTGCGACTGGTGCGTGCCCGGATCGGCGGATTACCCCTTGGGGCGCTCGCCCGCGGCGCGTGGCGCGAGCTCAACCCCGCGGAGCGCCGCCAGGTATTCTCCGGGGATCACTGACCGCCCGCGGGAATCTCGCCCCGGCCCGCTGGTTAATCGATATCAGTAACTGCGGCCTCGCCGGGCTCCCCGCGGACGCGCCTGCTCGCGCGGTTGGCACCAAACCCTTCCTCCCGATGAAACTGCCCCTCCCTGCCCAGCGGGTCGCCCTCGCGGCCGCGCTACTGTTGTCCCCCCTCGCCCGCGCCCAGCGGGCCCCCGCGCCGGCCCCGCAGGCCGACGAGGTCGTCGAGCTCTCCCCGTTCGTCATCTCCTCCAGCGCCCTGATCGACGGCAACCGCATCGCGGAGGCCACCGCCGGCACGCTGGTGGCGCGCCCGATCGACAAGCTGCCGATGGGCCTCCAGGTGGTGAGCGCCGAGATGATGAAGGAGCTCAACATCTTCAACGCGGACGGCCTCGGCCAGATCGTCCCCGGCCTCGCGAACCAGAACCAGACCTCCTCCGAGGGCACCGGCAACAACACCCAGTACGCGTCGCGCGGGTTCACCGTCCTCCCGCGCCGCAACGGCTTCGCCCCCGGCGGCCGCCTCTACGATATGACCGGCATCGACCGCGTCGAGGTCATCCGGGGCCCCAACTCCCTCCTCTACGGGCAGAGCGACGCCGGCGGCATCATCAACTACATCACCAAGCGGCCCCGCCTGCGGAACACCCCCGACGCCAAGGGCAGCATCGGCGGTGCCTTCGGCAACTACGCGTTCTACCGCGCCCAGGCGGACGTCGACGTGACCCTGGTGCCGAAGACCCTCGGTTTCCGCCTCCCCGCCTCGTTCACCAGCAACGAGCGCGAGTTCAATTTCTTCCGCAACAAGGCCATCGCCTACAATCCCTCGGTGCTCTACCGCCCGCTGAGCAACACGGAGGTCTCCCTCGAGTGGGAGTACCTCGACGTGCGCACCAACTTCGGCGCCTTCCAGCCGATCGTCTGGCGCCCGCCGGGGTCCACGGTTGAGTACGTGGACAAGGACAGCCGCGGCCTCGGTCGCGCCGCGCGCGGCGGCCTCTTCGGTCCCTACGCCAAGGCGGAGAACAAGCAGACTAACTGGACCGCCGACCTCACCTCGCGCCTCACCGACAACATCACGTTCCGCGCCGTGTACTCGAAGAACGCCCGCAACCGCAACGAGATCGTCCCCACCGGCGGCGACCCCTTCCGCGCGGTCCCCGTGGCGTACTTCGGCGCCAACACCCGCGACGGCAACCGCATCACCGGCTACAAGGGTGACCTCCTCGGGGAATGGACCCTCGCCGGGATGAAGACCCGCACCCTCGCCGGCTACGAGTACAACAAGAACATCTTTTTCGCCTCCGTCTGGCGCGGCTGGAATGCCGCCACCAGCCAGCGCGACAACATCTTCACCCTCAACCTGGGCTACGACCCCGCGTCGCAACGCGTGACGCGCCCGCCCACCGCGGCGGACTTCCGCCCCTTCAACGGCGTCTCCGGCGCCTGGCTCGACACCCGCCTCGACCCTGCCCTCTGGCGCCTCGAGGTCGGCCCCAACCGCTTCCAGAGCGAGTGGACCAACACCCGCGTGAGCGAGGTCCTCTCCGCCTTCGACGACCGCCTGCAGATCCTCGCCGGCGTCGCCCGCGGCAAGAGCACCCTCGTCAACACCACCACCGGCCAGGCGGACGACCGCAAGGCCACGGTCTGGCAGACCGGCATCGGCTGGGTGCTCGACCAGCGCAAACAGCACATGCTGTTCTTCAACCGCAGCACGAGCTACCAGCCGCAGTTCCTCTTCGACATCAACTTCGCCCCGCTCGCGCCGCTCACCGCGGAGGGCATCGAGGGCGGGCTGAAGTCCACCTGGGGCGGCACCGGCCTGCAAACGACGATCGTGTTCTACGCGCAGGAGCGCAAGGACGTCGGCCGCCAGTTCCAGGACTTCGCTTTCAACCCGCCGCGGACCTACGGCATCCTGACCCCCGGCGAGGAAGTCAAGGGCGTGGAATTCGAGGCCTGGTACCAAGCGAACCGCCAACTCAGCTTCACCCTCCTCTACGCCGGCTTCAACGGCCGCATCACCGGCGCGCCGCCGGGCCGCAACGCCCTTATCGGCTATGAACTCCCGCGCGCCCCCGAGCAGTCCGCCAACCTGATGGTGAACTACAAGATGGAGGGCGACGGCCCCCTCGGCGGCACCCGCTGGACCCTCGGCGCCAACTACAGGAATGACGTCTGGCTGGATACCGGCCTGAACCTCAACACGCTCGAGCGCCGCAGCGACGCCGGCACGGCCCTGTTCGCCGTGATCGCCAAGGACTTCCGCGTCGCGCGGAACCGCGTTCTCGGGGTCCGGCTCAACATCGGCAACCTGCTCGACCGCAATTACATCTCGGAGGGCTTCACCTTCGGCGAGAAGCGCACCTACCGCCTCGCGACGGAACTCCGGTTCTGACGCTCCCGTAGCTCCAATCCCGCCGGCGCCCTCTTACAGGGGCGCCGGCGGCGTTTACGATGTCTTCGCCGTTGCCCCCGCCCGCCGCCGCCCCAGCCTGCTTTCCGCGATGGTCACCCAGCGCGACATCGCCCAAGCCGCCGGGCTCTCCCAAGCCACCGTCTCCCTCGCCCTGCGCCGCCACCCGGGGCTCCCGGCGACCACCATTGATCGCGTGCACGCGGCCGCGGCCAGCCTCGGCTACCGGCCGGACCCGCTGATTTCCGCCCTGATGTCCCAGCGCCAGGCCCGCAAGCCTGGCGGCACGCTCCGCGCCAAGATCGCCTTCCTCACCGCCTTCCCCAGCCACCGTCTCCCTCGCCCTGCGCCGCCACCCGGGGCTCCCGGCGACCACCATTGATCGCGTGCACGCGGCCGCGGCCAGCCTCGGCTACCGGCCGGACCCGCTGATTTCCGCCCTGATGTCCCAACGCCAGGCCCGCAAGCCTGGCGGCACGCTCCGCGCCAAGATCGCCTTCCTCACCGCCTTCCCCACCCGCCACGGTTGGCGGCGCAGCCGCTACATCTCCGACTGCTACGCGGGCGTCGCCACCGCCCGCGGACCGCGCGGTTATCTGGTCGAACCCCGCTGGCTCTTCGAGCCGCAGATCGGCGGCCGCCGCCTCAGCCGCATTCTCTGGACCCAGAACTTCCAGGGCCTCGTGGTCGCGCCACTGCCCGTCGTGAACCCGCCGATGGACATCGACTGGGCCCAGTTCTCCGCCGTGACCCTCGACTACTCGATGGCCGACCCGGTGCTGCACCGGGTGGTCGATGACCACGCGGCCGGCCTCGAGCGCCTGCTGGCCGAGATCGACCGCCGCGGTTACACCCGCCCGGGCCTCGTCCTGCGCGCCCCGCAGGACATCCGCACGCGTCACAGCCGCCTCGGGTTCTTCCTCGCGCAGCGCCTGCACCACCCCCGCTGGCGGACGGTGCCACCGCTGCTGCTCCCGGAGGACCGCTGGGGTCCGGCGCCGTTCGCGGCGTGGCTGGATCGCCACCGTCCCGATGTCATCCTCACCGAGGAGCCCGAGGTGCCGGGCGCCCTCCGCCGTCTAGGGCTGCATCCCCCGCGGGACGTCGGGCTGGCGTTCTTCCACCAGGAGCGCCCGACCGGCCGCCTCAGCGGGATCCGCGTGCTTGCCGAGGAGGTCGGTCGCACCGCGGGCAACATCCTGATGCGCCTGATCGAGACCAACGAGCGGGGCGTGCCCCGCATTCCCGGCACCACCCTGGTGAGCTCGCTGGCCTGGAACGACGGCCGCACGCTCCGCCCCGCCTGACTCCCTCCCGCGATGAACCGCGTTCTGCTCGTTGCCGTCCCGGCCGCCACCGCGGCCATCCGCCTCCCCGCCGCGCGGATCACCGAGGTCGCCGCCCTGCTGCCCGCCTCCGACGCGAACCTCGACAACTTCAACGACCGGGTGGTCGAGGTCGACCTCGGCGCCGCGATGAGGGGCTGGAGCCTCGAGACGGTGGCCGGCTGGTTCGGAGAGGGCCTCGGCGCCGCGCGCCTCGCCCGCCTGCAGTCGGAAATCCGCCGGCGGATTCCCGCACATCCGGCTCGCGTCCGCCGGACGCATGAGTTTCCTTTTCGAGCACCCAGCGCGCACCGCCTATGTCCGGCTTCCGCTCCCGTTTCTCCCCGCCCTCCTGGCTGTCCCTGCCCCTCGGGCTGGTGGCTGCTCCGGTCCTCGCCGTGCCCGAGGTTGACTTCACCCGCGAGGTGCAGCCGATCCTCGCCGAGCACTGCTTCCATTGCCATGGGCCAGATGCCCAGGACCGACGCGGCGGGCTGCGCCTAGATGACCGCGAGGCGGCACTCAAGGGCGGGAAATCCGGCGTCGCCGCGCTCGTCCCGGGGAAGCCCGCGGAGAGCGAGTTGCTCGCGCGCATCCTTTCTCCCCACGAGGACGAAGTGATGCCACCGCCCAAGGAGGGCAAGAAGGTCGGCCCGCGCGAGCAGGAGGTGCTGCGTCGCTGGGTCGAGGCCGGCGCCCCGTACGCACCCCACTGGGCCTTCGTGCCGCCGGTCAAGGCGGCCCCCCCCGCCGCCGGCGCAAACCCGGTGGACGCCTTCGTGGCGGCACGGCTGCGCTCCCACCAGATCGACTTTTCCCCCGCCGCGGACCCCGCCGTCCTCTGCCGCCGGCTACACCTCGACCTGCTTGGCCTCCCGCCCTCCCCGGCGGACGTCGCCGCCTTCGTTCTGGCCGTCTCGGCCCAAGGCCTCTCCGCGGCCACCGAGGACCTCGCGCGCCGCCTCCTCGCCGACGAGCGCTTCGGCGAACGCTGGGCCCGCGTGTGGCTCGACGCCGCCCGATATGCCGACAGCAACGGCTACGAGAAGGACCTGCCCCGCGAGCAATGGGCCTGGCGGGACTGGGTGATCCGCGCCTTCAACCGCGACCTTGGCTACGACCGCTTCCTGACCGAGCAGATCGCCGGTGACCTCCTGCCCGGCGCAACGCAGGAGCAGATCGTGGCGACCGGCTTCCTGCGCAACGGGATGGTCAACGAGGAGGGCGCGATCATCCCGGAGCAGTTCCGCATCGAGGGAATGTTCGACCGCCTTGACTGCGTCGGGAAGGCCACCATCGGCCTGAGCCTCCAGTGCGCCCAGTGCCACACCCACAAGTTCGACCCGATCACGCACGACGAGTACTTCGGACTTTACGCCTTCTTCAATTCCACCTTCGAGGCCCAGTCCTGGGTCTACACCCCGGAGCAGCAGCAACTCATCGAGACCCTCCGGCGCGATCTCGCCGCCATCGACGCGAGCACCAAGGCCGCCGTGCCGGACTGGGCGGAGCGCCTCGAGCAGTGGTCCGCCGAGCTCGTCCGCCAGCGCCCGGCCTGGACGCCCTTCCTCGCCGAGGAACTCGCCAGCACCAGCGGGCTCAACCACCCGGTCCAGCTCGCCGACCACTCCATCCTCACCCTCGGCCACCCGACCACGCGCGGGGACATCTTCGTCATCGGCACCCCAGCGCTCGATGGCGTCACCGGCCTCCGCATCGAGGCGCTCACGCACGGGGACCTCGAGTTCAACGGCCCGGGCCGCAGCAAGTACGGGACCTGGGCGCTCAGCGAGCTGGAGGTGAGCGTGATGCCGCCCGGCTGCGACCAGTGGGAGAAGGTCGCGCTCCGGGGCGCCACGGCCGACTTCGCGGAGCCGGTCCGCGGGCTGGAGGAGGAATGGAAGGCGAACTTCGACAAGGAGCGGCGACGCATCATCGGCGGCCCCGAACTGATGATCGACGGCGCCAACGACACGGCGTGGCGCGCAGACCGCGGCCCCGGCCGACGCAACGCCGAATCGGCGGCCGTCGTGCAGTTCACGGAGCCGCAGCGCCACCCGGCGGGCACGAAGCTGCGCGTGCTGCTGCGGATGCACCACAGCGGCGACGACAACGGCCGCCACAACACCGCGCTCGGCTGCGCCCGCATCTCTCTGACCCGCGCGCCCGACCCGCGCGTGCCGCCGGTCGATCACGCCGCGATGCTGGCCCTCGAGGTTCCCGCCGGCGCGCGCGACGCGCGGCAGCACACCGCCCTGTTCCGGGCGTGGCGCGCCCAGGAGCCCGCCGCGCGCAAGTTCCACACCGAGGCCGAGGCCGCGTGGAAACGTTACCCGGCGGCGCCCACCTCCGTGCTCCACCTGCGGGAGCGGGGCGGGGTCCACGCCCGCGAAACCCGCCTGCTCGACCGCGGCGCCTGGGACCGGCCGAAGCACGCCGTCCAGCCGCACGTCCCCGCCGCCCTGAATCCCTGGCCGGAGGACGCACCCCGCGACCGCCTCGGCTTCGCCCGCTGGCTCACCGACCGGCGCGCGCCCCTCACCGCCCGCGTGGCCGTCAACCGGGTCTGGCAGACGCTCTTCAGCACGGGCCTAGTCGAGACGCCCGAGGACTTCGGCACGCGCTCCAGCCCGCCCGAGCACCGCGAGTTGCTCGACTGGCTGGCGGTCGACTTCATGGACCAGTGCTGGAGCCACAAGGAGTTGCTGCGGCGGATCGTGACCAGCCGCACCTACCAGCAGGACTCCTCCGGGACCCCCGCGCTGCGGGAACGCGACCCGGCCAACCGCCTGCTCGCCCGCGGGCCCCGCTTCCGGGTCGACGCCGAGATCGTCCGTGACTCCGCGCTGGCGATCGCCGGCCTGCTGCATCACCAGGTCGGCGGACCGAGCGTGTTCCCGCCAGTCCCGGAGAACGTCCTCGCCTACAACTACGTGCGGCCGACCTACTGGCAGCCGCCGGAGGACGCCCAGCGCTACCGCCGCGGGCTGTACCTGTTCCGGAAGCGCTCGATGCCGGACCCGATGCTGAGCGCCTTCGACGCGCCGAACGCGGACTTCGCCTGCGCCCGCCGCGTCCGCTCCAACACCCCCCTTGCGGCCCTCACCGGGCTGAACGAGCCCGTGTTCGTCGAGGCTGCGCAGGCCCTCGCCCTGCGCCTCTGGCGCGAGGGCGGCGGGAGCGACGAGAGCCGGATCGACCTCGCGTACCGCCTGTGCACCGCCCGCGCCGCCCGCCCGGCGGAACAGGCCGTCGCGCGGCGCCTCCTCACCGAGGCGCGCGGCCGCCTCCAGCGCGGCGAACTCCCCGCGGCCGAGGTCGCCTTTCCCCCGCGCCTGAAGGCCGCCGACCTGCCGGCGGACGCCACCCCGGCCGAACTTGCCGCCTGGACCCTCGTGGCGCGCGTGATGCTCAACCTCGACGAGACCCTGACCAAGCCCTGATCCCGATGCACGAGCCCGTCTCCGCCTCCCTCCGCGCCGCCCAGGCCCGCCTCCTCTCCCGCCGCTGGTTTCTCCAGGACTGCGGCGTGGGCATGGCCGGCCTCGCGCTCAGCTCCCTGCTCGCCCGCGACGCGGCCGCCCGCTCCGCGCCCGCCAATCCCCTCGCCGTGCGCCCGCCGCACTTCGCGCCGAAGGCGAAGCGCGTCATTTATATGTTCATGGCCGGCGCGCCCAGCCACCTGGAGCTGTTCGACCACAAGCCGGAACTCGCGCGCCGCGACGGTCAGCTCCCCCCAGCGGAGCTGCTGAAAGACTACCGCGCCGCCTTCATCAAGCCCAACTCCGCCCTGCTCGGCCCCAAGTACGCCTTTGCCAAGCACGGCCAGGCCGGCACGGAGTTCTCCGAGCTGATCCCCCAGATCGCCTCCATCGCGGATGACCTCTGCGTGGTCCGGAGCATGCAGACCGACGCGGTGAACCACGCGCCCGCGCAGATTCTGATGAACACCGGCTCGCAGCAGTTCGGCCGGCCCAGCTTCGGCTCGTGGACCCTCTACGGCCTCGGCTCGGAGAGCGATAACCTCCCCGGCTACGTCGTCCTCACCAGCGCCAAGGGCACCAGCGGCGGCGCCAGCAACTACGGCTGCGGTTTCCTGCCCACGGTCTACGGCGGGATCCCCTTCCGCGGCACCGGCGACCCGGTCCTCTACCTCTCGAACCCCGCCGGGGTCGACACCCGCGCCCAGCGCGCCTCGCTCGACACCCTCAACGAGCTCAACGCGCTCGCTCAGGCCGACCTCGGAGACCCCGAGACCGCCGCGCGCATCCAGAGCTACGAGATGGCCTACCAGCTCCAGACCAGCGCGCCCGAGCTGATGGACCTGTCACAGGAACCCGCCGCGGTGCTCGAGGAGTACGGCATCAAGGACCCCGGCCAGGCCAGCTACGCGCGCAACTGCCTCCTCGCCCGCCGCCTCGCCGAGCGCGGCGTCCGCTTCGTCCAACTGTT
>Ga0194119_10011272_pt1 | contig 11585 bp, 6 predicted proteins | sample TA2MahC100mmetaG_FD_148620 | JGI IMG/M metagenome (GOLD analysis project Ga0194119, IMG submission 148620) | Freshwater microbial communities from Lake Tanganyika, Tanzania - TA2015018 Mahale Deep Cast 100m | ecosystem: Environmental > Aquatic > Freshwater > Lake | place: Tanzania: Lake... | reverse complement strand
CACGTTGAAATAGAGCGGATATGCGGTGCCGAGGGTAAGATCCGTGGTCTTCACCGCCCAGTCGTTGTAGTGCCCGCTTGAGATCACTACCTTGAAGCGCGGCTCGGCCGGAGCAGTCCACAGCGCTGTGTATCCTCCATACGATAAACCGTAGAACGCAAATCGGGCGGAATCGACATAGTCGAGCGTGGTGAGGTAATCCAGCACGCGCCCGAATTTGCGCGCATCCATGCCTGCCGGAATCATTCCCACCGGATGGCAACGGCGAATGAGCTTGGTGCGTTCCACATTGTCCTGGGTCGCGATCATTGGCGCGAACACGATGTAGCCGCGTTTGGCAAGCTGCCAGCCGAACCGGCGGTACACCGCATCCGCCTTCTCATTCGGCGCCACTCCCAACGAGTCCTCCGGCTTGCCCGCCAGTCCGTGTTGAACCATTACCACGGGACGCTTCTGCCCGGCTTGAATCGACTTGGGCACCAACAGAATTCCGTACGCATGCACGCCCTCATAAACGCGCAGCGAGAGCCGCCACCCGCGAAACTCCGGCTCATCGTAGACAAGAACGCTACGCGCCGCGAGCGGCTCAACGGGCGCTGGATACCGCCCGATCATGTCGAAGTAAGCCTCCCGCTGCGGCTCGATGGATCGCTCATAGGCGGCGGGCGATGAGTAGTCGCGCTTCCACACGCTCGCCCGGACTCGATCGTCTTCAATCGCGCGGTTGCGGAAGTACGCTTGCCACTGGGCGAACTGGTGGTTCGCCATTCGGCTCAACTCAATCGGATCCACCGGATACACGGACGGATTCGCCGCCCCACCAACCGCCGGCGCGTTCTGAAATCTCGACCCCGAGAACGCCCGCAGGTCCTCGTTCCGGAAGTAGCGCCTGAAGCTCCAAAGAATGCGATCCTCGGGCTGATCCCAATCCGGCCGCGAATCATCGAGGAAACCTTCGCTGATGACCGGATCGAGTTGCACGTCGAGAGCGCCCGCAATCAGCGCGGTCAATCCCCCCTGCCCCTTGCCCCAAACGCCGATACGTTTCACGCCGCCTCGACCGGCCAGCCACTGGCGCGCGAGCATCACCTGCTGCGCCTCAACGCCGATCAGGTGACGGCCGGTCTGATACGCGAGCCGCATGAGCCACTGGCGATCCTCAAGCCACGGCTGCGAGAACGCGCGCCGTTGGGTGAACAGCGGCAGGTAGACCAGCTTCCCGGCTTTCGCCATCCGGTAGGCGAACAGGGCTTTGGCCGCACTCTCCTCCGCGTCGGCAACCGCGATCATCGCCTCTTGCGGCGCGGCGGCAGTGTTGCCCGGCTCAAGCAGAACACCGTACTGCCGGACCACCGACGCCGATGACCCCGCTGTGGGCCCAATGGTGCCGATGCGCGCCATGGGCCACTCCACGAGGCTTACCTTCACCCCGTCCGCGGTGACGCCCTGCTGCCGTTGCTCCACCTTTCCAATCGAGAAGGAATCCACCACACCGGTCAACTCCCGCAGCTTGGCCACCGCCGCGTCGCCCGATAGCGGACGATCAGCGTAGCGGTGTTGCTTCTCATAGAAGGCGCGCAGTTCGGCATACTGCTCGGCCGCGATGTCGGCGGGAAACTCCCACCGCTCGGTGCCGGGCAGGAGCATCGCCTGTTGCGCCCAACCAGCGGCGGCCGCCAGGGAGGCGGAACAGCACCACGTTGCCAATGGCCTCAGTTGCGCTAGAGTGATCATTTCGAGATAGTGTGTCACATGATTCCGTGGATGTTCGCCTGGGCTGCCGCGGCGGCGGGCGCACCGTGGGTGCCGCCGTCCTTTGAGATCCCGCGCGCAGGCACGCCGATCCGGATTGACGGGAAACTGGATGAGGCTGCATGGGCCGCCGCACCGTCGTTCCGGCTGGAAGAGTTCCCGTGGTGGAAAAGTGGCGCGAAGGAAAGCACCGTAGTCAAGCTGCTCTGGGACGACAGCAACCTCTATGTCGCGCACATCAACGAAGACTCGCACATTTCGGCCCGGTACACCGAACGGGACGGCAAGATCCCGGATGACGACTGCTTTGAAGTGATGTTGATGCCGGACCCCGCGCGTCCCGAGCGTTACTTCAATATCGAGTGGAATCTCCTCGGCGGGCTAGCCGACAACTTCCGCCCGAACGGCCCCAAAGCGCCTCGTGCTCCGCGCTGGGATGCCGAGGGTGTCGAACGGAAAGGCAGCCACTCGGGCACTCCGAACCAACACGGCGACCGGGATGCCTGGTGGTTGATGGAGGTGGCGATTCCGTTCAGGAACTTTGCCGGACATGCCGCCGCCATCACTCCCAAGGCCGGTTCGCACTGGCTCGGCAACTTCAATCGGCATGGCGGAGAAGTCAATCGCCAGTACGCCCAGTGGTCTGCGGGCGACACGCCGGAGCCCTCGTTTCACACGCCGCATCGTTTTGGCAAGCTCGTGTTCTCGGCGAAAGTGAGCCCGTTCTGATCTCGATGCCGCGCTGGTTTGCCGCCTTGCTGTTTGCTCAGGTGTTGCGGGCCCAAGGTCTGACGCCCGCGCAGGCCGAAGCCCGAATGAAGCCGCTCGACGGGTTCAAAGTGCAACTGGCCGCCAGCGAACCGGAGATCCGCCAGCCGATTCTCGTCAAGTTCGACGACCGCGGCCGGCTCTGGGTGATCCAATATCTGCAATACCCCAATCCAGCCGGGCTCAGGCGCGTCTCGGTGGACCGCTACTCACGCACTACCTACGACCGCGTTCCCGACCCGCCGCCGCGCGGCCCCCGTGGCGCGGACCGCATCACGATTATTGAGGACACCGACGGCGATGGGCGCGGCGACAAGTTCAAAGACTTCGTCTCCGGACTCAACCTGGCCACCGGGCTCGCGATCGGACACGGCGGCGTGTTCGTACTGCAGGTGCCCTATCTCCTCTTCTATCCGGACCGGAATCGCGATGACGTTCCGGACTCCGGCCCCGAAGTCTTGCTCTCAGGCTTCGGAATGGAGGACGCGCAATCGTTGGCGAATCATCTCACCTGGGGTCCCGACGGCTGGCTGTATGGGTTGAACGGCTCCACCGCCACGTGTCGCATCAAGGGCATCGAATTTCAGCAGGGCGTCTGGCGCTATCACCCGATCACCCGCGAGTTCGAGTTGTTCGCCGAAGGCGGCGGCAACATTTACGGCCTCGCGTTTGACGCTGTCGGGAACCTGTTCTACAGCTCCAACGGCTCATCGCTTTTCTGGCACGCGGTCCAGGGCGCGTACTATCAGAAGTCTTTCGGAAAACACGGCCCGCTGCACAACCCGTACGCCTACGGCTATTTTCCGCACGTGAAGCACAACGGCGTACCCGGCGGTCACGTCGTTTTGGGTGGCCTCATCTACTCGGGTACGTCGTTTCCCGAGAGCTTCCGCGAGACGTTCCTCGGCGGCAATTTTCTCGGACGTTCAGCCGCGTGGTGGAGCATCGCGCCTCGCGGATCGACGGTGGAGGCCAAGTTCGGCGGTCTGCTGTTTGACGCCCAGGACACGTGGTTTTGCCCCACCGATCTCGCGCAGGCTCCCGACGGCTCGGTTTACGTCTGCGACTTCCACGACGAGCGAACGGCGCATCCCGATCCAGACGCCCCGTGGGACCGGTCGAGTGGCAGGGTCTACCGGTTGACCTACGGTGGCGGCACAAAACCGGCAGCGCCGTTCCGGGACGACCTCGCGGCCCGATCAAGCCTCGAGTTGGTAAACAGTCTCACCAGCCGCAATCGCTGGTTCGCCGACCAGGCGCGGGTCATTCTCGCTGCGCGCCGCGATCCTTCCGTGCTGCCCCCGCTGAGAAGCATGGCCCTTTCGGCCGCCGGCGGGTTGCAGGGCCTTTGGGGACTCCACGTATCGGGAGGCTTGGACGATACCACCGCCCTCCAAACGCTGTCACACCCCAACGAGCATGCGCGCGCGTGGACCGCCAGGCTCCTCGGAGACCGCAAACGCGTTGCGCCGGCCGTGGCAGCGCGCCTTGCGCAACTGGCGGCCTCCGATCCGAGTGTCGCCGTACGGGCGCAGCTCGCCGCAACCGCACGGCGGCTCCGGGCAAAAGACGCGTTGCCCATTCTCGAAGGTCTCTGGCGCCAAGACCGCGATCTCGACGACCCGCACATACCCATGCTCATCTGGTGGGCCCTGGAAACACACGCGGTCCCTTCGCGCGATGCGGTGCTGACGTCATTCGCCAAACCCATCGAGTCGAGGCTGCGCGGCCACACCCAAAGCTTCCTCGTCCGGCGCTACGCGGCCGAGGGCACGCCGCAGGGATACAGTTCCGCCGAGCGGCTGCTCACTCCCGCAACGCTCGGCGCGCTCGAACAAGGCCTCGCCGAGCGCTCCGGATATGAACCTCCGCCCGATGCCGGCGTATTCGGCCGCTTCGCCGAGAAAAACACGTGGGGCGATGCTCGGCGGCGGCAGTTCGCACCCGTCACCGGGCCATTGCGCGCCGCGATCGAAAAACTGTGGCGAGGCAATTCGTTCGATCCGTTACATGCGCGGCTGGCGTTGCGCGCCGGCATTCCAGGAACCGCCGAAGCGATCCTCACGAAGCCAAGCGCTCCGCTTCTCAACGCGCTCGCCGAAGCCGGAACGTCTGCCGACGCGGCGAGACTATCGGCTCTCATGCTTTCGCCCGACGATGCAATCGCTCAAGCCGCGCTCAACGCCGGCGCGCGGTTCCCGGCGCCCGGAGTCACGGCGACCCTCCTCAAACTTGCGCCGCGCTCGAGCCGAGCGCTCGATCATCTCGTTAGCCGGCCCGATTCAGCGCGTCAACTGCTGGCCAGTTACGCCCACCGGCAGTTGCTCAACCAGGAGCAGGTGCGCCGCATCGCGCTGTTGAAAGATGCGGGTCTGGACGCTGAAGTGCGCCGCTACTGGGGCAACATGCGCGCCGGCACGCCGGAAGAGAAGCTCGCGACGGTCCGCCGCTTGAACAACGACCTGCGCCTAAAGCTGGGCGAGGCGGACCGGGGCCAGAAACTGTTCTTTCGCCACTGCGGATCCTGTCACAAGCTGCGCGGAGCGGGTGGCGCGCTGGGCATGGATCTGACAGCGGCCAACCGGAAAGACCGCTACTACATGCTGACCCACATAGTTGACCCCAGCGTCTTCATCCGAAAAGAGTACATGTCCGTGGAATTGCGCACACGCGATGGACGGGTGGTTACCGGACTCGTCGCCGAGGAAGACGCCGGAGCCATCACGATTGTCGACAGCGCGTACCGCAAAACGCGCATCGCCAAGAGCGACTTGGCGAGTTCAATCGAATCGGCGGTGTCAATCATGCCGGAAGGCCTGCTGGACAATCTGAATGCCACCGAGGTGCAGGATCTGTTTGCGTACCTCGAACGGGACAGCCCGCCGTAGTCGTAGCGGCCCGCGAGATTTGCGCAGGCCAGAGGCGGGGACCGCCGCCGCTCTACCAACGAACCGCGCACAGAATGAACTCGGGCTCGGTCTGCCGCCCTCTGAAGATCGCCATTCGAGGTGTCTTTCTCACGATCTCTCCAGTCGACCAACCGGTCCGCTCCGCCGTTGCAACACATCGTCAGGGAGCAACTGGCGGCCTGAACTCCATCAGAAGATCATCATGCGGTCCGACAGCGCCGAAGCCATCAGGTCAACCGCGAGCTTCGCAGCCAAACACCGCAGCCGATTAAAATCGAAGCGGAGCCGCTCCCGTATCGCAAGGCCTTGATTTGATCAGGAGGACCTCATCCTACACACCAAGGGCAATGGCGAACTTCATCGGCTTGGCGCGCAACACCAATCGGCCGCACCTGACTTTGACGGAGAGGTGCTGAACATGCGCGCCCCCTGCGGCAATTCTCGCAATTTTCTAGCTGCCGCGGCTTGAACGAGTGTTCTTCGATCGACTGGATTCATGAGAGCATTCCACAGGCTTCGAGCAGGACTTCGTGTGTCATCAGATCGTGCGCCGCCGAATAGACAGGCGCGGTTCCCTTGCGAATAACCGACGCCAGTTCGGTGAAGTCGGGTGTGTAGGCGAGTCCCGGCGGACTCGGCGGTTCGAGCGTCTGCTCGCCCGCGCGGTATGGCCCGGCGGCAGTTTTCAATTCCACCTTCAACCGCACGGGCGCGTACGGCTGCGCGATGGCAGCGCCGTTGGTTCCCAGTATCTCCACAAGGCGATGCTGATTCCCCATTGGATCGAAACCGGCCAGCGACACTTCGGCAAGGGCATTCGGATACTCGAGTATGACGAGGTTGTTATCGGCCAGTCCGTCGTCGAGCGGCGAATGATGGCGGATGAATCCGGTCACGCGCGTTGGTTTCCCCAGCAGTGCGGTGGCCCGGTCGATGAGATGGCAACCTTCGGAGAACATCATGCCGCCGCGATATTTGGCAAGGTGCCGGCGCTCCTCGGCTTTGATGGGTTTGTCGATGGAGGCGCGGAAACGATATACGCGACCGAGCCAGCCATTGCGCGCGGCTTCCATCGCCGCTTGCATACCGGCGTGGTAACGCCACTGGTAGCCCATCTGCACAATACGACTGCGCCGTTTGGCATCATCAAGCAGTTTGCGGAGACCCACCAGCGTCGCTCCCGGCGGCTTGTCGAGATGGACGAACTTTCCTGCATCGATCGCCTGCTGCGCGTAATTGAGATTGCGCGTGGCGTCGGCGCACTCGACGGCGATCATTTCGATCGTCGGGTCGCGCAACACGTCGGCGACCTTCAGCCATTCGACATTTTGAAAGACATCTTCGATCGCCGGATCGTCGGCGCTGGCTTCCTCTCTCTGGCGGCTCGCCGCCGTAAGGCGTAGACTGCTGGCTGACTCAAGTTGTGAAAAAAGCGGCCCCTTCGGGGGCCGCTTTTTTGCTTGAGGCATGTATAGTAGGACTTCCTAGCTTATGCCGCAACATCATCCCTTTGCCCATCTGCATCGTGAAGAGCTGAAACGCTTGGCCACGGCGGGCGCCCTGGCGGTGGTGCCGCTCGGCGCCACCGAGCAGCACGGCCCGCATCTGGCGACCGGCACCGACTGGTTCACCGTGGATGCGCTGGCCCACGAGGCAGCCCGGCTGGCGGCCATCGACGGGTTGGACGTAGTAGTGACGCCCGCGCTACCGTTTGGATCGTCTGACCACCACCTCATCTTCGGCGGTACGGTGTCGCTTCGGACCGAGACATACCTGCAGGTGCTCAAAGACATGCTGCGGTCACTCGCGCTCGACGGATTCCAGCGTGTGTTTCTGCTGAACGGCCACGGCGGCAACCAAGAGCTGGCCGAACTGGCCGTGCGCGACGCAGCGGGTGAGTTTCCGCTGCAAGCGAGCGCCGCTTCCTACTGGACCATTGCCTGGGATGCACTGGTGGCCGCGGGCGCACATCACGGCCGCAACCTGCCCGGGCACGCCGGCGATTTCGAAACGTCGATGATGTTGGGGTTGAAGCCGGAGCTGACGCCCGGTCCGCTGCCGCATCGCGATGCGCCGCCGGATGGCGACCCGCGTCCGCGGAACCGGTGGCGCGCCGAGCAGCAGGGCTCCTGGCGGGCGATCGATGGCTACACGGACAGCCCGGATCAAGCACATGCGGCGCGGGGGCGCGAGCACTTCGCCATCATTGCGCGCGAAGTAGCGGCGGCGTTCGTCGCGGTGGGGAAGTAGGCGATGAAGATCACGTCGATTGAAACCATCCCGGCGAAGGTGCCGATCGTGCCCGAGTTCGTGATCAAGGGGTCACTGGGGCTGCATGCCGAATCGCCGTTTGTCATTCTCCGCGTCCACACCGATGAGGGTCTGGTGGGACTAGGCGAAGTTTCCTGCACGCCGGTGTGGAGCGGCGAAGACAGCGTCACGGCTTCGCATATAATCCACTCGTTTCTCGAACCGGCGCTGACGGGCGAAGACCCACGCGACATCGAGCGGCTGACGGCGAAGATGCGCCGCAAGGTGGCCGGGCATCCGTTCACTAAGTCCGGCATTGAGATTGCGCTTTGGGACATTCTCGGCAAGTCCGTGGGGCTGCCGGTGTACAGGTTGCTGGGCGGCGCGGTTCGCGAGCGCGTGCCGGTGAAGATGTCGGTCTCGGGTAGGCATCCGGAGGGCGCGGCGGCGCTGGCGCGCTTTGCCATTGGCAAGGGGCTGACGGCGCTGAAGGTGAAGGTGGGCATTGAGCCGGCGGGCGATGTGGAGCGCGTGAAAGCCGTGCGCGCCGAAGTGGGTCCGCAGTTTCGCATGGGTGTGGATGCCAACGGCGGCTGGTCTCCGCGCGTGGCGATTCAGACCATCCGGCGGCTGACCGAGGAGTGCCGCATCTATTTTGCTGAGCAGCCCGTGGCGCCGCTCGACATGCAGTGGCTGGTGGATGTGCGGCGCAGCGTAGACGTGCCCGTGATGGCGGATGAAAGCTGCTACACACTGCAAGATGCCATGGCGCTGGCGCGCGCGGGCGCGGCCGATATTCTTTCGATCTACGTGGGCAAGGGCGGCGGCATTGGGCCGGCGCGGAAGATGGCCGCGGTGGCGGAGGCGGCGGGGCTCACCTGTACGGTGGGCAGCAATCTCGAACTCGGTATTGCCAGCGCGGCGATGGCGCATTTGGCCATGGCGTGTCCGGGGATTGGCGCCGAAGAGTTCCCGTGCGATATTCTCGGGCCGCTCGCCTATGAGCACACTTTGCTGGAACAGCCCCTGCCGTTTGAAGGCGGCGCGACGTGGGCACGGGCTGACGCGGCGGGGTTGGGCGTCGAGCTGGATGCGGCGGCACTGGAGCGCTACCGGGTTCGATAGAATCGAACTGCCGCATGTTCATTCTCTTCCTTTTCCTTGCCCTTGCTGCCAGGGAGTCGATCGCGCAGCCGATGCCGGAGCCGTACCGCAAGTATTGCGCCTCCTGCCATGGCGACAGCGCCACGGGCACGGATCGCGGACCGAACCTGATTGACTCGCGCTCGTTGCGGCGGCGGAGCGAAGCGCAGATACGCACGCTGATTCGCGAAGGCACGCGCGGCGGCATGCCGGGGTTTCCGCTGGCCGCGCCAGAGGTGGATCTGCTGGCCAAGACCGTGCACGCGTGGAATGCGCCGGCGAGTGCAACGGAAGTGGCGGGCGATGCCGCGGCGGGTGTGCGGATGTTTGCGGCGCGCTGCGCCGGCTGCCACATGGTGCGCGGACAGGGTGGATCGAACGGGCCGGATCTTTCGAATATCGGCAATGAGATGACGGTGCGGGAGATTGAGCAGACGCTCGAAAATCCAGCGTCGCGCCAAGGCAAGCGCAATGCGGCGGACTGCCCGCCCTGGGCATTTTGTCCGGACAATCCGTGGGCCGTGGTGCGCGTGAGCTTGAAGGCGGGCAACGAACTGCGCGGGTTTGCGCGCAGCCGCGGGGCGCACGATTTGCAGTTGCAGACGCTCGATGGAATACTGCATTCACTGAGCGAAGCCGAGTGGGCGAGCGTGGAAGAAGAGAAGACTCCGCTGATGCCTGCGCTGCAGGCTACGGCGAGCGAACGGCGCGATTTGATGGCGTACCTGACGAAGCTGGATGGCGTGCCGGTGGGTCCGGTGGAGAGTGCGGGAAAGCCGGTGGACGCAGCGGCGATCGAGCGCATTCAACAGCCGGCCGTGGGCGAGTGGCCCGGGTATCACGGAACGCCGTCGGCCAACCGGCACAGTCTGCTGGCGCAGATCACCGCGGCGAATGCGGCCCGGCTGCAACTGGCATGGAGCTATGCGCTGCCGCACCAGAGTTTGCAAACCACGCCGCTGGTGGTGGACGGCGTGATGTATGTCACCGCGCCGAATCAGGTGTCTGCGCTGGCGGCGGGCACGGGCCGCGAGATCTGGTGCTTCACGCGGACGCGCTCGGATGCGCGCAAGATTTCCGGTGACGCGGCTAAGGGCGCGCAACGCGGAGCGGCGATTCTGGGTGACCGCGTGTTCTTCTCCACCGACGACGCGCACCTGATTGCGCTCAACCGGCTGACGGGCGCGCTGATGTGGCAAGTGTTCATGCCGCAACCGCCGGGTAACTCCGGCACCACAGCCGCGCCGCTGGTGGTGGGCGATCTGGTGATTTCGGGTATTGCCGGAGGCGACTCTCCGTTGCGCGGTTTTGTGGCGGCGTACAAAGCCACCACGGGCGAACAGGTGTGGCGCTTCCAGACGATTCCCGGCCCCGGCGAACCGGCGGCGGCCACGTGGAAAGGCAAAGCGATGGCCGAGGGCGGCGGCGCGACGTGGCTCACGGGCTCCTACGATCCGGCGCTCGATACCATCTACTGGCCCACCGGCAATCCGTATCCCGACACCGACGGCACCGAACGCGAGGGCGACAACCTGTATACGAACTGCGTGGTGGCCCTGGATGCAAAGACGGGCAAGCTGAAGTGGCACTTTCAATTCACGCCGCATGATTTGTGGGATTGGGATGCGACGGAGCCGCTGGTGCTGGTGGATACCGCGTGGAAGGGCAAGCCGCGTAAGTTGCTGCTGCAGGCCAACCGCAATGGGTACTTCTATGTGCTGGATCGCGTGACGGGTGAGTATCTGTTGGGCGCGCCGTTTGTGAAGCGGCTGACGTGGTCCACCGGGTTGACCGCGCAGGGCCGTCCGCTGGTGAACGAGGCGGCCAAGCCTTCGATGGGCGGCACCGTGGTGTGCCCGGCCGTGCGCGGGGCGACGAACTGGTATGCAACGGCGTTCAACCCGGCCACGCGGCTGTTCTATGTGATGGCCGTGGAAGATTGCAACTTGTACCGGCAGGCGGGCAGTTGGTTTGTGCCGCACAACGATCCGCGGCAGCCGCCGCTGAAGGTGCTGCGCGCGTTGGATATCGAGACCGGCAAGATTGTGTGGGAAGTGCCGCAGGTGGGCGCGCCGGAGGCCAACTACTCGGGCGTGTTGTCTACGGCCGGGGGCTTGTTGTTCTACGGCGAATCGGGCGGTACGTTTGCCGCGGCCGATGCGAAGACCGGCAAAACGCTGTGGCATTTTCCGACGGGCCAGGCGTGGAAGGCGTCACCGATGACGTACACCGTGAAGGGCAAGCAGCATGTGGCGATCGCCGCGGGCGGCACGGTGCTGTCGTTCGCGGTGCGATAGGCCAGCTACTACGGATGGGCGATCACCAGCAGGCTGGGGGCCCGTTGCAGGACACAGGCGGGGCATTGATCGAACGTCTCCGGGTCAAGAGCGGCGAAGCTTTCGTCGAGGGCTCTGGTGCAAACCTACCGAGATGGGCAAAAATGACGCAATGCCCTCCTTCGTTCCGGTTGAAGAGCTGTTCGCTGGCCGCCATTTCGACGCGGAGATTGTGGTGGTGTGCGTACGGTGGTACCTGAGTTTCAAGTTGAGCTACCGGGATTTGGTGAGCATGATGAGCGAACGTGGCATCAACCTTGCGCACACGACGATTCTGCGCTGGGTGCAGCATTACATGCCGGAGTTCGAGAAGCGCTGGAAGCGGTACGCCCGCCCGGTGGGTGACTCCTGGCGGATGGATGAGACCTACGTGAAGGTACGCGGTGAATGGATGTACCTTTACCGAGCGGTCGACAAAGCGGGCAAG
>Ga0194119_10011270_pt1 | contig 11585 bp, 10 predicted proteins | sample TA2MahC100mmetaG_FD_148620 | JGI IMG/M metagenome (GOLD analysis project Ga0194119, IMG submission 148620) | Freshwater microbial communities from Lake Tanganyika, Tanzania - TA2015018 Mahale Deep Cast 100m | ecosystem: Environmental > Aquatic > Freshwater > Lake | place: Tanzania: Lake... | reverse complement strand
GGAAGCCTTGACTGGCGTTTGAAATTCCTTCCATTGGAGTTGCTGCGCCAGGGTCAGTGTTGTCCAAAATAAGCCCAAGAAGAGCAGGGCCAAGAATCTCATATGATATCCACTTTTCTATAGGCCTCTATAAGGGCCAGCTCTCCTTCTTTGCCTGGAAGGGCATTGCCATGCTCCATACCCAATACTCCGGTAAAGCCTTTTTTGTGGATGTACTGAAAGACATTGCCGTAATTGATTTCTCCTGTGCCTGGCTCCTTTCTTCCTGGATTATCCCCAATCTGGATATAGGCGATTTCAGACCAGGTTTTTTCCATGGTAGCGATCAGATTGCCTTCGTTGCGCTGCATGTGGTAGATGTCGTACAAGATCTTACAGGCAGGGCTTCCTACCGCCCTACAGATCATGTACGTCTGATCGGCATGGCGGAGAAACAAGTCCGGATTGTCGCTCAGGGGCTCCAAGACCATCACCAATCCATGCGGTTCTAGGATTTCCGCCCCTCGCTTTAGTGCATCGATGACATGTCCGGTCTGCACCCCAATCGGCAAATTCCGCTCAAAATACCCGGGTACTACGGTCATCCATTTCGCATTCACGCGCTTGGCGGCCTCCACAGAAGCTCGGCAAGTGGCTAGAAAGTTGTCCAGAAACTCCGCCTTGCCACTGGCTAAGGAAACTTTCCAATTGTCGCCTCCATCGATCACAAATACCCCCATATGCATCCCGAGATTCGCAAGGGTTTTCCCAATCAATTCCTGCTCGGCTACCGATCGCTTTAGGAGACCGTTATCTTCTAGGGAGCGAAACCCTTGATCTGCCATAAACTGTAGTTCGTCTACCAAGCCACCTGGGGCATGGTTTTTAAACATGCCAAAGTGAGGGGCAAAATCCAAGGTAAAAGGTGCTGCCTTTGCCTTTGTAGACGCCATGCTAGGAAAGCTCATGAGGCTGCTAGCTCCCAAAAGGGCCGTTCCGAGCCCCATTCGTTTAATAAATCCTCTTCTTTCCATGGCTTAGATCACTTTTGTTTTTCCGGGTATCGCGTGGGGGTAATACCCATCTGCTTGGGGAAGTACCTTGGGTAGCGCATCCCAGGCGAGTGTCACGGGGAAAAGATCCACTTGCCCATTGAGGGACTCTTCCCAGGTCATCACCTTGCCCGAGTAGGTAGCATAGCGACCCATGATGGCTGTCATCGTAGATTTGGCCGCATTTTCTGCATCTGCAAACTTATACTCTCCCTTGACCAGTGCCGCCCAGAGTTCATCATGCTCCTGTTGGTAGGGGTTGGGTTGGTTTTTCCTATCGTGGTCGTAAAGCACCTTGCCCTTCCAGTCGGTAAGCAGGCCGTGGTTGCCTGCACTGAGGTAGGCTTTCCCCAAGGTGCCTTGGAAAGATTCGTCTACTCGATTGGCCGCACCTGGGAAATGTCGGCATTCGGAGTGAATCACGCTGCCATCGGCATAGGTGAAGGTGAGTATGTGGTGATCAAAAATCTCTCCATGCTCTTTCCCGGTACGTACGGCACGACCACCAGTACCTTCTGCTTTGACTGGATAGCCATTTTTGGCCCAGTTGGCCACGTCTATGTTGTGTACGTGCTGCTCCACGATATGGTCACCACAAAGCCAATTAAAATAGTACCAATTGCGCATCTGGTATTCCATCTCCGTTTGCTCGGGTGTCCGCTGCTTTACCCAAACACCCCCATCGTTCCAGTATACCTGACCTCCGACTATGTCCCCGAGTACACCGTCCTGGATCCGCTTCATGGATTCCCGGTAGTTGTTTTGGTAGTGTCGCTGCAATCCCACCACCACGTTAAGCTTTTTGGCTTTGGCTTCCTCGGCCGCAGCGAGCACCTTCCTGATTCCAGCAGCATCGGTGGCTACAGGTTTTTCCATAAAAATCTGCTTGCCTTGCCGCACAGCCTCCTCAAAATGAGAGGGGCGAAAGCCTGGAGGAGAGGCCAAGATCACCACATCTGCTTCGGCGATGGCTTTTTTGTAGGCATCGAAGCCTACAAATCGCCTCTCCTGCGGCACATCCACCTTATCTTTGCCATACTTCTCAAAGATAGGTTTATAACTACCCTCCAACCTATCGGCAAAGGCGTCCGCCATAGCGACCAATCGGATAGGGTGTCCGGTATCAAAAGCTTGGAATACGGCGCCAGTACCCCTTCCTCCACAGCCAATTAAGGCCAACTTCAGGTGGTTTTGGGGCGATGCATAGGCTCCTGGTACCAAAAAGGAGGGAGCGAGCAGACCTCCCGTCAGCAGGGCGGAGGTCTTCATAAATTCTCGACGGTTGGGATTTTTTTTCATGGGGAGGTGAGTTTGGGTGTTAATAATCTACAAGTGGGGCTTGGGTATAGTAAGCTTCAATTTCTTCGGGAGAGGGCGTTATCAAAGGGCGCACCAAGCGCATCCCTACAAAGGGGGCTTCCGGAAACCACCATTGACTTTTTGGGATTTGTGGATCTATGCGCTTCCAGGCTGGATCCGATTTTTCCCTTACGGGAGAACCTAGCTCAGAAGACAGGCTGGCAAAGCTTCCCCCGCGAAGTACATGAGGGTACAATTTCCTGGCCAAATTCACCGGATTATTCGATTGGGAACGTGCATAAAAATCAGCTTCGTAATAATCAATGACCCATTCGGACACATTGCCGTAGAGGTCATAGACCCCCCAGGGATTGGGTTTTTTGGTACCCACCTCTTGGGTGCTTTGCCTGCTATTGTCAGCGTACCAAGCATAATCTCCCAGTGCTTCTTCATTGCTGCCAAAGAAAAATCGATCTGCTGATCCCGCCCTTGTGGCATACTCCCATTCTGCCTCGGTTGGTAGCCTGTAGAAAATTCCAGTCTTGAGGTATAGCCAATGGCAGTATTGAATGGCTCCATATTGGGTCATCCCTACGGCAGGTTTGCCTTCTTTACCCATCCCAAAGGTCATGTCTAGGTAGGGCAAACTGGGTCGCGAAAGCGCATCTACTCGTGCGGGAACCCCGCCTTCTGTGATGGTTTGCTCGTACTGCTTATCCAAAAACAATTCAAATGCATCCCAAGTGACTTCGTGAGTACCCATCCAAAAGGCATCAACCCTTACCGAATGCCGAGGCTTTTGATCTGAGGCAGACCCTTCATCTGATCCCATCCAAAATGCCCCTGCAGGAATTGGCGTCATGTCAAAGGAAAGTGAAGTACCAGGAATTTTTTGGGAGTAGGGTATAAAAATGGCGGAAAAATTGAGTTGAAAACTCATCGCTATCAAGCCAAGTAGAAAAAGGTATTTTTTCATGGATAGTCGACCGACATGAACCATTGAAAATAAGGAATTTCTCCTTCTTTGTATACCCCTTCTGGGGATAATTTGGAAGAAAGGCTAGGGCAGGTAGGATATGACAGCCTAGCAGGAGAAAAATTACATCCTTTTGACTACCTCCCTTTTGGGTAGGCGTAAGGACCACATTCCTCTGAGCTCACCTAGGGTATAAGTGGTGGCTTGGTCTTGGGGATAAAGTTGCTTAAGGGCCTTTGCCGTTGCATCGGCTACATCTTTTCCTGGAGCGCCATGGCATTGAAGACATAGGTTGCTGGAAATCAGAATTGGCTGGGTGTAAAGAAACACTTCTCCTCCTTGCACCTTTTGAATGCTAGGGTCGCTAGGAAGGTTATTTTCCGCGTTGTAGGCATAGGCATCCAATAGGGGAAGTTCCTCCGCATCTGGGCTATCTTGGGGATTTCTAGGCCGTGAGGAGACGCGACGTAGGGTAATGCCATGCTCCTTTTCTAAACCCTGAATCAGGGGGAGCGCATTGATCTTGCAAAAATCCAAGGCCCCTACTACTCCTTGGGAAGCTATCGCCTCCTGCAACTGGGCGCTCAACTGGGCCTGGGCCTCCAAGGTAATCGAATCTCCCCAGACCATGGCTTCTTGGAGGATCTCCACTTCGGTGAGTCGTTTTACCTCCATATTGCGATTGACTTCGTCAAAAGTTTCCTTGGATACCCGCTCTTGAGGACCGCAGGAGATCAGGAGGATTAGTGAGAGGAGGAGAAGGTTTTTCATGAGGTAAGAAATACGAGATACGAAATACGGAATTGAGTTGTACAAGGTACTAAGTACCAAGTACAAAGTAGGAATTCGAATTAGGACAAAAATTCTGCTTTCAAGAATTACGATACTTGATACTTGATACTTGATACTTGATACTTGATACTTGATACTTGATACTCTTTCTAATGTCGAATGCTTATTGAAGAATGTCAAATCCTACCTATGGAATGTCGTACTGCGTAGCTCGTATTTCCTACTTTGTACATTGTACTTGGTACTTGGTACAAAGTTCTACTTGATACTCTTTCTAATGTCGAATGCTGATTGAAGAATGTCTAAGAAATCCTACCGATGGAATTTCGTACTTCGTAGCTCGTATTTCCTACTTTGTACATTGTACTTGGTACTTGGTACAAAGTTCTACTAGATACTATTCCTCTCCCCTCACGCGTACATACTGAAAGATATCGCCCACGGTACCCCTTTTGATAAATCCTTTTTTCAAAATGGCTTCTGGGATATAGCCCGCTTTTTCGAGCACATTCATGGATTCTCCATTAAAGTCGTAGACACGGGCATAAATGCGTTCAATATCAAATTTTTCAAAAATATAGGCGGTATAGAGTTTTACAGCTTCTGTAGCGATGCCTTTTCCCCAAAAGGGTTCGCCTACCCAAAAGCCCAACTCCATGTTGGTGCGCAACTCGTCTTTTCCACGTTCAGCCCCGATAGCCCCTGCCAGCCTTCCTTCGAATTCAATGGCAAAATTTTGAGCTGGATTAAATTTTTGGTTATGCTCTATCCAGTGTCTGGCATCGTGGATGGTATAGGGATGGGGATAGCTATCCCGCAGGTTCATCGCAATTTTTGGATTGTTGGCAATGGGGTACAATTGATGAAAATGAGATTCATTCCAAGTGACTAAGTGAATCTCTCTTTCTCCTTCAATAAGCATAGGTAATCTGTTGTTTACTTCGTGAAATGGGTATGGGTTTCAATATACGTGCTTAATTTATTCTTACCAACCCAAAAGAGCTATTCGATCCCTCCCGCCTGCATTTTTTCTAGATTTTCAGCCATGCGTAGGGCAGAAATAAACTCTTCTATGTGCCCATCCATCACCTCGGGGAGATTATACACCGTTTTATTGATTCGGTGGTCGGTCACGCGGGACTGGGGATAGTTGTAGGTACGGATCTTATCGGATCGGTCCCCGCTTCCCACCATAGATTTGCGCTGCGCCCCCACGGCCTCGTTATGCTTGGCCAGCTCGATCTCGTATAGTCTAGAGCGCAGTACCTTCAGCGCCTTTTCGAAGTTTTTGATTTGAGATTTTTCATCCTGACAGGTCACCACCAACCCGCTGGGATTGTGCGTCAAGCGTACGGCCGAATAGGTGGTATTGACCGACTGTCCCCCAGGTCCTGAGGAGCAGAAGGTATCCTTCCGGATGTCATTCATATCGAGGTGCACCTCCACTTCATCCATCTCCGGAAGAACCGCCACGGAGGCGGCAGAGGTATGTACTCTACCTTGGGATTCCGTAGCAGGCACACGCTGTACCCGATGCACGCCGGATTCGTACTTGAGCATGCCGTAGACGTCGGCGCCCGAGACGGTGGCAATGATTTCTTTGTAACCTCCTGCAGAGCCGAAGGTTAAATCCAATACGGTCAACTTCCAGCCTTGCATCTCGCAGAAGCGCTCGTACATCCGGAATAGGTCCCCTGCAAAAATAGCTGCTTCGTCGCCCCCTGTCCCCCCTCTGATTTCCAAGATACAGTCTTTGGAGTCGTTGGGGTCCTTAGGCGTAAGCAGCAGCTTCAACTCCTCCTCTAGCTCCTCCTTTTTGACTTTCAATTCCTCCACTTCCTGCTTGGCCATATCCCGAAACTCAGGATCTTTTTCCTTATCTAAGATTTCTTTGGAACTTTCCAAATTTTGAAGTACAAGGATGTAGGTATCGGCAACCCCAACTATTTTTTCTAGGTCTTTGTATTCCTTGGTCAATTTGGCATAGGCCCCCATGTCTGTCATGGAGTCTGGCAGCACGATGAGCTGACCTACTTCTTCAAATCTATCTTTTAGGCCTTGTAATTTATCGAGCATGGGAAAGGATTGGACATACAAAAGTAAGGCTATCCAAGGAGATGCGTACTATCCAAGAGAGAGATTTTCCCCCATTTTCCTCGGGTTATGCTTGTATTTTATAGCGCATAAACCTTTTATCCTCTGGGTTTTTTTCCCTCAGAATTAGTTCTTTGCCCACCTGGGCCAGGTACTGTTTATTCAGATCGTTGATAAGTCGAGCCCGCTTCATGCGCCCAGAATCAAAATTGACCTTATCATCTATCCCCAAAAGAGTATCTAAGGTTTCGGTAGTTAGGCATTGTCCTGCATAGGGAAGCAGGGTCTGCAAGGAAGTAAGTTCTACAGAGGACTCCGATTTTATTTTCTTCCTTTTTACAAAAATTTTTCTTCCCATTACTCCCATTACCCCCAAGCTTAGGAGAAAGAGGAGAAAATAAATGAGGTAATTGGATTTAAAAAATGAAGCTTCTTTGATTGTGATTAATCCCACCTCCTTGGACTTTGCGCGTATTTGATCCAAATCAAGGGTAATTACTTGTCCATTAGGGGCGGGATAGGTCAGTACATTTCCTACAATTTCTAGGTAGGGAGCGATTTCCATGTCAACATTTCGCGATGAAAAATAAAAAATTTGACCCGTTTCTTTATCAATCAAATTCCAACCTATATTCTCTAAATTATTCGTTGAGGCCCAAAAAGCATAATCCTTAGTTTGGATAAAATGTATAGGTGCCTTTTCTAGGAATTTCGCGAAATCTAGTCCCTCAAATTCAACCTCTATTTCCTTCCATTCTTTACTTTCCCAATCCAAAAAATATCCATTGGGATTTTTTTTATCTAATAGGTAACGGTTATTGGTAAATTCTCCAAATAATGCTGTTACCCCTGAAGAATTTTCGTACATGAAGAAGGTGAAATAATCCTTCGGTTGATTCTTAGTAATTACCAATCCCATGATCCATTGAGTTTATTGAGAGCAAGTAAGTCCATGTGAAGCGTCCAAAATCCCTGCCCTCCCAATAGGTAATGATTCCCATTTCGGTTATAAATTTGGCTTCCACAGGTATACCCTCGATTGTAATTTTGATACATGTTGATGAGGGAATCCCCTTGAATTTCAAATAAATCGAAAGTACAATTGACCTGAACATAGAGCCGGTCTTCTACTTCAAAAAATGTATAAACTTGTGGCGATTTCATGTACATACTATCCAAGGATTCCAATACACTTTCTTGAATTCGCTCCTCAAAAAAATGGGGAGTCCCCATTTTTTTCCAAGCTAGAGTTGAGGTCCTCATCCAATAAAAATCATTCGCTAAACTGGCGCTAGCTACCGCGAAATAGATGCAAACTAAAAGTAATCCACGGTTCTTTTTCATACTTCGTTTAAATCCAGGTCACACGGTTTGTGGCTGGAACAAAAAAAGGAGGGGATAACCGTGACTCCCCTCCCAAAAAAATAAACAAACAGCCTTATGATCAACTTTAAATTAAAGCTAAATCCGAAGTTTGAAAATTCTTTGACTTTTCGTGTTTATTAGGAAGTGGAAGTTGTGATTCTTATTGATTCATACTTAGAAAATATCCCTCTAAGGCCTTATTTTAAAAGATTTTGAAAAAAATCCCCCCTTAGTCAGCCAAGCAAAAAATTATCATTTTTAGGGCAATTCCGGATGAATATGACGACTAATGGCTTCAAAAATAGAGATTAGGGAGTAAAAAAATAGCTCCTTAGGCCTGTATTTTGTAATACACAAATCGCCGGTCCTCTGGCTTTTTGTCTCTTTGGACCAATTCCTTTCCTACTTGAGCCAGGTAGAGCTTATTGATCTCGTTGATCAGTCGGGCCCGCTTCATCCTTCTGGAATCAAATTTCATATTGGCGTCAATACCCAAAAGATGATCCAAGGTTTCGGTAGTCAATAGCTGCCCAGCATAAGGCAGCAAGATATCCACAGGAGAATACAGGAGAGGAACATTTTCTTCCTCTTCAAGTTTAGTGTTTTTCCTTTTCCTATATCTCAACGCTAAAAATAGCAACACTCCTCCAACAAGCACCCCTCCCAAAACATTGAGCGGCGCATAATTGAAAAAATGATTCGGAGCAGCATTGGATGGCCCCACTTGTACTTTTCCCACCTGTTTGGAATTGGCCTTGATGAAGTCCAAATCCAGTTGCATGGCCTCACCCCCAGGAGAAAAGTAGTGTAGTCGATTTCCTATGATTTCCAGCACTGGGCAAGTAATCATGTAGCTATTTTTTGAATCGTAGAAGTAAATCAATCCAGATTCTTTTTCTATGATATTCCAGCCAATGTTTTTTAAGCCACTGGAAGAAACAAAAAAGACATAATCTTGGGTATGAACAAACTGGAAACCTCCCTTGTCTACCAGAATTGCATTGTCTATCCCCTCAATTGCAATAGAAACATTCTTCCAGGTTTTGCTTTCCCATTCTAAAAAATATCCCTGCTTTTCCTCCGCATCTGTTTGGTTGCGGGGATTGTAATAGCTCCCAAAAAGGGAAACTATCCCCTTGGAGGTAGGGTAAACAAAAGAAGAGAAATAATCTAAGGGTTGGTTTTTCACTCTGGCCCATTCCCAAGAACCGTGGATCTCGTCAAAAACCAAAAGATCCATTTGATTCATCCAGAATCCATGGCCTCCAATCAGGTAATGCCTGCCCTCAATAACCAAGGGAGTAGCGCTACAGGTATAACCTCTGTTGAAGTAGCGGTACATTTTTACCAACTCATCCCCTTCAATGCGGTACAGATCAAAGGTACAGGTGACGATCGCGTACATCACCCCTTCGCGCTCATAGAAAAAATAGGAATGGGGAGCCTTCTCGTAAATCACATCCAAAGAGTCTAGCACAGCAGCAGAGATCCTTCCCTCTAAAAAATCTGTGCTGCCATTTTTTTTCCATTCTTTGGTAAAAGTTTTAAACCAAAGGAAATCTCCTGCCTTCCCCGGAATAGAAGTAAGCATTAGGAGTATACCTACACACAAGAGATACCTATGTTTCATACCCTAGGTGGGAAAAGCGAAGAACTTTTAATACAAGCAAAAGAAGAGGGCGGGAAGCATCCCCTTCGGTACGCCTAGCATTAATCGTCTTTAGGATGAGTAATATTTAAAATTATAGTTCCCTGATCGCTCTAAGTTAATTTTTTATGTTCATTGAGAAATAAGGTCTACGATACGTAATGTTACCTACCTTGAAAACGTCGAATTTTCTGCCTTAGTGTGCCAAAATAATAGATTTTGAACAGAGAGGGGGTACGGCTGAGAAAAAAAATAAAATTTACTACCCTAGAATTTTTTGCTCTTGTCGTTTGAAAAAATTCAAATTAAACATTCAAAAAACGGAGTTGAGTTAGTTTCCACATTTGAAAAACGTTCTTTAATTCTACACTTCCTCAGACCAGTTCGTTTGAATCACCCAAATCTGATTTATAATAGAATCGTTTTTTGATACTATCGGAGAAACCTTTCCAAGTTATGTTTGGATGTTATTTCAATCCCACAGGATACTACCCGACTTCTAACCCTACTCCTGTACTCACTCGTGTTGGTGATGGTGGTTGGGTGGTTGGTGTTGAAGCCTATGATGGACACCAGTATCACCTAATAAGTATTAGGTGGTGAGGGAAACCGATAAAAAAGTAGAGAAAAAAAATCTATCCTTGTTTGGATGGATTTTAAAGGGGGGTAAGACTCACGGATAAGTGGTGAAAGAAAAAAGTTTAATATTCTTACCTAGGTGATTTTCCAGTGTTCTCAGAAACTTTCGAAAGGACTTGAAACCCTCTAATTCAAAGGAGTTAACCTCAATCAAATCAGGTCTATTTACCCTCTCAAGTCTCCTTAACCCCTTTTGGTAAATGGAAAAGACATGAGAGTTCGTAAACCGTTTTCCCACTGTAGTTAAGTACCCTTCTTCATTCAAGATTTTGGAGATAATTCCATACCCTACAGGGGTAAGAATGTCCTCTTTTAAACCCCTTATTTTATCAAATAATTGAACCTGATAAGGGGTATAATTTGACTCCCACAATTGAGTAGTTTCTACTGATATTGAGAAGGTTATAATCCGTTTCCAGGGGTAAGAAAAGTGAACATCAAAATTTACTCCACTGTAATGGGATAGAGTGGCCGGATTTTAAATTTCAGAGAAAGTCTTTATCTTAGGTTTTCAAAACCTCAAGACAACTCATGAAGAAAATCTTAGTTCTAAGCGTGTTATTCTTCGCAAGTCTGAATACTTTGGCCCAACTACCCACCATACGTGCAGAGGGCGGTGGGGGAAAAAATGTTAATTGGCCATTAATCAAAGAACAGAGTGATCCTGATGGGCCCGGATATTTTTACGGGGATTGTGATCAAGAAGTACATGGAATACGTGCATCATCCGTACTTGCAGGGCAAGGTAAAAAGTCTTACGGCCCTAAAAATGTGAGTGATGCAGATCCAATGAGTGCCTGGGTGGAAGGCAAGCCCGACTATGGTATTGGAGAGTATTTTGAAGTCAAGGCTGCTGCCATCAATAAAATCTATAACGGATATCAATCTTCGCCCAAAAACTGGGCAGAGAATTCCCGTGTAAAGCGTTTCAAAGTTTACAAAAACAATAAACCGATTTGTTTCTTAGATTTAACGGATGAGATGGGGGAACAGCATTTTGAATTGCCGGGACACAATATGACTCGAACGGATGTGGAAAGTATATTTAAGTTTGAAATTGTAGAAGTATATAAGGGTAGCAAATGGCCGGATGTAGCCATTTCGGAAATTGGTTGGGCCGCTTGTTGTTTTATCGGCTCCACGAACATTGAATCCGAAAATCAATCTAGCAAAATCGCCGATATGGAAAATGGGGATACTATCTATTCGGTTGACTTGAAATCTGGGACGATTTCGTCGACGCAGGTTGAAAAAGTAACTAAACAAACCCATTTAAGTGTTTTGAAAGTGGAAACAACAAAAAGGGCCATAGAAATCACCTTTGATCATCCTTTATACATCAAAGATTTTGGCTTTTCATCACTCGCTCGCTACATGCGCTCTAAGAAGATTGAAAATTTTCAGGAATTGGTGGGTAAGATTGAATTGATGGTTCTTGATGAACCAAGCCATCAAATGAAATTTGAACCCCTTAAGTCCTTGGAGATACATCAAGGGGTATTTGAGACCTTCTCTATTTTAAAAATTAAAACGGGTGAAAATTTTATCGCGAACGGATTTGTAACCAAGGTTTATTAAGGATGCAAAAAAAAATCAGGACATGATTATTCCACGGTAACCGATTTCGCTAAGTTACGCGGTTGGTCCACGTTGCAACCCCGCATCACGGCAATATGGTAGGAGAGCAGCTGCAAAGGTACCACAGCCACCAAGGGGGTAAAGGCTTCGTGAGTCGCTGGAA
>Ga0194119_10011269_pt1 | contig 11586 bp, 11 predicted proteins | sample TA2MahC100mmetaG_FD_148620 | JGI IMG/M metagenome (GOLD analysis project Ga0194119, IMG submission 148620) | Freshwater microbial communities from Lake Tanganyika, Tanzania - TA2015018 Mahale Deep Cast 100m | ecosystem: Environmental > Aquatic > Freshwater > Lake | place: Tanzania: Lake... | reverse complement strand
AATCGCTTGGCCACGTAGGCGCGGGCCTGCTCGACGACGGCTGGAGTTGGGGTGCGCTGCTGGGTGTCGGGGTCGATGGCGGGGCCGTGCGCGTCGATGGCGACCTTGAAGCCGCGATTCTCGATGTCGGGAAGGCCGTAGACGCTCTCGCCGGCGTCGACCCAGCAGGGCATACGCGGGATTTGAAACGCATCGTCGCCGGGGGCGGTGCCGAAGTAGAAGACCTCCTGGCGCGTGGGATTGATCTTGTTACCCAGAATCTCCGGGAACATCTTTTTCAGCCACGGCCCGCAGGCGTAGATGTAAGTTCCGGCGTCGACCTTGGGAGTTCCCTGCAGAAACGTGAGGCCGTCGCGGACGGTTTGGCGGACGACGGTCTGAACGCCGCGGCGGGCCAGGAGACCTCCGGCGTCCGGTTCGTAGAGGCCCCAGGCGATTTCGCCCAGATGGATTTGCGGGAAACGCCGCTCCAGCCCGGCGCGGTCCAGAACCTGGTGGTCGATGTGCTGGTTCCGAAACACCTCAATGGACTGGCGGGCGAAGGTGTCGTTCTCGCGATTCAGCCAGAGCATTCCGGTAGTGATGAAGAGCGTGGGATCGGTCTTGGCATAGAAGTCCCTATACAGGCGCAGCGCGCGCCAGGACCATTCGGTGTAGATGGCCTTGGGGCCATAGCCCATGCGAAGGATGCGGGTTTCGCCGCCGGAGGAGGCGCGGTTGTTCGCGGGACCGTACTGATCGACGAGCACGACGCGGCGGCCGCGCTGGTGCAGGGTGCGGGCCAGCCAGGCGCCGAAGACGCCGGCGCCGATGACGGCGTAGTCGAAACTCACTGGAGTTCCCGGATTTCGAGATTCCGGAAGCGGTGCTTGCCACAGGGCGGGATGGTGGCCAGGGAGGTCTTGCCGGCGACCAAGTCACAACTGAGGCGCGCTTCGATGCCGCCACCGGTAACGCGGTCCCCGCCCCATCCGGAATAGGCGAAAGAGATATCCCGCTTGGGATACCCTTTGAAGCCGTAGGTCTCGACGAAGGTGGGGTCGGACTGCGGGCCGGCGATGAAGCCGCCGTTATCATGGTGAACGGTCTGCGCATGGAGCGCGCGGAGGAATAGCTGGAAGGACCGCATTGGACGATTATCAAACTTTTTGGCGGCCGGCCGATAAGATCGGTGTCCGAACCCGCTTTTCCGGTTTGCACGGAATCGCGAATTCGTGAGAGCGAACGAAACAAATTAGAAAACTTCATGAGGTCCATTAATGCCCGCCTGTCCGGCGCTTTGGCAGGAATTTTTCTGCTTAATTGTGTGGGAACCGCCGGCTTGGTCTGGACGATCTCGTCGTCTTTAGACGACGCGGCCGCAGCGGACCCAGCCGGGACGACAAGAGCGCTTTCGCAACGCATCGTGAAACACGCGGCTCTGGCGGCCGCGGGCCACCGAGACCCGCAGAAATTGAGCGAGGCGATTCAGCGGTACGATGCGGTGCTGCGGGCTTTACGTGAGGGAGACGCCGTGATGGGCGTTTCCAAACAGACTTCGTCCGACGTCATCGCCGCTATCGATCAGGCGGAGCAGGCTTGGGTTGGGTTCCGTCAGGCGGCCGAGCGCGTTCAGCAAAACGCAGACAGCGACGGCGCGGCTTTGCGGCAGCTTCGTTCGCTTGAAGGGGAGCTGTTTGCGCGCGGCCAAGGGATCGTCGACGCGATTAAGGCAAAATCAACGCGAAAAGCGACGGCCGCAGCCTGGCTCTCCATGGTTATGATGGGCCTGATGGCCCTGAGCTGTGCCATCGTCTGGCTGCGGATTATTGCGCCTGTCACGCGAAAATTAAAGGATACGGTTGGTGCCCTTACGGAGGGCTCCAACCAACTGACAGCCGCCGCGTCGCAGGTATCCTCGTCAAGCCAGACGCTGGCGGGCGACGCATTCGAACAGGCATCGGCGCTGGTGGATGCCGGAGCGACCGGGAACCTGATCCGGGAACGGGCGGCGGCGAACGAACAATCCTCGAAGGCGGCGGCGGCGTTGGTGGAGCGCTCGCGAACACAGTTCATCGAAACGGATCGAAAGCTTGGCGAGGCGGTTGCCGCAATGGAGGCGATTTCCGCGCAGAACGCGAAGGTATCGAAGATCATGAAGCTCATCGACGAGATCGCGTTCCAGACCAACATCCTTGCGTTGAACGCCGCCGTGGAGGCGGCCCGCGCCGGAGACACCGGCATGGGGTTCGCAGTGGTAGCCGACGAGGTACGCAGCCTGGCCCAACGTTGCGCGCAGGCAGCGGCGGAGACGGCTGGGTTAATCGAAGAATCGATCCACACGTCCAGCCACGGAAAAGGAATCGTCGACGCGATGGCGGCTCTGCTGCGAGCGACGATCGCGGAGTCCGAACAGATCTCCGTTCTGATCGGCAAGGTGGAAGTGACCAGTAAGGAGCAGGCGCGCGGGGTGAACGATATGGGGTCGGTCATTCACCAGATGGAGCAGGCAATGAACCGGACGGCGGCCGTGGCGGAAAAGTCGGCAGCGTACGCTGAGAAGTTGCATGCGCAAGCGGAGATGTTTCGCCGGGCATCGGCGGAGTTGGAACGGGTGGTTAGCGGAGGCGCGGCGGCTCACACAAGGCCGGCGTTGCCGGCCCGCACGCCAACGCCTTCAAGACAGCACAAGCCGGTGACGAAGTGGAGGTCCTGACCGGCTAGAAGGTCAGGCGGAATTCCAAATAGATGTTTCGCGGTGAGTTGTTCTGCTGCGGATTGATCTGGCCGAAATTGGCGTTGGTCACATTCGGCGGGTTGCCGACCATTTGGGTGAAATAGGGGCTGTTGGTGGAGTTGATGAAATCGGCGCGGATCTGCGTCTTCACCCGCTCCCTGATGACGTTGAAGTTCTTCTGCAAGGAAAAGTCGTAGTTGGCGAAGCCCATGAACCGCACGTCGGGGAAACGGGTGGGGAAGTTGCGAAGGGTGAAGGGCACCGGACCGGCCAGACGCGGGAACAGCGATGTATCGAACCAGCGGCCCAGCGAGCGCTCCTGCGCCGGTAGTTTGGCGCTGCGGGCCTCGAGCGGCGCGGCATTCGGGAAGTCGATGGGGAACCCGGATTGGAAGGTCCAGTTCCAGCCGAGCTTCCAGCCGCCCAGCGTGGTTTTCGTCACGCGATTGCCGCCTTTGTAAGGCAGTTCGTAGGTGCCGAGCAGGGAGACCTTTTGCGGCACGTCGAAAATCGTCAGGCGTTTTTCGAGGCGCGGCTTCTCGAAATTGGCGAGATCGAAGTCCTGCGCGTTGGTGAGCACCAGTTGTTCCAGCGTCTTGGCGATGGTGTAGTTGGCCTGAAAGTTCAGACCGGCGCCGAAGCGTTTCCGGATGGAGAGTTGAATCGAGTCGTAGCGGTTTTTGCCCGCGGGCACGTGGGCGGCCGTGACGCCGGAATACTGGGGATAGGCGACCATCAGGGCGCTGCGCACGGCGGTGGCGCCATTGAGCGCGGCGTTGTTGGGCAGCAGGCCGGCCAACGGGTTGGTAACGCGCTGGTTATAGAACGCAGCCGGCTGGCCCAACTGATCGGTTGGAATGAAATTCAAACCGGCTGCGACGGGTAAACCGGCTGTAAAGTTGCCGATGTAGGAGACGTCGGCCACCGTACCTCGCCAGAACTCATGCTGGAATCCGAGCGAATACTGCTCGGAGAGCGGGAGACGGCGATTTGTATAGTTGTAACCGATGCCGAGGCCGAGATCGGTGGCGAGCCCGAGGCTTGCTCCCACGGGTTGCAACAGGCCGGCCGGGAACGGGTTGTTCATGGCCGCCGAAGGGGTCACGCCGTCGATGGTGGTGATGATGGGGGTTGTGCGGCTGAAGCCGGTGGCCGGGCCCAGCGCCCATTGGCCGAGCGAGTAGATGCCGAAGCCGCCGCGGAGCACGGTCCGGGAGTTGAGCGAATAGGCGACGCCGATGCGCGGCTGAAAGTTGTTACGGTCCGGCGCGAAGGCGAAGCGGTCCGAGCCGGACGTGCCGGCGTAGAGCAGACCACCGCGCAGATTGCGGCAGGCCGGGCAGTTTTCGATACCGGGGCGGGTGCGTACCTGGGCGGCGATGGGGCTTTCGGCCTCATTGGCGAAGCCCCGGGTCTGGCGGTTGTAGCGCTCCCACACGGGGTCTCGTAGTCCCAGCGCAAGCCGAGATTCAGGGTCAGCTTGCGGGTCAACTTCCAATCGTCCTGAAAATAGAGCGAATAGTAGCGGCCCACGTGCGCGGGCGTGATGGGCAGTTCCACCGAGCCGCCCGTGGGGTGGCCGAGCAGCGCCGTGGCGATCTCATTGCCGGAGAAGGCGTCGGCGCGGTTGGGATCGGCTTGCGTCCAGAGGCGGGAGAAGGCAAAGGAGCCCGACGCGGCGCCGTAGCTGAGGTTGTTGGCGCGGAATTCACGCAACTCGACACCGAAACGGGTGACGTGATTGCCGAAGACTTTACCGGCGGAGGCGCCGAGCGTGTAGGTATCGTCGGCCTGGACGAATGGGGCGGAGCCTTGGGACATGTATTGACCCATACTCACGATCGGGTATTGGGTGCGGGAAAACTGGCCAACCAGCGATGCCGGCAGGCCCAGATCGCGCGGATTGAAGGCGAGCGTGGCGGGGTTCCAGGCGAGGTTTTCCAGACGGGAGAATCCGGCGCGGAGATTGAATGTCGTGGAGGCGTTGAGCAGGTGTGCCCAATCGAGCGTGAGCGTGCGGCCGCGGCGGCCCCGCGGCAGAATGGTGGAGGTCTCTGCGGGGTTGCCGGCCGGATAGCGTTGATCGCAGCAGCGCGTCATGTTCGTTTCGCCGTAGCGGCCGAAGAAGGTATTCTTGACGCCCGCGCGGATGTCCATGCGTCCGGTCCATTGCCACAGTTGGCCGTCGTTGGGAGAGGTCTGGAAAAAGTTGTTCACGCGGGCGGCTGTGTCTCCGTCGCGGGTGGGGTTGGGGTAGAAACCAACCAGTCTCGCGCCGACCGGGTCGATGCGATTGCCGGGAATCCGGTTCCCGGCGAAGGGCTGGCGGGTGTACTGGTTGTTGGCGCCGAGGCGCGTGGTGGCGGGATCGTAGATCAGGATGGGCTGTCCGTTGGCGGCGCGCAGATTTGAAAAGTCTCCGGTCTTCATCTCCGGCAAAGGCGTGGTGAACTGCGAGGTGTAGAGGCTCGACGAGGGCGAAGAGTCGTAGCTGATCATGTAGAACAGTCTGTTGCGGCCGTCGAAGAGTTTTGGAATCCAGACGGGCCCGTTGGTTTGAAAACCATAGTTGTGCTGGGTGATTTGCGGACGCCGCACCGCTTGACGATTGTTCGAGAACGAGTTCGCGTTCAGACGGTCGTCGTAGTACCTGTCGAAGACCGAGCCGTGGAATTCGTTGGTGCCGGACTTGGTGGTGGTTGTGATGATGCCGCCGCCGGTGCGGCCATACTGCGCGTCGTAAATGTTGGTGAGAACGCGAAACTCCTGCACCGAGTCCAGCGCCGGAATCATGATGACCTGGCGGTCGCCCTTCGTGTCGGAGGTACCGTCGACCAGAACGTCCGTGTTCGACTCGGTACCGCCGGCGCCTGCGGCCGCGCCATTGATCGCCGTGCGCGAGTTTGCCAGTCCATCGAGACTGAAGGCGGTGCCCTGCGACGTGGACGGCTTGTGGACGCCGGGCATGGCGAAGGCGAGCTGGTAGATGTTCCGCCCTGGATTTGGGACGTTCTGGAGCAATTCCTTGTCGACGATGCCGCCGCGAGAGGCCGTTTCGGTGTCGAGCGGCGTGATCTGTCCGGATACGGTGACGCGCTCGGACAGCGCGCCGATTTCCAGTGCGATATCCAAACCGGCGCGGACGGAGATTTGCAGTTCTACACTCTCACGGATGAACTTCTTGAAACCGGCAGCTTCGACCTCCACGGTATACGTGCCAGGAATGAGAAACGAGATGGCGTAGCGGCCCGCGTCGTTGGTCTTTGCCTCCACGCTGGCGCGCGTGGCGCCGTTGAGCGCCCGAACGGTGGCGCCGGCCACGGCGGCGCCCTGCGGATCGGTGACCGTGCCGGTGAGGCCAGCTCGAAAATCCTGCGCGGAAGCCGCCGCGAACGATAGGAAAGCCGCCAGACGAAACATCCCGATCCTCCCGAGGATTTATTTCGCCCTATCCTACCAGAGAAGCAGCCCGCTAACCGCGATAGGCCTTGTCGAGAACTTCGACCACGTGCAGGACGGGCTGCCCTTTGCCGTGAATCCGGGCGCCGGCCTGCAGTTGGATCATGCAACCGGGATTGGCCGTGACAATACACTCGGCACCGGTGGCGTTCACCGACTTCATCTTTTTCTCGAGCAGGCTCATGGCGATATCGTTGTGAACAACGTTGTAGATTCCTGCGCTGCCGCAGCAGAGGTCGCTTAGAGCCATTTCCTTCAAAGTGACGCCGGGGATGGCCTGCAGAACCTTGCGCGGCTGAGCGCGGACCTTCTGGCCGTGACAGAGGTGGCAGGAGTCCTGGTAGGTGACGGTCATCTGGAGCGGCTTGGCGGGCGGGCGGATTTCGATGGAGGCCAAGAATTCGTTGATGTCCTTCATCTTGGCCTTGAAGGCGATGGACTTGTCGCGATAGGCGGTGTCGTGCTCGAGCAGTTCGTCGTACTCCTTCAGCGTGGAACCGCAGCCGGCCGCGTTGGTGAGAATGGCGTCATAGCCGCCATCGAGTGTCGCATCGATATTGTTCTTCGCCAGTTCGCGGGCGTCGTCCTTGCGGCCGGCGTGCACATGCAGCGCACCGCAGCAGTTTTGTTGCGCCGGGATATGGACTTCGCAGCCGTTCTTTTGCAGCACGCGCACGGTGGCTTCATTCAATCGCGCGAAACTGACGTTGGCGATGCAGCCGGAGAGAAACGCGACCTTGTGTTTCCTCCCGCCCTCGGCCGGGAAGACCTTGCCGAGTTGGCTGAAGAAGAACGGGGCCTCGGCGGGGGGCGAGAGCATCTCGATGTTCTCCAGGTTGCCGAAGCGTTTCAGCAGGCCGCTGCGGCGGACCCAGGATTGCAGGCCGGAAGCCTGAAACAGATGCAGCCCCCGGCCTGCCAGGCTCAAGAGAAACCGCGATTGCAGCAGGGTGCCGAAGACGAAATCGCGAAATGCCTCGATGTGCCAGGGACGCTTGACGTTCTGTTCGATGTGCGCGCGGGCGGCTTCAATCAGCCGGCCGTATTGCACGCCGCTGGGACAGGCGCTTTCGCAACCACGGCAGGCGAGACAGAGGTCCATATGCTCCAGGTAGTCTTCGGTCATGGCCGCACGCCCCTCGACGACTTGCACCATTTGATAGATGCGGCCGCGCGGAGAGTCCATCTCGACGCCGAGTTCCCGGTAGGTTGGGCAGGAGTTCAGACACAGGCCGCAGTGCACGCATTTGTCCAGGTCCTTCAGCAGAGGCGCTTCCGAATTAGATTCGACCATAAAACCGTCCTTTGTTCAGAAGCTGCTTGGGGTCCAGCATTCGTTTGATGTTTTCCATTACCGCAAAGTCGTCGCCGGGCGCGGGCCACATCTGACCGGCAGAGCGGTGGTCCGGGCCGGCTTCCATCAACTGGGCGGCGACGGGGGGCACGCTGGGCGCTTCTTCGAAGTAGAGATAGGTAACACCGTTGGCCGCGCGGGAGATGGAGGGTCCGCGATGACCGGCTACCGAGGCCGGCTGATCCCGCAGCGTAGACGCGGCACGCAGTATGGCGCCGCCGGGGTGTTGGGCGAGGAACTGCCCGGGGAACGATTCGATTTTGTGCCAGAACGTGCGCTCCGCGGCCAGATCGAGGGGTTCGAACGAAGCGAGCTCTGTCGAGTAGCGGTCGATTAACGCCTGGCTGCCGCCCACGCCGATGGCAAGAATCCATTGCGCGCCGCCATCGAGGTTGACGATATCGACGGCGGCGGGTTGCAGAACGCCATGCAGAATGCGCGAACGTTCGGCGAAGGCGGCCTGTACGGTGTCATAGCGCTGAATAAACGTGCGAGTGTACTTGTCGCGCGGAATGAGCTTGAAGTTCACCGAGGCGATGGCGGCCAGCGTGCCCCAGCTTCCGATCATGAGCTTGCCCATGTCGAGACCCGCGACGTTCTTAACGACCATGCCGCCGGACTGGATGAGCTTGCCTTCGACGGTGGCATATTGCATGCCGATGACCAGGTCGCGAGCGGTTCCGAAGAGGCGGCGGCGCGGGCCGGAGTGATTCGCGGCGATGACGCCGCCGACGGTGGCGGAGGCGGCATAGGGCGGATCGAGCGGCACCATCTGGTGGTTGGCCGCAAGCAGCGCGGTGAACTCCGCCCAGGGCATTCCGGCGCCCACGGAAACGGTGAGGTCGCGCGGCTCATAGGCCAGCACTTGATTCAGAGCCGTGGTCCGGATCTCCACAGCGGCATCGGTCCCGGGGCCGGCCCAACGGCTTTTTGTGTTGTTACCAAGGAGCCGGATGGCGCGGCCTCCGGCCATCGCATCGGCGAGTTCGGCCGCATTTGTCGGTTTCAGTTGTTGCATCCGTCGAATAAGCCAGTATAAACTCCTGCGATGCTACGAATTATTTTGGCACTGTCGGTGGCGGCGGCCGGCGCGGATGTCCGGGCTGTGCTGGATCAGCAAGCGGCGGCCTGGAACCGGGGCGATTTGAAGGCTTTCGTAGAAACCTACGAGGACTCGGCCGAAATCACATTCTTGGGCAAGGAGCTTTGGCGCGGCCGCGCGAACGTGCTGGCACGCTATGAACGAACCTATTCGACCAAGGAAAAGATGGGATCGCTACGGTTCGAAATCGTGGAGTCCAAGGCCTTGGGCGCAACGCATCATCTCATCCTGGGCAAGTTTTTCCTCACTCGCTCCGCGGCAGGCGGCGGCAACGCCACGGGAAACTTTACGCTGGTGCTGAAGCAGACGGCCAAGAGCTGGAAGATCATTCACGACCACACGTCGTGATTAGCGTTCCCGGCGGCCGGAGAGCGGCACGAAGACGGGTCCGCCGCAGACGGCCACACCCACCTGCTGCAGCGCCTGCAGGAAATTGAACAACAGGCCGTAGACCACCTGCTCGCTTAGGGCTTGTTTGCCTGGCAGACGGAAATTGGGCGAGAGCTCCTTGGCCAGGCGAAGACGGACGGAGTGGAGGGACAGCGCGCCGCCGCGGTCGCGCTTGTTGCCGATGGAGATGGGGGTTTGCAGAACCTGGCCGGTGGCGCCGTCGATGTAGAACTGGCAACGCGAAAACCAGCCGAGATTGGCGGGTTCGGCAGCGTCAAACAGCAGCAGAGGCGCTTCGCGTTCCTGCGTCCACAGATCGAAGATCACGGCGCGGGGGGTGTCCTGGAGTTCAACGAGAAAATTGGCCTGCTGCGAGAGCGAGGTGAGCGCCTCCAGATCGTACTCCAATAAAACGAGCTGATGAGGCCCCGCCTGCAAGAGTTGCATTCCCTCTTATTCTAGCGGCTTAGGATCTGTCGAAGGGCGGCAATCGTCACGCAAAGAACGGCGTGGCCGATGATTCCATATTGGACCCACTTGCAGGTGTACCGGACAATCAGGCCGAGATCGCGCATTCCGCTTTCGACAGTGCCAGCGCAATGCGCATCCGCCAACACGCCCGGTGACAACAACGTTCCAGGACCCCAGGCCAAAAGTCACAGTACAAATTCGATCAAGTCTTGGAATTCCAGGCCGAAGAGCAATATATGCGGCCAAGATGCCGCAACCTACAAAGGGAGACTCACAAAACAATGAAGAAGTTCGCTACGTTTATGGCCACCGCACTGATGCTGGCCTCGTTTGTCGCGGTCAACACGTTTGCCGCCGACGATCACAAGAAGGACGACCACAAGAAGGAAGAGAAGAAAAAGCCCCACTAACCAGTGGAATTCACTCCATAAAGCGAAACCGCCGGTGTTGTTCAGCCGGCGGTTTCGCTTTTCGGAGGATCGACGAAGGAAAGGCTTAGTTTCTGCCGCGCATACTGCGGCTCAGGAGGCGTTGAGCGCGGGCCGAAATCATGTCCGCGACGCGGCCCAAGAGTTCTGGGATGTCTTGCGGCTGGATCAGAAGCGAGTTGACCGGGCGGGCCCGGTCAAATGGCAACTGATGAGAAGTGGAGAGGATCGCGCTGGCCGGCCGGTAATCCACGGCCCGGGCGTGGGCCATTACGCGCAGACCGGACTCCGGAGACTCCATCTCTAAGTCACTCAAAACAAGGGCGTATTCGCGATCATCCATCTTGCGAATCGCTTCCGCGGCGGAGGCGGCGGTGTCGACGGCGTACCCACTGGCCTGCAGAACGGTTTGCAAGGTTAGGCGGGAGGTGGGATTATCGTCGACAACAAGTACACGCGCCATCGCGAACTGGGCGGTCATTGGAAACGGTGTACATTTGGCGGCGGCCACGAATGTTCTCCAACCCTAGTTTATGGGATCTGGGGAAAATTCCAAGTACCAAATTTAAGAGCGTCCTACTTACGTCGTCAAAACGGTGTCCGGGCACGGGGCTGGATTGCCAGTAAGCCTATGAAAAAAGAACATTTGTGATCTAATGAGAAGCCAGGATCGCCACTGAAAAATTTAAGGCTGGCCATAGGGAAAATAGTAGGAAAGTGGTAAGCAGCTAGCCCTAGAGTAATAGGGGCCTACGTCTTGATTGCAACCGTCAGCCCGTCGCGAAGCGGAATCAGGCTTGTGAAAAAGTCACGATTGGCGAAGATACGGCGATTAAACTGGTCGACGGCTTCCGTGGTTTCGTCCTGAGGGTTTAGCACGCGGGCGTGCCAAAGGGTGTTATCGGTAACCAGGACGCCGCCGGATCGAAGGCGGGAGGGAGCCGCGTCCAGCACGGCCGGGTACCCCTCCTTGTCTACATCGTTGAAGATGAGGTCAAACTCGCCCGGAGTCCCGGCCAGCGCAGCCAAGGCGTCCCCGGTGTGGATCCGGATGCGCCGGGCAACGCCTGCGCGCAGGAAATACTCCTGGGCGCGGGCGGCGTTGCCGGGGTCGCCGTCCGAATAGTGGATTTCGGCGCCTTCTCCGGCGGCGCGGGCCATCCAAAGGGTGGAATAGCCGATGGCGGAACCCAATTCGAAGATCCGCCGGGCCCTGGTGAGGATGACCAACTGGGCGAGGATTGTGGCGCAGCCGGGACCGACGATCGGCACCCGGTTGGCAAAGGCGTAAGCCTCCATTTCGGCAAGGACCGGATCCCGCGCCGGCAGAAGATCCGAGATGTACTGTTCGATAGAGGGATTGACGATCATCCTTCAAAAACTCTGGCGAAGATCTTGTCTACATTGGCAAGCTGGCGGTCAAGCGAGAAGGATTTCTCGATTTGATCGAGGCTGAGGTGCGACCGGATTTCGGCGTCGGCCTCAATGGCTGCGCGGAAGTTACGTTCCTCTTCCCAGGACTTCATGGCGTGGGTCTGCACAAGCTTGTAGGCGGCCTCCCGGAGCATTCCCGCCGAAGCGAGATCGAGCAGCAACTGACCGGAGAAGATGAGCCCCTGCGTCAAGTTCAGGTTGCGCAACATGCGCTCCGGGTTGACACGCATAC
>Ga0194119_10011268_pt1 | contig 11586 bp, 6 predicted proteins | sample TA2MahC100mmetaG_FD_148620 | JGI IMG/M metagenome (GOLD analysis project Ga0194119, IMG submission 148620) | Freshwater microbial communities from Lake Tanganyika, Tanzania - TA2015018 Mahale Deep Cast 100m | ecosystem: Environmental > Aquatic > Freshwater > Lake | place: Tanzania: Lake... | reverse complement strand
TACGTTCAACTTGGGAATGCGCTGGGAACCACGGTCGCCTCCCACCGAGGTGAATGGCAACCTCGTATCTTTCGTGCCCGGGCAAAAGTCGCAGCGTTTCGTGAATGCGCCGCTCGGGCTGGTGTTCCCCGGTGATCCCGGCGTTCCCGAGGGCGGCTTCCATCGCGACCTGAACAACTTTGCGCCCCGCGCCGGCTTTGCGTGGGACATCTTCGGTAACGGCAAGACGAGCCTGCGCGGAGGCTACGGCATCTTCTACGACAATCTGCGTTGGGCGGGATGGCAGATCCAATCGGCGGTGGAACCTTTCATCCGCAACGTTGCGATCGAAGCTCCAGGCAGCTTCCAGGACCCCTACGGGGCATCGCGGACGCCGAACCCGTTCCCGTTCGATCCTGCGTCGGTGAGTCGCGACTACGTGTTCAGTCCGCGTACCGGGAACTATCATTGGGACCCGAACTTCAAGATCGGCTACGTACAGCAGTGGGCGCTGACGCTCGAACGGCGCCTGCTCGCCACCTCCATGCTTCGCGTCGCCTACGTTGGCAACAAGGGAACCAGTTTGTGGAGCAGCCGCGACATCAATTGGGCGCGGTTCGCTCCCGGCGCCACCATCGCGAATACCGACGCGCGCCGCCCGATTCCCGGATTCGCGCTGCTGGACCGGTCTGAATCGAATGGCACCTCGAACTACAACGCGCTCCAGGTGACGTTCGACAAGCGCTACAGCCACGGGTTTACCGTGCTGACTTCGTATAGCTGGCAGCAGGCCCTGGATACGATCTCTCGTGGGCGCGCAGCCCTGTCGCAACCTTGGCCCATGAACCTGCGGTTGAATCGCGGCAGGGCGAACTTCGCGGTGGATCACGTGTTCGTCAGCTCGTTCGTGTGGGATATCCCGTTTCTAACCGGACGCCGTGACCTCCTCGGCAAGATCGGAGGCGGGTGGCAGATGAACGGCATCGCCTCGCTGCGGAGCGGAATTCCCTTCGATGTCGTTCCGGGCCGGCCAACCTCGTTGAGCGGTACAGGCGGTGAGCGCACCGACCTCACCGGCAATCCGTTCCTCGATCAGAATCGTCCGATTCAGGCCCGTCTTGATCAGTACTTCAACCGCGCCGCGTTCGCCGTCGCGCCGGACGGATCTTGGGGCAACCTGGGCCGCAACGTGATGGAGGGGCCTGGCTCGATCAATTTCGATATCGTGTTCGGCAAGCGCTTCCGAGTCATCGAAAACCACTCGATCGAATTCCGCGCGGAGTTGTTCAACGCCACGAACACGCCGTCGTTTTCGAATCCGGTGAATAACGTGACCAACGCGAACTTCGGGCGAATCTTGAATTCCGCGGCAGGCCGGGTGACGCAGTTAGCCCTGAAGTACGCATTCTGATCGTTCAGGCTGGGTGCGTGAAGCATGAGCCGTCTCTTCAACGTCACCTGCAGGCAGTAGGCAAGGAAGACGCGCGTGGGCAGGGGGTTTCCGCTTCGTCCATCACTGGCGCGGTGCTAATGTGATGGCGCCGTGATTGGCAGTGTATACATGACGGTGCTCAAGAGGTGACATCAGGAATCATGCGAGCCGCGGTTCGGATGGTCTTCTTTGCCTCGCTCGGTTCGGGTTTGGCGCGGGCCAACGCGGAATTCATGGCAGCGGGCGCATCCGAGCGTCAGCCCCAAGAAGACGGACGCCGTCGTGCCAGCGACGTCGAACTCGAAATCAACGCTGGCCGGGCGCGGATTGGACCGCTCCGATGCCCGGTGAGTTGTCCGAGTCCTGAAAGCGCGCGGTCTGGCCTCAGCGCCAGAGAAACTCGTGCTGAGAGCGATCCCCTCTCGGGCGCGCGACTGATCATCGGCAGCTTCCAGACTGGGACTCCGCGGTCGTGTCAGCTTGATCCGAGGTTTGTCTGAATAGCGCGTGACCCTCCCATGTGTGCCGATTGTCACCCAAGGTCGTGGTTGTGGCGGCTGGAGTCGTCGCGCATTGGCATCACCGCGCAACGCAGATGCGTCGTGAGCGCGCCAACTCCACGGCGACCCGCAGTAGTTCGGCCACGCTCCAGGCCTGCACAAAGCAGCCGCGCGGGAGATGCGGTTGCTCGCCCTCGGCGATCTCGCTGATTTGGCCGATGCAGGCCACCTGCAACTGCGGTTCTAAAGCCTGGAGCCACGCGGCGGCTTGCCCGTGCGCGGCTGGGTCGTTTGGGTGCGTGCGCAGATAAGCCGTGAGAAACGGGCCCATCAGCCACTGCCAGACCGTGCCTTGATGATAGGCCGAATCGCGTTCCCATACACCGCCTTCATAGCGGCCGCGATAGTTAGGTTCCCGCGGCGAAAGACTGCGCAGGCCGGCCGGTGTGAGCAAGTCGCGCTCCACCGCGTACACGACGGCGCGAGCCTGGCTTCCGTCGAGAATCGCGTGATGCAGGCCCACCGCGAAGATCTGGTTCGGCCGCACGGCGGCATCGGGTGTTCCGTCCGGCGCGATGTTGTCGTAGAGGCAGGCACGCGCGGGGTTCCAGAACTGCGCGCAAAAACTCGCCTGCGCTCGGGCGGCTTGTTGCCTGGCCTTCTCCGCACCTGCGGCATCGCCCGCGCGGCTGCGGAGTTCGGCTATCACTTCCAATGCGTTGTACCAGAGCGCTTGGATCTCTACCGGCTTGCCAGTCCTCGGCGCAAAGACCCAGTCTCCGATCTTCGCGTCCATCCACGTCAGTTGCACGCCGGGCTCGCCGCACGCCAGTAGCTCATCGCGCTCATCCACGCGGATGCCATAGCGCGTGCCGCGGACATGCCAGGCGAGGATGCCTTCCAGCACGGGCAGGAGGTCCCCGCGGACGAAATCGAAATCGCCGGTGTGCGCCAGGTAGGCGCGCGCGGCTTCGAAGTACTACAGCGTCGCCTCCACGGTGTTGTACTCGGCCGTTTCGCCGGCGTCCAGGAAGCGGTTGGGCAGCATGCCACGATCGACGCTGTGCGCAAAGGCGAGCAGAATCTCACGTGCCTCGGCTTACCGTCCCGTCGCCAGCGTGAGCCCCGGTAAGGCGATCATGGTGTCGCGGCCCCAGTCGCTGAACCACGGGTAGCCCTCGGCGATTGTCTTCAGCTTCCCGCGCTGCACGATGAACTGATCGGCGGCCGCGGTGAGTGCACGTACCAGCGGAGTGTTTACGGGGGCCATGCCGGCGATCGCCTGCCGGCGTGCGCGCTCCCGGGCGGCGAGCTCGGCGGCATCATTGTGCGTGCGGCGCGGCTCCGTCGTGGCAATCACAACGGCGCGTGCGCCTGCAGCCAGGCGAAAGCGCAACATCAGCGGCTGGAATAAATCTTCCTGGAAATCGAGTCCGCGCTGCGGGTCAAGATCGAACTCGAAAGTCATGTACCAATCGCCCGTCGTCTCGGTTGCAACTGCGTTGTTCGCCAGGTACAGCCGCGGAAGGTCTGCATAGGGCTGGATGGAGACAACTCCGGGTGCGGCCTCGCAGTTCGGATTCAGTGCGCCGTTGCGATGCGTGGTGCTGTGAAAATCGCGGAAGGCGATCAGCGGGCGAACTTCCAACTCACACTCGCTGCTTGCCGTGTAGGTGACCACCACCGTGTTCTCGCCCTGCGGCATGAACAGTTGCTTCTCCAGCGCCACGCCGCCCGCCTGAAACTGGAACGTGGGAAAAGGATCGCGGCTGAACGCGGCGAGGTAACGATGGCCCGCTGGATGAATCACGCCCGGGTACTGGTTGGTGGTAAGCTCCTAGCGGCCCTCGCGCGTCAGCAGCGTCTCTTCGAGCTTGGAGAGCAACAGGAACCGCCTCACGGGCGGCTTGAGAGCCGCGGTCAGCAGCCCGTGATAACGCCGCGTGTTCATACCCGCCAGCGTGGAAGCCGCCCAAGCCATTCGTCTCCAGCCACTCCAGCCGCCGGGTGAAATCGAAGGTCAGGGGTTGCGGTGGCACGTTTGCTCTCGAGCATGGCAGGCTCCGGCGCTGCTGAAGCCGGGCCTGCCCTCTCAATGCTCGTGCGTGCAAACGGGGAACTCGGCCATTACGGTGTTGCCGCTGTAGCCCAACTCGTCGATTAGCCCGGCTTTCGACGTGTAGTAGCCGTCGGCCGTCATGCTCTTCACCGCCTTGAACAGCGCCACTTCGGGCTTGCGCCCAGCACGACCCTGCGCGGAGGGTGCCTCGGCGTCGGCGGCTTCGCACAGCGGCGTGAGGACTTCGATTTGCGCCGCCTCGTCGAGTTCCAGGAACGGCTTGCCCCGGCGCGCGCGGCAACTCAGATCGAAGGCGGCGATCGACGTACGGAAAAGGCGCTGCGCCTCCTGGTTGCGCGAGACCACCATGTCGATGTACATCGGCACGCCCGCGGCGAGTGCGCCCGGCGTGGACGTGGCGGGAATGATCAGATCCGCCATGCGCGATACGAGCGCGAATTCCTCAGCAGTGAAAAATTCGGGCTGGGTGCGCGCGGGCGGCGGCGCGGGCGACTCGCCATGCGGCCCGGCATGCTGCGCGTAGAGTTCATTGGCGGCAAACGGAAACGCGCAGGTGGAACTGATGGCCCCGACAATACGGAGCGCTTCGCGGCGCGGCGCTTTCATAAACTCCTCCTCTTCAACTCACCGGCAATGCGCTCGGCCGTGCGCGCGGCGAGCGCCATCATGGTGTGTGTGGGATTCTTTTCCGACGCTGAGGGAAACACCGCGCCGTCCACCACAAACAGATTCTTCACATCGTGCGACTGGCACCATTGATTCACCACCGACGTTTTCGGATCGGCGCCCATGCGCGCGCCACCCAATTCGTGATTCGTGCGGGGCTCCTCGCCCACGGCGAGAATGTCGGCGCCGGCCGCCTTCAAAATTTCGACGGACCACTTCGTCATGTCCTTGAAGATCTTGATGTCGTTCTCGCTGTAGAAAACATGCCGCCGCGCCCGGGGCAGGCCGTAGGAGTCTTTCACGTTCGGGTCCAGGTCCACATGCGACTTGCCGGGCAGCATTTCTCCATAGGGTGCGAAGGTCAGAAACGCGGGATAGCGTTCCTTCACCGCCTGCTTGTAGGAAGCGCCGAAGCCTTTCACCATGCGTGCCCATCCCACCGCGCGCCGGTTCTGATAGTTGAACTGCACGCCGAAGCTGCGCGCATAATCGCGCTTGCGGTTGTGCATGAACGACGGTATGTAGGCATGGTCGAGGTAGCCTTCGTCGTTCACCGAGGTTTTGCCCACGAACTCACCGAGGAAACACTGCACGCCGCCGGTGAAGTGCGGAATGAAGTGTTTTCCCAGGTGGCCGCTGGAATTGCCCAGCCCGTCCGGATACAGCCGCGACTTGGACATCTGCAGCAGCGCTACGCTCTGCACGCAAGCGCAGGAAACCACCACGACACACGCGCGCACTTCGCCTTCGCGCCGCGACTCGCGGTCGATGTACTTCACGCCCGTCACGCGGTTCTCGTTGCTCACCGTGACTTCGCGCACAATGGCATTGGGCCGTATCGTCAGCTTCCCGGTCTTGAGCGCAGGCTTCAGGTGCACGTCCGCGGAGTTGTACTTGGCCACCACGTCACAGCCGGCCATGCAATTGCCGCAGAAGTGGCAGGCGGGGCGGCCCTTCATTGGGCGTGATAGTGTGGCTTTGCGAACGTGAATCACTTTCACGCCGAGTTTAGCCGCGCCCTTCATCACCGCCACGTCGGTACACTTCATAGGCACCGGCGGCAGGAACTCGCCGTCCGGCAGATCCTCAAGGCCGTCGCGATTGCCGCACACGCCCACTTCGCGTTCGATGGCCGAATAGTACGGCGCGAGGTCGGCGTAATGGAACGGCCAGTCCTCTCCGGCGCCTTCGTAGGTGCGGCCCTTGAAGTCGCGTTCGCTGAAGCGCCAGGCCACGGCATTCCAGGTGAGCGATTTGCCGCCCACTCCGCGCGAGCGTTCCGAGTCGAACCCCGGTTTGCCGGGTTTCATCGTGGGAATGGCGCGGTTCTCAAATTGATAGGGCAACGCGTGGGTGTTGAAGTCCGTGCGCGTGTTGATCGCCGGTCCGCCTTCGATGACGCATACGTCAACTCCGGCGCGCGCCAGATGCGCGGCCAGCGTGCCGCCCGAGGCTCCGGCGCCCACCACCACTACGTCGTAAACCTTGTCAGCCGCCATGATTCGTTCCCCGCTAAGTATACTGGCACCGTCGTTGAGCCGCGAGCCGTCCGATTTGCGGGGAGTACAATAGAGGGATTACCAAATCGCCGGAAGAGGCCCGCATGCCCGGGCTGGTCGGAGTCTAAATGAGTCAGCAGCAACGTTATGTTCTGAAGGAGATTCTCGGTAAGGGTGGCATGGGCGCCGTGTATCGGGCCTATGACAATGAAACCCGAAGAGACGTCACGCTCAAGACGCTTCTCGATGTGCAGGACCGGGCCATGCTGGACCTGTTCTACCGCGAGTGTCAGGTGCTCGCCTCGCTGAATCACCCCAACATTGTCGACATCTACGACGTGGGGGAAATGGAGTTTGACGGAGACAAACGCCCGTACTTCGTGATGCCGCTTCTTTCCGGCTGCACGCTGGATAAGCTCATTGCCGAAGCCAGCCATCGCCTGTCGTCCGATGCGGTGGTGGATATGCTGACGCAGGCTTCGCGCGGGCTGCACGCCGCGCATGAACGCGGCCTGGTGCACCGCGACATCAAGCCGTCCAACCTGTTCATCATGGACGACGACTCGGTGAAGATCATCGACTTCGGCGTGGCGCACCTTGCCGACGGCCGCACCTCCACCACGCTCAAAGGCACGCTCCATTACATGGCGCCCGAGCAGTTGATGATGCAAAAGCCGACCGCGCTATCGGACCTGTTTTCGCTCGCGGTGGTTTCCTATCAGGCCTTCACCCGCCGGCGTCCGTTTGAAGGCGCCACGGCGGACGAGACGCTTCAGGCTATCATGAACCGGATCCCGCCGTCGGCCTCCGACATCAATCCGGCCGTGAATCGCGCCATCGGCCAGGTGGTGCACAAGGCGATGGCCAAACAGCCCTACCATCGCTTCGCCAACCTGCGTGAGTACTCCGATTGCCTGCAGCAGGCGCTGCGCGGCGATCCATTGGATATCTTCGACGAGTCGAAGATTCTGCCCCGCGTGGAGCGCGCGCGCAAGGCCGTGGCTGCCTCGGAGTTCGATTTTGCCAACGAAGTGCTAGCGGGCCTCGAAGCGGAAGGCTATCTGCATCCGGACATGGCCGGACTGCGCCGCCAGGTGGACGACGCTGTACGTCAACGGGCGATCTCGCAGCGCCTGAGCACGGCCCGCCGGTTCCTGGATGAGGAAGAGTATCAACTCGCTATCACCAAGGCTCAGGAGTTGCTGCAGATCGATCCGGGCAACGCCGAGGCGCTGGCGTTGAAATCGGAGATCGAAACCCGCCGCAGTGCCGAGCAGGTGAAACGGTGGATGACCCTGGCCGATCAGCATGCGGCTAACCACTCCTACGGACACGCGCGGCAGGCGCTTGAAAACGTCCTCGCGCTGCGCCCGGAAGACACAATGGCCCGGCGGCAATTGAATTTGGTGGTGGAGCGTGAGCAGGATTACATACGCCTTCGCAAGGAGAAAGAAGGTGTCTACCGTTCGGCACTCGAGTCGTGGCAGCGCGGCGAAGTGACGTCGGCGCTGGGCGACATTGAGCGCGTGCTGGAACTGGATAAACAAGCCCCCGAGTCCACCACGGACCGCGCGGCGTCCTATCAGCAGTTCTACAACCAGGTACGTTCTGAGCATGACTTGCTGCAGTCTTGGTACAACGAAACGCGCCGCCTGATGAACGAGCGGGACTTCAAGGGCGCGTTGGCGTTGTGCGAACAAGGGCTGGCGAAACATCCACAGCACGCGTTGTTCCAGGCGCTGAAGGTGGACATTGAGCAGCAGGCGCGGCAGGATCAATCGGCGTTTGTCGCGCGTATCGACCGCGATGTGGAGCAGGAACCGGATCTCGAACGCCGCATCAGCATCCTGAAACAGGCGCTGTCCGAACGGCCGGGGGAGGCGCATTTTGAGCGTGCGTTGAAGCTGATCGAATCCAAGCGCGATCTGGTGAACAGCATCGTGGCCAAGGCGCGCGGGCACGAGGAAAAGGCGCAGTTTCAGGAAGCGTACTCGCAGTGGGAGATGCTACTGTCTATCTATCCGATTTACCCCGGCCTTGAATTCGAACTCGAACGGCTGGCGCAGCGGCGCGACCAGACTGTCCGGTCGACGGCCAAACGCGATTGGGTCCGGCGCGTGGATCAGGCGATGGACGCGGGCGACTTCCGGCAAGCGCTGGATCATCTGGCGGCGGCGTCGGCGGAGTTCCCGGTCGATCAGGAATGGATTGCGCTGGAGAAGGTGGCCAGGCAAGGTGCGGATCGTTTGGCCAGTGCCGAGCATTCGCTTTCGACAGGCTTGGCGCGCTGCGAATCGGGCCAAGTGGATGCGGGAATCGAAGCATTGCGCCAGGCCTTGAACGCTGGGGCTGGACTGCGGATTTACGCGGTGGTGATTGACGTTCTGATCAAGCAGGCGCGTGCGTATCTGGACAGGGATTGGGCGCCGGCAGAGAAGTTGATTCGCGAAGCCGCGATGCATGAGCCGTCGAACCCCGCGGTGAAGAGCATGCAATCGCTGCTGGCTGACCGGCGGCAGGCTGAGTTTGTGGAACAGTGCCTGGTGGAAGCGCGGCAGTTGCAGGCGGCGCGCCAGGTGGACGACGCGCTCACGGCGGTGGCGCGCGGGCTGGCGGCCTATCCGCAGGATCAGCGCCTGCAGCAGTTACGAGTGGCGCTGGAGAAGACGCGCGCCGCGAGCACTACCACCGGCGGCCGTAATGACGCCGATACGGATCCGAAAGGGGGGGCGATTGGCGTGACCATCACGGCCACACCTTCGCCGAAACCGCCGCCGCCTCCTCCTCCTCCGGCGATCGTTCCCCCGCCGCCTGCCGCCCTGCCATCCGGCAAGACGCCGATGGCGGATGATGGCGCGACGCTGATGTTCCCGGGCGTGACGAGCGTATTCCAGGCGCCGCCGCCTGCGCCGCCATCCGCCGCGCCGCCCAAGCAGGTGGCAGCTCCGCCGCTGGCGCCGCCGGCCGCGGACAAGAAGGAGAACCAAAAGAAACCGCTGCCCACCGATGTCCAGCCCACTGTGCAGATGGCTGCGGTGAAGGGTCCGTTGCCTCCACCGGCCCCGCCCGCGCCACCGCCGCCGCCCTCCTCTGGACAGCCCACCGTCAAGATTCCCGTGCCGCCGCCTGCGCCCCCGCCTGCGGCTGCCAAGCCCAACACGCTGATGTATGCCGGCTTAGGTGTCGCGGTGGCTTTGCTCGCCGGTCTCGGTTTCTTCCTGATGTCCGGAAGCAAACCGGTGGAGCAGGCGAAACCGGTAGAACCTCCTCCGGCGTCTGCGCCACAAGATCCCGGTCCGGCGCCGGCCGCGGCCACGCCTGCTGAAACGGCGCCCGCTGATCCTGCCGCACCTGCGGTAGCGCGCGGTTCTGTGCTGTTGGCGGTGAACGAACCTGGCTTCACCCTTACGCTGGATGGCCGCCCCATTATGGGCTTCCGGCCCACTGCCAACCCGAACGAGTATCTGATTCCGAACCTCAACCCGGGCCGCCGCAAGTTTGCGGTCTTCAAGAACGGCTTCATCGCCGAGCCCGCTGTGGGCGAAGTGGCGGTGGTGGGTGGTAAGCAGGCTGCGCTGAAGCTAAACCTGGTGCCGCTGGGGCCCACCCGTTGGACCGTGCAGGGCGCCCGGCCCGGCACCGAAGTGGTGCTGCTGGCCGCAGGCGGCCGCTCGCTGGGACGCGCCGACGCGCAGGGCAACCTCTCTGGCGCCGATCTGCCGGATGGAGTGCATGAAGTGGAACTCCGGTTGAAGGGCTACAACAAACGTACCGCGCGGATTGAAATTCGACCGGGCAAAGACTTTGTGCTGAGCGGCGGAGATGTGCGGCTGGACCGCATCGAATTTGTGCTCGACCTCAGCAAGGTGGAGCCACGGAATGCCTCGCTCGCCATTGACCACACACGCTTTGAACTCAAGTACGACGGGCCGAATCCGGTCCGCCCCATGCCTGCGCAGATAGGCCTGCCTCCGGGCTTCTACAACCTCACGTTCTCGGCGCCGGGCTACGATCCCGAGACGATCAGCGTGGATTTGAAGTTTCCGCTCGCCCCGGTTGTGAAGTTGAAGAAGCGCTGAAACACGCGTGTGCCGCCAGGTACACGCGCGCCCTGCAAGACTCCGGCGGCTTTTCAGCCACTTAGCGCTTGGCGCGTGAATTGCAATTCTCAGGGCTGCCATGTGGAAGCTCTCGGAGGAAGGCAATTCCGCCCAAGTTTCGTCGCCGGCCAGCTGGGACGTGGTTCGGGGACGATCGTTCGAGGTGGGGTCGCCGGAGGGGCGACCCCACTCGACTCCGCCGCCTCCAGCCCGCCCCATCCGCTTCCGTCTGTTCCATCTGATTTTCGGCGTGCTGCTGCCGTTTCTCGCCATCGCGACGGAAGTCTTTTCGGGCTGGAGCGCAGAGATCTACGCGGATCCGATTCCGACCCGCTGGCTGCTGCTGCTGATCCTCTCCGTACCGCGAGCGAATCTGACGCTTTGGCTGCGCTTCTGTGTGACGCGCCCGCCGGCATGGTGCGTGGCGTATCCGCGCGTCCTCGACGTGTTGAACGCCGTGGTGCTGGCGGCCTCGCTCCTGTACTCGGTGCGGTACGCGCCGATTGTGCCCGCGGCACTCGTGCTGGCGATCTTTCTGGTGGGCTTGCTACCTCTGGCTCCGTTCTTTGGTCTGTTCAGCGCGATCCAGATGCGCCAAGCGCTCCAGCAGGCCGAGCCGGACAAGGCCTCTCTGGTGCGTACCAGCGCATTGGCACTGGGCATGGTGGCTCTGGTGAATGTGCCTGGCGTCGCGACGTCCGCCGGGCTACGTTGGGCGGCGAGCGAAGGCGAACAGACGCGGCAGTGCGGCGTGCGCTTGCTCCGCTGGCTGGGCGACCGCGGCCAGATGCTGCGTGCCTGTCACGGCCGCGGCGGCGCCTGGATTCAATGGGGTCAAGGAGTGACGCGCGAGCAGGCGCAGCGTGCCTGCTATCGAGTGACCGGCGAGGCATTCGATACCGCGCCGCCGCCGAAAGGCGCCTGGCGCTTCTGGGGCAACTGGGACGAGCACAAGGGCGGCGAGCAGGTGGGCAACTGCAAGATCGAGGGACCGCAGCTTGTGGTCTCGCAGCTCGACGGGCAGATTGACCGCGCCGCGTCCACGTCGCACGTGGATTGGACGATGGAGTTCCAGAATGCCAGCGCCGTTGAACGCGAAGCGCGTAGCGTGCTGGCGCTGCCCGCGGGCGGTGTCGTGTCGCGCGTGACGTTGTGGATCAACGGGGAGCCGCGCGAGGCAGCCTTCGGCGGACGCGCGCAAACGCGGCAGGCGTATGAGCAGGTGGTGCGGGCGCGGCGCGATCCGTTGCTGGTGACGACGGCGGGTCCGGACCGTGTGCTGGTGCAGTGCTTCCCCGTGCCGCCCGGCGGGTCGATGAAGATCCGGTTG
>Ga0194119_10011267_pt1 | contig 11586 bp, 16 predicted proteins | sample TA2MahC100mmetaG_FD_148620 | JGI IMG/M metagenome (GOLD analysis project Ga0194119, IMG submission 148620) | Freshwater microbial communities from Lake Tanganyika, Tanzania - TA2015018 Mahale Deep Cast 100m | ecosystem: Environmental > Aquatic > Freshwater > Lake | place: Tanzania: Lake... | reverse complement strand
AATCATCAATGCATAAGTTAGCTTCGCCGGGGCTCACAGTATCCAGGGTTTTGATCAGGCTCTGCACGTAAGGCCAATGCCATTTTATTACAAAGCTCAACTCCAACATCAGTTCACGCTGGTCTGTGTAATATACCCTACTGGGTCCTTGCACTACGTCATAGGCCCGATGCGGAAAATCTGCCAGCACGGTTTGCAACAATTTATCGCCCTGCTGTCTACTGTGCGTGAGAGTTTCGGCCTGTGCTTGCAGGCGGCTGCCGTCAATGTATCCAGGTTTGTTATGACTACCCAACAGACGATCGGACAGCTGACTACGTTTAACCCAAACATCCATGGTCATGGCCACCAAACCCTGTTCCTGCTGGACTTGGCGCACTTCGTAGCGATCTACATAGCCCGCTGCATACTGTACCACTTCACTGCGTACCAACTGACGATCTCGCACTTCACGTTCCGAGTTGATAACTGAGCCCAGGGCTTGGTCCACTGCAGTGCGCAGTGCCTGGGTGCGAGCTTGGTCTGTGGTGGCGCCATAGGCCTTGACCGTGACAAAATAGTAGTGCTCTTTTTCTTTGAGCAACCACGGTATCACTGTCATTATCACACTCAACGGGTGTGGCGTGAGAGAGGTACCGGCACCCGAACTCGAGGAATTGGCTCTGGCAGTGCCAGCAATCATCACTGCCAGTATCAAAACTGCCAGTTTCATCTCAGCATCATCTCTTTGAGGATCATGCTGCGTTCAGCGTTGTTATCCCTATCCCAGCGTACTACCACTTGCACATTGCGACCATCGTTGATGATCTTGCCTTCCTTGAACATAGTGCCCCCAAGGATACCGCTGCGCTGTACAGTCACCGTGGTGCGGATGGTGTTTTGGATGTTTAGGGCATCGTTGCGCAAAGCGGTATTTTCTTTGCGATTGACGTCACTATCATTGGCCGCATCGTCGGCTTCGGTGATAAAACTTTCTGCGCGATTGGTGGCAAATTTGTTGGCCTTGTTGTCACGAGCTTTTTCTAGATTTTTGGTCACGGTTTCCAAAAAACGCTTGGAATTGATGGTCTCGGGATGCAAGAACGAACTCAAACGGTCTCTGGCCAACGTTTCTGCCACTTCATAGGCACTTTGTATGGCATTTTGAGAGTTGCCCCACACAGGTGCATAACCCACGGCTTCCACGGCCTTTAGTTGGCCAAGCAATGAGTATTGCAACCTAACCCCTTCGCGCTTGAAATCTGAAGTAGCGCGTTGTTCGGAAATGGCCTGTTGTTCACCGGCCGGTATTGCCGTGCCTTTGCCTACATCTGTCACCTTGGTAGAACTACAGGCAGTGAGGCCCAGAACAGTTAAACATGCAACGTAGAGTGCTGTGTTTTTCATCGACGTTTGATCCATTCTCCGGCTTTAGAAAGATCTTGGCCGGCGCCGGAAACCGCGCCACCGATCGTGCCACAACCTGTGACACAGGCTGCCAGCAGTATAATGACCAAATGTTTCATACTTTCTCCCAAAATATTGGTCAAAAAAAAATCCTACAATGCGTGTATTATTACACGAGTAGGATTTTAAAGTCTAGCAACAGATTTGCCGTTTTGAATTAGACGGTAGATTTGAGTTGTTTTTGCACCACAGTACCAAATTTGATAAATGCCTCATGCTGGGATCGAACCAATTCAAAACCAGCTTTGGTTATTTCACCTGCAGGTTTTTTGAATTGCTCGGGCACACAGTCCAAAACGCATTCGCTGCCCTTTTCAAAAAAGTCTATAGCAGCCGCCACGTCAAACAGTTTGGTTGGATCAAGCTTTGCGAAATCAATTTTGGTAAAGTCCATTTTGTTCTCCTATGTTTGAAATGGTCTAAAATGTGGTCCTGCAGCATTTTTATTTATGCGGTCCTGCAATATTTTTGTAGTTTTTTGGCAAACTATACAGGCATAAGAGCTAGGTCTACTATCGTGATCTAACTGTTGCCAAACCCAAAGCTCGCAGAATCTGTATGTAAGCCCAGCCAATATCAAACTCCCACCATTTGTGGCTGAGTTTGGCTGCGGCAGGATTGGCATGATGATTGTTGTGCAAAAATTCGCCGCCCACTAACAGATCCCAAGGGAATATGTTGCGGCTGCAATCTGGAGTGTTGGTGTTACGATAACCCCACCAGTGTCCCATACCGTTGACCATTCCGGCCGCCCAGAACGGGATCCATGCCACAATAACCAACCACATCACTATACCCCATCCGTGAAACAGAGCAGTGAGCACTATCAACATCACGAGATATCCCAAATTGGGATAACGGCTATAGACGTTGCGCTCGATCCAATCATCCGGGGTGCCCCGACCGTACTGTTCGATCATCTTGCGGTCTCGACTGGCATCGGCGTAGAGCCATGCACCACCAAATAATACTTTCCAAATACCATGAATTTGGGGAGAATGCGGATCATCTGGCTTTTCGCATTTTTGATGGTGCAGACGATGCACAGCCACCCACTCTTTGGTCAGCATACCAGTATTTGCCCAAAGCCAAAATCTCATGGGATGACTGATCCAAGGGCTAAGATCCAGTGCTAGATGGGTTTGGTGCCTATGGAGATATATCGTGACCGATACTATGGTCATGTGCGTCATGATCAATGTGGCAATGAGTTCGATCATCTTGATATATTTACTGTCATCCTATGCATGCAAACACTATAGCATATTACCATTTTTGTTGCAAATCAATAACACTGTAGTTTTTACGCAAAATATCATGATAAAACACCAATCACGCATAGTTTTGCATATCTATCACACTTTTGCTTAAATACAGTGTATGAGATTAAGGAGACACCATGTTAAATTTTCTTAAAAAGTATTTTGGTGGCCAACAACAGCCGCATTTGTCGCCAACCGCGGAAAGGATACTGACTGACATTGCAGATTCTGCGCCCTACAAGATCGAGCAGCCACAAGCCAAATTAGAAGATGCTCGGGCCAATAAACCGGTAGCCAAAAAAAATTCTAGCCGCAAGAAACGTGCTGTCAAAGCCAAACCTATTGCATAGAAGCCAACATCATGAGCCATTGGGGTTGATATGTCTAAATATTCTACCCTGCTTTACAAAGCGTACCATTGGATCGCCATGCTGCCAGGAAAAATTTCCTGGAGCAAAAGAACATATATCACGGCGGCCGATAAAAATGAATTGGCTTGTTTGCTGGCCAATGGATATTACATTATACTCACAGGAGAAAAACATCATCTCAGTTCGGTGATAGTTTCATTGTTATCATGGATCAAGACAGGCGTGTGGGCAAACTACACACATGCTTTGATGAACTGTGATAATATCACTGATCCCACCGATACCAGCAGTTTTAAATTTGTGGAAGCAACAGGTATAGGAGTGCATACTTCTACATTTGACCAAGTGTTTGAATGTGATACCGTGTGTTTACTGACTCCGGTAAGTATTGACAATGCAGAATGGACTAGAATCATTGACACCTTGTTGCAACAACAAGGCAAACCATATGATGATTTGTTTGACCTTGCCGATGATAGTCATGTGAGCTGCGTGGAATTAGTACTCAACGCACTCAAAGCAGTTGAGTACGAGCAAGAATTTGCTGACCTCAAACAACTGATTGATGAAAAAAAGAACTTGGTTCCGCAGATGTTTCGAACATGCAAAGATTTTATGGTGAAATTTGAGCGGTAAAATCCATGCAATCACTCTAGCTATTGGCCGGTACCGGCCGCCTGCAATTCTCAAAGATCTGTGCACCGATGAATTGGGCCCACTTTTCAGCATTCTGTTCTGTTACGCGAAAGTCATATACATCTGGCGGTACGAACATTTTGTTAGTGTCTTCAAAGCGTCCAGCATCTATGGTGTCTACCCAGATGGTCCAGTCGGCCTTGAAGTTGTGCCGCGTTTCAGGCAAAGGCGCCACAAAGTCGGCTATAACAAAATCGTTGGATAACCTATCGGCCAGTTCTCTCATGCGGATGGATTGACGGATTCTGCCTTGGTAAGAAAAATCCCAGTCGTTGTACTTCTTACGTACATCATCCGCATTGATCAATTTTACCTCGGCCCTAGATGCTTGGAAAGTTTCAACGTCCAACTTAACTAGATCGCTTTGGGTCTCTAGATATTTTTTCAATGCTTTTGCTAGAAAGGTTTTCCCTGCACCAGGCAGGCCCATAATCAAAATACGTTTGGCCATTGAATAAGTTACATTAAATTTTTATTGCTTTTCCAGAACTCGTAAAGTGACTCAGATGCTAAATTTTTTCCTTTGGCCTCAACTTGAATATCGCCCCACGCAGAATGGGTGATTGCCCATTCATTTACTGCATCATTCCATAAGAAGTCAGAGTGCGCTCGAAGTTTTTGTTTTGTAAAGCCTTGATCTAATAGAGATTCGAGATTGGGACGAATCTTTGGATCATGATTTAATAAGACATCTTCTCTGCTTTGACTATAGTGCAAAACCGGACGAACGCCACGCCAACTGTCGATAACATGGTTAATACGAGTATCGCTAGCAGAAATATACTCTCCGGTCTTGATAAAATGATGATGTATGTCCAACACCAGAGCCACATTGTTGGCAACAGCAAGAGTAACATCCAATCCATTTGATATCTCGTCATTTTCTATAGCAATAAGGTTGCGAGCCTCAGGAGTGAGTCTGCCTAAGGTCTGTAAGAATTTGGCAGGTCCACCTTGGCCGGACAAATGAACATTGATCTTGAAGCCATGATCATGCCATTTTGCACCATAGCCCATCCAACGAGCCATGTCAACATGATATTCAAATTCTTGAATGCTACGTTCTATGATATCATCATTTTTTGACGCCAAAACACAGAACTGTCCGGGATGAAAACTCAACCGCACACCCAGTTTACGAGCACGGGCGCCCACAGGAGCAAATATTTTTTCTAGATGCCGTTGTATGTCTGCCTGTTGCCACCAATCCATCCATGTGGGTTCTGTGTAACCCTGCAACATTTCTGAACCCAAACGCACCATGCGCCGATGCTCATTGAGACTGCCTACACGCTCGACCATGTTCAGTGCAGCACGGGCATTGTGATTCATGATATCCCATTGACGCTGTTCGGCTTGGTCAGTATGCTCACGTAACCAGCGCATAGTGGTTGATCTACCATTGATATCGCGATCCTTGGCATTGACTTTCATGCCTGCTGTTTCACTGGGATCGTTGAGCCATTTGCAACAAAAACCAAATTTAGCGGTCATGCATTATTATAACAGTGATATCACTATAATTCAAGTAACGATTTGTTCGATGTTTCAATCAAACTATGCAAGGAACTACCAGTGAATGCTACAAACAGTCTATGTGTCCTTCAACTGTTTCAGCACACTGTCAAAACTGTCTTTGCTGAGATTTGGCAGAGTGATTTTTTTGGTCACTTCACCAGGATGATCTATCAGTACCCATTGAGTGTTGACATGGGAATTCAGTGCTGCACGAAATGCATTGATATAATTCAGTCTTTTATGATTTTCAAATCGATCATCATTTGTTTTTTCAGACAAATCAAAGCCCAATAACAGCACCAAATCATTTTGATTAGCCACCAAGTGCATGGCAATGATTTCTTCAGGACGGTCCAAAGCGACAGGAAAATCACCTTCGTAAAGATTGACCTTGGATGGTCGTTCCAATATTGCATAATTTTTGTTGGCAGTGTAAAAGTTACATACCAAGTGAAAAGTCCGCTGTATGAGCTCATGGGCTTTGACAGCATCATGGCACAACACATTGTCTGTATTCCAGGCTCGCCACGTGCGCCAACTACCCCAACTGGGAGCAATATCTTTGATTTGATCAGCGGTGATATGGGTGCTGGCAAAATCTTCGCTGATGATCCAACACAGTCTCATTTACTTGACTCGTAGAGCTTGCCAACGAAATGCTCCGAGACAGATCCATGCAAATACTCCTTCGGCTGTGGTATTGATGTTGAACACAACATCACCTTTGGTTCCACTATAGCCCGGAGTTTCCGCTGACCAAGAGATGGTATTGCGTCCTATGCGTAACTGTCGCACAGTAGTCATACCATTGCTGTCAATTTCTAAATGATTCTGTCGATTGGTACCTAGCACCAAATTACCTTGACGTCCAGTGCCAACAAATGCCGTGTTTTTGCTGATCTTGCCTATGCTGACATTGACTTCCTCATCCCATACCGACAACACACTGTCTGGCCCTTGAGTGTTGATACCTACACGACCACGAGTCACGGTCACTGTATTTTGCAAATTGACCGGACCATCTACCTGCAAGCTCTCCAATGCGCCAACTGAAGTTATATTGGTCGATTTTATGCCTGGACTCAGAGCATTGCCTGCGATCAATGGTGATCCTTCCACCGTGACATTTTGAATTTCTATACCTTCGCGCACTGTGGTGAGCATGCTATCTGTGAGTTCTCGGGCAAAATCGTTTTTGATACGATCATATGTTACCTTGCCCACATGATCACCGAGTTCTTGCCAAGCTTTATTGTCCACTGCGATTCGACCCTGCACACCAAGATTGCCACTGATCACTACATCACCTTTGAGAACAGTGTTGCGTTCTACTATGATGTCATGGGTCACAGTTTCACCTTCTACCACCACCACCCCATCCATCACAGTGAGTTGTCTAGTTGATGCTTTATCGGCTATGCCTTGACTTTGAAAATCTTTTGCCAATTCTTCTGTAAGTGTGTTTCTATGCTGCAAAACAATTTGGCTCAATGCAAGATTTATATCGATTTCTTTCAGTCTGGCCTTGACACGGTCTTCCATTCTTTGCGATATCATAGTTTCTATCTTGGCAATCCATGCCGGATCCAAAGCAAGATTGTCAATGGCGTGTGCTGCAAATTTTTCTACACCAAGATCCACAGCTTGTCGGATGCGGGCTTGATCAACATATTTGTCAAGATCGGGCACAAACCCTGAGGCAAACATGTCACCAACTTTTTGTTCCACAATGGACACTAGATCAGGCAAAGTGCCAATGTTGGCAAATTTAGCTGTGATTCGATCCTGCACAAAACCAATGATCTGTTGTTCTAGATCTTGAATCCATTCGGTTTGGCCCACTGCTTGTTCAACTTGTTTGGCCACAGCCATGCGTATTTGGTTTTCTACTAGTTGTGCCAATTGTTGTGGGTCAAGCATATTCTCTCCATAGGTCCAAAGTAACACAGTGAAAACCCCCTCCCAAAGTGCGACTGTGGCTGAGTTTGTGTGGTATCACTGTGATGCCATATTTTTCAACCCTGTGAATCAAGGTCAGCTGATCTTGGTCAACGATCACTGTAGTGGGATTCACTACCAAGGTATTTAATGCAATCCATTTTGAGGCGTAAGGATATTGATAAAAACTTTGTTCTACCACATCATCCACATAGATTACATCCCAGTTTGCAAACAATTGGGGTAAATTGCCGGGATTTACACGACTGGCATTTACCAATACTAGACCTTCGCGTAATGGCACAATGGTAGAATCTATATGTACTCCTTGGTAAAATTTACATAATTCTATGTTGATAGTTGGAAATTGGTCGCACAACCATTGATAAGCCTTAAAGTTCCCCGATACACTTTCAAGGTACAACCAGGTGTCGTTAAGCCGGCAAACATTGGCAGCATCCAACACCATGCCTTCATTGCGTGGCATGTGCAAATAACGTGCGCAACTGGCAACTATGTTTAGATAAGCATGTACCTCCATGTCTCTACAAGGATACAACATGGCAGGGTCAACAATGTCGCTGCCTGCTACCAACAATCTATCTCTTGGACAGTAATTGTACATACCACCCAGTTGCACGAAATCCATTGATGCAGGACGATAAACTTGCACCCCAAGCTGTTGCAGTTTGCGGGCTAGATCGTCTAATTCCGCTTCGGCTTCATCTATAATCCACTGAGGCACCGCGCCCGAAGGAACTGGAGTTTCTTTCCACAAGGATCTTTCGCTTTCGGACGCAAACACAGGATCGCTGGAAGGCCAGTTGGCATTTCGAGCACTGCCAACCACTATGCTTCGCAGGGGATCCCATTCATTATAGGAATGGATTTTCATTTGGGACTCCTGTGATTTGCAAGGTGTACCTATCAGTTGTACCTACATTGGCTGCTAGATGTTCAACGTCATATTGCCAAATATAAGTATCACCTGCTATCCAGTGCGTCACTGGGTCGCCGGCTATCTCAAAATAATGACCGCTCTGCCAATCTTCCAAAAAAACTATGGCTCGGAATATGCTGTCATTGTTGTTGATCTTATACAACTTTTTGAAACGAGTGTAGATATCAGAATGATTGGGCAACACAGAACCTGGGCCCATGCGATAGACCGACCAAGAAAAATGTTGCCATGGTAAATGTATTCTAAAAGGTGAGATCCAGGCAGGCTCGGCTTTGCGCATGTCATACATGTCACCGGTAAACTTAGTTTGAGTATAACCCAAACGTTTCCAGCGTTCAAGACTGATGGGATCATTGAATGGTTCGTTTACATACACAAGATCTTTATAATCGCTCCACCATGGCTTGAACCAGATTTTGCCCCAACGTTTATTTTCTGGTGTTACCATAATGTATGATTTGATACCCTGGCAGTGACGACATCTTTCTCCAGGGATCAACTATGATTGACCCCATTGCAATGGGGGCATAAAACATGTCATCTCTCACATCTCCTGTGTAACCATAGGTTATTTGTCGATTATGGGCCATGAGCAACACACAAGGACCTTGCACAGACTGTACCACATCAGTGGCATCGTCGGCCAAGGGATCAAGATAGTTAACTGAAAACCCTGCTTCTTGAATGTAGTGCCCAATCAGTGTTGAATATGATCCTATGCAGTATGCTACGTCTGGCTTGTAGGCCTTGCCATTGATTACAATAGGCATTTGATGCATGGTGGCTAAGTCAACCAAGTACTTGGCTATATTTTTGGCCTGCACTTCACGTGCCCGCATAATAGTATCAAACAAATCATAGCCTATGTCATATTCTTGAGCCAACCAACGTAGAGCAATGTTGTCTCGAGGATGGCAAGCGCCTGCATCGCCCATGCCTGCGGTCATGTATTTGGGACCCATGATGCGCATATTAGATTGTGCCAAGGCATCAGTGACTACGTCTACGTTGATATTGCCTATTCTGATTGCAAAGTCTTGAATCATGTTTACTAGACTCACCTTGGCTGAAATAAAGGTGTTGTAGAAAATCTTGATAGCTTCGCACTCATCCCAGGTACCGGTAACGTAGCGTGGATTGTTTTTCATTAAAGGACGATAAAGATCAATGAGATCTTGCATCTCCAATGGATTACCGGTTTCAGTTCCAATTATGACCATTTCAGGATTGGCCATGTCCCACTTTATCGAACCCATGGCTATGAGATAGGGATTATACAGAAACTGATGTTTTTTATCTAACAACGGAGCAAAGTGGCGCCTAGTGGTTCCCGGCAACACAGTGCTTATCAACACCACACGCTTGGGCTGTTTGGCATAGGTGTTGATATCGAGAATGACTTCTTTTACACTATCATGTCCAAAGTCTCTAGGTTGCATGTGCGAGTTAGGAACCGAGCCATCATAACCTTGGGCATGTGGAGTGGGTACAGCAATAAACAACCAGTCACTGTTGTCCATGACTTCTTGCACGTTGGCACAAACTTGAATATTGTGACTGTGGCGCGGATATATGTCATAACCAAAAACTTTATAACGTTCAGCAAACGCTTCAGCACAATCCAAACCCAGTTTGCCTAAACCAATAAAACCTATATGCATGGCGTCCCCTTATGTCTATTTTCATAATAATTTATGTGACTTGACGCGTTGGGCGATAGAAACACTGTGCCAGCGGCATTAGGGTCGCTTGGACCCTAAATTTAACTGATAGGTTTTATTCTGTGGCTGGAAAAACAAGCCTAGATATTTACTTGAACAAGATCAAGGCCATCAGCACTGCTTGTGTAATGAATCCAACACCAATGGTGATGATGTTTAAAGAATCTTTCAACACAACAGCCCGCCCAAACAGCAGCACCAAGCCACCCCACATCAGCAATATAATATCTACTGAGGGTGTGCGATTGCTGAGTCCTGTAAGGATTGCCAACAAAGTAGGAATAGTGGCTGCATGCATCAAGATCACTGCAAGCCAACCCAGAGTATCGGCGGACACTTTGGGGAGACTTTGCGTTAACCAGCCACTAATGCTGACGTGTATTTTACCAATGATGTTGAAAAACGTGTTCATACTTTAGATTCCTTCTTTTTGTAGAACTTGTGAACGCCAAACTTGCCTAGATACTGCATGTTGGGCCAGGCCGGATTAACGTAATCAGCATGGAAATACAATGCTTCTTTGAGACTGGGCAATCTAAAATTTTCCAGTAGAACCTTTTTGGCCACTTCATTGCTTTCATCCCACAGAGCAGGATGTATGGGTCGAGTTTGGTGGTATGGTTGGCAGTACCATGAAAACTGACATATTACTTTTTGATATACCACGTTCTTGGCATAGACTACTCCACATACGTCTTCGCCAAATCGTCCATCTTCCACGCGATTCATTGTAACTTGCGCCACGCCAACCTTGCCTTCAAAAGGTTCTCGAGCAGCTTCCCAATAGATATTACGAGTCAAACATTCTAACTGTTTGCTGCGGTGTGCCGTAGATACCGATACCGGACCCGTCGAAATTTCTCCGTTTTTAGATTTCAAAGTATCCAAATGCCAATTGGTCACAGTGATCAAGATCCATACCATGAACACTAAACCTAGTGCCCTGAACATGCTGACAAAAAATAAATCCAAATTCTCTTGATAGGTCACTGACTTTGATGTTGTCGCTGTCATGATTGTCTCCTTGATTCAAGGTTGTTTTCTCTCATTAATATGTACATCACACATTCACAGTCATAAGTGCGCACATTTCAAAAAGAGCTATATTTACTCCTACGATTCCAAAACATGCATATTGGAACCATATTTTAACTTATTTTTGGATTGGAGTCAAATTATTTTTTACCAATAACACCGGATAGCCAGATCAAATTCATTATCTACCGATAAATAGCTGAAACACAATGAATATATTTAATGATCCGTTAGGTCGATTTTCGGCTGCCAAGTTTTGGACTCAGGTGGCCTATGCTACGGCAACTTATGTTGTAATCAAACATGCGTCTGGCACCAATTGGGAATTGCTATTGGTATATATCGCAACGGTGGGTGGTTCAGAAGTGGCTAAAAAATTTCTAAACATGCGCTATGGTAACAACAATGGCAACGGTAGCAATAAGCCAGGCACACCGTAATTCGGCCTTGGGTTGAGATAGATTTTTTTTAGTTGGCCAAAGGATTATCCAAGGCCTTTTTAATTTTCATGTCAACCTCACCTCTCAACGCACGAATTTCAGTAATTGTTTCTTTTTGATTTCTGACTAATTCTTGTGAGATTTCTTTTACACTTTGATCAGTAAATCGGCGCACTTCTTTCAATGTGGTATCAACAT
>Ga0194119_10011265_pt1 | contig 11589 bp, 9 predicted proteins | sample TA2MahC100mmetaG_FD_148620 | JGI IMG/M metagenome (GOLD analysis project Ga0194119, IMG submission 148620) | Freshwater microbial communities from Lake Tanganyika, Tanzania - TA2015018 Mahale Deep Cast 100m | ecosystem: Environmental > Aquatic > Freshwater > Lake | place: Tanzania: Lake... | reverse complement strand
ACAACGTAAAAAGACCGCTTTAGGTGGAAAAGACCCCTGGCCAACAAGCAGATATCTAAACGTTTGGGTCTGTAACTTACTCAGTGGTTTTGGTGTGCTTGGGTATGCCTATCCGCCCGCAGGAACCCCACCGAATTGGCCGGCCGATTCAGCTCCAGCCGACAGCACAGTGCAAGGCGTGGTAATCCATTACCCCGTTTTTGGACCCAATAACCCCAACGCAACCGGACCCTTAACCGCCGTAAATCGTGGGCGAACCTTAACCCATGAAGTTGGACACTTCTTAGGTCTAAGGCATATTTGGGGAGACGGCGGCTGTGCCGAAGACGACGGATTAAACGACACACCACCTTCCGATTCGGATGCAGGTCAACTTTGTGACTTTAGTAAAAACACCTGCCCTCCCGTTTCTGGCCCTGACTTACCCGATCAGATTGAAAACTACATGGATTATGCTGCCGACTCGTGCATGAATATGTTTAGCCAGGAACAAGTTGCTGCCATGCATTACATTCTTGAAAATTACCGTAAACCATTGTATGAAAGTGGATTGCAAATGGGATTGCCCAATCAAACCGCAGTTAAAATCAGCCTAAGTCCCAATCCAAGTGCCGGAAGGTTTACCCTTCACCGAAGCGGTTGGGCTTCTGGACCTATTTCAACCTTCTTGACCGATGCCCTAGGACGAAGAGTAACCGAACTTAAATACATCAATGCCTCAAGCAATTTCGTTTGGGATATTCCAACTCTCTCCAACGGTTTACATTGGTGCTACATAAGCAACGGCAACCACCATCTTGCCCTTCCCATTTTAATCCAACGCTAAATTGATGGTCTTAACCGCTGAACTGAGCCTGTATCCAAACAGCAAGGACTACGCTGAAAAGGTGGTGGCATTTTGTGAAACTTTGCAAAACACGCCTGGGCTTCAGGTTCAAGTTGGGGTACTTAGTACCCTTGTTACAGCTGAAGCCCATATCCTGTGGCCTGCAATCCTTGCTGCCTCAACACAATTATGGGAAACCCAACAAGCCGTTGTCCATATTAAAATGGCAAAAGGCCCTTTGAGAATTGAAGATTTGCCTGAGCATTTAAAATGAAGGAATTGGTTTCATTAGGCATATTGGGAACACTTCGGAGGCTTTGGCTGAGTTTGATCGGTCTTTGCATTTTTCCTTTTATGGTATATGCTCAATTTGATCAGCATTTACCTCAAGGTGAATGGCCTGGCTTTTTTGCATCTCAAACACCCGCCCCACCCGATTATTCAAAATTAGAACATTGGGCAGCTCACCCTTTTAAAAGGGACCATTCCGACACGGTTCCTACTGCCAAAAGAAAGGGAATCAGAATACAAATTATTCCTGCCGACACCACCCAGGCCGATGTTTTTTTTATTTATCCAACCCTGTATAAAAAAGAAGGGAAACCACCCTATTTTTGGAATGCAGATATTGAAGACGATAGTTTAAACCAAGAAATTGGAGAAAGCACCCTTCGCTTTCAAGCTAGTATTTTTAATGCTGCTGGAAGGGTTTTTGCCCCAAGATACCGACAAGCGCATCTCAAGGCCTTTTTCACTACCGATCTGCTGAGCGCAAAGCATGCCTTCGACACCGCCTTCCACGATGTCTGCATGGCTTTTGAATATTACCTTAAGCATTTCAATAAAGCGCGGCCCTTTATTCTTGCAGGCCATTCTCAAGGTTCTTTGCACGGGGCTTACCTGCTTAAAAAATACATCGATGGCAAAGAACTTCAACACCGCATGGTGGCCGCCTATTTGCCAGGAATGGCGCTGCCTTTGGATAGCTTCAAAACCCTTGGGCCATGCCGAAACCCCAGCGAGCTTGAGTGCATTAACTCTTGGGCCACCTACGCCCCTAATACCACGCCAGCATTGAATTTTGAGGGCTGTATAATGGTAAATCCTCTAAATTGGACCACCAACCAAAATCACGTCAAAGCCAACGCAAATCCAGGTGGTACTCTTTGGGATTTCCAGCTTCGCCCCAGGCTCATTGATGCCCAAATTCAAGACAACGCACTTCGGGTACATAAACCTAAACACCCCTTAGCTTGGTTAATACGCATGAAAAACCACCATGTAGCCGACCTGAATTTCTTTTACCTCAGTGTTCGCAACAACGCTAAATTTCGGGTAGAACAATGGTGGTCCAAACACCGCTAAAAAAATAAATCCCTCAAGTCAGGGGCTCACCTAAATCAGTAAATAACCAGGTCAACCCTTTTTTCTTGAAATAAAAACCAATCAGGAACATTCAGCATTTCATTTTCAAACTTCCGTTTACTTATCGTAATACTGCAATATCAAAATAATCTATGGGAGCTTCAAAAGCAGATGCATTTTCTTCGGAACAGCAGGAATTGGCAAATTGCGCCAAGGCTTACAACCTCTTCGATTCGAACCCGATATGCCCCGACTGACCAAATTGATTTACAAAACCGGTGAACCTAAGTTTATAGTAATTTCCCACTCTGTTGCGAATCAAATACAGATTGTTGGATTGAATTAAATACGATGCTGTATTAAAATCATACCTTTTCCAATCGTAGCCAATCAAATCCCAGTCGCTGCTAAAGGAGTAATTTGACAAATCTGAAACACCCAACGAATCAAAAGCCACTTCGAAAGCCCGAGCCGCAGCAACGCCCTTTGGATTCAATAGGGTTCCATTCACCGAATACGCCTCTGGAATTCCGTTGTCAGGATTGGGCACCATTGTGGTATACTGGGTAAACAACAAATCCCAATTACCGGCGGGTGGGGCGACAGAAACAACCGCACCTGAACCCGACAAAGAAGCATACATAAAGGAATAATCCACATTAACAGGTATGCTTAATTCATAAATCGGACCGCTTGGATAATCAGAATAACGAATTTGATAAGCTCCATTCTGAAATCCCAAAAGCTGCAATTTGATTCTGCCCAATGCCTCCCCCAAGGTTGAAAAGCCAAGATCCAATACATAAATATGGTTTTCTGAGGTTAAATTGCCCGCACTGCCCTTTGCCCATGCACCTATGCCGGTTGAATCAGGATTTCCACTGCTGGCATCTATGACCCAAACCGGTTGTTGGGGCAATATAGCCGTTGCGAAATCAACGGGCCCCAAATCACAAACCTTCATCAATTTGGAATGATTCAAATAAATTGAACGGTTTAAATTGCTGCTTCCAAAAGCCAAATCCCATGAACTGCGATCAACAATCGCCACCACTGAATCGGTTTCTAAATCATAAAAATGCTGGGTTCCATAGCTTGGCCCCATTTCAATTACCTCTGAAATCACACCCGGTGGTGAAACATAAGGTGGGACCGGTTCGTCCTCAACAAAGCACGAACTAAAAAAGATAATCCCAATCAAAAAAAGGCCAGGGTTGTTTTTCATCGTTCGTTTCCAGCTGAGAATTGATAACTTAACGAAACACCCAGCGTTCGCCCCCACAAGGTAGGCAAACTTCCGCTTCCTTGGCTATGTGCCGTTCCGCCTGTCCCTCCTGATTGCAACACATTGGTAACATTGAATAAATTTTTACCCAATATGGTAACCATGCATTTATTCTTTAAAAAACGTTGTGAATATGAAACATCTACCGAAGGGAAACCCTTGATTTGTCCTTGCCGTACTATGGCCTGACCGCTTATCGGATCAATTTCAGAATACAAAAACGGTTGTTCACCGCTGTATTTTGCAAATACCTGAACCCGACCCTGCCATTCATGCAAAACTACCATGAACTGGGCCCGATATTCTTGAGCCCAAACAAAAGCTTGCTCTATCTGAAAGTTGTAATCCAAGGCTTGCTGAATCCCCGTCAAACTAAATCCTATATCTAAAACAAACCGGTTCCATTGTAGCCCCGCCTCAACCCTACCGCCCAGCGTATTTACCGAAGAAATATTTTCTGACCGGTAAACCATGCCTTCGGTTGAATTGGATTGTAAAACCTGTCGAATTTGATTGTTTACTCGGTTGTAAAAGCCATTCAAACCGAATCGTACCTGTGTTTTTTTACTAGGACAAACGCCCTCGGCCGACTCAGGTAATTCGGTCCATTTTCTTGGTTTGCTTTCCGATAAAGCCACCCAAGACCGCTGCCATTGAATGCCCCATTGGACTTGGTGGGATTGTTCAGGAAGTAGCTCCGGATTTCCAAGTATATTGTGATTCACATCCACAAACTCAAAATACAGTTCCTTCAATGAGGGGGCCCTAAACCCTTGAGCATACGAAGCCCGAATGCGTAAACCTCGGTCATTTTTCCACATGGCATGAAAAGACGGAATCGGAAGCATGGCAAAGGCAGAATGGTAGCCGTATCGAATTCCAGGCGTAAAAGCCCAGTTTTTTCCGGGCCGGTATTCCAAACTACTAAATCCAGATACCTCAGCAAAATCTTGACTTCCTTGTGAAATTCTAGGCCCCTCACCATAGTCCCAAGAAACATCATAACCCATCTGCCATTTCAATCGATTGGTGTCGGCTAAAGGCGACCAATGAAAAACGCCCCGACTCATGGCCCTATTAAACACATCTATGTTGCTGTCAACCGGCAGCTGCTCTAAACTGACCAAATCCTTTCGAAACGATTGCCTCTGCCGCTGATAGTGATTAAAAGCGGCCGTAACGTTTATGTGCCAAGATTTCCCAGCATACCCTGTCAATTGCACTGTCTGGTCCATGCGGCGCGTATAAAAATACTGATCCAAAGCTGCCACGAAAAATGGCGCCTCTGGAGCTCCCTTAAACTGAAGGGTTTCATAAAACAACTGACTGTTGCTACTCAAATGCAAACGTCCAAACGAATACCCATAGGTTACATTCCCAAAATACTGTTCCCTTGGCTTCCAAACTTGCCAGCGCGAAACAGAATCAGTGGGGCTAAAACCATCAAAAAAATACCGCCCCCCAGCTATTCCAATTCTGTGCCTATCCCTTTGAATTCCCAAACGCAGGTCAGCATTATACTGCCCCACGCTTTCCCCATATAATGTAAAGCCGCCTGTAATCGGATGAATTTGCTCCTTTTTTGATATTAGATTAATGACTCCTCCAATGGCCGATGAACCAAACTGCACCGACATAGGACCTTCAATAATTTCAATTTTTTCTACATTATTTAAAGGCAATTGGCTCAAATCGATGTTGCCGTCTAGCCTTCCCACAACAGGCACCCCATCAATCATAATTTGTACGTTTTCACCGCCTAAGCCCTGCATAGAAATACCACTCCCCAAAACGGCATCCTGACCAATGCGTATGTTTAAGTCGTTGCTTAAAACGTCCCGCAGCGTTTGGCCCCCTTGCCCCTCTATGCGATCACGCCCTATGGCTCGAGCTTGGTAAACCGATTCCCGAATTCGAGTTGGCCCACTTAAGGCGGAAACCACATATTCGGGAGCAGAAAAAGCCGATGGATATAAGACGACCTGTGCGGGCACACTTCCTGCTTTGAGAGACACCCAACGCGTTTGCATACCCAAATACCGAACTTGAGCATAACACCAAGGCCGATTTGAAATTTCAATTGGAACCTGCCAATTACCCTTAAAATCGGTGCTTCCTCCACCCAACAAAACCGCAGCCGAATTGGTATCAGAATACACTCGAATATGCGCTCCATACAAAGGATCAAACCTGGAATCAACCACCCTTAAAACCAAAGCACCTTGCCCCGAAAGCATCGGAGCAAGGGCTAAGGCCATGCAAAATAATATTCCAAAGCGCATCCTGCCCTTTTTATCGAACAACCATGCGCTCGATGCTAGATTTATTTCCTGCTTCTAAACGCACCATGTACACTCCAGATTTTAAACCTAAAACCTCGGGACTAAACACAATATCTTGCCAACCCGCACCGCTTAACACCTCTTGGTGCACGGTTTGTCCATGCATGTTTATCAGCATTAATCGACCTTGCTGAACACCTTCAGGCAGACGAAGCAACCAATGGCCAACATTACCAACGGGATTGGGTTGAATACGCAATCCAGATTGAACTAAAATTGGACCATCTACAGAAGCGGATCCGATTTTTCGCTTATTAAAAATGAATTTACCTGCAGAACTTCCAACAAAACCTGTAAACCAAAGCTGCCACAAATCCCCTTGCTGGTCTTCAATAAAAAACGACATAGAATCAGCCAAGGTAAAAGCGGTACCGGCAAAGGTCTTCCAATCATGGCCAATGCTTACAATATCCCCACCTAAAGTTAGTCCAGCAACATTTACATCGTCCACATGGGTATTGCTTACCCGCACCGCTTGAACATTACGATTAAGCCGCACACCAGTTACTGGGTAATAAACCCCGGGCGAAGCCAATCCCAGGTATTTTTCAAAAGTCAAATCGTACGAAGCACCAGGTGGCTCTGGATCGCTCACGCTGCCGTTATCCAAATCAATGTAAATCCATGACTTAGCCGTTAAACCAGCCCTTGAGGCGGCAAAATCACTTTGGGCGCTGCCATCAAGGTTGGCCATGCGCAATTCCAATTCCTGAGTCCCAGCCCGCAAAGCCTTGATGAAAACTTTTTTATAAGACCCAGCACTGGTTTGAACGACGAACAATTTGGTACCCACAATGTCATGCGAAATTTGATTGTATGTACCCCATCCATAATTCGGAAATGCGGTAGCTGTCATTTCAAAGGCTCCCGGATCAAAGGAATTCATGGCATCATAAACAGGAAGCCAACCGTTTGAGCTTCCCATTCCGACAGTATCAAGTTGAGCCCACTGACTTGAATCACCAGCAGTGTATTCCCAAGCCTTAACGTTAAAGCCGCCATTCAAACGCAGAGTTGAAGACATTGAAGAATGGGCAGCAAACTGCAAATCCCAATCGGTATTGGGCATTTGACCTACATTTCCAGTGCTCAAAGAATAAAAACCCTTGTTAGGGTAAGCAGCTCCAATAATTACCGAATCCGCAACCTGAGCAAAAGAGTTTAGCCCCATGAGCAATCCCAAAAAAAGTATGTGTGTTTTCATCGCTTAAAATTTATACCACAAAGGTAGCCCAGCAATCCGCTGCCGCAATCCCAATTCGGGGGTAAAATTATACCTAACATTAGGTAAAATAAAGGGTTTGTAAGGTTTTTTGGGGCGCCAATTCCCGCCATCAGCTGTAGCTCAGCTGCGCCGCCCTAGTTGCACAGCGGTTTGCGGTGGCTCCTAAAGTCGCCTCCTCAACCGGCTGCAACCGGGCGCCTGCGGCCTCACTGCCGCTTCTGTCGGGGGCGCGGGGCCATTCCAAATCGAAAAACTGTTAAAAAAAGGGATTTTCACTTGACAGTAAAAAATACCGTTCGTACATTTGAAGTTCATCGATGAGTTTTTTGCTTCGTCACGTTTTTTGGGGTGGCGAAGAACACTTAGGGTTCTTTTTAGGCGTGAAGTGTGTATTGTGAGTCAACGAAAGGCCGAAAGGCAATTCATTGGTTCACAGGGGGTCTCAGAAATGCCTTCTAATTTAACAAAGGCAACTTTGTTGAAGCGGAAGGCGGGAGTTTCGGGTATGAGACTGGATGAAGTGGCAGGTCATCCTTTTTCTGGTAGGGATTTTGGGAACGTATTTGGGGTAAACCTAAACAAGTTGAAGTTCAAATATTTTTTAAAATCCTAATTTTTAGTTGGAATAAGGCGGCCCGGCCCAAGGGCATACATCTGGCCAGCATGGTTAAGATGCATCTTTATTGGCCATAGCGCATACCTCAAAACGCCGATTAATTTTCCAAATATCCAATCCGATTTACAATTCAAGTTGCCCGCGGGAGGGATTGAACCAGGTAGCCCGAAAAGCCCTTGGCATAATGCTTGCGCGCGCTGCGGAGGCGACTTCAGGAGCCACCGTAAAGCCGCTGCTAGCAATGCCAAGGGATGCGGACTACCGGTGAAAGCCCGTCCCCGCCCAAATAATCTGTCAACCTAATTTTGAAATCATTTTATCGGCTAACACCGATGAAATACCAAACCAACTTTCTTGAGACCAACCTGCTACATGAGGAGTCATTACTACCTTTGGATGACCAGCCAAGCGCTGCAATGCGGAACTGTGAAGGCGCAAAGCCTCAAAACCCAGTGCCTCTTCTTCGAAGGTATCTAAGCAGAGGCCGCCCAAAAAGCCTTGCTCCAAGGCATCAGCCAGGTCTGAACTGCGGGCAAGTCCGCCGCGGGCAGCATTCACAAGTATGGGCATTTTGGATAGGTTCTTAAGCCATTCCGGGGATATTATTCCACTGGTTTCAGATGTTAGCGGAACGTGAAAACTAACAATATCTGAATGCTGCTGCAATTCTGCCATACTTGCATGCTGCACGTATTTGGGCCAAGGCTCTGAACGGTAAGGGTCTACCGCCAAAATTCGGACATTCCAACCATTCAACCTTTGTGCTAAGGCCGAACCTGTATGCCCTAGGCCTACAATCCCAAGGGTTTTTCCTCCAATTTCTGAACCCCAGTTGCCGGCTCTGTCAAATATACCCTGTTGCATTTCGGCATCGGCTTTTCGTATTTGGTGCATTAGAGTAAGAATCATTCCTACCACATGCTCGGCGACCGACCCGCAGTTTCCCTCGGGTGAATTAAGGCAATGAATTCCCTTTTGGTTGGCATAATTCAAATCGATCAATTCCAAACCAGAACCTGCACGGCCTATGACCTGTAGCTCTGGCGCGGCATCTATCATTTCGCGATCTATGCGGAAGCGGCTTCGCAAAGCAATCCCATGAACATTTGAAAGTGCCCTTAATACATCTTGCCGTTCAGAATGGCTAGGAAGTTGTACGGTTTGCAATCCGTGCTTCTGCATTTTCTCAATAAAAATGGCATGCAGAGGTTCGGTGATAAGAACTCTTTTCATTCTTCGGTTCCCAAGTTAATAAGGGCGTCGCCCAAATGCACTACGGGGTTGCAATTCAAACCGATAATAAAACCTTCTTTTTTAGCCACAATCAGCTGCCGTGTCATTCCATGAATATCGGTTACAACTCCAAGGGTTTGCTTTTTATGAATCCATTGCCCAGCCTCCACAAAAGATTGGAACAATCCCGACATGGGGCTCCGAATCCAAGACATGGATTTTAAAAAATGTAGGTTTTTTTGTTGTGCTGGGGGATTGTTGGCCATTCCCAAGTAGCTTAAGAACCGGTGTATGCCCTGATAGCCCTCGCTGATTGAAGTTTCGTCAAATCGCTGAGATTCGCCGCCTTCGTACACCAGAATTGATTTTTTTAATTGTTTAGCGGCTTGTCTAAGGCTCCCTGGCCGCAACGGAGCCTGGATGCTGAAGGGGGCGGCGAAGGCCTTAGCCAGTTCAAGGTTATTCCACCGATTTAATTCGGCCCGAATTTGCGGATAATTGTAGCGGCTGGCTCCGCCGGTGTGCAAATCTATACCCACATCGATAAGCGGAAGAATGCTGCGGTTAATTAAATGCGCCATGCGCGAGGCCATGCTTCCATTCGCGCTGCCGGGAAAGGACCTGTTTACGTCTTTGCTTTGAACGGCGTCTCGGGTGGAGTGGATAAACCCAAAAGCATTCAGCAGTGGAATGGTAATGGTGCTTCCGATATTAGGGACGTTTAGGCCTGATTCCAAAACACGACGAAGAATTTCAACTCCGTTAATTTCATCGCCATGCAATCCAGCCATTAGCAAAACTATGGGTCCAGGATCGGCAGAACGGCTAACATGAATGGGAACCTCGACCAGGGCTCCAGATGGAAAACTGCCTAAAGGCATTTGAATTACCCGGCTTTCTCCTGGACCTATTGCTGATTGTCCAATAAAAAAGGGTTCAAGCATTGATTCTGTCTTTCTGAATGCCATTGCGGAACTGATTGCGTTCCATGTATTGAATAATCTTTCCGGCAATGTCTTTGCCTGTGGCCCTTTCAATGCCTTCCAAGCCGGGAGAAGAATTCACTTCCATCACCAAAGGTCCGCGTTTGGATTGCAACATATCCACACCGGCCACCCCTAATCCCATGGCTTTGGCAGCCCTAAGTGCGGTTTCTTTTTCTTCGGCGCTAAGGCGTACAACGCTTGCTGTTCCGCCCTGGTGCAGGTTTGACCGAAATTCACCTTCTTTGGCCTGGCGTTTCATGGCTCCAACTACTTTTCCATCAACCACAAAAGCTCGAATATCGGCTCCTTTGGCCTCGGCTATGAATTCTTGCATTATGATGCGCACCTTAAGGCTGTGAAATGCCTCGACAACCGATTTAGCCGCATTTCTATTTTCGGCCAACACTACGCCCAAGCCTTGGGTTCCCTCCAAAATTTTAATCACCACAGGGGTGCCTAAAATTTCCAAAATAGGGTCCACGTTTCGGGCAAAGTTTGTAAATACGGTTTTGGGCAAACCAAGGCCTGCCCTGCTTAAGATTTGCAGGGACCTTAATTTGTCGCGAGAACGAACCAAGGCTTGGCTTTCAACAGCCGAGAACACCTTTTTCATTTCAAATTGGCGAACCACGGCAGTACCATAAAAAGTTACCGAGGCTCCAATGCGGGGAATTACTCCATCTACATCGGTTAGATACCCGTTTTGGTAATAAATACCTGGATTTCGTTTCTCCATCAACAGATTGCATTTCAGCACGTCTATGACAGTTACTCGGTGGCCCCGTTGCTCAGCGGCCTGGACTAAGCGTTTGGTGGAATATAAATTGGCGTTTCTGGATAAGATAGCTAAATGCATAACCTTGGAAATAAGGCGGAAAGTTAAGAATTCAGCTTGGGATTCTGTTGGTGCCGTTGCTGGTCTCGGCTTGTTTTTTTCTGAATGTTGGCATGTAGGGCTTGGGTTAGGTCCACCCCCGTTTGATTTGCTAGGCAAATAAGCACCCAAAGCACATCAGCAAGTTCATCGGCCATGGACTCTTTTTCTTCGCCGGGTTTAAAGGATTGCTCTCCGTAGGTCCTTGAAACGATGCGAGCCAATTCACCGACTTCTTCGGTTAGAATGGCCATGTTGGTGAGTTCGTTGAAATATCGAACACCATGTTTTTTAATCCACTGGTCAATGGTTTCTTGGGCTTCTGCTAAGGTCATAGGTCTTTGATAAAGGAATCTAGAACAAGGGTAACGGGGCCATCGTTGATCAGGGCAACTTGCATATCTGCTCCAAATTGGCCTTGGTCCACCCGGGTATTGGTTTCTTTTTCTAAAGCCAACACAAACATTTCTACCATCATGCGGGCAAATTCGGGAGGGGCTGCCCGTTCAAAAGAAGGGCGTTGTCCACGTTTAAGGGAACCAAAAAGGGTAAACTGAGATACGACCAAGCACCGTGCCTGCAGTAGATCTTGCAAACTTAGGTTCATTTTTCCATTTTTATCTGAAAAAATACGCATTCGCGCGATTTTGTGCACCAGGTATTGAATGTCGTCTTGGGAATCTCCCACTTCGATTCCCAGTAAAATAAGCAAGCCCTTATCCATGCCGGCGATTTGCTTTCCGCCAACATGTACGGCAGCGGACTTTACGCGTTGAACAACCACTCTCATGTGTTCAATAGTAAGAAATAGTTTTGAAAAAACTGAAGAACTGCCTT
>Ga0194119_10011261_pt1 | contig 11591 bp, 10 predicted proteins | sample TA2MahC100mmetaG_FD_148620 | JGI IMG/M metagenome (GOLD analysis project Ga0194119, IMG submission 148620) | Freshwater microbial communities from Lake Tanganyika, Tanzania - TA2015018 Mahale Deep Cast 100m | ecosystem: Environmental > Aquatic > Freshwater > Lake | place: Tanzania: Lake... | reverse complement strand
ACCTTCACGACCAAATGGGCGGGTATCCACCGCCCATTTTTTTTGGTCGCCTGTTTTAAAGGTTGCGGCTCTCAAAGAGAGGGCCGGGCCAAGGAAGTGGTGGAGTTCCGAGAGCCTCATGGCGCTTCACGATGCAGTGGGTCAGGCGGTGCGCGGCCTGGGTTATGAGTTGGTCGATCTGGATCGAACCGGCGGCGGTTTGCTGCGCGTGACGATCGACTGGCCCTGGGTGTCAGGGCAGGAACGCTTCATCACAGCCGAAGATTGTGAGCGAGTCACAAGGCAACTGCAGTTTGTGCTGGAGGTTGAAGGGGTCGATTACGCCCGGCTGGAGGTCAGTTCGCCCGGGCTGGACAGGCCACTGCGCGACGAAAGGGATTTTGAGCGTTTTGCGGGTGAATCGGTCGACCTGGTTTTGCGCGCCCCCATCGGCGCGGCAGCCGAGTCTGGCGTGTCGGCCCTGCGCAAGAAGTTCAGAGGGCGTCTGGAGCGTTCGGAGTCTGGGTGGCGTCTGATTTGGTCGGACGCGCCGCCGGCCCAAGCCGGCAGGCCGGGTCGCAAGAAGGCGCCCGTGCCGGAACTGGCCTTGGACTTCGTGTTCGGGGATGTGGCCCAGGCCAAGCTGGTGCCCGTGGTGGATTTCAAGGGGCGCAAACCCAAAGGGGCGCCGGTCAGTGGACAAGTTGAGTCTTGAGGAAAGGCGGGCGAGTGCTATGAATCGCGAACTGTTGATGCTGGTGGATGCCATTTCGCGCGAGAAGAATGTCGATCGCGAGGTGGTGTTTGGTGCTGTCGAGCTGGCCTTGGCTTCGGCAACCAAGAAAGTGTATGCCGAAGGGACCGACATACGGGTGGCTGTGGACCGCGAGAGCGGCAACTATGAAACATTTCGCCGTTGGCTGGTGGTTCCCGACGAGGCTGGTTTGCAAAACCCCGAAGGGGAAGAAATGCTCAGCGATGCGCGCGAGCAGATTACCGACATCGAAGAGGGTGATTACATCGAAAAGCCGGTTGACAGTCTGCTCATCGGCCGCATTGGCGCACAAGCTGCCAAGCAGGTGATTCTGCAAAAAATCCGCGATGCCGAGCGCGAGATGCTCCTCAATGACTTTCTCTCGCGCGGTGAAAAGATTTTTGTGGGCACGGTTAAGCGCATGGACAAGGGCGACATCATCGTCGAGTCGGGCCGGGTAGAAGGTCGTCTGCGCCGCGGCGACATGATCCCCAAGGAAAACCTACGTTCGGGCGACCGCGTCCGGGCCATCATCATGTCGGTCGATTCGACGCTGCGGGGCGCGCCGATTCTGCTCTCGCGCACTGCGCCCGAATACATGATCGAGTTGTTCCGCCAGGAGGTTCCGGAGATCGAGCAAGGTTTGCTGGAAATCAAATCCTGTGCCCGTGACTCGGGGTCGCGGGCCAAGATTGCGGTGCTCTCCCACGACAAGCGGGTTGACCCCATCGGCACTTGCGTTGGCGTCCGAGGCACCCGCGTCAATGCGGTCACCAACGAGCTTGCCGGGGAGCGGGTTGACATCGTGCTTTGGAGCGAAGATCCGGCACAGTTTGTCATCGGTGCACTGGCGCCAGCCAATGTCCAATCGATCGTCGTGGACGAAGAAAAGCACGCCATGGATGTCGTGGTCGACGAGGAAAATCTCGCGATTTCCATTGGTCGCGGTGGACAAAATGTGCGCCTGGCCTCCGAACTGACGGGCTGGAAGATCAACATCATGACGGCCGATGAATCGGCGCAGAAGCAGGCCAACGAGACCGAGTCGGCGCGCAAGCTGTTCATGGAAAAGCTCGATGTCGATGAGGAAATTGCCGACATCCTGATTGCAGAAGGCTTTAACAGCCTGGAGGAAGTGGCCTATGTGCCCATTCAGGAAATGCTCGAGATAGAAGCCTTTGACGAAGACACGGTCAATGAGTTGCGCGATCGCGCCAAGGACGCGCTGCTGACCCTGGAAATCGCCCGCGAAGAAAGCGTTGAAGAGGTTTCTCAAAACCTCAAGGATGTCGAGGGCCTCACGCCTGAATTGATCGCGAGGCTGACCGAGGCGGGTGTACACACCCGTGACGACCTGGCCGACCTGGCTGTCGATGAACTCACTGAAATTACTGGCCAATCGCCTGAGGAGGCCAAGGTGCTCATCATGACCGCCCGCGCTCATTGGTTTGCCGACGAACCAGCCCCACAGGCATGATCATGGAGGCCGGGAATCCTAACTATGTCCAGTACTACCACCGTCGCTGAGTTCGCCGCCGAACTCAATAAACCCACCCAACTGTTGCTCGAGCAGCTCAACAGCGCGGGCGTACCCAAGAAGGCCGATTCAGACGCATTGTCTGAATCGGACAAGCAAAAGCTGCTCAGTTACTTGCAAGCCGCTCACGGTACAGCGGGCTCTGAACGCAAAAAAATCACGCTGGTCAAGAAGCAGACCATCGAAATCAAGCAGGCCGATGCCACCGGGAGGGCCCGCACCATTCAGGTCGAGGTGCGCAAGAAGCGCACCTTCGTCAAGCGCGACGATGTGCATGAGGTGCCCGAGCCCGAGGTGAAAGTGCCCCCGGCAGCCGCGGCAATCGACGCGGCCGAATTGGCGCGCCGCGAGGAGGAAGCCAAGCGACAGGCACTTCTGATCAAGCAGCAGGAAGAAGATCTTGCCAAAAAGCGCCGCCTGCGCGAAGAGCAGGAAGCGCGCGACCGGGAGCGCATGGAAGAGCAAGCCCGGGCTGCGGCCGCCGCACAGGCTGCCGCGCAAGCCCAGCCGCAAAGTGCGGAGGAGGCCAGCGCGCGTGCGACCCAGGAGGCGGTGCGCGCTGCAACTGCGGCTGCCGAGTCAGCGGCGGCCAAGGCCCGCGCTCAGGCCGAGTTCCAGGCTGAGGCGGCCCGTGCCCATGAATTGCAGGAGCGGCGCCGAAAGGCCGAAGCCGAGGCAGCGAATATTCGCGCTATGCTCAGCGTCCGCAAACGGGTGATCAGTGCCCCGCCGGCTGAAGCGGCCGCCAAGACAGCACTCAAGGGTACGCTGCACAAGCCCGCTGCTGCACCGGGTGCGGCCAAGCCCGCCCCGGCTCCCACCACCGGGGGGCGCAAGGAGGTCAAGTCGGAGAACCTGTCCTCGACCTGGAAGGACGACGCCAGCAAGAAAAAGGAAATCAAGACCCGTGGCGCGGTGGCCGTGCCCGGCCGCAGCGGCTGGCGCGGCGGCCCCAAAGGCGGTCGACGGTCCGAGCGCGACGCCCGCACCGAACCGAGCTTTGCAGCACCAGCCGAATTCAAGGCCCTGGAAGTGCATGTGCCCGAGACCATTACCGTGGCGGAGCTGGCTCACAAGATGAGCATCAAATCGTCAGAGGTCATCAAGCATCTGATGAAGCTGGGCCAGTTGGCCACCATCAACCAGCCCTTGGATCAGGACACCGCAATGATCGTGGTCGAGGAGATGGGGCACAAAGCCGTCACCGCCGCGCTCGACGATCCGGAGGCCTTTACCGCCGAAGAGGTGCAGGGTCAAACGGCTGAAGCCCTGTCCAGAGCCCCGGTGGTGACGGTCATGGGCCACGTTGACCACGGTAAGACCTCTTTGCTCGACTACATTCGCCGCGCCAAGGTGGCTGCTGGCGAGGCCGGTGGAATTACACAGCATATCGGCGCGTACCATGTCGAAACTCCGCGCGGCATGATTTCTTTCCTGGACACTCCAGGTCACGAGGCCTTTACGGCCATGCGAGCCCGCGGCGCCCAGGCCACAGACATAGTGATTTTGGTGGTGGCGGCCGATGACGGCGTGATGCCCCAGACCAAGGAAGCGGTCAAGCATGCCAAGGCGGCCGGTGTTCCTATCGTGGTTGCGATCAACAAGATCGATAAGCCAGAGGCCAACCTTGATCGCGTCAAGAGCGAACTGGTGGCCGAAGAGGTGGTGCCCGAGGAATTCGGCGGTGACTCTCCTTTTGTTCCCGTCTCCGCCAAGACCGGCCAGGGTGTCGACGACCTGCTGGAACAGGTACTGTTGCAGGCTGAGGTGCTTGAGTTGCGCGCGCCGGTTGATGCCATGGCCAAGGGTCTGGTGATCGAGGCTGAGCTCGACAAAGGCCGCGGTCCCGTGGCCACCGTGCTGGTGCAGTCCGGTACGCTCAAGACCGGCGATGTGGTGCTGGCTGGACAGACCTACGGCCGTGTGCGGGCCATGCTTGATGAAAACGGCCGCAAGACCGAGGCAGCGGGACCGTCGATCCCCGTGGAGATTCAAGGCCTGACCGAGGTCCCTCAGGCCGGTGACGAGTTCATGGTGCTTTCCGACGAGCGTCGTGCGCGGGAGATTGCCACTTACCGGGCTGGCAAGTTTCGCAATACCAAACTGGCCAAGCAGCAGGCTGCCAAGCTGGAGAACATGTTCTCCGAAATGGCCGCTGGTGAGGTCAAGACCTTGCCCATCATCATCAAGGCCGATGTGCAGGGCTCGCAGGAAGCCTTGTCGCAGTCCCTGCTCAAGCTGTCCAATGAGGAAATCAAGGTCCAGTTGGTCTACTCGGCTGTGGGCGGGATTTCGGAGTCAGATGTCAACTTGGCCATCGCCTCGAAGGCGGTGGTGATCGGCTTTAATGTCCGAGCCGATGGTCAAGCGCGTAAGGTGGCCGAGCACAACGGCATTGACCTGCGTTACTACAACATCATTTATGACGCGGTCGACGATCTGCGCGCCGCCATGTCGGGCATGCTCGCTCCCGAAAAGAAGGAAGAGCTCATTGGCGGGGCCGAAATTCGGCAGGTCTTCAAGGTCAGCAAGATCGGTTCGATCGCTGGCTGCATGGTCACCTCGGGCATCGTGCGCCGCAACGCGCGGGTGCGTCTGTTGCGCAACAATGTCGTTGTCTTTACCGGCGAGCTCGATTCGCTCAAACGCTTCAAAGACGATGTCCGCGAGGTCAAAGAAGGCTTCGAATGCGGCTTGAATATCAAGGGCTACAACGATATCGCTGAGGGCGACCAACTCGAGTTCTTCGAGATCAAGGAAGTGGCCCGAACGCTGGCTGCCTGACCGGACAGAGCGTCGTGGCCGGATGCTCGATTGCACGCATGCGCAAAAAATCGCCCACCGCCCATCGCGGCTTTAGAGTCGCCGATCAGATCCAGCGCGATCTGTCGGACCTCATCGCGCGCGAACTCAAGGACCCCAGGGTGGGAATGATCACGATCAATGCGGTCGAGGTCACTCCCGACTATGCCCACGCCAAGGTGTTCTTCAGCGTATTGACCGGCCAGCCTGAGGAAGCCGGCGAAGGACTCAATGCCGCCGCCGGCTTCCTGCGCAACGGTTTGTTCAAGCGTCTTCAAATCCATACGGTACCAACCTTACATTTTGTTTATGACCGCACCACCGAGCGAGCGGCCGACATGAATGCCCTGATTGCCAAGGCGGTGGCTTCGCGCTCGAAGGAAGAGACCTGAGATGAAGGCTGCTCCTCATGCACGGGTGCAGCGGCGCCCCGTGCATGGGGTGATCCTGCTGGACAAGCCCCTAAACCTCTCTAGCAACCAGGCGTTGCAAAAAGTGCGCTGGCTGCTGCGCGCCGAAAAGGGGGGGCATACCGGTACGCTTGACCCCCTGGCAAGTGGGGTGTTGCCCCTGTGCTTTGGCGCTGCAACAAAGTTCAGTCAGCTTCATCTGGATGCAGACAAGACCTATGAAACCACCATCCGGCTGGGTGTGCAGACCACGACTGCAGATGCTGAAGGCGAGGTGACGGCCGAGGAGCCAGTGCGCTGTACTGCCTGTCAAGTTGTAGAGGTGCTCGACCGCTTCACCGGTGAGATTGAGCAGGTGCCGCCGATGCACAGCGCCCTGAAAAAAGACGGCCGCCCCCTGTACGACTACGCGCGGGAGGGGCAGACCGTCGCGCGCGAGCCGCGGCTGGTGAAGATCCACGAGTTGCAATTGCTGGACCTCCAGCTCAAGGGAGATTCGCCCTTTCTGAGCTTGCGGGTCAAGTGCAGCAAAGGCACTTACATTCGAACCCTCGGCGAGGATATAGGACGGGCCTTGGGTTGCGGTGGTCATTTGATCGCGCTGCGGCGCACCCGAACCGGGGTGTTTGATCTTGATCAGAGCATCACCCTGGAGAGGCTGCAGGCCTTTAATGAATCGGAGCGCCTGGACCAGCTCAAACCGGTAGCCTGCCTTCTCGACGGCCATGAAGCTGTCACGCTGGAGGCTGACGAAGCCGCGCGCTTTCTCAGTGGCTTGCGGCGGCGGGGAGGCTGGCCCGATAGTAAGCGGGTGGCAGTCTTCGGTCCTCCGCCCCAGCGAGAAGGCTACACGCAGCCGGTGCTTTTGGGCGCCGCGCATGTACGCGCTGGAGAACTTATCCCGGACCGGTTGCTCAGTCCGATCGAAATCGCGCAGGCCCTCAGCTTGCAGAGGGCTTTGGCCTTGTCCTGAAGGAAACACATATGAACACGCAGATTCGCAACATTGCCATCATCGCCCATGTCGATCACGGCAAGACCACCATGGTCGATCAATTGCTCCGACAGTCTGGCACTTTTGCCAAACACGAAAAAGTGGTGGATACCGTCATGGACAGCAACGCCATCGAGCGGGAGCGGGGAATCACCATCCTGGCCAAGAATTGCGCCGTGTCTTGGCAAGGCACCCACATCAACATCGTTGATACACCGGGCCACGCCGATTTCGGCGGAGAGGTCGAGCGAGCGCTATCCATGGTCGATGGGGTTCTACTGCTGATCGACGCGCAGGAAGGGCCCATGCCTCAGACCCGCTTTGTGACCAAGAAGGCGTTGGCGCTGGGTCTCAAGCCCATCGTCGTGGTCAACAAGGTCGACAAGCCCGGCTCGCGTCCGGATGCAGTGATCAACGCCGCCTTTGATCTCTTCGACAAGCTCGGGGCCAACGACGAGCAGCTCGATTTTCCCATCGTCTACGCCTCGGGGATCAACGGATGGTCGTCGTTGACACAGGGCGAACCCGGTGCCCAGTGGGGGCCAGACATGGCCGCCTTGTTCGAAACCATCCTCAAGCATGTCGAACCGCACCAGGGGGAACCGGCGGCGCCCTTGCAACTGCAGATCTCCGCCATCGATTATTCGACCTTTGTCGGACGCATCGGTGTGGGGCGTATCAACGCGGGTACGCTGCGGCCGGGCATGGATGTGGTGGTCATGGAAGGCCCGGATGGCCCCAGCCATAAAGGGCGCATCAATCAGGCCCTGAAGTTTCAGGGGCTCGATCGCATACAGGTGACCGAAGCAGGACCAGGCGATATCGTTTTGATCAATGGCATCGATGAGATCGGTATCGGTGTGACAGTCACTGATCCTTTGAGCCCTCAGCCCTTGCCTATGCTCAAGGTCGATGAACCGACCCTGACGATGAATTTCTGCGTCAACACCTCGCCCTTGGCTGGCCGCGAGGGTAAGTTCGTGACCAGTCGGCAAATCTGGGACCGTCTGCAGAAAGAGTTGCAGTCCAATGTGGCCCTGCGCGTCAAGGCCACCGACGAAGATGGCATCTTTGAGGTTTCTGGTCGAGGCGAATTACATCTGACCATCCTGCTGGAGAACATGCGCCGCGAAGGCTACGAGCTGGCCGTCTCCAAGCCCAGGGTGGTGTTCAAGGATATTGATGGCGTGCGCTGCGAGCCCATTGAACTGGTCACAGCCGACATCGAGGAGCAACATCAAGGCGGCGTCATGCAGGCCCTCGGTGAGCGCAAGGGCGAGCTGGTGAATATGGAGCCCGACGGTCGCGGCCGTGTGCGCCTGGAGTACCGGATTCCTGCGCGTGGTTTGATCGGATTCTCCAATGAGTTTCTTAATTTAACCCGCGGTTCCGGGCTCATTTCCAACATCTTTGACGGCTATGAGCCTCACAAGGGGGATATCGAGGGGCGCAAAAACGGTGTCTTGATCTCGATGGACGACGGCGAAATCTTCACCTATGCCCTGGGTAAGCTCGATGACCGCGGACGCATGTTTGTGTGCGCTGGCGATCCGGTCTACGAGGGCATGATTGTGGGAATACACAGCCGCGACAACGATCTGGTGGTCAATGCGACCCGCACCAAGCAGCTTACCAACTTCCGGGTCAGCGGCAAGGAAGACGCGATCAAGATCACGCCCCCGATCGAGTTGACCTTGGAGTACGGGGTGGAGTTTATTGAGTACGATGAGTTGGTGGAGATCACGCCCAAAAGTGTGCGTCTGCGTAAACGGCATTTGAAAGAGCATGAACGCAAGCGCGCCAGCCGAGAGGTGGCCACGGCATGAAGTTGCACCTGACCCACGGTCGCGCCGTCCTCTTGATGGTGCTGGTGACGCTGATGTGGTCAACCGCAGGTGTGGTAACACGGCAGTTGGACGAGGCCCGCAGTTTTGAGCTCACTTTTTGGCGCAGCTTCTTTACGGTGCTGTCCCTGCTGGTCATCCTGCCCCTGATGCAGGGGCGGGCGGTATTCCAGGGCATTCTCAAGGGGGGCCTGTCCTATTGGATCTCAGGCCTGTGCTGGTGCGTCATGTTCACGGCTTTCATGGTCGCTCTGAGCCTGAGCACGGTGGCCAATGTTCTGGTGACCCTGGCAGTGGGCCCCCTGCTTACTGCCTTGTTCGCACGGATCTTTATCGGTCACCGTATCGCTGCACACACCTGGACCGCCATTGTCCTTGCTGGTGGCGGCATTGCGTGGATGCATGCGCCCAACTTCACGATGGGTGACTCCAAGCAGCTCATCGGTACCGTTGTCGCCTTGATGGTGCCCATCGCCGGGGCTTCTAACTGGACGCTGGTGCAGCGTAGCCAAAGCCTGGGGCTGAAGGTGGATTTGATATCAGCGGTTTTGCTGGGTGCCATCTTGTCGTGTTTGTTCACCCTGCCACTGGCTCTGCCGCTGTCGGCCAGCTCGCATGATGTCGCATGGCTGGCCCTTCTGGGTCTGACCCAGCTGGCCATTCCCTGCGTGGTCTCGGTTATTTGTGCCTCGGTGCTCAAAGCCCCCGAAATTTCACTGCTGGCGCTGCTGGAGGTGATCTTCGGGATCGCCTGGGCTTGGCTGGGGGTCGGTGAAGTACCCGGACCGACGGTTCTGACCGGCGGGGCTCTGGTCATGACTGCCTTGGTCGCCAATGAGCTCTTGGGCATGCGAAGCCGCGGAGCTTGAGGAGTTTGCCTATGGCTGAAGACGAGTCGACCCCTGTGGTGGTGGAGCGCGGGGCTAGCGCTGGACTGATCAGCCTAAACCGGCCCGAGGCTCTCAATGCCCTTTCGCTGCCTATGGTTCGGTGCATAGCCAAAACCTTGCGGACCTGGAGCGAGGATCCTCAAGTCAAGGTGGTGGCTCTGCGCGGAAGTCGACGGGCACCGGCGGACAGCGCAGAACGCTGGTTCGGTCATTTTTGTGCCGGGGGCGATATCCGCTTTTTTCATGACGCCGCCTTGGCCGCTGACCCGGCGCTGGAGGACTTTTTTACCGAGGAATACGCGCTAAATCACCTGATTCAAACCTATGCCAAGCCGATCGTGGCCTTTATGGATGGCGTGGTCATGGGCGGCGGGATGGGCCTGTGTCAGGGGACGGCCTTGCGCATCGTGACAGAGAAGACTCGCATGGCCATGCCCGAGACCAAAATCGGTTTATTTCCCGATGTCGGGGGCGGCTACTTTCTCAAGGCCTGTCCAGGGAGTAGTGGCGTTTATTTGGCGCTTACCGGCGAGGTGATTGATGCCCAACAGGCGATGGCTTGGGGTCTAGCAGATGCACGGGCGTCATCGCAGGAGTTGGTGGCGCTGTGGCAGTTGATGGCCGATACACCCTGGCAGACCGGTCTGCAGGCCATCGAGGCTTTGCAGCAGCGATTGGTACTTTCAACGGGCTTGCAGTCGCCCAGCTCCGAGTTGGAGCGCGCCTTCAGCCAGCCCACCGTGGCTCAAATCTTACGGCAGCTCGATACCGCCGGTGACCCGTGGTCTGCCAAGACCGCCAGCGATTTGCGTGAGCGTTCCCCGTTGATGCTGCATGTCACTCTGGAGCAATTGCACCGCGCCCGCACCATGAGCCTGGCTGATGATCTGCGCATGGAGCGCGATTTGGTCTGGCATTGTTTCCATCACCGCTTGAGTGGCGATACCGTGGAGGGCATTCGGGCCTTGGCCGTGGACAAAGACCATAGGCCGCGCTGGAAGCCGGCGCGGATCGAAGCCGTCGATTTGGCAGAGGTGGCGTCTTTTTTCGAGAGCCCGTGGACGCCGTCTTCGCATCCGCTGCGGCATCTACGCTGAGCGTCGGTTGATTCGGCGCTCTAGCGCTGGCGCGACTTCATCGCGCGCTCGACCTCGCGCTTGCCTTCGCGCTCCTTGACGGAATCGCGCTTGTCGTGCTCGGCCTTGCCCTTGGCTAAGGCCACTTCGCACTTGATGCGCCCGCTTTTCCAATGCAGGTTCAGCGGCACCAGGGTGTAGCCTTTTTGTTCGGTCTTGCCGATCAGGCGCCGAATCTGATCCTTGTGCATGAGCAACTTGCGGGTGCGCACTGCATCTGGGCGAACATGTGTGGAAGCCGTTCCCAGTGGGTTGATCTGGCAGCCAATGATGAACAGTTCGCCCTCACGAACGACTACATAGCCATCGGTCAGCTGCACCTTGCCGGCGCGCACCGCCTTGACCTCCCACCCCTCAAGCACCATGCCGGCCTCAAAGCGCTCTTCGATGTGATAGTTGAAGACGGCGCGCTTGTTCTCGGCAATCCGACCGTCATCTTTGCTTGCGGACTTGGGCGTGTCGGGAGATTTTTTGGTCATGGTCGATGTCGATCTCACCGGTCCTAAAATAAGAAAAGCCAGCGATTGTATGAAAACCGTACACAAGTCCGTCTTGATCTGGTTCAGCGCTGACGAGATGTTTGCACTCGTTACCGATGTTGACCGATACCCCGAGTTTCTGCCCTGGTGCGATCAGGCGGAGGTGCTCGGGCGAGAGAACCTGGCGATGACCGCGCGGGTCGGAATTTCCATCGGTGGGCTGCGCCAAAGTTTTACCACCCGCAATACCCACGAGGCCGGTCGCCAGATTGCCATGGAACTGGTGGAGGGACCTTTTTCAAGGCTCGAGGGTTGCTGGGATTTCACGCCCTTGGGCGAGGGTGAGCGTGCTTGCAAGGTGGAATTTCGGCTGAGCTATGACTTCAGCAGTACGACGCTGGCGACTCTGGTTGGCCCGGTCTTCGAGAAAATCTCGGACAATTTGGTTGACGCCTTTGTCAAACGAGCACATCAGGTCTATGGTCCGGTTTGAATCAACGAAAGAGCAGTCGGCAACGCCTTGTACCTCGGCGGCAGACATCGGCCTATGCAAATCGTGTTGCTGTTAAGCCCCGGTCCGCGCGAGGTACGGGAATGGTTGATCGAACTGCCCGATGGTTCCACCGCGGCCGATGCGCTTGAAGCTTGCAGGCTGCTGTCTGCCGAGTCCGGATCGCTCACTCCAATGCAAGTGGGCATCTGGGGCCAACGCTGCGAGCCAACCCAAACTCTGCGGGCGGGGGATCGAGTGGAGGTGTATCGAAGT
>Ga0194119_10011252_pt1 | contig 11596 bp, 7 predicted proteins | sample TA2MahC100mmetaG_FD_148620 | JGI IMG/M metagenome (GOLD analysis project Ga0194119, IMG submission 148620) | Freshwater microbial communities from Lake Tanganyika, Tanzania - TA2015018 Mahale Deep Cast 100m | ecosystem: Environmental > Aquatic > Freshwater > Lake | place: Tanzania: Lake... | reverse complement strand
CCGCCTCGGCGCCCGCCTCGGCGCCCGCCGCCGCGCCCGCCGCCGCGCCCGCCGCCGCGCCCGCCGCCGCGCCCGCCGCCGCGCCCGCCGCCGCGCCCGCCGCCGCGCCCGCCATCACCCCGGCGCCCACCCCGGCGCCCGCCGCGCCCGCCATCACCCCGGCGCCCGCGCCCGCGCTCACCCCTGCGCCCGCGCCTACCCCCGCCGCGCTGCCCCCGGCGCCGCCCCCTTGGTCATCTTCGCACGCAACGAGCGCACAGAGGGCGAGCGCGCCGCGGGTGAGGGCGTGGAGGGGGGACATGGGGCGGGGGGCGGGGCGGAGGAGGGGCGTCATAGCGGGACCTGCGGGCGGGTGAGGGGGGATGGGGCGCTTTTGCGCTCTCAGCATAGAGCTAAAGGGAGGAGGAGGGATAAGTCAACGCGCCGAGCGCGGCGCGCGCGAGCGGAGGGCGGCGCGGCGCCCCTGGGGGCTCAGCGGGGCGGGGCGGGGTCGTTGGGGGCGGGCACCCAGGTCAGGAGCGCCTGCCGGAGGCGGCGCAGGCCCTCTCCGGCGCACACGCTCACGCGCATCGAGCGCGCGCGCTGCAGGTCCGCCCACCGGAGGTCGTGGTAGCTCACGAACAGCGCGTGGCAGCGGACCCCGCCGAGCATCTCCTGCAGCGCGTCGAGCTTGTAGAGCACCTCGGCGGCGCCGTCCGCCTCGCGCCCGGGGCGGGCGGCGTGCTCAAAGGTCTTGGTCTTGCACTCCACCAAGAAGAGCTGGTTGTTGGCGAGGAACGCCACGTCGAGCTCGTTCATCACCTCCTGCCCCCCCCGGCGCCACAGCACCTCCACGGAGCGGGCGCAGTCCTGAATCGAGGGCTTTAGGGCGCGCACCTCGCGCAGACACTCGTGGACCAGCTCCTCGAGCCAGCCGCCGTTGAGGAAGAAGCGGTCCGCCTCGCTGGCGAACCGCAGGGCGCCGTGCTGGCGCCGCGCGAACCCGTCGCGCTCGATTCGCTGCAAGAGCCCCATCAGCACCTCGTCGTCGAGCTGCGCGCGGCTGAGGGGCTCGGAGACGAGGGCGCCGCGCGCTGAGGAGGCGAGGAAGTTGAGGGCGCGCAGGGCGCGCTCGTAGCGGGCGGGGTGCGCCGCGAGCTCGTCGCAGAGCGCCAGGCGGTCGCGCGCGACCTGCGCCCTGAGGGGCGTGAGCGCGCGCACCTCGCCGAGGTAGCTCTCAAAGAAGGGCTTGAGAGTCACGCGGTTGGCGAGGGGGGCGGGGGGTGGACTCGGGGCGTGGGGGGTGGAGATCCAGCTCACGCGGTCTCGCTGGGCGTCGGCGTAGAAGATGGGCAGCCCGCGGTCGCGGAACAGCATCTGCGCCGCCGCGCACACGGGCCTGCTCCCCCCCGCGATGTTGAGCGCCCACGAAGCGCCCGCGCCCGCCTCCCCCACGCCCGCCTCCCCCGCCCCCGCGGCGTCGAGGTGGGCGGCGAGGCGCGCGCGCGCCCCCTGCGCGTCGTGTCATCGTCGAGGCGCCACAGGTCCACGCGCAGCCCATAGCCGCGCAGCACCCCCGCCATCGCCTCCGCCAGCGCCGCGCGCGAGGGGTCAAAGGCGAGCGCCACGCGCCGCGGCGCGAAGTGGGGGTCGAGGGCGGGGGTCAGGTTGGCGGCGTTGTCCTCGTCGTGGACGAGGTAGAGGTGGTTGAGGGCGGGGGGGGCGCTCATGAGAGAGCCTCCTGCGCTGAGCGGTAGCCGTGGGGATTCTGAGCCTGCCAGCGCCACGCGTCGCGCGCCATCTCGTCCACGCCGCGCGTGGCGCGCCAGCCGAGCTCGCGGAGGGCGCGGGCGGCGTCCGAGTAGCACGCCGCCACGTCGCCGGCGCGCCGCCCCACCACCTCGTAGGGCACCGCGCGCCCGCTGGCGTGCTCGAACGCCGCCACCAGCTCTAGGACGCTCACCCCGCGCCCCGCGCCGAGGTTGTAGGCGCGCGCCTCGCCGCCCCCCGCCCCCCGCGCCAGGGCGGCCAAGTGCCCCTCCACGAGGTCGAGCACGTGGATGTAGTCGCGCACCCCCGTGCCGTCGGGCGTGGGGTAGTCGCCCCCAAAGACCTGCAGGCGCGCCCGTCGCCCCGCCGCCACCTGCGTGATGTAGGGGGCGAGGTTGTTGGGGGGGCCCGCGGGGTCCTCGCCGAGGAGCCCGGAGGGGTGCGCGCCCACGGGGTTGAAGTAGCGCAGGAGCGTGATCACCCAGCGCGCGTCGGCGCGCGCGAGGTCGCGCAGCAGGTCCTCCACCGTGAGCTTGGTCTGCCCGTAGGGGTTGGTGGCGCGCAGGGGCGCCTCCTCGGCGATCGGGAGGCGCTCAGGGTCGCCGTACACGGTCGCCGAGGAGCTGAACACGAGCCGCCGCGCCCCCGCCTCGTCGAGGGCGCGCAGCAGCGTGAGGGTGCCTGTGACATTGTTGTGGTAGTAGCGCAGCGGCTGCGCGCACGACTCGCCCACCGCCTTGAGCCCCGCGAAGTGGACCGCCGCGCTCACCGGGTGGGCGCGGAGGGCGGCGCGGAGGGCGGGGAGGTCGCAGAGGTCGCCCTCCACCACATCGAGGGAGGGCGGCGGCGCGCCCCGAGCGGCGCAGGACTCCTCGGCGAGCGCGCGGACGCGGCGCAGCGCCTCGGGGGTGGAGTTGGAGTAGTTGTCGAGCGACACCACCCGCGCGCCCGCCTCGAGCAGCGCGAGGCAGGCGTGGCTGCCGATGTAGCCGGCGCCGCCGGTGACGGGGACGCGGGCGCCGGGGGGGGGGTGGGGTGGGGTGGGGGACAGGGCGCGCTCCTTTCGCGTTGAGCAGACCTCGCTCAAGGGTAGATATACCTATTCTCCTCGCCACGCGCTCCTGTTTAGGTAAGAGGCGCCCCGCCCCCCTCACCCCACCGCGACCCCGCCCATGCGCCTCCCGCCCCCCGCGCCCCTCGCCGCCCTCGCCCTCCTGAGCGCCCTCGCCGCCCTCCTCGCCCCCGCCTCCGCGGCGCGCGCAGAGGACGACCCCGCGCAGGACTCCGCACAGGACCCCGCGCAGGACTCCGCACAGGACCCCGCACAGGACCCCACACAGGGCGACACCCTCACCGTCACCGCCCCGCGCGACCCCCACGACGCGCCGAGCGAGGAGCTCGAGGGGCGCGCCGCCGCCACCCTCCGCGACGTCGACGTGCGCGAGCAGGTGGCGCGCTCCACCCCGGAGGCGCTGCGGGGGGTGGCGGGCACCTACGTGCAGCAGACCGCCCACGGGCAGGCCTCCGCCTACATCCGCGGGCGCACGGGGCGCCAGACGCTGCTCATGGTGGACGGATTTCGCCTCAACCACGCCCTCTTCCGCCAAGGCCCCAACCAGTACCTGTTCACTATCGACCCGCTCAGCGTCGAGCGCCTCGAGGTCCTGCGCGGCGGCGCGAGCGTGTGGCTCGGCGCCAACGCCCTCTCGGGCGCCGTCCTCGTGCGCTCCAAGGGGCCCTCGCTGCGCGCGCCGGCGAGCGCCGCGCTCACGCTGCTCCGCACGGGGGCGGACGGCGGCCTCGGCGGGCGCGCGGAGGCGGACCTCACCCTCGCGCGCGGCTTTGGGCTCTTTGTGGGCGCGGGGGGCGTGACGCGCGGCCCCCTCGAGGCCAGCGGCCCCCTCCCCCTCAAGCCCGGACTCACCGCGGCGCAGCGCATCGAGAAGAGCGTGCCGCGCTTTGAGGCCGACGGGCGCACGCAGCTGGGCACGGGCTACGACGCCCTCAGCGCCGACGTCGCCGCCCGCCTCCAGCTGCGCGGCGCCCTGCGCGGCGAGTGGACGGCGGCGGCGCGCCTCTTTCGCCAATACAACGCCCCGCGCACCGACCTCTGCCCCCCCTCCGAGGCGCCCGAGGGCTGGTGCCTCACCTACAACGAGCAGTTCCGCACCCACGCCTACACCCGCCTCGCCCTCCGCCTCGGCCTCGCGCTCGCGGAGCGGGCGGAGGCGGGCGTGAGCTTCCAGCGCCAGCACGAGCGCCGCACCAACGACCGCGTCCACTACCAAAACATCGGGCGAGACGCCGTGCGCGTGTGGGAGGCGCGCCTGAAGGCGCGCACGCGCCCCCTCGACCTCGCCGGCGGCGCCCTCCGCCTCCACTACGGCCTCGACGGCTCCGCCGAGGGGGTGGAGTCCAAGGCGTGGACGCGCCTCGTGCGCTCGAGCGTCACCCGCCAGGACGCGCGCGGGCAGTACCTCGACGACAGCGCCTACCTGCGCGGCGAGGGGTGGGCGGGGGCGCGCTGGCGACGCGCGGGGGCCTGGGGGGCTTGGGGGGCGCGCCTCGGCGCCCGCCTCAGCGCGGCGCGCGCGGAGGCGCCCGGCGACGAGCGCTCGAGCTCGCGCGCCGTCTCGCGCGGCTGGGCGGGCCCCACCTACGGCGGCGGGCTCACGTGGACGCCGCCGGTGCGGGAGGGCGGCCCGCAGGCGAGTCCCCTCTCGCTCCACCTCAACGTCGAGCAGGGCTTCTCCGCGCCCAACCTCGACGACCTCACGGCGCGGCAGCTCACGGGGCAGGGCTACCAGGTGGAGAATCCCGCCCTCGCCCCCGAGCGCGCCACCACCTACGAGCTCGGCGCGCGGCTGCGGGCCCGCGGGGTGGAGGCGGAGCTGTGGGGTTTCGCCCTAGAGCTGCGCGACGGCATCGAGCGCCGCGACGCCGCCTGCCCGCCCGCCGACTTTGGCTGCCAGGGCTCGCGCACCGCCCCGCCCTTCACCCTCATCAACCTCCCCGGCGCCGCCTGGGTCCTCGGCGCCGAGCACGCCCTCACCGTGCGCCTCCCGCTCCGCCTCTCGCTGAGGGAGCACGCGTCATACGCCTGGGGCGAGGGCCCCTCCCCGCTCCCCAGCGAGCCGGGCCTAACGCGCCCCCTCTCGCGGATTCCCCCCCTCAACGGCGCCGTCGCCCTCCGGTGGAGCGCGCCGGAGGGGGCGCTGCGGGGCGCGCCCCTCTCCGGCTACCTCGGCTACGAGGCGCGCTGGGCGCTCGCCGCCACGCGCCTGTCGTTTGGCGACCAGCTCGACCAGCGGATCCCCTACGGCGGCACCCCCGCCTCCCTCACCCACGGCGCCCTCTTTGGGCTGCGCTGGGGCGCCCATGAGCTGCTCGGCGTGGTCGAGAACCTCACCGACGTCCCCTACCGCACGCACGGCTCGAGCGTCAACGGCGCCGCCCGCAGCCTCAACGTCTCCCTGCGCCTCGCCCTCTGAGCGCCCGGCGCCCCCTCACCCCCCTCACCCCATCAGGAGCCCTCCATGCCCCCCTCACGCCCTCCCCGCGCCCCCCGCGCCCCCCTCAGCGCCTCCCGCGCCCTGCTCCAGCTCACCTCCGCCGCCCTCGCCGCCTCCGCCCTCACCCTCGCCGCCTGTGAGGACGACGACCCCAAGACCACCCCGCCCGCCGCCGGCACCGCCGCGGGCGCCGACGCGGGCACCGCCGCCGGCACCGACGCGGGCACCACCGCCGGCGCCGACGCGGGCGCCGAGCCGCCCCCTGTGTGCGAGCCCGCGCCCACCGACTACCCGGGCGCGACCTGGGGCGCCTGCGTCAGCGACGGCGGCCGCTATGAGCTCGCCGGGGCGAGTACGCCGAGCAGCGCCGCGCGCACCGCCGCCTTTGAGCGCATCGCCGACCTGCTCTGGCGCAACCCCGCCCTGACCGCCGAGTCCTTTGTACAGGCGGAGCTCATCTACGCCGAGCCCGAGGGGCTGCAGAGTCGCGTGGCGCGCCGCTACGACTCGCACGTAGCCGCGCCCGACGGGGCCAACTGCACGCTCCCCGAGGCGCCCGCGCGCTGGCCTGAGTACTGCGTGGGCCCCGCCGCCATCGACCCCCTCCTCGGCGCCGCCTTCGCCGCCGGCAACCAGGGGCAGGACCTCGCCGCCAACGCCGAGCGCGTGCGCGCGGGGCTGCTGTGGTTCCTCTACGTGAGCGTCTACAAGGAGGCCAACACCTGCGCGACCAAGGCGGCGGACTGCGACTCCTCGTGGGCCTACGACAACGCCGGCAAGCAGCGGGACGAGGCGCCCCTCGCGCTCGGCGCCTGGGTGCAGGCCGCCTCGCCGGAGGCCTACGACGCCCTCTTCACCGCCCACCTCGCCGTCCGCTGCTGGCGTGACCTCGACAGCGCCGAGACCGCCACCAACATGGAGCTCATGGGCAACGCGGTCGCGCAGCTCGACCGCGCCCTCGACGGCGGCTACGCGCGGGGGCTGCGCGCGGAGCTGAGCGCCCTCGCGGGCCTCACCGGCGCCGAGGCCGCCGCGCGCCGCGCGGGCCTCAAGGTCCTCGGACTCGCCTTCACCCGCGCGCAGGTCGCCGCGGCGCCCAGCACCGACGCGGCGGCGTGGGCGGCGGCGTGGGAGGGACTCGGCGCGGCGGAGGGGGCGGCGCTCAGCGCGCAGCTGGAGGCAGCGTTCCCCTGCCCCTGAGGGGCGACGCGCTAGCGACGGGCGCGCTCAAGGCCGCGAGGGCGGCGCTCACGGCGACGGGGCGCGAGCGGCGGGGGCCTCGGGCGACATCAGCCCCGAGAGGCGGTGGGCGAGGGCGTCGCGGTAGCGCGCGAGCGCCGCGCGCTGCGGCGGGCAGGCGCGCGCGATCTGCTCTAGGACGCCGTAGCGGCGCAGCACCTGCGCGGAGAAATCGGCGAGCAGCTCGGCGCGCTGCACGCGCACGCGCGCGTCCGTCGCCTTGAGGTGCGCGAGGTACGACAAGAAGGGCGTCGCCTCGTCGACGTAGCGGTCCACGAGGCCGCTCGTCCTCTCTAGCAGCGCCCCCGCCTCGGCGCACCCCTCCGCCGCGAGCGCCGCGCGCAGGTGGTCCTTGAGCCCCTCGGGGGTGACGGCGCCCCCGGCGTCCTCGCCGCGCGCGCCCCGAGCGGGCGCGGCGGCGAGGGGCGCGGCGGCCACGGAGGGCGGGAGAGGCGGGGGGGGCGGGGGCGCGCTGGCGCAGGAGAGCAGCAGCGCGGCGAGGGGCGCGGCGAGGGGCGCAGCGAGGAGCGCGGCGAGGGGCGCGGCGAGGAGCGCGGCGAGGGGCGCGGCGAGGGGCGCGGCGGGGCGCGGGGCGCGGGCGCTCACCGGAGCGCGTCCCGCGCGTAGAGCGTGCGCTCCGCGTGCTCTCGACTCGCCTCCGACTCGTCCTGCGCGTAGTCCCCGAGGTGCCAGATGTAGCTACGGTAGTTCTGCACGTCCATCACCGACAGCGTCTGTAGCGCCCGCAGCGTCACTAGCTCGTTGGTCCAGGAGTCCGTGTAGCGAATCACGTCCTCGAGCACCTCGCGCAGGGGCGGGGGCGTGCGCTCGCCGAGGGCGCAGAGCAGCGGCTTGAGGTCGCGCAGCTCCTGCAGGTACCGCCCCCAGCAGCGCTGCCGGTCGGCGGCGGGCAGCGCCCCGAGGTCGAGGGCGCCCCACAGCACATCAAAGCCCCGCCGCTCCTTGTCGTCCCCCAGACTCACCAGGCGCTCCGCCGCCCGCCCCGAGAGCGCCAGCGCCCGGCGGTGGAGGCGGAAGCCCCCGCGCGGGGGCGCCGCGCGCAGCGTCTCGTCCACCAGCTCCTTGAGGCGCGCGAGCGCCTGCGTGTAGCCCTGAATCCCCTTATAGTCCACGATGTAGGCCATCGCCAGCGCCCGCGTCACCTCGCGCGCGCGCCCGTCCAGACTGGGGTAGCGGGCGGCGAGGTGGGCGCGCAGGCCCTCGCCGAGCAGCCCGTGGCTCTCGAGGAGCCCGCGCAGCTCGCGCAGCTGCTCCGTCACCTCGTCGCGGCGCTGCTTGAACCACTGGCGCTCCACGGCGATGGCGTGGATGTAGTCGAGGTCCTCCTTAAAGAGCGCCCGCCCCCCCTCCTCGCCCCCCGCCCCCCGCAGCGCCGAATCGCCGTCCACGGTGAGCCCGAGGTACTCGTAGTCGAGGCGCGCGCGCAGCTGCATCACCTTCATGTAGATGGGCTTGCGCATGCGGTCGATCTTGCGCTTGGCCACCACGAAATCTTTTTGCGCCACCACCGGCTCCCCCTGCTGCTCGGGGAAGCGGATCTCGTCGATCTTCTCCTTCATCCAGCGCGCCCCGAGCCCCACGAGCCGAAACCCCAGCCCCACGAGGCGGAACGGGAGCGTAAAGACCCGCCCCCCAAAGAGGTACTCCTGGTAGAGCTGGTAGGGGTTGAGCGTGCGCTGCGCGCGCGGCAGGCTGTGGAGCGGGTAGCTGCTGAAGACGCCGCGAATCAGCCGCCGCTGGTCGCCGAGGAGCAGGTCGTACACCTCAGCCCCAAAGCGCGCCTTGAGCATCGGCTCATACTGGTGCAGCGACGTCAGCAGGTGCAGCGACGAGATCTCGGAGGTCTCAAAGGGCGGCGTGAAGGGCGTCTTGTCGTCGAGCGAGAAGCCGCGCTCCACCTCCCCTCCCCCCTTGGCGGCGCGCCACTGCCGATACAGGCGCTGCGCGTGTTCGGGGCGGCGGGGGAGGCTGCGGAGGGGGATGACGTAGCGGTTGTAGTCGAGGAGCAGCTGCGCCGTGTTGTGGCTCACGCTCTGCGTGATCAGGTTGAACCACATGTAAGGGCCAAAGAGACTCCTGTGCGTCCGGAGGTCGAGGCGCTCGAGGTCGCGCAGCTCGCGCTTGGTGAGGTCGAGCTTGTGGAGGTAGAGGTTGCGCAGCGCGATGTTGCCGAGCAGCTGCTCGGTGGTCTTGACGTCGCTCTCGTGCAGCAGCGCGCCGTCGAGGTAGTCGCGGTAGAGCATCAGCGCCTTGTGCTCAATCCACCACAGCGTGGACTCGAACGGCGCGACGGCGTCCTGCTCGCTGAGCGCCTCGCCGATCATCTGCGCCTCGCCCTCGGCGCCCTGCAGCTCGCGGAGCAGGTCGGGGTCGTTCTGGAGGCGCGCGCTCATGACGCGACTCGCGCGGCGCACAAAGGGCCCAAAGCGCTCAGCGGAGTCCACGCCGAGCATACGCAGCTCGGGGGCCAGCACGCGCCGGTAGAGCAGGCGGAGGTCCGAGGTCCCCCTGCTCTCCTTGACCTCCTTGAGCAGGTTGATGTCCTGCGCCTCCGCCGTGAGGCGATAGAGCTCTGTGGCCTGCCCCGCCAGATTCTTCATCCAGGTGCCCACCGCCAGCGGCACGAGGCAGAGCCCGCCGATGATGATCACCGGCAGCCCGAAGAGGCGCTGCAAAAGCGAGAGCATGGGGCTGAACAGGGGCACCTCGAGGGCGCTCACGAGCACGTGCGCGAGCAAGAAGAAGCCGCCGATGATCAGCAGGCGCTTGGCGGGGCGCTCAAACGAGCGCACGAGGGCGCTGCCCACGCGGTCCACGAGCTTGGGGCCCGTGATGATGCCGTAGAGGTCCGCGCACCAGTAGCCCGCCGTCATGAGCAGCTCGAGCACGCGCCCCACCCCCCGCACCAGCCACGCGCTAAAATCCGCCGGCGCGCTGTGGCGGCGGCGCTCGAGCACGCCGCGCAGCAGCGGCAGACTCCGCACCAGGGGCACGTCGAGCAGCCCCACGGCGAAATAGAGGTGGCGGGGGAAGTCGCTGCCGAGGTGCGTCTCGAGCTGCGCGCCCTCGATGTGGAGCAGCGTGTAGATGGCCTGCTCCACGGGGATGTCCCGCCGCCGCCGCGGCTCCCCCTGCGCGCTCAGCACGCCGAGGGCGATGGGGGCGCGCTCCCAGTCGAGGTGCCGGTCGAGCGCCTCCACATACTCCCGCATGAGCGCCGCCCGCGCCGCCCCCCCCAGCCGCGCCGCGGTCTGGCGCAGGTGGTGCAGGGCGCGCCCGTAGGCGTGGTGGCTCTCCTCAAAGGAGGTGGGCGGCGGGCGGCGGTGAATCTCCTGGTGGGGCTCAAAGAAGATGAGATTCTGGTTGAGCCACGGCGCGTAGCGGCGCACGAGGCGGTCGAGGCCGCGGAGCGTAAAGGAGATCAGGCGCAGGGCGCGGATAAAGGGGCGCGCGAGGCGGATGTAGCGGACGATGTGCGACAGCTGCGTGAGGCGCGCCCCCCGCGCCGACACCAGGTGGTCGAGCAGGAAGACGTCGGTGAACAGCACGAAAGGAATCGACGGCAGCAGGTCGATGAACCAGCGGCGCTGGAAGTAGAAGCGCCGGTCGTCCGAGAGCGAGAGCTTGGTGAAGAACTCCACCAAGAACACACAGCACACCCCCGTGTCGATGAGCGCGAGGGAGCGGCGCAGGGCGCGGTCCTCGGCGTCCACCCACACCAGCTCAAAGACGAGCAGGGCGAGCACGAACCAGATGAGGAAGAAGATCACCTGCTCAAAGCGGCGCACGAAGGTGTGCCCAAAGAGCCCCTCGAGGCGCCCCTGCAGGCGCTTCTCTTGGAGCTCGGCGCGCACCACCTGCTCCTTCTTGCGGAGCTGCTCAAAGGCGTTGAGGAGGTTGGGCTGCGCGGCCTTGAGCGCCTTGCGCGCGGCGCGGGTGGCGGGGGCGTGGGTGAGCAGCCACTCGAGGTCGCGCAGCACGCAGGCGAGCTTGCGGACGGACGGCTCGAGCTCCGTGGGGTCCACGCGCCCGAGCAGGTCGCTCGAGTGGTGCGCCATGCCCCAGGCGCGCTCGTGGAGCAGCGCCGAGCGCTCCTCGTCGCCCAGGGCCCCCCAGCGGGCGCTGAGGCGCGCGCTCAGCGCCGCGCGCGCCGCCTCGCAGCGCGCCAGGAGCGCCTCCACGCCCTCGGAGGGGGTGGCGCTGATGGTGACCTGCAGGTCGCTGGCCCACAGGGCGAGATTCCACAGGCGCACCTCGTCGTCGAGCGCCTCGACCTCGCGCTCGAGGTAGCGGACCTCGCGCTCGAGCCCCTCGCAGTAGAGGTGCTGGAAGCGGGCGTGGAGGCCCGCGTCGTGCAGAGCGCTGAGGAGCTGCTCGGCCTCGCCGAGGGTGAAGACCTCGTTGATGAGGTCGGCCTGGTAGGGCTCCTTGAGGCCGTGGGCGTGGGCGGCGAGGCGCTTGAGGAGGCGCAGCTCGTGGACGCAGCACAGCAGGGCGCGCGCCACCTCCTCCACGGCGATCTGCGGTGAGGTGACGAGGGCGTGCGCGCGCTCCGAGAGCGCCACGACGCGCCCCGAGAGCGCCCGCCGGTCCACGGCGCGCGGCGGGAGGGCGAGGAGGGCGGCGCGGAGGCGCGACTCGAGGGCGCAGAGGTCAGCGGTGGGCGACGACGCCCCCGCCCCGGCGCGCTCCCCGGCGCGCTCTCCGGCGCGGCGCGCGGCGCGCGAGAGGGCGTCGCGCCGCGCGCTCAGGGCCAAGGAGAGCGCCCACAGCCGCCCCCAGTCCCCCGCCCCCGCCTCAAGGCGCGCGCTGAGGTCGCCTAGGTCGCCTAGGTCGCCCAGGTCGCCTAGGTCGCCTAGGTCGCCTAGGTCGCCTAGGTCGCCTAGGTCGCCTAGGTCGCCCAAACCGCTCCCAGCGTCAGCGCGCCTCACAGCGCCCCCCTCACGACAAGACTCGCGCGAGAGAGAGCGCCAGTGGGATCGCGCCGAGGGTGAGGGCGAGCCACGCCGCGACCGCGAGGCGCGCCCGCCCCGCCGCCCGCCCCGCCGCCCGCCCCGCCGCCCGCCCCGCCGCCT
>Ga0194119_10011251_pt1 | contig 11598 bp, 13 predicted proteins | sample TA2MahC100mmetaG_FD_148620 | JGI IMG/M metagenome (GOLD analysis project Ga0194119, IMG submission 148620) | Freshwater microbial communities from Lake Tanganyika, Tanzania - TA2015018 Mahale Deep Cast 100m | ecosystem: Environmental > Aquatic > Freshwater > Lake | place: Tanzania: Lake... | reverse complement strand
GTTCTTCCCGCGTCAAAGATTTGATGTCCGCGTTCGGCACGGAGCGGACTGTAAAGTTGCTCCCCGGACAAAGAAAGCGCGCTCTTGTGCCGGAACGGTTCAGATCGGATCGGGAGCGCACGCGCCCCGCGTGCTGGAATCGGCGCCCTCGCCGACTCCATTCAATCGAATTGAACCGTCCCGCTCAGTGCCGCGGTTCCAAAGAGGACCCGACAGGCGAGGCGCCAGTCGGCACACGCGAGGCGCGTGTGCTCCCAAGTTCCAACTGAAATCGCTCCGGCTGAGCAAGAGGACGGCCGACACGCATCCGGTTTTCTCTCACTCGCTTCTGCGTCCAAGACCTACCTTGTTGCGGAAGCTGCCGGTCTGTCAGCCTTCTCTTTCTTGTATGCAAAACCGTTTCAATCGCCCATATCGCCGGATTCTACCGTTGGGAGCATTGCTCTGCCTGGAGGTGACGTTCCCGGAAGCGCCGCAGAACGAAGCTCCGACCGTGTTCGCCACGTATCTCGCCTCACGCCCAGTTCCGGCGCAGGAACTGGGCACGGCCAAAAGTTCTGTCAGAAGCCAGGACAATTGGACTGGTGACAAATCGGCAGGGATGCTCGATAATTCCCGTATTCCAATCGTCGTTTGCTCGATTTATGCCTCATGCCACAAACCCGAAGCGTCAAAGCTGGCATCCAAGACCGCCACTCGTGAATCAAACTGAAGCCGGCCAGAAATCGCCAGCGTTCACCTTGATCGAACTGTTGGTCGTGATCGCGATCATTGCGATCCTCGCCGCGATGCTTTTGCCCGCTTTGAGCCGGGCCAAAGACAAAGCCCGGACGACCAAGTGTTTCACCAACCTAAAGAACCTGGGACTCGCAACCCAGATGTACGCCATGGACCATGACGATTATGTCCCCGGCGACATTTTTGCGGATGGCTACTTCTTCGCCAATCTTCTCGCCCCTTATGTTGCGGGTCCCGCGCTCGACACGCGCCGCATCCGGGACCCGAATTACGTCCACACGTTGGTCAAACAGGTTCCCGTGTATCAATGCCCATCGGTTCGCCCGAAACCAAACCAAAGAGATCCCTTCTTCCTCCACTACACGGTCAACACGATCAACTTTGAGCGGTTCCGGGCGACGCGGCAGTACGACACCGCCCCTTACCAGAAGGTGACGGGGGTGCCAGGCAGCGCGACGGAGCTGGCGTATATCTTTGAAGTAAATACTGAAGGCGCCTTGAATCCTCGCGATTACGGCGGCTGGAATGTCTGGGACCAAAGCCACACGACCTTCTCGCCCACGGGCCGCACCAACGCGCAGCCGCGCATGATTCACGCGCGCGACAAGCGCCATCTGGGCCGCACCTCCGTGGTCTTTCTCGACGGTCACACTGACGTGCGCCGGTTGGCGACCAACGGCCTTCCGTTCAAACTCTTCAATCCGCTGGTGGACGAACCGCTCCGGCGGTAGGAGCAAACTCAGCCAAAACGATTCAATCGAACCTGGGGAGCACACGCGCCCTTGCGTGTTCCGACCGCACGTATGTGTTTGGCGTGGCTTCCGCCGTAGCGCGGAGGTGCGCTCTGCTGTATCGCCGATGTGCAATCCGCAGCGCGCTGACAGGTTCCAGAGCGTTCGAACGAGTCGGCGCCAAGCGGAATGCAATTCCGCGATACGGCAGATTACAAATCTGCGCTACGGGAAGGCTAATGCTCAAGCGCACTGAGAAGGACCGACTCGAAATGGGCGCACGCTTCCATGAAAACCAGATAGCGGGCGTTGTCCGGTGTCAGGGTGATGTTTTTGCCTTTCTTCTCGTCCGGCTGGCCGAGCCGGAGCCAGCATCCGACGCGAACATCATTCAGCACCTGGAGTAGCCATTCGGTCTGCGGCGGCGTGAGAGTCAGATGAAACCCCGTTTTGACGGCCTTGAAACGGCCTTCCTCGCTCAGCATCGCCTCCAATTGCTTCTTGTTTCCCGCCCGCTGCTCGGCGAGCGCCTCTTCCAGCAAGCGTTGATTGGATTCCATCTTGTCTCCATCGCCCAGCCGCGTCACTTGATGGTGGGAAGCCGGGATCAACGGATAAAGCCTCAGCGTGTCCTGCAGCAGACGCTTCTCGCGCTTGCCGATTTCAAATACGAACTGGTTTCGCTCCGATCTGAGCAGGTGCACCTAGTCGCGCTCCATGGTCGCGTGCAAACTGTATTTCTGGAGTTGATGCACGTAGTGCTCCGCCCGTTCCATGCTCTCGCGCGTGAGGACGCTCTTGCCCTGGTTGTGCACCTGAAGCATGTGAGACTCCGCCTTTTGCTTCGCCCACCCAAACACCACCTGAAACACGTGCGTGACGTAATCCATCAAGTTCACCGGGTCATCCCAACAAATCACGAGAAAGCCGGGCTCCAAATCCTCTTGGGAATCGGTTTTCTCTTCGTGCCCGACGTCGGGCAACACTGGCGGTTCGGCCGTCTCAGCCATGCGCAAAAGATAGGTGAGGCAAAACCAGTTTTCAATAGCGGCGGCCATTCCCAACTCCCGGTTTTCAGGTTCAAAGTTTCCCCTCCTCACGAACCTGGATCAACCACCGATCACACGGATTACACGGATACTGCTTGGTCCGCGGGATGGACGACAAAGCTCGTAGCGCAGAGTTGCACTCTGCCGTATCGCAGAATTGTATTCTGCGGGGCCTCTCCCAGTCCGAGCCCGCTGGGACTTGCCGGCGCCCTGCCGATTGGAAATCGGCGATCCAGCAGATTGAAAATCTGCGCTACGGTTCTCCGGTCGATCTGTCGTCAATCCCACGGTCTGCATAGTAAATGCCGCGCTCCGATCAAATTCCTGAAGGACGCTGCCAGTTCTTCAGGCCTTGGGTTTCTGGAGCGGGTGCCCGTATTTCCGTTTGAAGCGGGTGCAGGAGGAGATGGAGGTTTTGCCGTCGTCGTTTTCCCAAACCTCGGCGTAGATCGGTTTGCGAGGCTGCGCCCGAAGAGGGGTCTCTTTGAAAATGTTGCCTTTGTCGTCGCAGTCCAGTTCGACGAAGCGGACCTTTTGCAGCCGGTTCAGGCGGTTGGACAAAATGACCAGGACTTTGCGTTTTGTTGTTTTCACGTTGCGAAAGCGAAGTATTTGAAATCAGCGCGTTCCATGTCAACGAGTCTTGTCCGGGGCGATGCGCCATCGGCGATTGGCGATTGGCGATTGGCCATGGGCTCTAGCCTTAGACTAGACTAAACCGGCTCCACAATCACTTCGCGCACCAAGCGTTCTACGTCTTGCCCATTCACTTCTCCGGCGAGCAGTGTCAGCGCATTAGCCGCTCCTGCCGCGCTGGCCCAGCGGCAGGCTTCGCCGAGATCGTCGCCGCGCAAGAGCCGCCAGACCAGCCCGGCCGTGAATGCGTCTCCGGAACCGATCGGGTTGACCGGCTTGATGCGGGCCGCCACGATTCGCCAGACAGCGCGGCCGTCGAACGCCAGCACAGGTTCTTTGCCCGCGGTCACAATCACGCGTTGCGCGCCGCGCTTGGCGAGCGTCTGCATCGCCTGGATCACGGACGCTTCGTTTTCCAGGTCGCGGCCCACGGTCGCGGCGAGTTCGGCGCGGTTCGGTTTCACCACTCCGGGGCGCGCCTTCAAGGCTTCGAGGAGCGGCGCGCCTTGAGCATCCACCACGGACAGCGCGCGGGCTTCATTCGCCAGGCGAGTGCATTGCAAGTACAGGTCAACCTGACCGCCCGCGGCGATCGTTCCCGACATCACCATCGCCTGACACTGTGGAACGCGGCGGCAAACGATGGCCATCAGCTTTTCGAAATCGTCCGGGACGACTGGACCACTTTCTTCCACTAGTTCCGTGACCGTGCCCGTCGATTCATCGAGGAGGGTCACGCACTGGCGAGTTGGCGTGGCGACCTGGACAAAATCCGATTCAATGCCTCGCGTCTCCAACAACGCGCGCAGATACGCCCCGCGGTCGCCGCCAAGAAAGCCGGCCGCGACCGGATGTTCGCCGAGCGCGTGTAACACTTTGGCCACGTTGATCGATTTGCCTGCGGCGCCGTCCAGGGTTTGAACGGCGCGATTCACGGCGTCCAGAGTCAGCTTGCGGAATCTCATGACGCGCTGCACCGCGGGCGTTGTTCCAAGGCAGAGAATCACGGCGTGCGCTGAGGAGTTGGACTTGGCATTGTCAGGTGGCGTGTGTGTCTGCGGGGGAGTCTGCGGATCCAAACGGCCCAGGTCTCCAATCTCAAATTTGAAATTTGAAATTGATCAGGAGAATCACGGGTCAGGCCGAGCGCCTTCTTCTTCCCCTCGAACCGTTTTGAAAAGTGTGATGAAACACTGCGCGGCTTCAGACGCCGAGTTCTTCTCGACCGTGGCGCCGGAGGCGAGCGAGTTGTAGGCGCGCATGAACGGCGCGAAACCGCACCAGGTGGTTTGCACGATGCCAAGGGCGCGGCGCGCAGAGGCCGGATCGCCGCCGGCGCGGATCGCTCGGATGTGCGTCAGTTCCCCCAGCGCCACGTTGGGTTTCCGCCACGGACACGCCACGACATCGAAGCCTTTGCCGGCGAAAAACTGCGGCGTCTCCGGCGCTTTCTCGTAGTGCCAGTCACAAATCACGATGTCCTTTGGAACGCGATCGATGGCGGGAGCCGTGTTATTCTCGCTCGCTTCCCATTTTCCGAGCTTCGTGGACAGGCCATCGATGAACCGGTCTCCCCACATCCACATGCGGCACCCGATTTCTTTGAGGTGCGCGTGGAGCGTTTTGACTTCGCCGGCAAACAGCTCCGCCGCATCCTTGCCGTTGCAGCGCGGGCAATCCGGATCGGCCAGGATGAATACCTCGTCCATGCCGGCGTGGAACGATTTGGCGTCACACGCTTTGGCCAGCTCGTCGATCAAGTCGAACAGCACCTTGTGAACTTCGGGGTGGAGCGGGCAGTAACTGCGGCAATAGATTCCCTGGTTGTCCGGGAACTTGCCCGGGGTTTCGTCGAATTCGGGATGTTTCTCCAACAGCCGCCCGTTGCGTTTCGCCCAGGATTGATGGCCCAGGCAGTTGAGGCCGGGGATCAACTCAATCCCGTTCTCCCGGCAGGCCTTTGCGAGCTGTTGTACCTCCTCCCGTCCGAGCGCGGAGGGATCCGCGAACTCTGGTCGCGACTGAAAGTCAAAGCCGTAGTTGAACTCCAGGATGAGCGTGTTGACTCGCTCTTTGGGCAGCGCAGTCCGGATGAATTCCAGGGCGGCGGGCAGATCACGTTTGGACGGCGCGGATAGGTGAAGGCCGCGGACGGGAACGCGCCGGTCCAAGGGCTGGCTCTGCGGCTCGGAGGCGGCAAGGTTTATCGAGAACCACAGACTTGCCGCAAGAATCTGCAGCACGCTTGCTGGGGGACGGAGGGGATCGATCTTCATTTGTCCGCGTAGATATGATTGACTGCCTCGCTTGTCAACACGGCCCGTCTCAGAGGGCGGCGAAATGGTTGATGACCGGGCCAGCCCTATGGTAATTCCTTTTCCGCACCGCATCAAGACACGGTGCGCGAATTATGGATCCAAACCAACTGCGTTCAAAATTCTGCGGCGTCATCGCTTTTCCCGTGACGCCTTTCAAAACAGACCTGGCGCTCGATATCGAGGGACTCCGCAAGAATCTTCGGCATTTGCTCAAGCATCCCATGTGCGCCGTGGTGGCAGCGGGAGGCACGGGTGAATTGTATTCGTTGACCCCGGCCGAGCATTTGGCCGTGGTCAAGGCGACCGTGGAGGAAACGGGTGGCAAAACGCCGGTCATCGCAGGCGTCGGGTTCGGCCAGCAACTCGCGGTCGAGTTGGCGAAGCAAGCCGCCGCCGCGGGGGCGAGCGGCATTCTGGCTTTTCCGCCTTACTATCCGAACGCGGAGGACGAGGGCTTGTTCGAGTATTACCGCGCGATTGGCGCCGCCACGCGGCTGGGCCTGCTCATTTACAGCCGGGACTGGGCGAACTTTTCTCCGGCCGCCGTCGAACGTCTCGCGCAGATTCCCACCCTGATCGCCTGGAAGGACGGCCAGGGGGACATCCGGCGCTACCAGATGATCAAACAACGCCTCGGGGACAAATTGTATTGGATCGGCGGCGCGGGGGACGATCTAGTTCCGGGCTACTACTCCATCGGCATTCGCACCTACACGTCGAGCATCGCAAACGTTGCGCCCCGGCTCTCGTTCATGCTTCACGAACGCGCGTCCGCGAATGACGCGTCCGGTTTGGCGAAATTGATGTCCGACTACGTCGTTCCGCTCTACGCCCTGCGCGCCCGCCGCAAGGGCTACGAAGTCTCGGTGATGAAGGCCATGATGGACGTGATGGGCCTTGCGGGCGGTCCAGTGCGCCCGCCGTTGCCGAATGTGCGACCGGAAGAGACCCAGGAATTACGCTCGATGGTGGAGTGCTGGAAGGCGGTGCTTTGAGGGAGCTTTGCCGGCTGACCGGACGGATTCAGCCGGCAGCCACATCGAGACGATCAGCCCGCGCCCGCGTCTTCCATCTTGCAGGTGCTTGGCCTGGTGGTAGGAGCTGGATTCGAACCAGCGTAGGCGTAAGCCAGCAGATTACAGTCTGCTGTAATATTCCTTCATCAAGTACTTACATGTTCGTGGTTACTTTATGGTTGACTTATATGCATCGGTTTTGGCTAAATCGCGTCCACAACAGCACGCAAGAGAAAGGACGCGAATATGGCAAAACACCGAACCGGCCACCTGTTCAAACGCGGGGACACCTTCTACGTCCGCTGGTCTGTCGAAGGAAAGGTATTCTCTAAGGCTCTGCGGGACGAGCATGGAAATCCGATCACAACCAAGCGTGATGCGGAAGAAGCCCAAGCGAAACTCATGGCGCCGTTCGCCGTCGCCGACGAAGCGGCCGCGCTTGAATCCGTAGCGTCGAAGCTCGAAGGTCGCAAGGCCGAACTCGCCAGGCTCGAAGACGAACTGAATCCCCCGCTGCCGATTGCGAAGTCGTGGCTGGAATACCTGGCCGCTGCCAATCGCCCCGATACCGGTGAATCAACGCTGCGGCAGTATGAATTCCAGTTCTCCCAATTCGCCCGGTGGATGAAGGAAAAACACTCGGAAACCACGGCGCTTCGCGAGGTGTCCAAAGCGATCGCCGAAAAATACGCCGCGCACTTGAATCACGACCGGCTCAGTCCGAACACCTTCAACAAGCACCTGAACCTTCTCACCCTCGTCTTTCGCGTTCTGCGCGACAAGGCCAGGTTGGTCAACAACCCTTGGGAAGACATCCAACGAAAGCGGATCGCGACCCAGAGCCGGCGGGAATTGACGATGGACGAGCTTCACAGAATCTGCCAATCCGCGACCGGCGAATTGCGCCTGCTGTTCGCCCTAGGTGTCTATACCGGGTTGCGCCTGGGAGATTGCGCAACTCTCCGGTGGGCGGAAGTCGATCTGACTCGCGGCTTCATTCGCCGCATCCCGAACAAGACCGCTCGCCGGAATGCCAAGCCGGTCATCGTTCCCATTCATCCGATCCTGCGCGGCATGCTCGCTGAGGCTCCCGCCGAGCGACGAGCCGATTACGTCTTGCCGGAAACCGCCGAGCTTTACAGTCGCCGGACTGACTTAGTGACGGACTTGGTTCAACGCCATTTCCAGGCGTGCGGTATCAAACCGCACAAGCCCGGTACGGGCAAGGACGGCAAGCGCGCTGTTGTCGAAGTTGGATTCCACTCGTTGCGTCACACCTTTGTTTCCCTGTGCCGTGAGAGCAACGCGCCGCTGGCCGTGGTGGAATCCATCGTCGGCCACAGCAATCCGGCCATGACCCGGCATTACACGCACGTCGGCGAATTGGCCGCTGGCCGGGCCGTGGCTGCGCTGCCCTCCGTGATTGGTGAACCAAAACAGCAACGCAATGGAGAAGACAACATCTTCCACGAAATCCAACGCCTCGCGAAGAGCATAACCGGTACGAACTGGAAAGAGAAGAAAGCCACGTTGCTGGCCTTGCTCTCCGATCAAGCCGCAAGAGGCGCTTCGGTCAGGGCCTGACTCGGCGGCGCTAAAATCGCTCCGTTGACACCCTACTCCAATGGCGTATGTTTCCCCTCCGTGGTCTTTGTCGAACTGCCAGCTTTCACGCGACGGCTGTTCGATTTGCTCGATGACGAATCGTATTTGGATTTGCAGATTCAACTCGCCTCGCGCCCGGAGGCCGGAAAACTCATTCCGGGTGGCAAAGGACTCCGCAAAGTCCGCTGGGCGGCTAAGGGACATGGCAAGCGCGGCGGAGCGCGGGTGATCTACTTTTGGCGTACGACCCAGGGCCAGATCATCCTGGCTCGCCTCTACGCGAAAAACGAGCGCGAAGACCTCAGTCTGGCTGAATTGAGAACTGTTATCCGTGAGATTGGCCTATGACAAAGAGACTGATTCAACAGATTCACCGTGAGATCGCCGCCATCCAGAGCGGGAAAGTCGCTCCGGCCCGCGTGTGGGACGTGCGGCCCGATGGCAAAGGCGGCTTCACACGCCGTGCGCTTGATCCCCAAGCGTACCGCCGCGCGCAAGAATCCGCTTGGGAGAAAAGCATCGCTGCCACTCGCGAAAAGCTTGGCCTCTCGCAGCCTAAGTTCGCCAGGCTGCTCGGAATCAGCGTCCGCACGCTGCACCATTGGGAGCAAGGCACGCGCACACCCAGCGGGGCCGCGCGAGTGCTGTTGCGTGTGGCGGCTCGCCATCCCGAAGTAGTGTTGGAAGCGGCAGCGTGAGAGCGCCAACGAAACGCCTCGCATGAAAGACCCCGCTTTGAACCCGGTGCATCCAGGAGAAATCCTGTTGGAAGATTTTCTGAAGCCGATGGACATCTCACAGTACCGGCTCGCCAAGGACATCCACGTTCCCTTGCGCCGGATCAATGAAATTGCTTTAGGGCGGCGCGGCATCTCGGCGGACACCGCGTTGCGCCTGGCCCGGTATTTCAACACCACGGCGCAATTCTGGCTCAATCTGCAATCGCGCTACGAACTCGACACGGCGCGGCTCGCCAGCGCACAGGCCATCGCGAAGACGATCCAACCGGTTGCTCGACTCGCGGAAGTGGCGTGACCGAATGACGATCCTGACCGCCGCCCGAAACTTGGATACGCGCCAGCCCGATCAGCCGACGAAACCTTGTCGGCGCGGAGCCTTCAGCGGCGCTGCGGCAGGCAAGCTCTGAAGGCGCTTTATGCACACGATTATCTTCGGCAAAGACGCGGAATACCTTCGTGATGGGTTGGCAGCCAGACCTGGTGGACATCTGATTCTAAAGGACGGCACACGCTACACATTCGACGTGATCGAAATTCCGTGGAACCTCGACGCACCGGACAGGAACAACAACTTGATCGAGGTGCAAAGACTGGCCTACGGCGCTGGGAAATGGATGTTGAGCACCGAATCGTTGTTCGAATCGCTGGAAAAGATTCAGTTCGACGCCTGGAACAAGCTGGACGAGATCCGATCCGGGCAACAACTTCCGCGAATCTCTCGGAGGGACTTCCAAGCAGTGGTCTTGGAATCACCAAGTCTTTGTTTCCTACAACGATCGCCGCCGGAAATGGAGATTGTCCGGCAAATCAATTCCGAATTCTTTGACCAACGATATGCTCGGCGATGGGGCCTGGCGCAACTGCTCCAGGAACTCGATAACGCAACGCTGCAACGCGAAGTTCGCGCCGCCGCGTGGTTTGAGGGAAATGTCACACCGCTCCTACTGCGGGACTTTTCCGAAATCAATGCTGATGTCACGAAGTTGTCCGCTGAACCAGTGGAAAACATTCCTTCTCCGCCCGTGCCGGAAAATGTTTTCCGACTGGCTGGTGAGTACTGGGAGCTTCGATTCAACAACAGTAAGCCTGTCATGCTAAGGGATCGTCTTGGGATGCGATACATTCACTTCCTTATCGAGCATCGAGGCGAGACTTATTTGGCCGTGCAGCTTGGGCTGGAAGTCGCCAAGACCTTGCCGGAATCCCGCAAACTGACCAAGGAAGAAGGACTCCACGACGACCAGGAATCATCGCAGCCTATGATTGACGAACAGACTCGGTCCACAGTGCTCGATACCATCGACTACACTTGACGCAGTAAGAGCAGTCCTCCGTAGCGACCCGACCGTCAGCCCACGCGAGCGTAACCACCTACTCACGCTACTGCGTAGTCCCCCATCGCCTGTCCACGAACCCCCGGTCGAGCGCGTCGCCCGCATCATCCGACGAAAAGAAGGCGCTTCGCGGCTCGGAATGTCAGTCCGATCATTCGATAAGTTGTGCAAGCAAGGCGTGCTGAAGAAGCGCGTTTTGCCTGGCCGCACACGCGCTGCTGGCGTGCTCGAAAGCGACTTGGTCAATTTGCTGAGTCAGAAGGAGGCCGCATGAGAGGCCCGCCGCGAGAGGAGGCGACGATGAGCCCGCTCGATTCGCTACGGACAATGATGTACCGCGCCGGCTTGGACTACACCGGCCCGCTTGTCGCCGACGGACGTTTGCACCGTGTCAAAGTCGAAGGGGACAAGTCCCCCGACTCGTGGTATGTGCTTCACGCTGGCCCGCCCGCTGCCGGCGCGTTCGGTTGCTGGAAACGCGGTTTCAAAGAAGTGTGGTGCGAGCGCAACGGCAGCCTGTCCCAAGCCGAGCGGGACGAAGTTCGTCGCGACTGGCAGGACGCTGAACGCGATCGCCTTCGCGTCGAAAAGGAACGGCGGGATAAAGCGCGCAAGACCGCCGGCTGGCTTTTCAAACGAGCTAATCCGGTGAGGGCGCACGCTTACCTTTCGGCTAAAGGCGTGAAGGCATTCGGCGGCATGCGCGAATATCGCGGCGCGTTAGTCTTGCCGCTCCGCGACATCAACGGCGAGCTTCACTCTGTCCAATTCATCGCCGCCGACGGCCTGAAAAAGTTTTTGAGCGGCGGACGCATTGCTGGATGTTTTTTTGGGCTGGCCGACAAACCAGACGGCCCGCTTGTGCTCTGTGAAGGTTACGCGACCGGCGCGAGTATCCACGAAGCGACCGACCGTGCGACCGTCTGCGCGATGCACTGCGGAAACCTTATGGCAGTGGCAAGAGCGTTGCGGCAAAAATTCCCGTCGCGGGAAATCGTCGTCGCCGCTGACAACGACGCATGGAAGGACGGCAATCCCGGATTGAGTAAGGCGCGTGAGGCGGCGCTTGCTATCGGGGCAAAGCTCGCTGTGCCTCAGTTCACCTACGTCACCAGCAGACCAACCGATTTTAACAGCCCACTTGAATAGCGGTGACACTGCAGCGAATGACTCCATCGCTCGTCCGATAGATGAAATTCCCAGTGCAGAGTGCCCAACGGGTATCTGGATTGCTCGGCGAGGTAAACGACGTTCCCGCTCGATGACGATACCACAATAGACGATCCGGAGAATGCAGGTACACAGAAGCGCATCAATAAAGCTACATAGCGATAATTAAAGAAATGGCTCCAATAGGCCTTGGATTTTTTCCGGGTGCCGCTGGATATCCTTCAAAGTGGTGAACAGACTGGCACACAACTCGGCAGGGGT
>Ga0194119_10011248_pt1 | contig 11601 bp, 11 predicted proteins | sample TA2MahC100mmetaG_FD_148620 | JGI IMG/M metagenome (GOLD analysis project Ga0194119, IMG submission 148620) | Freshwater microbial communities from Lake Tanganyika, Tanzania - TA2015018 Mahale Deep Cast 100m | ecosystem: Environmental > Aquatic > Freshwater > Lake | place: Tanzania: Lake... | reverse complement strand
ATTCTCGTGAAATGGAACCATTTCACTAGAGAAGCGCACCTGACCGCCGATATGCAAATTTGAAGTGGTAACCTTGGCCGCACCTCCGGAGACAGTCGAAACCCAAGGCGCGGCGGAACTGCTTAAGCGCCTTCCCGCCCTGCCGACGGCTTCCGCGAAGTTGCTGGGCATGATGGGCAACCCGAATATCAGCCTCAAACAGGTGAGCGATCTCATTGCCTCCGACGGCGTACTGACCATCGAGACTCTGCGAATCGCCAACTCCGCGATGTTCGCCTCGCGCACCGAAATCAAGTCGTTGCTGCAGGCACTCGCCGTGCTCGGTTGCGAAAAGGTGAAGGGAATCGTCTGCACCATTGCACTACGCAACTACATGGGAAATGTGCTACAAATCCCCGCGCTCAAGCGCTGCTGGCGCCACAATTTGGCCACGGCCGTTGTCGCCGACGAACTCGCCAGTTGGGCGCGCGTTGATACCGCCGACGCCTACACCGCCGGCCTTCTTCACGACATCGGAAGGCTCGCCTTAATCGCCTTCGACTCATCCAAGTACCTGCAAGTTCTCGACCACGCGGCCTCTTCCGGCGTAATGTTGGAAGACGCCGAACGCGAGGCATTCAAGATTGACCACGCCTCGGCCGGCGCATGGCTCGCCAAATTGTGGGGGCTGCCAGGCAGCCTCCAGAACGCCATTCGAAATCACCATACCTCCGACGCCGGCCGCCCGTTCGAACTCACTGGCCTGACCCAGCACAGTTGCCGCATCGCCGACAGCCTTTGTTTCGCCGTTATCGAAAACCCCTTTGTAACCGATCAACCGATCTACGAATTCCTAAGTCTGTTGCCCGAGACGCAGCGTACTCGCCTCAACATCGACCCGCTCGAATTTCAAATGCTCATCGCTTCGCGCGTCAACGCGATGGAGTCCTAATCTCCAGCCGCCACGGACTTTACCGCCCACTGTCGAACCTTTTCTTGTATTTTTTCTTCGTTAACCGGCTTCGACAAGTAGTCGTCCATACCGGCCGCCAGGCATCGTTCCCGGTCGCCATTCATCGCGTTAGCGGTTATTGCCACGATCGGCAGCCTTGGCCGCCCCAGAGCATTCTCTAAGCGGCGGATCTCCTCCGTTGCCGACAGCCCGTCCATCTCCGGCATCTGCACATCCATCAGAGCCAATGCGTAGAGCCCGGTCGCCGCCGCGGCGACCGCTTCTCGCCCATTGGCCACCGTGTCCACTGAGAACCCGACCTTCTCCAAAAACGCTTGGGCAATCCTCCGATTGACCTGATTGTCCTCCGCCAGCAAAACCCGGCCCTTCGCCGTCGCTTCCGCCGGGAGTTGAGCGTTCGTTGCGCGTGGTTCCTCCGCCACTCCGGCTTCGATTTCGAACGAAAACGTACTTCCCGTGCCCTGCCGGCTCCTGACCGTCAGATCGCCACCCATCAATCGCGCCAGTTCGCGCGAGATCGCCAGTCCCAGTCCCGTTCCGCCATAACGCCGGGTTGTCGACCCATCCGCCTGCGAAAAGCTACGGAACAACGTCGCCTGTGTCTCTTCGGAAATGCCTATCCCTGTGTCGCTTACCGAGAATCGCAATCGCACACGTCCATCGCTTGAAGGTTCGGCTTGCCCCCGCACCCGGATCTCGCCGCATTCGGTGAATTTCAGAGCGTTGCCAACCAGGTTGAGGAGGATCTGTCGCAGTCGCACCGGATCGCCCTCGACCCACCCGGTAAGTTCGTCCGTTTCTACGATCAGGCGAAGTCCCTTTTGTTCAATCCGCGGTCGGATCAACGCCAGAGCGCCCAGCAACTCTCGACGAGCATCGAATGGGATCGCCTCGATCACCAGTTTGCCCGCTTCGATCTTCGAGAAGTCCAGGATGTCGTTGAGAATCGCCAGTAGCATATCGGCGGAATGCTGGACCGTTTCAAGGTAGTCGCGCTGACTGGCGGTTAGGGGAGTTGCCAGCAATAGTTCGGTCATCCCGAGCACGCCATTCATCGGCGTCCGGATCTCGTGACTCATGTTCGCCAGAAAATTCGCCTTCAATTCGTCGGCGCGCCGCGCTTCGAACTCCCGCGCTCGCGCTCGCCGTGCCATTTCCAGCGCAATCGCGGTCAGTGCGCTGGAAAGCAGTCCGAAGCCAAACGTCACCTCTGGCATTGCGGTCCGCGAAACATCGGAGCCAAGCCCGCTGAGCCGTGAAACGCGCAGATTCTCCTCGCTGCGCAGATTCTGCCACAACCCGAAGCTAAGAACGGACAGAACCAGTCCTGCGGCCAAAGGCGCCCGTTGCACAATCTGAGTTCTCGTTCGCAAAGTGATTGCCGCGCCTAACGCGAGCAGTCCCAGGCTTGCCGGGAGCGCGATGCCGGGCCGCCATTGGCCAAACCCGAGGCTGGTTACACCGTGCGCCAGTGTATGAAATAACGCATAAGCCCCCGCGCCCGCGCCGAATAGCGCCGCCGATGGGTTCCTGCCATAGGAATGACACAGGATCGCGATACCTAGTGCCGCCGATGCAAGCGCGGCCTTGAACGACATCAGGACGCCGGCCGGCAGCAGGTCCGAAATACCTGAACTCCGCGCAATCGAAGGGATGGTACACAGCACGACCAGCCAGCCCAGAATTCGTCGAGTCCACGCCGGACCAAGCATTGCCGCCGCCCCTAATAACAGGATGACGCCGCTGCTGTAGGCTATGGCTTTATAGTCCGGCCATGCCCCGCTAGTCAGGTGCCATCCTGCCAACCCAGACACTCCGGCCAGCAACGCTGCCCACGGAAGCAGGCCGGCGATGATCTCCGGCGGCCGTTCGTTACTGTGCGGACGCACGGTCACAATCTTCATTCGGTTGATTGCGCCAACAACTTTATCGTGCCGGGGCCCGATATGATCGAAGGACGCCGTGTCGCTACGATATCACGAGATCTACGTCTCCACCGACGTCGAAACCGACGGCCCGATTCCCGGGCCGCACTCGATGCTGAGCCTAGGCTCGGCCGCCTACTCGGTCGAAGGGAAATTGCTGTCGACGTTTACCGCCAATCTCGAAACGCTTCCGGGCGCGCAAGGCCACCCGGAGACGATGGCCTGGTGGGCGACGCAGCCTGAAGCCTGGGCCGCCAGCCGCGAGAATCTGCAGCCCCCTGAAAACGCAATGCCGGCATACGCCCGGTGGATCGCGCAACTCGGCGGCAGTCCGGTATTCGTCGCCTACCCGGCCGGTTTCGATTTCACGTTTGTCTACTGGTATCTCATCCGATTCACTGGCAAAAACCCTTTCTCCCATTCGGCTCTCGACATGAAGACCCTCGCCATGGCGCTTCTCAACGCGCCGTATCGAGAGGCGGTCAAGCGCAATATGCCCAAGCGCTGGTTTTCGAAATCGGCCGAACACACCCACACCGCGCTTGACGACGCCATCGAGCAGGGCGAACTGTTTTGCGCGATGTTAGTCGAGCTACGGGCGAGATGATTCAACCTTCGCCGCGGTCAGGCCGGATCGTGGCACGTATGCGCCGGCTGTCAACGCCACCGACTCCGCCCAGAGCCGTCGTAGCTCATCCAGCGAGTGCCTTGCCAGCGCATCGAGCAGCCGCGGCACAACTTCCCGCGGAATCCGTGCCAATCCGGCCCGAATTCCCATTGCATGTTTATCGCTCAGAAGGTACTCTTCGCTCAGCGCGAATAGCGCATGGATCAGTTACTGCGCCGCGCGTGTGATGCAACCCGCGACATTGAAGATATCCCCGGTGGCGACGTAGCTCTCGCAGGCCCATATGCTGAACTCCGCACCCCAAGATCCATCGGTTACGATCGTGGCCTTCCGTGTTGCCGGGATCGCGCATTGGCACGCATTAGTGCGTCTCGCCTAAACAGACGACACTCCGAAATCCAAACGGCGGCTGCCGATCGTAAGCGTGGCGCCGCACGCCCCGCCCAGCACAATCGCGACGACGCTTGACGCGCACTTCAAGGCCTCAACAGTCGCGGCGAGAACGGCCCGGTTGTGGTCCGGCATCGCGACCGTCAAGCCGGTTTCATTTTCCGTGCGGCTTTTTTGGCATATACTCGATCTCACCATGAACATACTGTTGTGGGTCCTACAGTCTGCCGCGGCATTGATGTATGGCGCCTCGGGCGTTATGAAGGTTTTCATGTTCGACAAGATCAAGGACGAGGTCCCGTCATTCGGCGCGCTGCCCCGCGAGGGCTGGATGGCTCTCGGCATCCTCGAACTCTTGTGCGTGGTTGGGCTCATAGCGCCGTCGGTTTTCAACTGGCGTCTGTCGCTCACTGTAGTCGCCGCCGCGCTGCTGGCTACCGAGAGCTTGGTCTTCGTCTGGGTGCATATTAAGTACAACGAAACGGGATCGATCATCATGAGCGTTGTGCTCGGACTGGTGATGGCATTGATCGCCTACGGGCGGCTGGTGCTTCGGCCGATCGCATAACTCTACTCGGAGAACCCATTGATCCGCGGGCCGTAGCCCGCCCCGCCCCCGTACAATAAAACTGTGCCCCTCTCCTCCAGCCTCTTCGGCCAGAAGTTCGCTCTCACCGAGCGCGACCTCGAAAGCTACCTCGCCGAAGCCCTCTCCAAAGGCGGTGACTACGCCGACCTCTACTTCGAATACCTCGCCACCGCGTCGATAAGCCTCGACGAGTCCATCATCAAATCCGCTACCCAAGGCGTCACCCTCGGCGTTGGGATCCGCGTGCTTTCCGGCGAACGCACCGGCTACGCCTACAGCGACGATCTGAGCCCCGACAAGATTCGAAAAGCCGCACGCACTGCCGCCTGCATCGCCAACGGCCCGGCCACGCAACTCACCGCCGGTCTGACGAGCGTCGAAAAGCACGACCTGTACAACGTCGCCACGCTCGCGGGGGACACGCCGCTCGCCGATCGCGCCCAACTCGTTAAACGCGCCGACGCAGCAGCGCGCGCTCACGACCCCCGCGTCTTCCAAGTCCAGGCCGTCTACGCCGACACCGTTCGCCACGTCCTGGTCGCATCGAGCGACGGAAAGCTCTCCATCGATCGCCAGCCCATGGCGCGAATGAACGTTTCCGTCCTCGCCCGCGAAGTCGGCGGCGTACCCCAACGCGGCTATGCCGGCGGTGGAGGCCGCATCGGTCTCGACTTCTTCACCGGCGATCATTCGCCCGAAAAATTCGCCACCGACGCCGCGCGCCAAGCCATCGTGCAACTCCACGCCATCGACGCTCCCACCGGCGAAATGACCGTCGTATTCGGTCCTGGCTGGCCCGGCATCTTGCTCCACGAAGCGGTCGGCCACGGCCTCGAAGCCGACTTCAATCGCAAAGGCGTCTCGGCCTTCTCCGGCCGCGTCGGCCAGAAAGTCGCCAGCGAGCTCTGCACCGTGGTTGACGACGGGACCATCGCCAGCCGCCGCGGTTCGCTCAACGTCGATGACGAAGGCGAACCGACCAAGCAAAATGTACTTATCGAAAAAGGCGTGCTTCGCGGCTACCTTACCGACAAACTCTCCGCGCGCCTGACAAACGCAAAGTCCACCGGCAGCGGCCGCCGCGAAAGTTATCAGCACTACCCTATGCCGCGCATGACGAACACGTTCATGCTCGCCGGCGAGAGCGATCCAGAAGAGATCTTGAAGTCCGTGAGAAACGGCCTCTACTGCGCTAACTTCGGCGGCGGCCAGGTCGACATCACCAGCGGCAACTTCGTGTTCTCCGCATCGGAATCGTTCCTTATCGAGGACGGCAAATTGACGACGCCGGTGCGCGGCGCAACGCTAATCGGCAACGGCCCGGAAGCGCTCAAATATGTATCGATGGTGGGCAACGATTTGAAGCTAGATCAAGGCATCGGGGTCTGCGGCAAGGAAGGCCAAAGCGTACCTGTTGGCGTCGGCATCCCTACAATCAAGGTCGACAAGATGACCGTCGGAGGCACGCGATGACACTCCTAGAAGCCTCCCAAACCGCCATCGCGATCGCTATGCGGAAAGGCGCCACCGCCGCCGAATGCACTATCGCCGAAGGCGAAGAGTTCTCGGCCACCGTCCGCCTCGGCGAAGTTGAAACCATCAAGGAGGCCGGCTCGCGAGGCGCCGGCCTGCGGGTGCTGAAGGGCCGGAAACAAGGCTCTTCCTACACATCCGATCTGAGTGAAGACGGCCTCGCCCGCATGGCTGACGCCGCGCTTGCCATCGCCGAAATCACCGAAGAAGACCCATTTGCCGGCCTGCCCGAAAAGGAAGAACTCGGCCAAATTGATGGCGACCTGCAACTAGCGGCGGACGACGTCGCAAATGTCGAAGCCGCTGCCCGCATCGACGCCGCCAAACGCGCTGAAGGCGCCGCCCTCAAAGCCGACGAACGGATCGCAAACTCCGAAGGCGCCGGCTGCGAGACCTACACCGGCACGCGCGTCTTCGCTAATTCGCTCGGTTTCTCCGGCGCCTATACTTCCACCAACGCCTCGCTCAGCGTCACGCCCGTGGCCAAACAGGGCGACGCCATGGAACGCGACTACTGGCACACCACGTCGCGCTCCTGGGCCGGAATGGAGTCGCCAGAAGATGTCGGCCGAATCGCCGCCGAACGCGCCGTTCGCCGCCTCGGCGCTCGAAAGATCGAAACACAAAAGGCAACAATTGTTTTTGAGCCGCGCGTCGCGAAATCGATACTGGGGCACATATTCGAAGCCGTTAGCGGAGACTCGATCTATCGCAAGTCGTCGTTTCTCCTCGACAAGATCGACGAACAAATCGCCGCGCCGAACGTCACCGTCATCGACGACGCTACCGTACCCGGCTGGTTCGGGACGTCGCCCTTCGACGACGAAGGTGTTCCCACGCGCCGCACTCCCGTCATTGAAGGCGGTGTGTTGAAAAATTATCTCCTCAACACCTACACCGCCCGCAAACTCGGCCTCAAAACCACCGGATGCGCCGCACGTGGACTCACCGGAGCCCCCGGCGTCGGTCACGGAACGCTGTATTTGGAAGCGGGTTCGAAGACACCCGAGGAGATCTTCGCCGCCGTCGGCACAGGCCTCTATGTCACCGAGTTGATCGGCTTTGGCGTCAACGTTGTCACTGGCGATTACTCCCGAGGCGCCGCCGGGCTGTGGATCGAAGATGGCAAGCTCAGTTATCCTGTTGCGGAGATCACCATCGCGGGAAACCTCGGCGAAATGCTGTGTGATATCGTTCACATCGGCAGCGACCTCGAGTTCCGCGGCTCCACCTGCGCCCCGACTATCGCCATCGCCAACATGACCATCAGCGGAAAATGACAGAACGCAAGCCTTTCCCAATCGGACTCTCCGTCGGCCTCGGTATCGTCGCCGTCTGCGGCGGCGGCGCTTATTGGTATGCGCAGCAGCCAAGAACGGCCGACGCACCGCCCGCCGTCACAGACGAAGCCAAGACGTATGTCCGCAACTTGAAGTTGAGCGAGACGGAGCTAAAAGCTACCGACAGCGCCATGGCCAAAGCCTTGATCGAAGTCGTCGGCAAGATCACCAATAACGGCCCGCGCAAATTGAAGCTCGTCGAATTGAGCTGCATCTTTTACGATCCCTACGGCCAGGTTGTACTGCGCGAGCGCGTCGCCATCGTACGAACCAAAGCCGGCGGCCTCGCGCCGGGCGAGACCAAGCCCTATCGAATGCCCTTCGACAACATCCCAAACAGTTGGAACCAGGCGATGCCCCAATTGGTGATCGCGCAGATCCAGTTTGAATAATGGCCGTAATTCTCCTCGTCGAAGACGACCCCGATCAACTCGAACTGCGCGCGATGACGCTCGAAGCCGCAGGGTACGAGGTGCGCCGTGCGGCGACGGCCGCCGAAGCGCTCGCCCTCGCCGAAGGCGCGCAGGCGGCCATCGTCGACCTGCGCATACCGGCCCTGGGAGATGGTGTAGCGTTGGTGAGAACCCTGGAAGAGTGCTGGCCTAGAATGAAACGCATCGCCGTCACCGGTTGGTCGAGAGACCTCGCTGCTCTCAACCTTAACCTCGACGAGGTCTTCGAGAAACCCGTGCCCACGAAACGTTTAATACATTTCCTTTCAAAGTTGTTCCTGCTTCTTGCCGCCGCAATCGCTCCTGCCGCGACCTTTGACCTCGCCCGCGCCGGTGACGCCGTCCTCGACCTAGAACTCGAAGCCCCCGGCAAGGATTGGACGAAATCCGGCAGCGAATCCGCCCTCGCCGACGTCATCATCGACGGCAAAGTGAACCAGCAAATCATGGTCTACGCCGGCGCGACGCCGCACCACTACAAAGTCTTCGCCACCGCGTTGCCATCAGGCCGGCACGAACTAGTAGTCAACGGCGCCACTCTTCGCTCGTTTCGCGCCGCAATTCCGGAAACCTTCTCGACCCACGCGCCGATCCTCTTCGAACGCCGCTCCGCCATCGGTAAGTTTTCCGACATTCCGCTGATGACCTACTGCGAGACGCTCCCCGACAACGCACTCCAATACACGGTGATCTTCTCCAACGAAGACGGCGGCACCTCAACCCGTTCGCTCATGGCCCGCTGGGGCCGGACGACCGACATCGAAATGGTCTACCGCGTCTGGTTGAACGCCGATGGGTCGCGAAAAAAGGCGCTTATCCAAAGCCGCGAGCACAAGGAAATCGAATTCACCGGCCCCTTCGAAGGCAACCACCCGCTTCTGATTCCAGTCACTGAAAACAACATGGTCGCCGGCGAAGGCCCCAGCAAAGTTCGGTATCAACCGGCGCCCGTTTTTGTCGATCTCTCCAGCGCTTCCCGCGAAACCGTCATGGACGCCAACCCGCAAACCTGGAAGATCATGACCGCCGAACTCGTTCGCGAAAACAAGCTCCGCGCCTACGGTGAAGAGCGCGGCGAAACGATCTCCGACCCGCGGAACTATCTCTACATCGAGTCCAACGTCAGGCCCGGAAAAGCCGCCATCGCCTTCGCCGTGAAACACGCCAACGGCCAGTACTTCTATTCCCACAAAGGCCGGACCAAAGACGCGATCAACCGCGATGGCTGGGTGCGATCAACCATCGAGTTGCCGCCCGGAACCAAAGCCGCCGACCTGAGATCGATTCAGCCGCTTTGCGTCTATCTTGCGAATACGCCAAGCGATTTTCCCTGCGGCCCCGCCACGATCGAATATCTCTTCTTCCTCGGTCCCGACATGTTGCCCGCCAAGACGTTCACTCTGCCGCTGGGGAATAATTGAAATTATGAAATGGCGATACGCCATAGGATTAGCGCTGCTGGCGCTGCAAGCTGTCGCGATTGTCCGCGCGCGCTTCGCCGAGGATCGATACTTCTGCTGGGCGCCGTTCGATCAGCAAACGCAATACGAGATCGGCGTCACCATCGGCGGTGAAGGCCTCACCGAGTTTCAAATCCAGCGCCGCTATCGAAGGCCGTTTGAAGGCGTCGACAATCGCAGCGCCAATCACATCTTCGATATCATTCGCCGCGCGGAGCGCAAACTCGAGCCCGCCGGCCGCAGCCGCGTGACCGTCGTCTACTCCGTCAACGGCGGCCAGGAGCAGGTGTGGAACTATCCCTAATGATCGCGAATCCATTGCGATTGTCCGGCTGCGGATTGCGGCCGCAAATCGTTCTGCTGTGCCGATTGCTCGCCATCGCCCTGCTTGTTTCGAATCATCAGAGGCAGATTCAAACGCCGTATCTTCCGTTCATCGACGCGCTCGAAATCATGAACGCCGACGTGCTGCGCGTGATGCTCGTTGGTGGATCGCTCGGCGTCCTTTTCACGCGCCACACGAGGCTGTTCGCGGCCGTTGCAGGCGCGTCCTTGCTGTTGGCGGTCCTGAGCGCGCGAACTTACTACGGCAATAACAAGACCTTCACCGGCCTAATGTTGCTGCTCGCTTCTCTCGAACGTGAGTCGGGCCCGCCGCGATTGCTGCAATGGCAGTTCGGCCTCGTCTATTTCGGTGCGGGCTTGAACAAGGTGCTCGACCCGGATTGGCAATCGGGCCAGTTCTTCGAGCACTGGGCGACGGCACGATTGCAAAACCCGTTTTACATCGCGTTGAGTCAAAGTCTTCCAGCACTTGTCGCGGGCAAGTTCTTCTGTTGGACGTCGATCGTGGCCGAACTCACTCTGGCCGTCCTCTGTTTCCTGCCGCGTTGGCACGCGGGAGTGATCTGGATCGGCGGCCTGTTCCAATGCGCACTTCTCTTGTTCACCGGCGATCCCTTCAACCTCTTCTTCATGGCGATGCAGTCGTCGTTGTTCGCCTTCGTTCGTTGGCCCGCGCAAGCGATCGTTGTGATCTGGGATGGCAGTTGCGGCTTCTGCAAGCGGACGAAACAAGTCATCGAAAAGTTGGATCACGAACCGATCTTGGAATGGCACAAGCTGCAATCCGGAATCGGGGATCGCTACAACCTCACTCGCCAGCAGCTAAAGCAAGCGCTCTACGCCGCCGGCGACGGCTGGCTGCTAAATGGCTACTCGGCCGTTCGCCGCATGATTCTGCATCTGCCGCTGTTTTGGATGACATCCCTCGCGGCCTTCGCGCAGTGCCCGAACGCGACGTCGCGGCGCATCGTCGTAACGCTGCTGCTACTATTTCTCACGCCGCTGTCGAACCCGATCGGTAATCTGGTTTATGGCTGGATCGCCCGCCACCGGCACGAACTGCTCGCTAACGAGACGTGCGAGCTGGAATAGCGAGCTGTCCTTTGCGAATCGCATCGATCGCCTGATTCAATATCCGCAACTCCTCACCCGGCGCATGGAAGCCGACCGAGTTCTCGGCCTCAACCAAGTCGATAAAGAACTGGCCTCTGCGTTGCGCTTCCCATGCGGCTTTCAGGTCGGCGTCCTTCGCACCCGCCGCCTTCGCCTTCTTGATGTCTTCGATCAGTTCCATTAGCGCATTCATCGCGGTGTCGCGCGATTCAGTGAAACGAGTCTGAATCTGCTCGACGCGGTCCTTCATCTCCTGCTCGGAAAATGCATGGCAACTCTGGCAGGAACGATTGATGTTCAGCAACGGGCTGCGCACGTGATGATCCGAGATCTTCATCGCGCCGGTGCGCGCATAGGGCATGTGGCAGTCGGCGCAGGATACGTTGGACCGCGCGTGAATGCCCTGGTTGTAGATCTCGAACTCCGGATGCTGCGCCTTCAAAACCGGCGCGCCGGTCTATGCGTGCGTGAAGTCTTTATGACCCACTTCGGTGTAGTAGTCGTACATGTTTTCGGCCTTCAGGCCTTTGTGCCAGGGGAACGTCAACCGCTTCTCCGGACCCTTGAAGTAGTACTCGACGTGGCACTGGCCGCAAACGAAACTGCGCATCTCCTGCGCGCTGGCCATCGTATTGACGTCGTAGTTAGCGACGCCCTGAGACGCCTTCCAGTTCCGCACGCCCTCGATAAACGCAGGCCGCGTGATCCGCAGCTTCATCGTGTTCGGTTCGTGGCAATCGACGCACGCCACCGGATGCGCGGCCATTTTGCTCACTTCCGCGTACGGCATCGAGTTCATCTTCTCGAAGCCCTTGGTGATGTCGCCTTCGCCAAGAGTCTTCATGATGTTGTACGTCGAACCGTGACAGTTCAG
>Ga0194119_10011247_pt1 | contig 11602 bp, 9 predicted proteins | sample TA2MahC100mmetaG_FD_148620 | JGI IMG/M metagenome (GOLD analysis project Ga0194119, IMG submission 148620) | Freshwater microbial communities from Lake Tanganyika, Tanzania - TA2015018 Mahale Deep Cast 100m | ecosystem: Environmental > Aquatic > Freshwater > Lake | place: Tanzania: Lake... | reverse complement strand
ACATATATACTCTATGCATAACCAGCCGACGCCGCAAATAAAAACTCAGGAAACTTCAGATCACATATTGTTCAAATAGAATTTGACGGAAGGTTTTAAATAGCCAATTATCTCCGTTGGACAGAGTACCAGGCCCATTAAACATTATTCTTTAATAATGGAGGACTGAGTGCTTTTCACCCCGGAAATTCAGTCGTTGGTAGGCCAAGAGGCAACATTCCAGGCAACCGAACCAGTCGATGCTGGGAAAATTCGACGCTTTGCCAAAGCCCTGGGGATCGAAGACCCACGTTAATATGATTTAATCCATAACCAACCCACAGCTCCACTGACATTTGTTTTTTCAGTGAATCATGACTCTCTCGTCGGAGTGGACGAATCCGGAAGGCCCACCAATCGCCTATCCCTTCCCCCACCTTTTGGTCCGGCCATCCGTGGAGGAAACAAGTTTCAGTTCTTTCGGCCGGTACAGGTCGGAGATCAAATTTACCTCCACAGGAAGATTACGGACCTGAAGGAAAAACAGGGGCGCCAGGGACCGCTGATTTTTCTTACCTATGATCTAAAATATACGAACCAGAATGGAGACCTCCTGGTCATCAACACCGAAACTTTGATTTTTCGGGCAGTCAAGGAGGTGGGGGAAAGAAAAGCGGAAGATAGAAAAGCCGAAGAAAAACCGCTATTCAAAATTAATGCGGGGCAGGAAATCCTTTTTTTTCAGATAAGGGTGTCCAAAGTCCAAATGATGATGTATGCAGCAGCCACCTGGAACCCTTACCAACTCCACTGGGACTCAGATTTTTCGAGAAAGTATGGATATCCAGATGCGAACATTGCCGGCCCCATGTTCGGAGCTTACTTGGTGGAGATGTTAGTCCGTTGGGCTGGCGAGTCTTCGAGGCTCATAAGTCTGGAGTACACGAATCGGGCTATGGCCTTCCCCGGAGATACCTTGATCTGCAGGGGGAAAATTCTGGAGAGTAAGGAAAAGGATCAAAAATATAGGGATTGCCAGGTGTGGGTGGAAAACCAAGAGGGTCACCTTCTGGTGGAGGGTACAGCCGCAGTCAGCCTGTCTTGAGCCCTCAAAGTTTGCCAACGGATCGGTGGTGAAATAATAGAAATTAATTTTCCCATCGACCCTTCCCCATAGAAGGTATGGGGCCTCTTTGGGCATTCGCCGGATTACCAATAATATAAAGTGGTCGACTTTTCATATACGTGCCAGCCTTTCTGGCGCCAGGCATTTAAAATTCTTTTTTTGAATGATGGAACACGGGGGTTTCCAGTTTTCCTATTCACCCTCGCGCTGATAAGCGCGAAGCCGTCTCAGGAGGAAAAATTATGATAAACAAGGTGGGGAAATTTGCTCTAGTTTTGGGGATCCTGGCCTTTTTGGCCGGTTGCAGTGCGCATTTAGGCCCATCGGCTCTATCCGCAGAGAAATCCGACAAACCAGTTAAACAGCCGGAACGTTCCGCTACCCTTGCCATAAACCCAATAAGTGGCAGGGCGAATGACAAGCTGGATATTTCCGGGTCGGGGTTCGCACCTGGAGAAAAAGCTTTATTGCTCCTTACTGCTGAAGGGTTAGTAAACGGAAAAAGCATCGGGACTTTGACGATAGGAATTGCGGCAGATGAGTCCGGAGGAGTTGTTACCGCGGATGAAAAAGGCTTTTTTAAATTATCCAGAAGATTTCCAGTAAATATTAAACCGGGGGTTTATCCCCTTGAGGCGAGAGGAGATAAGGGTTCAAAGGCAATCTGTTCTTTAGAAATATTGGGCAAATAACCGGGAAACCCAACTGCCATTTGAGATGGCCTCGTTTTGAAATCATCATGGAAAAATCATGGATGTTTATAAATACACAAAGAATTATCCTTACCCGTTTGGGTGTTAACTAAGTTTATGAAAAAGGAGGAAAGAGAAAATGAAAGAGTTCCGGGTACCATTAGCGCCGTGGGTAATGATCATTGGGGTTATTTTATGTTGTTTTCTGGCTTTCCCGAAAGTCATCCGGGATGCCCAAGCAGCGGAACGGGTTCTTCTAAAAATGGGGGTCACTTCATCCACCTCCGGTTCGTTTGTTGGGCCAGCTGCCTTTGCAAGGGTGGTAAGTAAATATGCGCCAGGAGTGGAAGTGCTGCCTTTAGAGAGTGGGGCGACCTATGACAATCTTTACCGGATGCGAGAAGGTATATTTGATATGGGTGTCTTTTTTTATGATGGGGTGATGGAATGCTATAACGGGTGGGGGATTTTTAAAGGCAAACCATGGAAAGATGTTCGGGTTATTGCTATGAGGACGGGGATGGCCATTCATGTCTCCATTTATGTGCGAAAGGGTTCAAAAATAAAAAGCTTCGCGGATTTTATAGGCACGGATTTAAAGTTGTGCCCCGGCATTCCTGGTTCCGGGGCAGACCAATTCCTGCGTAACGCCATCCATGCTTTAGGGGTAAAGGTTAATATTGTTCCTATGGCCTATTCTGATGCCGTCAAAGCTTTAAGAGAACGTCGGGTAGATGGTGTTCTTAAGTCGTCAACCTCTTTTGAGGCGTTTGATTCCTCCATGTACGAGGTTCACTTAACCATCCCCCTTACCATCGTAAGTTTTACGGAGCAGGAGGCAAAAAAGATAAATTCCGTCCACGGGCAGTATTCTATGCGGTATTATCCTAAGGGAGTAAATAAGGAAGATCCCAGTGCTGGAGATTTTTGGGTCTACAGCCCTTTTTCAACTTATTATGGTTCCAATAAAATTCCTGAGGATATTGTGTACCGTATGATTAAGGCCGCTTCCAGCAATGTAAAAGACCTCCTTGCCGCCGATTCGACCAGCGCAAAGGATCCTGCAGGAGATTTGCTCAAAACCCTCGTGGAAGCGGGTTATGCAAAAGATAAAATTGCTCCTGTTCATGCGGGTACCGTGAGATACCTCAAAGAAAAGGGTTTAGACGTTCCGGATTACCTCATTCCACCTGAGTATAAGAAATAGAATGATTTAGAAAAGGAAGAGTAATCTCCTGCGCCCATTCTCATCAAGTTATTAACACCCCCACCCTAACCCTCCCCCATCCAGGGGGAGGGAATTCGGGAGGGGGATAAAAAAGGAAATTCCTATACAATTAAATTAAAGCCACATAAAGAGGACCTTCATTTTATAGTGTTTAATAGCAGCGGTAAAATTACACATTCTGTATGCGCTTATAACCTTAAGCGTAAGCTGTTTCTATTGAAGAAATAGAGTTATCTGCCATTCGGGGGCGAATTTCTTGGTTAAAAAGTGAGATGCGGATAACTCCTTAACAAATTCATGCAGGGTGAAGTAGAAATAGAATCCTCAAAAAAGAAAGGGGATTAAATGCCGCGCCATCTAACAGGGGCTTGGAGAGAAATATTTTATTGGGGAACCATTGCTTTTTCTGTTTTTCAGCTATATACCGCGGGTTTTGGATTCTTACTGGACTTAAAGCAGAGGGCTGTTCATATTATTTTCGGGCTCTCCTTACTTTTAATTTCCCATAATTTCAAGGAAAAGGAGGAAGCGCCAAGCAAGATTCCTCTCTGGGATCTGCTGTTCATCGGTATCGTTTTAGCTGGCAATATAAATATTTTTTTCATCTATGACCAAATTTATCTTGCTCCTGGTTTTTCTGCTCCAATTGATTTAATTTTGGGAGCTTTATTATCCATGGTTGTTCTGGAGGCAACAAGACGTTCAACGGGATGGGTAATCCCTGCCTTGACGATTTTGGCTTTTGTCTACAACTTTGCAGGCCCCTTTTTACCCGGGTCATGGAAATTCGCCAGCTTTCCTGTTAAACATCTCCTAAACACTTTATATTATTCAGCCAATGGCATCTACGGTACCATCACTGGAGTATCGGCTACGATGGTGGCCGTTTTTATCATTTTCGGCAGCCTTCTTCTATTCACCGGAGGAGGAGAAACATTTATAGCTTTAGCGATGAGCTTGGCGGGTAAATACCGAGGCGGCCCGGCCAAGGTAGCAATAATAGCAAGTACACTATTTGGCACCATATCTGGAAGCGCGGTAGCAAATGTTATGGTTACAGGAACCTATACAATCCCCTTGATGAAACGCTTAGGTTATAAACCTGCTTTTGCCGGAGCCGTGGAAGCGACAGCCTCTACCGGGGGTATGATTACGCCTCCTATAATGGGTATCGGAGCATTTATTATGGCCGAGCTTATCCAGGTGCCTTATGTAAAGATTATTTTTTATGCCCTGGTACCTTGCCTGTTATTTTATGGTTGCTTATTTGCAGGAGTTCATTTCGAAGCTTTACGTACTGGACTTTCAGGTATGCCTGAGGAAGAAATCCCTCCGTGGCGGGAAGTTTTGGCCTGGAAAAAGATTATCTCCTTTTTTCTTCCCATCGGAGTCCTCATTGGTTTATTGTACGAGGGCTTCGATATAACCGGGGCTGGCTTCTATTCTTGTTTAGCAATCATAGTTCTTTTTTTCGCATTTGATTTTTCATTTTCAAGAATAAAGAGCAAATTCCGTATACTGGGAAATGCTTTGAGCGCTGGAGGGAAGTCCTTGGTAGAGATCGTGGCAACCCTGGTGTGTGTCAATATGCTGGTTAGTCTCCTTTCGGCTACGGGCGTTGCCTTGAAGTTAACCGGAATTATTGCCAATATAGGCGAAATCCACATAATCCTGGCTTTCCTAATGGCGGCAGTTATTCCTATCATTTTAGGGATGGGCATCACTCCGGCAGCGGCTTACATCATAGCGGCCTCGATTTGCGCCTCGGCACTCATTCAACTGGGGCCTGATATGATTCAAACGCATATGTTCCTTTTTTATTTTTCCTCTTTAGCTCCCATCACGCCCCCTGTTTGTCTCGCCTGTTATGTAGCCGCCAACCTTGCTGGTGCTCCTTGGGTAAGAGTAGCCTTTACCGCTGTAAGATTGGGAGCGGTTGGTTTTTTGGTCCCTTTCTTCTTTATAGCCAACCCTGCTTTGCTTTTGAGAGCAGCACCTTTCGATATCTTGTACGCCTGTATTACGGCTATTATTGGCATTATTTTTATGTCTGCGGGCTTCTTTGGTTATTTAAATAGACACTTAAATCTTTTCACCAGAGCCATGTTTGTGGGAGGAGGGGTGCTACTTTTTCATCCGGTTTTAAAGACAGACATATTCGGCTTAACCCTAATTGGCTTGGGTTTCGTATCTCCGTTTATCTGGTCGCAGGTACGAGATCTGGTCCTCAATCGCAGGAATTCCAAGAAATTGCCTTTTCGGGATTGATTATCATCAAGATTTTTAAAGGAGATAATGGGATCCCACTTTCGGCAAGTGGCTCGGGGTTAAATAAAAATTTAGGGAAAAAGGGAGGGAGAAATTTGGAAAATCTTTTTCTGACCGATGAACAAAAAATGATGCGAGATACTGTCCGTAGGTTTATCCAGAACGATGTGATTCCCATTGAACAAAAGATCGGGGCTTTGGCTGCGGAAGTACCAGACGAGTATATCGTTTCTTTGCAACAAAAAGCCAAACAAATGGGGTTTTGGCAGATGTGGGCGTTGCCGGAATGGGGCGGCGGCGGATTGGATATTTTTAGCCGCACGGTGGTGATGGAAGAAGCTTCCCGGCATCGTTTTGGATTGATGTGCCCAGCCTTGAATGCTTTTGGCAAAGAGATCCCCTCGATCCTTACGAAATCGGACTCTTCGCTAATCGGGAAAATAATTCAACCGGCTGTTCATTCGGGAGCGGGATGTTTCTTAGCCGTAGATGGCGGTTCGAATTTTATTGCCAAAAAAGAAGGAAATGGGTGGGCAATCTCGGGAAGCCAAAGATTCGTGGCCAACGCGAATAAAGCTGCCGTCGGCCTTATTTCGGTTAAAATCGATGGTTCTGAAGACACGGGGCTGTTCCTCCTGGAAAATAACAAGGGAATCAAATCTGAACCCACCGTGGTGATGCGCACCATTCGGTTGTTTAATATTTCCTTGGAAGATTACAAGGCCCCCATCGATTCCTACTTGGGAAAGGGAAAAGAAATGGTGAGGGAATTGTTGCAGGAAGGCCAGATTCTGTTAGCGGCCCGGTGCCTGGGAATCGCCCAGGAAGCCTTACGGTTAGGCGCCGAGTATGCTACCCAGAGAGAAACCTTCGGCAAGCTTCTCGAAAAACGGGAGGCCATCCAGGATATGGTCGCAGATTCGATGGTCGCTTTAGAGAGCTGCAGGCTCCTGACCTGGGCTACGGCCAAGAAGCTAAGCCTGGGCGAAGCTTCGGCAGAAGAGGTGGCTATGGCCAAGCTAAACGCCACAGAAACGGCCTTTCGGATCGTCGATCAATCCATTCAAATTCACGGGGGGATGGGCATCACCCAGGAAGTGGCTTTGGAAAGGTGGTACCGGGAACTTCGCCTGACCAGGCTGGAACTTGTTCCTTCGGAAGTCATCAGGCAAAGGTTGGCCTTTTCGAATTTCCAAAAATATCATGCCCCGAAGTCCATGCAATAATTAGGACAGGAGGCCCACAGGAGCCGAATGGAGGTATCAAACCCAAAATATCTGAAAATTTCAAGATGTGAATCAAACTGAAACGGGCGAAAACGTAAAGAAAGAAGGAGGGAAAAGTGGCTTACTTTAATTTTCAGCTGCCCAAAGAATTGGAGGATTTTCGACTGAAGGTAAGAGAATTTATCACTCGTGAAATACTTCCCCTGGAAGAACTTTTGGAACCGGATGCAACCCGATTACCCCAAGAACAATTAAAGAAACTTCAGGCCAAAGCCAAAGAGGCGGGCCTTTGGGCTTTGGGAGCACCGAAAAAATTCGGAGGGCAGGAGAGGAGCATTTTTGAATTAACCCTGGCCGCGGAGGAAGCTTCCCAGCACAGGTTAGGAGCCTACAACCCGGGTTTGAATGCCTTCGGGAGCGAGCCCCCCAATGTCCTGTATGAAGGAACGGAGAGTCAAATCCAAAAGTACGTGATTCCAACGATCGAGGGCAGGGCGCACGCTTTTATGGCCATCACCGAACCCAGCGGGGGGTCGGATCCGGCCAGAGCCATTAAGACGAAGGCCGTTTTAGACGGCGATAGCTGGGTTTTGAATGGTTCCAAGACTTTCATCACCGGGGTCGATCGGGCCGAGTATGGCGTTGTCTTTGCCCGGACCGATCCGGGCCGAGAAGGGATAACGGGCTTCGTTCTGGAAAAAGGAATGCCCGGTTTTAATTGGAAAGAAGTACCGGTCATCAGGCCCTGGTACCCCTGTGAACTTTCGTTCGAAAATTGCAGAGTCCCTCTGTACCAGCAGCTGGGGGAGAAAAACAAAGGGTTTCGCTTAATCAACAAATGGCTGGTTAGAAATAGAATCCCCTACACTGCCGGATGCATCGGCCTGGCCTGCGCGGCCATGCGTTATGCCATCCAATATGCTCAAAAACACGAATTAAACGGGGTGTCCCGGATCAAGAACCAGTCTTTTCAGTGGATGTTGGACGACTCCGAAATCGAAATTCGGGCAGCAAGATGGTTGGTTTGGGAAGCTGCCTGGAAAGCTGACCGAAAGGAAGATCCCCGGCGGGAAGCTTCTATTGCCAAAGTCTTTGGAACTGAAACCGCTAACCGGGTGATTGATCGATGTATCCAGATATGTGGATTGGAAGCCTTGGCTGACCATGAAATGCCTTTGGGGCGATGGTACAGGGAATTGCGGATTAAACGGATCGGAGAAGGGCCTTCAGAGGTTCACCGGATGATCATCGGCAGGGATTATTTGCCCAAGGAGGAATCATAAGAAAGGAGGCGGAAAAAATGGGAACTGCAGGGATGACTCTTTCCGGGATAAGGGTTTTGGACCTGGGACAGATTTACAACGGATCCTATTGTGGGTTGTTGCTCGGGTTCCTGGGAGCGGAAATCATTAAATTGGAACCTCCCACCGGAGAGAATTTGCGGAAACGTACGGAAGGTCAGCAAATTGATAGCTATGCATTTAATCTTTTAAACTTAAACAAGAGAGGAATCACTTTAAATTTAAAGGATCCGAAAGGGAAGGAACTATTTAAAGAGCTGGTCAAAAAAGTGGATGTACTCATTGAAAATTTCGCGACCGGCGTAATGGAACAGTTAGGGTTAGGATACGAAGTCTTACACAAAATTAACCCCCGGCTGATTTATGCTTCCGGTAAAGGATTTGGCTCAACAGGCCCGTATTCTAATTTTTTAGCCATGGATTTAACGGTTCAAGCAATGTCCGGCTTGATGAGCGTCACTGGGTTCCCTGATGGCCCGCCTACCAAGTGCGGTCCAGCCTTAGCTGACTTTATGGGCGGGGTAACTCTACTCGCGGGTATTTTGGCAGCGCTTTACCAGAGAGAGCAAACTCAAAGAGGCCAATATGTTGAATCTTCTATGCATGAAGCCATCTTACCCACACTTACTTCCCAATTAGAGGGGTATTTTAGGTTGAAAGGGGAAGCTGCGGAGAGAACAGGAAATAGACATGGGGGGTTGTCCACGTGCCCCTACAATGTTTATGAGGCCAAAGATGGCCATGTAGCCATTATATGTGCAAATAACAGTCACTGGCATAGCTTGTGCAAAACCATCGGGCGGGAGGAATTGGCGAAAAATGAGAAATATTCGAACAATCTTAAACGGTGTGCCAATATCGATTATATTGATGAGGAAATTAACAAGTGGACCAGGACGAAATCTCGGTTTGAGATCCATAAAATTTTGTTCGATGCTCATGTGCCTTCTGCTCCAGTCATGAAACTGGCTGAGGTCGTCAATGATCCTCACCATTTGGAAAGAGGAATGCTGCAGGATATCGAACACCCCGAAAAAGGCTCCGTCAGGGTGTTTGGCAATCCCGTTCGGTTATCGGAAAATGCCCCCCTTAAGTTAAGGTCCGCTCCCCTGCTGGGGCAAGATAATGATGCTGTATTTCAGGAATTATTGGGTATCAAGCCTGAAGAAATCCAGGGATTGAAGGAGCAGAAGGTTATCTGATTCCAAACGAATTCTGGAAAAGCAGGAAAGCCAAACGGTACCTATGCGGTGCCTATTTTTCTAAAGCTGAATAAAAAAATCGAGAGAGGAGGGTAACATCATGAGGAGAGGAAAAACTAATTTCTGGATGGTCGTATTAACCCTGCTGGGAGCCCTGCTCATGGTAGCGGGATTTCCCCAAGAAGGAAGCGCTCAGAAGAAATTTTGGAAGATTGGGACAGCCGGGTCAGGAGGAACCTTCTATTTCCTGGGTTCAGGCATAGCCAATGTGGTGACCAAATACGTGGAAGAGGTGAAACTAACCCCCGAGGCCACAGGGGGAGGAATTGAGAATTTGCGCCGAATCAATCGGGGGGCTTTGGAACTCGCCCTTATTACGCCCTCAGATATGATGGTCGTCTTAAACGACCGCACCGGAAGCCCTGAAAAAATATCTGTTATGGGCGGAGCTCACGACTCTGTATTGCATTTAGTGGCCCGGAAAGATACCGGGTATAAAACCGCCAAGGACTTTTACCATAAGGGAGTAAAAGTGGGCATCGGGGAACCGGGCAGTGCCGTTCAGACCGTTAACATAGTTGGTCTGAAAGTTTTTGGCCTAACGGTTAAGGACGTGGAGGCGCATCCCATATCCCAAGCCGCATGCGCAGAGGCCATTAAAGACGGAGTCATTAAAGGTTATATGGGGGGGAGTGGTGTGCCCCTGGCGGGGGTAAGTAACGTGACTCAATCCATTGATGCGGTTATTCTTCCATTTACCGAAGATGAAATAAAAAGATTTCAAGTAGAGCTCCCCTTTTTTTATGGTATCACGATTCCGGCTAAAACCTACCGGGGTCAGGATAAACCCGTCTATACAGCTGGGTACCCCATCATGATGATGGTCCGATCTGATTTGGATCCCGACTTGGTTGCTAAGATCATCAAAGCGATTTATGAACACACGGATGAAATTGCCCAGGTTCATCCTGCGGGGAAAGATTTAAATATTAATAGTGTTTTTAAAGGGGTCGATTACGGCTATAGCCTGGGATTTAAGTTTCATCCAGGAGCGATCAAATATTTAAAAGAACAAAAAAAATGGAACCCCAAATATGATTGATTTTTAACAAGGCAGAGGAAGGCATCTTTCAAAGCCTTCCTCTGCCTGTTTGCCTGGGGTCCATAATTGATGAACTCGTAAAAAGGCAGAAAAGCCGTCACTCCTGCGAAAGCAGTCCGCCTCAGGCGGACAGAACTACCTGAATTAACTGGATTCCCGCTTTCGCGGGAATGACGAAAATGGGACAAAAGTCGCGAAATGGTCATTGCGAGCGCCAGCGAAGCAATCTCGTTTTTATAAGTGCCCGAAAAGACAAGATTGCTTCGTCGTCCCGCCAATGCGGAACTCCTCGCAATGACAGGAACAGGACTTTTTAGGAGATCATCATAATTAGGATTTCATAAAAAAAGTTTTTTTGTCGATAATTCCCTGGCCCATCTTTTCAGAAGAGAAAACCCATATGGCCCCAAGTTTTAGGGTCTTCAGTAAAGAGGCGGGAGGCTGTACCCATAGTCCCTACTGGCGTATGATCCTTCTTTTGTTTCTTTTCAGCCTCTACGATTCTGCCCCGATCACATGGGTTTCAGGATTTGAAAGGGAAAAAAAGCCAATTAATCCTTGGGATCAAACGAACAAGAGGATAAAAGGTGACTCATGGACCCAACTGGGAAAGAAAGATATCCTAAGCCAAAATGGTTGATTTATTTAACCACCCTCACTGCCTTGACTCTGGTTACCTATCATCTTATTGCCGCAGGGTACAAACCCTTACCCGGAATCCAGCATCGGGCGATCCACATAGGGTTGGGATTCATATTGATCTGGCTCGTCTTTCCTATATCTTCTCGTTTGCGGGGGAACCGGATAGCCTTCTGGGTCGATCTGGCCTTTGCATTCATTACGGCGATCATCACCATTTACGTCTTTCATAGTTTCACCACCTATGCTGACCGAGTGGGACTGCCGCCCACCACGCCGGATATTATTCTGGGAATCATTACCATTCTGTTTACCCTAGAAGTAGCCCGTAGAACCACGGGATGGGTTTTCCCCATGATCACCGTGGGCTTTTTGCTTTTCGCGATTTTTGGCCCATATATTCCCGAGCCTTTTGCCCACGGAGGTTTGAACATACCTCGGATCGTTTCATCTTTTTTTCTTACCCTCGAAGGGACGTATGGTTTTATTACCGGGGTCTCGGCAAATTACATTTTGATTTTTATCGTTTTGGCTGCCGTGATCCGGTATACTGCCGCAGGCCAATTCATTATGGATTTTACCATGTCTATCATTGGGAAAGTTCGAGGGGGGCCGGCCAAAATGGCCGTGGTGGCCAGTGCTCTGATGGGAACGATCACAGGAAGCAGCATGGCCAATGTGGCCGGGACTGGTTCCTTCACGATTCCCTTAATGAAGAGCCTCGGGTATCGAAAGGAATTCGCTGGGGGAGTAGAAGCTAGCGCCAGCATGGGAGCGCAAATCATGCCGCCGGTGATGGGCGGATCCATCTTTATCATGATGGAGATTTTAGGTGTTCC
>Ga0194119_10011232_pt1 | contig 11616 bp, 8 predicted proteins | sample TA2MahC100mmetaG_FD_148620 | JGI IMG/M metagenome (GOLD analysis project Ga0194119, IMG submission 148620) | Freshwater microbial communities from Lake Tanganyika, Tanzania - TA2015018 Mahale Deep Cast 100m | ecosystem: Environmental > Aquatic > Freshwater > Lake | place: Tanzania: Lake... | reverse complement strand
CGAACACCGCGGTGCCGACCGAATCTCCCTCCACCACCACGGCATTGTAGACGCCGTCGACGCTCGCGATCGGGGTCGCGAGCGGCACCATGCACGGGTGCACGCGCTGTTCGATGCCGAGTTCGGTGCGGCGCGCGATGCCAAGCAGCTTGATGCGGTAGCCGAGTTCCTCGGCCAAACGGATGTCGGTAAGCGTGACGTGGCGGATGCCTTCCAGGCTGACGGCGCCGAAGTCGACTTCGCCGCCGAAGGCCGCCGCCGCCAGGATCGCGAGCTTGTGCCCGGCGTCGACGCCGTCCACGTCGAAGCTCGGGTCGGCTTCGGCGTAGCCGAGTTTCTGCGCTTCCGCGAGCACCGCGCCGAATTCGCGGCCCTCGGTCCGCATTTGCGTCAGGATGTAATTGCAGGTGCCGTTGAGGATGCCGTAGAGCTGGTTGATGCGGTTGGCGGCCAGTCCTTCGCGCAACGCCTTGATGATCGGAATGCCGCCCGCGACCGCGGCTTCGAAGGCGAGCGCGCGGCCGGCGGTTTCCGCCGCGCGCGCCAGCGCGGCGCCGTGATGGGCGAGCAGGGCCTTGTTGGCGGTGACCACGTGCTTGCCGTTACGCAGCGCCAATTCGCACAGGCCGCGCGCAACGCCGTCGGCGCCGCCGATCAATTCCGCCACCACGTCGATCTCGGGATCGACCGCGAGTTCGAGGGGATCGTCATACCAGCGCAAGCCGTCGAGCGAAACGCCGCGGTTCTTGCCGCGCGCGCGCGCCGATACCGCGACCGGCTTCAACTCGCGTCCGGCGCGCAACGCCAACAACTCGGCGTTGGCGCGCAGCACCTTGAGCGTGCCGGCGCCGACGGTGCCGAGGCCGGCGATGCCGATGCGGAGGGGGGATGCGGCCATGGCCGCACCTTAGAGCGTATCCCGACAATTTGGAATTAGCCGCGTTGCGCGGAAGCGCGGCGGCGGTCCCGCCGGCGGGTGGGCGAAAAACAACCCGCCGCCGCCGTTATTTATTGGCCGCGAGGATTCGCTCGCGGCGGCGGTCCCGCCGGCGGGCGGGCGAAAAACAACCCGCCGCCGCCGTTATTTATTGGCCGCGAGGATTCGCTCGCGGCGGCGCTCATCGGCGTCGATAACCTTGCCGTAGCGCCCGAGGAAGGCCTTGATGTTGCGAATCGCCTGACGGGTGCGATGGACGTTTTCGACCAGACCGATGCGGACGAAGCCGTCGCCGTGCTCGCCGAAGCCGACCCCGGGCGCGACCGCGACCTCGGCCTCGGCCAGCAAGAGCTTGGAAAATTCGAGCGAGCCCAGGTGCCGGAACGGGGGCGGCAGCGGCGCCCACACGAACATGCCCGCGGGCGGCGGCTCGACCGGCCAGCCGGCGGCGTTCAGCCCTTCGACCAGGACGTTGCGGCGGGTTTTGTAGGTTTCGCGGATTTCGGCGACGCATTCCTGCGGCCCGTTGAGGGCGGCCGCCGCCGCGACCTGAATCGGCGTGAAGGCGCCGTAATCGAGGTACGACTTGATGCGCGCCAACGCCGCGATCAGGCGCCGGTTGCCGGCGGCGAAACCGATGCGCCAGCCGGGCATGTTGTAGCTCTTGCTCATGGACGTGAACTCGACCGCGATGTCGCGCGCGCCCGGCACCTGGAGGATCGAGGGCGGCGGCGTAACGTCGTAATAGATTTCGGCGTAGGCGATGTCGGAGAGAACGAAAATACCGTGCCGGCGGCAAAAGTCGACGACCTGCCCGTAGAAATCGAGATCGGCGAGAATGCCGGTCGGGTTGTTGGGATAGTTGACCACCAGGGCGATCGGTTTGGGCACGCTGTGCTGGACCGCGCGCTCGAGGGCGGCGAGAAATTCGCGATCGGGCGTCACCGGCACGTTGCGTACCGAGGCGCCGGCGATGATGAAGCCGAACGGGTGGATCGGGTAGCTCGGATTCGGCACCAGAATCACGTCGCCGGGACTCGAAATGGCGGACGCCAGATTGGCGAGGCCTTCCTTGGAGCCGAGCGTGACGATCGCTTCGCTTTCGGGATCGAGGTCGACGCCGAAGCGGCGCGCGTAATAGCCGACCAGCGCCTTGCGCAGGCCCGGAATGCCGCGCGAATTGGAATAACGGTGCGTGTGCGGATCGCGCACCGTTTCAATCAGCTTCTGCACGATGTGCGACGGCGTCGGCTGATCCGGATTGCCCATGCCGAAATCGATGATGTCCTTGCCCTCGGCGCGGGCGCGCGCCTTCATCGCGTTGACCTCGGCGAAGACATAGGGCGGCAGGCGGCGGATGCGGTGAAACTCTTCCATGGGCGTGGGCGGCGGCGCGCGGCCGGTTCTGGTCAGGGGTTGGCTTCGAGGTAAATCTCGGCGCGGCGGTTGCCCGCCTCGCCGGTTTCCATGATCTCGTAGTACGTGGGTTCGGAATCGCCGCGCGCGCTGACGACGATGGCATCGCGTTTGACGCCGAGGCGGGCCAACTGCCCGGCAACCGCGTTGGCGCGCGCGATCGAAATGCCCTCGTTGACCTTGGCGTGGCGGTCGGGATCCATCGGCTTGGTGCGCAACGACGCATGACCGACCACGCGCAACGTGCCGCCTTTTTCGCCGTGCAGTTTGGCGACTTGGCCGATGACGCGGCGGGCTTCGTCGTCGAGACGGGACGAGCCGTCGGCGAACTGGATGGTCGCGATCTTGATCGCCGTCGAGTCGGCGGGACTTTCGACCTGGCCGGCGGGCCGGAGCGCGACGCCGCCCCCGAGAACGCCCGCTTGGCGCGCGGGTGCGGATGTGGCTGCGACGTCCGGTTGACGGGTTCGGCGCACCGTTTCGAGCCCTTCGGACGAAACGATCAAGGTCTCCGGAGGCTCGGATACTCCCGCCACGGCGGAGGGAAGCCGGCTCTGTTCGGCGAGCGAAGCGCGATAGGTTTCCTCGACGGTCAGGGCGCGCGTGGTCACCGCTGGTTGCGGCGGCTCCGCCGCCGGGGGCGGCGGCGTGGCGGCCACCGAAGCCCGAGCCGGCGGTGGAGGCGCGATCGGCGCGGGTACCGGCGCCGGTTGAGCGCGCGCAGGCTCGGGCGGCGGCGGTGTCGGCGAAGGCGCTTGAGCCGGCGCCGGCGCGGGCGGACGAGGCGGCGCGGCGGCGGCTTGACGTGCGGGCGCAGGCGGCGGCGCGGCCGCAGGCGCGGCTGGCGGTGGTGAAGCGCTGACCGTCGCGGGCGGCGCGGCTTGCGCGGCGCGCGACGGCGGCGCGCCGGGATCTTCCGACTGGCGCGGCACGGCGGTGGCGTAGCGCGCGCGGCCGCCGGGGTCGGCGAGAAGCCCTCGGCTGGTCGGGCGCGCGAGCCGCTCGGCGACCTCGCCGGCTTCGGCCTCGCGCTTGGCCTGGGCGCTTTCCGTTTGAGCCGCGGCCTTGGCCTGCGCCTCGGCGCGCGCGGGCGAATCCCCGCGCGCATCATATGATGCGCCCCTATCGGGGCGCACATCGCGTTGCTTCTGCCGCTCGGCTTCCTGCTTTTTCTTTTTTTCGGCTTCGGCGTCGTCGCCGGAGAAATAATCGACGGTGCTGCGATACCAGTGCGCCGGGTTGGCCGCGTCCGGAACCGACGAGCACGCCCCGAGCGCGAGCACGAGGGATAGCGTGCTCGCGGCGGAAATCAATCTGCGGGTTCGGGTCATTACGCCTTTGCCTCCGGTTCAATGGTCATGGCGGCCGCGCCCCCTCGATGTTCGACTCGGGGCGCACGCCAACACGCTGGCTAACCGTTAACGGCGACCTCTTAATTCCGCATTAACGAACTGGCAATCCCCTCGACAACCGGGCCGCTCCAAGGTATTGCTGCGCCGCAGCATAATCCAAACGGTCCCGCCCCGCCACCGACGAATGCCAATCATGGTTAACCGGATGGGACGGTTGCCCCATCGGGATCAGCCCCCAATATACCGGCGACCGTCCCGCCTGACATAATGCCCCCCGGTGGGAAGAAGCCCATGAACAACCGCAAAGAAAAGCCGTTCGGCCCGGACCCCGCCGGAAAACCCTCGGCGAGCATGGCCGATGTCGCGGAACGGGCGCAGCGTCTGGTCGTCGATTTTCTCACCCGCCACGGGCCCGAGATCGCGTCGTCGACCACTCCCGATCCCTTGAACATCGGCAATGCGTTCCTGGAGATGACCGCGCGGCTGATGGCCGACCCGGTGCGCATCGCCCAGGCCCAGATGTCGCTCTGGCAGGATTACCTCGGGCTTTGGCAAAACGCCGCGGCCCGGATGATGGGCCTCGATTCCACCCCGGTCGCCGAGCCCGAGCGCGGCGACCGCCGGTTCAAGGACGCCGCCTGGTCCGACAACCAGATTTTCGACTTCGTCAAGCAATCCTACCTGCTGACCGCGCGCTGGCTGCAATCGACCGTGCGCGATGTCGAGGGCCTCGACCGGCGCACCGCCAAGAAGATCGATTTCTACACCCGCCAGTTCGTCGAGGCGCTCTCGCCCACCAACTTCGTGATGACCAATCCGGAAGTCCTGCGCGCGACCATGGAATCGGGCGGCGACAACCTGCTGCGCGGGTTGACCAACCTGCTCGCCGACCTGGAGCGCGGCAAGGGCCGGCTCGCCATCCGCATGACCGACATGGATGCGTTCGAGGTCGGCAAGAATATCGCCGTCAGCCCGGGCAAAGTGGTGTTCCGCAACGATTTGATGGAACTGATCCAGTACCAGCCTTCGACCGCGAAGGTGCGCAAGGCGCCGCTCCTGATTATCCCGCCCTGGATCAACAAGTTCTACATTCTCGACCTGCGTCAGGAAAATTCGTTCATCAAGTACGCGGTCGATCAAGGCCACACGGTTTTCGTCATCAGCTGGGTCAATCCCGACGCCAAGCTCGCCGCCAAGACCTTCGACGACTACATGCTCGAAGGCCCGATCGCCGCGCTCGAAGCCATCGAACGCGCGACCGGGGAGACCGGCGTCAATGCCGTCGGCTACTGCATCGGCGGCACGCTGCTGGCTTGCACGCTCGCCTACATGGCGGCCAAGGGCGACGCCAAGCTGACCACCCGCATCAAGAGCGCGACGTTCTTCACCTCGATGGTCGACTTCGCCGATTCCGGCGAACTCGGCGTATTCATCGACGAGCAGCAACTCGCCATCCTCGACAACGCCATGAGCAAGCGCGGCTTCCTCGAGGGCAACGAGATGGCCGCCGCCTTCAACATGATGCGCGGCACCGACCTGATCTGGTCGTTCGTCGTCAACAACTACCTGCTCGGCAAGGAGCCGTTCCCGTTCGACCTGCTCTACTGGAATTCGGATTCGACCCGCATGCCGGCGGCGATGCATTCCTTCTATCTGCGCGCCATGTATCACGAAAACCGGCTGTCGCAGCCGGGCGGCATCACGCTGGCCAACATTGCGCTCGATCTGCGCAAGATCAAGACGCCGACCTACATCATGGCGACGCGCGAGGACCACATCGCGCCGTGGAAATCGGCTTACGTCGCGACCCAACTCTACGGCGGGCCGAAGCGATTCGTGCTCGCGGCCTCGGGCCACATCGCCGGCGTCGTCAACCCGCCGGCGGCAAAGAAATATTGCCATTGGCTCAACGACAAGACACCCAAGGATCCCGATGATTGGCTCGCGCGCGCGACCCAGCGCGAAGGTTCCTGGTGGCCGGACTGGGACGAGTGGGTCAAGGCTTACGCGGGCGGCGAGGTGCCGGCGCGCGTGCCGGGCCAGGGGGGCCTCAAGGCCCTCGCCGACGCGCCCGGCGAATACGTCCGGATGCGATTAGTCAATTCCTGAACGAAACTAGGCGGCCGAGGCGCGCGAGCGCCTTGGTTCCACGTCGCGCGACGACGCGCCGCGAAGGTCCTCGTCCGAGAACGTCTGGTCCGGGTAGAGCGTGCGCGCCTTGCGCAGGCCGCGCGCGATGGAATCGAGGTCGCGCTCGATTTCCGCCGCCGGCCGCCGCCCGGGACCGAGCGCGTCCTCGTTGCGCAGCAACCGCACTTCGCCTTCGAGGGTCTTGAGGCGCTGGTCGAGGCCGATGATCCAGCGGTCCTTCTGTTCGAGCCCCTGGGCGAGCGCAATCACGAACGGGTTTTGCGACGGATCGGTGCGCTGATTCAGGCGCTTGACCACCTCGGCCGTGAAATAGACGGCGACGAAAGAAACGAAGATGGCGACGAGGCTTAGGGTTTCGGCCATGAACGATCCCGGCGATTTCCGGACCATGATGGCCGCCACGGGGTAAACAAAAAGTAAAGGAAACCGGGACTTTTCTCCGCCGCGGCTTCTTAAATCACCGGGGTTTCGCGGTAGGTGCCGAATACGCCGCGCAGCGTCTCGACGATGTCGCCCATGCTCGCGCCCGTTTTTACCAGCTCGATGGTGATCGGCATCAGGTTGGCGGTCTCGTCGCGGGCGACGTCTTTCAATTCGTCGAGCAGGCGGGCGAGCTTCTGGTTGTCGCGAGTCTTGCGAACCTTGTTCAATCCAGCGATCTGGCGCCGCTCGGTCGCCGGGTCGTAGGGGTGGGTCTGGATGTCGAGCCGCTCGGATTTCTCGACGTACTTGTTGACGCCGATCACCGGCCGTTCGCCCGAGGCTTTGCGCAGCGCGAAGTCGTAGGCCGAATCCGCGATTTCCTTCTGGAACCAGCCCTGCTCGATCGCCTTCAGCGTGCCGCCCATTTCGTCGACCTTGGCGACGGTCTCGAAAATCTTGCGCTCGATCTCGTCGGTCAGCGCCTCGACGCAGTAGGAACCGCCGAGCGGATCGATCACCGAAGGTATGTTGGTTTCGTCGGCGATTACCTGCTGGGTGCGGAGCGCCAGCCGCATCGCTTCCTCGGTCGGGATCGCGAACGCCTCGTCGAAGCCGTTGGTATGCAGGCTCTGCGCGCCGCCGAACACGGCGGCGAGCGCCTGATAGGCGGTGCGCATCAGGTTGACCTGGTATTGCGGCTTGGTCAGCGTCGCCGCCGCCGTCTGGCAGTGGAAGCGAAGGCGCATGGATTCCGGGTTCTTGGCGCCGAAACGTTCCTTCATGATCTTGGCATAGGCGCGGCGCGCGGCGCGGAATTTGGCGACTTCCTCCAGGAAATCGGCCTGGGCGACGAAGTAATAGGAGAGTCGCGGCGCGAAATCGTCGACCGCGACGCCCGCCTTGGTCACTTCTTCGACGTAGGCGATGGCGTTGCAGAGGGTGAACGCGGCTTCCTGCACCGCGGTCGCGCCCGCCTCGGAGATGTGATAGCCGGAAATGTTGATCGCGTTGTAGCGGCGCATGTGGCGCGCGCAATAGACGATGGTATCACGCACGATCCGCATCGAGGGGCGCGGCGGGAAAATCCATTCCTTCTGCGCGATGTATTCCTTGAGGATGTCGTTCTGGATGGTGCCGGAAAGCTTGTGCGGGTCGTAGCCGCGCTTTTCCGCCAGCGCCACGTACATGGCGAGCAGGATCCACGCGGTCGGGTTGATGGTCATGGAGACCGAAATCTTTTCGAGGTCGATCCCGTCGAACAGCGCCTCCATGTCGGCCAGCGTATCGACCGCGACGCCCTCGCGCCCGACCTCGCCCGCACTCATGGGATGGTCCGAGTCGTAGCCCATCAACGTCGGCATGTCGAAATCGGTCGAAAGCCCGGTCTGGCCCTGCGCGATCAGGTACTTGAAGCGCTTGTTGGTGTCGGCGCCGGTGCCGAAGCCGGCGATCTGGCGCATGGTCCAGAGCCGCCCGCGATACATGGTCGGATATGGCCCGCGCGTGAACGGGTATTGCCCGGGCAGGCCGAGATCGTCGAAGCGCCCGCCGGAGATATCGCCGGGCGCGTCGAGTTCGGTGTAGACGCGCTTGAGCGCGATCCCCGACGCGGTCCGGTAGTCGGCGCGCGATTCCGGCTGGCGGCGGACGAAGCCGGCGAGTTCGTTCTTTTCCCAATCGGCGAGCGCGCGCTTGATCCGCGCCCGCGAGGATGTTTGTGACGACGATCGTGTCATAACAATATGAGCCTCTCAAGCCTCCCAGGGATTGATGTTGTCGATGCCGTCGAACGCGAAATCGGACACGTTACGTGTGACGATCGTGAGGCGATGGCGCAATGCCGTCGCCGCGATCAGGCTATCGACGGCGGAAACCGCACGCCGGGTGCGCACGAGCAAGCGCCCCCACTCGTCCGCCACGGCGGCGTCGACCGGCAGCACCCGATCCTCGAACCACGCCGGCAATTCCACTTCCAGCCACGCGGCGATCCGGGCGCGGCGGCGGCCGCCAGGCAGCCCTTCGATTCCCTTGCGAATCTCGCCCAAGGTGAGAACGCTTACGTGCAGGGCCTCCTGGGGCGCCGCCTCGAACCAGTCGATCACCCGCTGGTCCGGCTTGGGCTTGACGATTTCGGAAATCGCGCAGGTGTCGATCAGGTAGCTCACAGTTCGACCTTCCGGGGCGGCGAGCGGTCGCGCGCAAGCGCGAGATCAACGCCGGCAAGCGGCGAGGCGCGCAAGAACCTGACCAGCGATGGTCTCTTGCGTTTCAGCCGCTCGTAGTCCGCCGACGCCACTACCACCGCGGCGGTACGCCCCCGGACGGTGATCGCCTGCGGCCCCGTCGCCCCGGCGCGCCGCAAGAGCTCGCTGAACCGGGCCTTGGCCTCCTGAACCTGCCATTTGCGCATGGCACCCTTCCTGACCATTATGACCAGATTAATATAACGCCGGATGGCACGCCTCGGCAAGAATATACACCCGACCCCGCAACCGTTAGCCGCCCTTGTCCGTTTTCAGCGAATCCCCGTCCGCGCACACGTCGAGCACGCGAACCGTGATCGGCCCCAATGTGCGGTTGTCCAGCGCGTTGAAATTGGGCGCGATGCTGAACGCCAGCCGACAGCCATCGGCGGAAACGTTGATTTTCTCCTTGATCGCGCCCGGGATGACGCCCGATACCAATTTCTTGATTTGTCCATCTTTCACTAGATAGCCGCCCGCGTATTTCGGCTTACGCATTTCGCCGTCTCGCACCGTGCTGATGAAAAGACCTCGCGCGGTCGGAATCACCGAGAAGCTGGAGCCGCTGTTCCACGGGCCGGACGGTATGCACATCCGTTCCGTGCGGCCGTCGCGCCACAGCCACCACGCCGGAAGGCAATTAAATTTATTCAAGTGGTAATGGGTACCTACTTTCTCTTCCTGAATCGATAGGCAGTCGTGAAGAAAGTATGCATCCTTGAATGCAAAATACCGGACGCAAGTCGCTGTCACTTGCCAAACGCCGATCGGCAATTCGATGTCCTCATCGGGACTGAAGCGGCGCAAGTGAATTTTCTGCTGCTGCTCGGGCGGTGTTTTTTGCATTCCAAAAAAGTTTTGGATTGGACCGCTTGGCTCGAAATCGAGGTAGCCATCTCCTTCGCGCAAGGGGGCCCATTCGCGGCGGCGCAGTTGCGCCGGCGTGCGGACATAGCGGCAATCGGTCGGCGCCCATCGATACTGATCGTCGTGGGAGGGGCCTTCGCGAGTTGGCTCGACCAACTCCTTTTCCTGCCCCACCGGTCCCGCGAGCCAGCGACGATGGGTGACCTGTTGCTGCTTGCCCAATCCCACCGTCGCCCAAATGAGCTCTCGCGTGATCTTTATTTGCCCTCCCGCGTAACAGTAATCGGGGCCGGCGCTGACGACCGGAATATCGGAATGGTGGCGGATTTCGCCGGTCTCGGTGTCCCAGATGAGGTACCAGGATCGGAACTTGTATTTCTCCTGTTCCTCCGGCGTCACGTGATAGGGCCGGTTGCTGGCCCCGAAGAAAACGCGCTTGGCGTCGAGCCAGTAATAAGCCGCCCCGCGGCTGAAGAGGCCGGGCCCGGCATCGAACATCCGCCAGCCGTCGCCCCTTGCCTCGGTGATATGGAACGGATCGCCCGGCAGGCCGGTCGGCACCGGGCCGAATTTTCCGGGCTTTCCGTGCGGCACCGGCGGCTCGGGCGGATCGGGGTAGTGCTGGGTTTCCAGGCGGCGGGCTTCCGCTTGCGCCGCTGGGTCGGGTGGCGCCTCCGGCACGTCCGGCGTGCGTTGCCCGGCCTTGGGCGCCGTCGGCGCAACCGATTTCTTGACCTGCGGGGCGCTCGCCGGCCGATCGGCGGGCTCGCCCGCTAGCATGCGTTGGGTGCGCTCGAAGGAGGCGCGCACCCCGTCGCCCGCCTTGGGCCACTCGCTTTCCGGCTTCATCGACACTTTGTCGAGCAACCGGACCTCGTTCGGCTTGATGCCCCGCGCGGCGCCTTGCATCGCCCGGCCCAAGTTCTCGAGGATCAGGCAATCCTCGCCCGGCAGCGCCGCCACCGGATGGCGGGCGTCGTGATCGAGGGCCCAGCGCCAGGCGGCGGCGCGACCCGGGTGCCGTTCGATCTCCGGCACCGCTTCTTCGACCGCGCGCACGACCAGGAAAAGCCCGGCGGGCGCGTCGCCCGCCTCGCACCGGGTCATGTCGATCAGCAGGCGCAGGCGGGCGAAGTAGAACCATTTGAGGGCTTTGTCCGGATCCCGCGCGAAGGCATGCCGGGCGAGCGGCATCAGGAACGCCGCCGGCTGCTTCAGGGCGCGTTCTTCCGCCCAGCGGACGTAGGCGCGACCGTCCTCGTTCCTGAGATTGAGGGCAGCGGAAAATCCGGCGCCATACCGGCCGTTCTCGATAAAGCGAACCACGTCGGTCAACGCGAATAGCTTGGGCGGGGCGCCGGTTGGCGCTTGGGCAAGCGCGGCGCCGCCGACAGCGATCCCGAACACAGCCGCGATCGCGAGAGACACCGCGCGAGATCGGCTTGCCCGCCATCGTCTTGGCGACAATGCGGATGCCATCTTTTCAACCTCCGTTGAAGGCTTTCAACAGCTCCAGCGCGGCCGCGTAAGGGTCGATCTCGCGCGCGCTCACGCGGCCCAAAAGTCCGGCGAGCCGCCCTTCGCGCTCGTTCTTGAAGCGGGCGCGAATAATGTCCTCGGCGGTCTTGAGGATGCGCATTTCGAAAATCCAGCGCCGGCGGGTGTCGATCTCGCCGCTTCGGTCCAGGTGCGCGCGGTGGGCGTCGAGAATGTCGAGCAATTCGTCGATGCCGTCCCCCTTCTCGGCGCTGGTGGGCACGACCCGGACCGGCCAGCCCTTGGCGTCCATGCCGCGCGTGCGGAGATCGAGGGACAGCATGCCCTTGAGGTCGGCGACGGTCTTGGGCGCATCCGCGCGGTCGCACTTGGATACGACGTGCACGTCGGCGATTTCGAGAATCCCCGCCTTGATCGCCTGGATCTCGTCGCCAAGGCCGGGCGCGGACACCACCGCGACCGTGTGCGCGGCGCGTACCACGTCCACCTCGTCCTGGCCGACGCCGACGGTTTCGATGAGCACCGTGTCGAAGCCGGCGGCGTCGAGCACGTCGACCGCTTCCAACGTCGCCGCGGCGAGGCCGCCGAGCGCGCCCCGCGTCGCCATCGAGCGGATGAACACGCCGGGGTCGCCCGCGATGTCGGTCATGCGGATGCGGTCGCCCAGGATCGCGCCGCCGGAAAAGGGGCTGGAGGGATCGACCGCGACCACGCCGACCGTGCGCCCGCG
>Ga0194119_10011230_pt1 | contig 11617 bp, 9 predicted proteins | sample TA2MahC100mmetaG_FD_148620 | JGI IMG/M metagenome (GOLD analysis project Ga0194119, IMG submission 148620) | Freshwater microbial communities from Lake Tanganyika, Tanzania - TA2015018 Mahale Deep Cast 100m | ecosystem: Environmental > Aquatic > Freshwater > Lake | place: Tanzania: Lake... | reverse complement strand
GCGCCGAGGCCCCGACGCCATATAAATGGAAAGCCAACGGCCAAGACATCCTCCGAAAGATCACCAGGGCGCGGGAATCCCTGGCTGCCGTTATTGCAGGCTAATTCCATTACAGTACACTAGCGAGGCACGCGACATGGGTTGGATGAGCAAACTGCGCAACACGCTGCTGCGGCGAGACCCGGTGGCGGAAGAGATCGACGGAGAACTGCGCTTCCACTTGGAGGAACGCCACGCGAGTTGGAAGCCACAGGCCTGACGGCGGCCGAAGCGAAGAGTCAGGCGGCTCGTCAGTTGGGCGGGGCGGCGCAATGGCGGGAACAGACGCGCGATGCGGACGTGCTGGTGACGCTGGATGCGTGGGTGCGCGATGCGCGGCTTGCATGGCGCGGCTTGGTGCGGCGTCCCGGGCTCATGGCGGCCGTGGTGGGTTCGCTCGCTGAGGGCATCGCGCTCAACACGTCGGCGTTTTCCGTGGTGGACGCGGTGCTGCTCAAGTCGCTGCCGCTACGGCGCGCCGGCGAAGTGATGCGTTTGCAGGAGACGATTGAAGGCGATCGCGTCGGCGCCAATCCCGCGCGCTTGCGAGACTGGCGAGCGCAAGCGACAGCCCTGACGGACTTCGCCGGCATCTACGGTGAGGGGCTCGTGATGACAGGGCGCGGTGACGTGGAGCGTATCGATGCGCTGCGCACCGTTGGCTCCCCCTTGCGATTGTTGGCGACGCAGCCGATGCTGGGCCGCGCCTTCACGGGGCGCTTGTTCGTGGACCGCGCGGGCGCGCCCGCAGAGGTTGTCCTCAACCAGACCTTTGCCGAGAAGCTTCTGGCCGGGCGGAATCCGTTGGGCATGCACATCGCCAACGGCCGTGAGGCCGAAGACGGTAAGCCTGTGCAGTGGATGGAGATCGTGGGTGTAGTGGGCGACGTGCGCCGCACGCCCCTCGAAGCCGCCGTCCATCCGGGGTTCTATCAGAGCTATCAGCAAGGCTACTGGCCGATGAACGAGTTCGTTCTCGAGACGAGCATCCCGCTCACTGCGTCGGCCATTCGCGGGGCGGTGCAGCGCGTGGATGCGAATCAACCGGTGGTGGCGGTCCAAACTCTGGAGGTGAGCTTGAGCCGCTACATGGCGCAGCCCCGCGTGCAGGCGCTGTTGATTAGAGCGTTCGCACTAGGCGCGTTGCTGCTGGCGGCGCTGGGGTTGTATGGGCTGCTGGCGAGTGACGTGGCGCAACGCACGCAAGAGATGGGCGTGCGGCTGGCGCTGGGCGCGACACCAGCGCAACTGGTGGCGATGCTGGTGCGGCAGGGTGCAGGCGTGGCGGGGGTGGGGCTACTCGCTGGAATCGCCGCGGCCGTTGCGCTGGCGCGTTCCCTGGCGCGTTCCCTGGCGGGTTCGATTGCGGGCATTCCAGATTTGACGTGGCAGGCTCCGGCAGCCGCGTCGGCGTTGCTGATTGTTGTGGCCGTGCTGGCAAGTTTGTTGCCCACGCGCCACGCGGCGGCGGTTGCTCTGGCCAGCGCGCTGCGGTGTGACTAACACGGCGCGAAGGTGAACACCGCGACGCCGAGCACAAACCACAGCGCGGCGAAGACCAGTCCGTAGCCGATGAACTCGCGGAAGTTCACGCGCGCCACGCCCGCCACCACCATGTACCAGAAGGGCGAGAGCAAGTTGCCCATGTGGTCGCCCACGCTCATCGCCAGCAACCCGCGCTGCACGGTGACCCCGGTAGCCACGGCCACCTTCGCTGTGACGAAGCCTTGAATGGCCCACTGCCCTCCGCTGGAAGGCACGAACATGGACACGACCGAAGCCGACAACGCGGCGAGGAACGGGAACGTGTAGGGCGCGGAGAAGGATGCGAGGAGCCGGGCAAAACGCTCGCCCACGGTGGTGAACTGCACCAGCCCCGCGACGCCCGCATATAAGTGATAGATCAGCACCACGGGCCACGCCGAGGCCACGGCCTTTTCCAGCGCCTTCGAAAAGCGATGAATGTTGCCGTGCAGGATGAAGCCGAGGAATAGAAACGAGGCGTTGAGGGAGTTGATATCGAGGCTCGCGCGGCGGATCACGAAGTGCGCGCAGAGCCACGCGGCCAACATCGCGGCTAACGTCCACGCCATGAACGGATGGCGCTCCAGGCGTTCGGCAAATTCCTGCTGCGGGGGCACGGGCGGCTCAGTGGCGTCGGCGAAGGCGCTTGCTTCGGGGAACTCAGACAGTTGGCGCACCTTGCGCGGGTGCATCCAGCAGCCGACAATCATCACCGCAGCCATGTAGAGCACTTCCAGCAGAATTGCAGCAGGCGAAAAAATGGTGGTGCTGAGCGGCATCACGCCGATTTCTTTTTCGAGGACATGTCCGGGCGTAGCCACCAGCAACGGCGCGCTGGCGGACAACCCGAACTGCCACGTAGCGCCCGCGCCCCACAACACGGCGAGCAGAAACAGGAAGTCCACCCGGATGCCCTTGCGCTCGGCTTCGCGCGCGAAGTAGATGCCAGCGATAGGCCCCAAGACCATGCCCAGGCCCCAGTTGAAGTAGCTGAGTACGCCGCTGACGAGCGCCGTACCACAGATGGTCTGGTTGGTGGTGCGCGGCCATTGCGCGAGCCGCCGCACGAGCGTGCGGAAGTGGTTCGACTGGCCCACCACGCCACTCAGCACCAGCACCAGCGTCATCTGCATGGTGAAGGGCAGCAGCATCCATAAGCCGCGATACCAGGCGTCCAGCACCTTCTCCGGTGAGTTGCCCAGGCCGAGCGCCGCCGCGGCCAGCAGCACGAGCATCAAGCCAGCGGCGGTGATCGCGTCTGGCGTCAAGCGACCGATGGCGCGGGGGAGTTCCTCGAAGCGGGACGCGGCGTTCATGGTCCGATCATGATACCGCCTAGTCGAAGATCTTGATGGCGTCCTCGCCGATGGCGTAGCGGTTGCGGCCGTTGCTGGTCTTGTCTTTGATCACTTGGCGCGCGATGAAATTCCAGCGTCTCGGCGCGCTGGCTGAGGGGCAGGCGGGTACGCTTCTGCCACTCGTGCGGCGCCGGAACGTGGATGATCACCAGCAAGTCGCCGCCGCCGGACTCCCAGTACATGTCGAGGCGGGGCCGGGCATCTTCATAGCGGACGTGGCCCTCCCGGCCCTATTCGCTGAAGCTGAGTTGCGGATGCGCCGGCCGCGCAAGGCCAACACCCGGCCAGCACGTCTTTGATCACGTGGCCATGCACGTCTGTCAGCCGGCGGTTGATGCCGTTGTGATAGTACGTGAGCTTTTCATGATCGAGGCCCAGCAGATGGAGCGCGGTGGCGTGGACGTCATGAATGGTGGAGACGTTCTGCACCGCGCGGCGGCCGAAATCATCGGTAGCGCCGTAGCTCATGCCGCCCTTCACGCCAGCGCCCGTCATCCAGACGGTGAAGGCCTCGGGGTTGTGGTCGCGGCCGAGTGTGCCCGATTGATGCGTGGGCATGCGGCCGAATTCGGTGGTCCACAACACGAGCGTGTCTTTCAGCAGCCCGCGCGAGGCGAGGTCTTTGAGAAATCCTGCGGTGGGTTTGTCGAGGATGGGGCAGTGCCGCTCGTAGTCCCCCTGCAGCGTCTTGTGCGCGTCCCAATTCAGCAGCCCATCCACGCCGAACGCGCGCGAGCCGCAGAACAGTTGCACGTAGCGCACGCCACGTTCCAGCAGCCGGCGTGCCAGCAGCGCATTGCGCGCAGAGGCGGCCAGCAGTGGGTTCGCATCGTCGGCGCCGTAGAGGTCACGCGTGGCTTTCGATTCCTTGCCGAGATCGGAAGCTTCGGGCGCGGCCATCTGCATGCGGCCGGCCAGCGCGTAGGCGGCCATGCGCGCGTCGAGGTCCGCCACGCCTGGATGCGCAACGCGAGTGCGTGCGTTCATCCGTGGGAGCAGCGCGCGCGTGGCATCTTCTTGCGGCGCGGCGATGGACTGCGGGCGTGCGAGATTGCGTATCGGCTCGGCCGCGTTAAACACCACCGCCTGATGCTCGCCGGGAAGAAAGCCGTTGGTCCAGTTCGACGGGCCGGACGGCGGAATGCCGCGCACGTCGGGGATCGCGACGTACGCGGGCAAAGTATCGTTCTCGCGGCCCAGTGCGTAGCTGATCCACGAGCCCATGGCAGGAAAGCCGTCGAAGACAAAGCCCGTGTTGGTCTGCACGCAGGCGGGGCCGTGCGTGTTGCTGCGCGCCGTCATCGAATGGATGAAGGCGAACTGATCCACCATCGCACCCAAGTGAGGCAGCGTTTCCACGATGTACTTTCTGTTACAGTCGAAAAATGATGGTTCGGGGTTTCCATGCTCTCGTTTTTCTGCTTTCCTGCTCACTCGCTTTTGCGCAGGGCACCACGTCACGCCTCGTTGGCACAGTTGCCGACTCGACTGGCGCGGTGGTCTCCGGCGCGAAGGTAGTCCTTGCCAACGACCAGACCGGCGCCGTGTTCACCACGCAGACCGAGGCCGGGGGGAACTACCAATTCGAAGCCATTCAGATCGGCCTCTACACGGTGACCGTGGAGATGGCCGGCTTCAAGAAGTTCTCTTCGAAGGGTAATCAGGTGTCCGTTGGCGTCCCCACCACGGTAAACGTCAGTCTCGAAGTGGGCAATGTGGTGGAAAGCGTGGAAGTGGCGGCCGTGGCCGAGCAGGTGCAACTTAGCCAGTCTGGCAACATCGGCCCGCTGGTGAACGAACGGATGATGAAAGAGATGCCGATCGTCGCCGCGCGCCGGCGCGATCCCACCGCGATCCTCACCTATATGCCCGGCATGAACAGCGGCAGCAATACGGGTGGCGGCGGCCACATGAACGGCGCGCGTGACCGTGCCTGGAACTTCACGCTTGACGGCATCGACATGAACGAAGTGAGTGCCGGCGGTGGGGTGGGTAACAATCCCATCCGCGTGAATCCCGATTCGGTCGCCGAGATGAAAGTGGTTACTTCCAACGCCACCGCCGAGTTCGGCCGCAATAGCGGCGCGCAGGTGGCCATGGTGACCAAGAGCGGCACCAATGAACTGCATGGGAATCTGTTCTGGTTCTACCGTACGCCGCGCCTCAACGCCAACCAGTGGGAAGACAATCTGAACCGCATCGGCAAGCAGAATTTCATTCAAAACATTTTCGGCGGCTCCGTGGGCGGGCCCATCAAGAAGAACAAACTGTTCTACTTTACCAACTGGCAGGAACTGCGGGCGGCGCGTTCCATCTCGCAAACCGCGGTTGTCCTCACCCAAGAAGCGCGCAACGGAATCTTCCGCTTCAATCCGGCTGGGCAAAACCGTCCGGCGGGTGTGGCCGGTGCCTCGGTGGACGGGAGCGGCAATCCCATCGTTCCGGTGCAGAGCTACAACATCGTCACCAGCGATCCGGAGCGCCGCGGCCTGGACGCTACCATGCGCGGCCTGCTCACTTCCACACCGCGTCCCAACCGCTTCGACGCCGCTGGCGACGGCCTCAACTACGCCGCGCACGTGTTCCGCCCCACCGAAACCGAGGAGCAACGCGACCTGACCGGCAAGGTCGACTACATCGTGAATGACCGCAATACCGTCTTTGGCCGCTTCTACCGGGGCTTTCAAAACACGCTGTGCGACGGAGTGAACAGTGGCCTGCCGCGCTTGCCCGGCGCGCCATGTCTGGTGGATACCAAGCGCAGCCCGCGCAACTACGCCTTCAATTGGCGCAGCAATCCACTGGCGGCCGTCACGAACGAGTTCGTCCTTGGCTACAGCGAATTCTTCTTCAATTTCCCGAACCCGGTGCAGGATCTGAAGAACCCCACCTTTACCGCGCCGCTCGGCATCACCATCCCCATCGCCACCACGTTCGGCAACGCGCGCAAGCTGAAGACGCTCCAGTTTGTCGACAACCTTTCGTGGTTCCGCGGCAAGCACGCCATCAAGGGCGGCACCAACCTGCGGTTTGTGCAGCACCTCGATACGCGCGGCTCCATCGGCGGCCAGAACTCGGCGCTGGTGGTGAATTTCGACCGCACGATCAACACGGTCAACCCACAAGCCTACGGTATTCCCGCCGCGATTCAGCAGCAGGTGGACCGTCCGGCGCTGGAGTCGATGATCAACCTCATGCTGGGACGCGTGGGTACGCTGGCGCAAGGTTTCGTCGCCGAGGGTAACCAGTTCCGCACCGGTACCTTCGACTTCGACTCGCGCTTCTACGAGTACGACTTCTACATCCAGGACACCTGGAAGGCGGCGCGCAACCTGTCGATCGACCTTGGCCTGCGCCTTGAAGCGCGCATGGCGCCGACCTCGGCCGGAAAACAGCCGATCCTCACGCCCGGCGTACCGGTCGCCGCGGGTACCGCGCCGGCGAATACGCTGCGCTGGAGCCCGGGCAAGCTTTACCGGAACGATCTCAACAACTGGAGCCCGTCGCTGGGCTTGGCGTGGGATCCGTTCGGCAGCGGCAAGACTTCGATTCGCGCCAACTACCGTCTGGCGTATGACCGCGTCCCCACGTTCCTGCTGAGTTCGTTCCTGTTCCCATCGATGCCGGGCAGCGTGCTCGGCGAAGTGAACTCGGCCTACGGCGGCAATGGCGGACGTCTGGCCGGGGTGCCCTCGCTGGCGCCCACGCGTACTCCGCAGGACCTGGCGCAACCCGTGCCGTTCTCACTTGCCACCAACACCGTGGTAGATCCCAACTTCGAAACGCCGCAGACCAACATGTGGTCGTTCGGCATTCAGCGCGAGATCGCCAACCGCACCGTGGTGGAGGCCAACTACATCGGCCGCCGCGCGCACAATTTGCTCGGCGGCTACAATGCGAACCAGGCCGAGATCCGCTCGAACGGCTTCCTCGATGCCTTCCGCGCGGCGCGCGCGGGCGGCGAAAGCGATCTGCTCAACCGGCTCACGTCGGCCGATTCACGCCGCAATGCCGGCGAGTCCGGCGCGGCATTCTTGCGGCGCCAGTTTGTCAATGAGCTGTCGCTCAATAATGTGGGCGGTGTGGCGCAGGCGCTGGCGCAGCGCACGCAGAGTGGCACGAATCTTTCCAACGCTTCCGGCCTCGGCCCGTATTTCTTCTTTCCCTATCCGCAGTTCTCCGCCGCAAGCGGGCTCAGCGTGATCGACTCCAATGACTTTTCCACCTATCATGGCCTGCAATTGACCTTCAACCGCCGCTTTGCTTCTGGCGCGAACATCCAGGCGCACTACATCTGGTCGAAGTCGATGGACACGCGTTCGTTCGACCCGACCTTTACGCTGGCCGGCGTAGGTTCCACGGGAACCGCGGCCAACACGCCGTTCGACATCAACAACCGCCGCCTCAACTATGCGCTCTCTGACTTTGACCGCCCGCACCAGTTGCACATGTTCGGCTCCATGGACCTGCCTTTCGGCAAGGGCAAGCGGTTCCTGTCCAGTGCGGGCGGCGTGGTGGACCGCGTCTTGGGCGGCTGGAACCTCAGCGGCCTTCTCCGCCTCGATAGCGGGCGGCCCTTTAGCGTGTTTGCCGGCACCAACAGCTTTAACAACGTGGTGGGCTCGTTTGCCAACTGCAACGGCTGCTCGCGCTCAGACGGCGCGGTGCGCGACGAAGCTGGCTTGGTGTGGTACCTCAACCCTTCGGAGTGCGCCAAGTTCACCGCGCCCGGTATCGGCGAACTGGGCAACACAGGCCGCAACTTCCTGCGTGGCGACCGGTTCCTGAATCTCGACCTCTCGCTCGCCAAGCGCACCCGCATCACCGAGCGCATCAACGTGGAAGTGCGGGCGGACTTCAGCAACTTCACCAACTCACCGTCGTTTGGCCTGCCGACAGGCATCATCACCAATCCGCTGTTCGGCCGCATCCGCGACAGCGTGTCGAGCAGTTCGCGGCAGACGATGCTGGGGATGAAACTGAACTTCTAGGCTTGGTGGACGAGGCCCTTGCGCACCGCGTAGAGGATTACGTCCGCGGTGGTGTGCAGGTTGAGTTTCTCCAGCAGATGGCGGCGGTGGGTCTCGACGGTATAAATACTGAGACCCATCTGCGCAGCCATTTCTTTGTTGGAAAGCCCTTCTGCAATAGCCTGCAGAATCTCGCGTTCGCGCGGCGAGAGTAGCTCGTAGGTGTCATCCACGCCAGTGTTATCCAACTGGCGCATGTAGTCGTCTTGCAGAATGGTCTTCACGCGGGGGCTGAAATAGCTCTTGCCGACTGCCACGGAGCGGACTGCATTCACCACTTCGTTCTGTGCCGACTCTTTGAGCAAGCAGGTGCGCGCACCGGCCTTCAGCAACCGGCGGACGTAGCTTTCGTCGCTGTGCATGCTGGGGATGGTGACTTTGGTGTCCGGGTTCGACTCGACAATGCGCTTGGTGGCTTCGATGCCGTTCATCGAAGGCATGGTGATGTCCATCAGCACCACCTCGGTGGGCACCTGGGTGCAGAACTGCACCGCTCGACGGCCATCGGCCGCCTCGCCCACCACTTCCATATCGGCCTGCCTGCAAAGCAGGGACCGCAGACCCTCCCGCAGTACGGAATGGTCATCGGCGACGAGTACACGGATCATATGGGTCGCTATGCCTCCCTAGTGTGAGACTAACGCTCAACAGGTCTCAGTCATATACTCTTGGGAGGGCAGGTTGACGTTCAAGCGGTTGACAGTGTGGCACTTGGACGTTTCGCCCAACACACCCCATAGTGGGGATGCCGCTACGGGGCGACTTGAACCGCTGTAAGCCTCTGGGAAAAGTGGGGTTGTGCTACGTCGTGGCCCGCCATCGGGCCGGTCGCGTTTAGTGCTGCCTTGTTTGTGGCGACATAGCGTCACGGGCGGCGTTCGGCGCGCCTCGGTTGGCGCGCGGTCATCGATCAGATCGCCGTACGCGCCAGAGCGCCGTACCGACCTTCCTTAAGCAGTGGGTTTTCGGAAGTACCTCGGCCAATTCTCGGCTAAAGTGGGATTGTCATGGTCACCATTGAGCCGATTCGCGTCGAAGTGGAGCTTGAAGAAGACGGCCGGGTTCTCGCCTCCGTCCCCGAACTCCCGGGCGTTATGGCTTACGGGATCACTGAGATCGAAGCGGTTCGCAAGGTCAAAGCGATTACGCTCCAAGTCCTCGCTGACATGATCGAAAACGGAGAAGAGGTGCCCGCGCCCCTCCGTGCATTGTTCGCCGCATGAGAGCGTGGCGAGCGACCAAAGCGAAGCGAGTATATGCTGCTTTGCTGCGGATTGGCTGGAGCCTCAAGAAGCAAGTGGGCTCCCATCGAAAACTCCAGCGCGACGGCTGGCTGAACTACACGTTCTGATTCCACGACGGCGAAGAGGTGGGGCCGGCTGCCCTCGCCAAGATCGCAAAGGAAACCGGTCTGCGCCCGGAAGATCTCTAGCGTCAGTGATCTCACGCACGATTCCGCCTCTGGCGTTGCCACCATTTGTGGGCGCAGTTCCTGCGCACGGTACTCGATTCCATTTTCCGTCCGCTTGCCGCGATACAATCACTGGAATGAACGAGGCGCTGATCCGGCAGTTCGAGGCCGATGGCTTTCTGGCGTTGAAAGGGTTCCTCACGCCCGAGGAACTCGCCGGCATTCGCGCCGGCTGGGACCATTTCGAGCGTGACATCGCCCCGACGTTGGACCGGCGGCAGGTGATGTATGAAGACTACGCCGATCCCAGCACCATCAAACAGTCAAACGCGCTCGCTCTTTCGCCGCGCCTGGGAGCGCTTCAACATTCCGGCACTCTGCACGATCTGGCGGTGGCGCTGATTGGTCCTGTGGAGCCGCAGCAGGTTGAGTACTTCGACAAACCGCCAGGCAAGAACCAACCCACTCCGGCGCATCAGGATGGATACTACTTCTGCATCCAGCCCAACAACGCCTGCACGCTGTGGATTCCGCTCGAACCCGTTGATGAGGCCAACGGCGCTCTCACCTACGTCAAAGGGTCGCACCGGCTGGGTTTGCGCGAACACAACTCGTCGTCCATCCTCGGCTTTTCGCAAGGATTGGCTGAGGACCCGGCTGCGCTAGGGGAATTGGTCAGTTGTCCGGTGGAGCCGGGCGATGTGCTGGTGCACCATTCGTTCACCATCCACTTGGCCGGTCCGAACCGCTCGGCCACACGGCGCCGGCGTACCATCGGTTATGTATTTTTCCCCGCCGGAGCCACCCGCGATGAGGAGGCTTTTGCGCGTTACGAAGCGGCGCTGCTGAACCAGCACCGGTCCAAGGGTCTGGCGTCGTAGGCCTAGGCGATCTGCTTCATCTGCGCCAGCTTATACACTTCGGCCACCGCGCGCACCACGCGTTCCCCGCGCGGATCCAGGACGGGATTCGCCGGCACATAGAGAATGGTCTCTTCGCGCCGCGCCACCACGTTGTTTACCACCAGTGCGCGCATCATCCAGATGGCCGCCGCCACGTTCCGGCAATCGAAGCCTAGCCAACCCTGGTACACCGCGCCGCCGGGCTGCAGGCCAGTCTCCTCCGCCACCGCGGCGCCGGCCTTGGCGCGTAACTCGCTGGTGGACGCGGCTCCGGGAAGCCCCGGTTGCAGCAGCGGCGCAACGGTTTCGGCCCGATCGAACTGTTGTCCGATCGCGCGCCGCTGCGCCTTGCCGATGTGACCCAAATAGTAATGCGTGGTCTTGGCCACCGATGTGACGACGTTCTTGATCTCCTTCTCCAGCCGAAAGTGCGGTCCGGCAGGCAACCGGATCACGTCCGCTGTCACGTAGGCCGAGACGTTTTCCATGGCGATGGCCCGCACCAGCCAGCCCGCCATGCCTGGCGCGGCACAAAACACCTGGACCGAGCCCGGCTCGGGCGAGCGCCCGACGGCAACTTCCGATACCATGCGAATGCCGCGGCAAATCTCGTCGACTACGGTCTTGTACTGGCGCGGCTCCGCGTCGATCTGTGCGGGCGTAGCTGGCTCCAGCAATGTTCCGCGGTGGGGTGGGCCACCGGCCATGGCGAGATCACAGAAACTGCCCCAGATCTGGTCCCACGCCACGCGGCCCGCGGCATCGAACTTCAGCCCAGCCGAGCCCATCGACACCGGTTGGACATTCTCGTAGCACTCCTGATACTCCTCCGGCAGGATCGTTTTCAGCCGGGTATCGAGGTCCGCCAGTGCGGCGTCGTCGCGTTGAATCATTCGCTTGCGATCATCGTAGCATCGCTGTGGGCCGGGCGGGCACTGTTGTAAAGGGACTATTGCGCCGCCGGGGCGGGAACGGTGAAGGGAAGGGAATACGTAAGGCTCGCCTCGGCGCCCGTGGCTGGCGGTTGCTCGATCTTGTCCACCTCAAAAGCCCGGCCCACCTTGTTCCCCGTCAGATCTTCGAGCGTCTTCAGGATCTCCAGCGAATACTTGCCGGCCACCCATGGCGTGCCGGGCTTGAAGATCCAGACCTGCTCGTTCTCTTCCACGGTGACCTTGCCGTCAATCAATTGGCCTTGTGCGCCCGAGACGTCGATGAATCGCTGCAACAGGGCCGCGTCCAGGAATTCCAGTAGCCGGACATACAACGCGTCAGTCGTCCCGGCCTTGGGAATGTCGAGCTGCCAGGCTTTCGGGTCAATCGGATTGCGGTCCGCTGGCTCTACGAGGAACT